>Ga0160496_1000328_pt1 | contig 25401 bp, 28 predicted proteins | sample DIDPMG_2_FD_108231 | JGI IMG/M metagenome (GOLD analysis project Ga0160496, IMG submission 108231) | Enriched soil microbial communities from UW Madison campus, WI, USA - DID2937_E24_FP MG | ecosystem: Environmental > Terrestrial > Soil > Grasslands | place: USA: Madison, Wisconsin | collected...
GGGCGAATTGCTGCGTTACGAATTTGGGTCAAGACGCCCAGTCTTGACCCAAATTCGCGCCTTGCACTTCATCCCAAACGGGACTCGCTCGCACTCGCGCCTATTTATGAAATGAGTTCTAGTCATCTTGGCCTGCGCTGGTTACGGCACGGTTGCATCGGGCCGCAGAAAAGTTACAGGTGAAACACGCGGGATCGGGCCATCTCTAGGCCGACCAGACCAGCACTGGCGGGCGGTAGGTGAACTCCCGGTAGACCGCTCTTCCACGCCCGTTTTCCTTGGCGACATAGAGCGCCTTGTCTGCGACCTCCACGATTTCCCGGGGCTGGAATGTGAAGCCCTTGTCCGACTCGATCGAGCTGATGCCGACGCTGACGCCAACCACGCCGTCTTCACTGGAGGGGTGGGTAATGGCCAGTGCCCTGACGGCGGCGCAGATTCTTTCGGCGACAACGGTTGCGCCCGCCCGGCCGCATGCCGGCAGCAGGACGGCGAATTCTTCACCACCGTAGCGGGCCACCACATCGACTTCGCGCCTGGCCGCCTCGGCGATGGCAGCGGCCACTTTCTGCAGACACTGGTCCCCCGCGACATGTCCGTAGCTGTCGTTGTATTTCTTGAAGTGATCGACATCGATCATGAGCAACGAGAGCGCTCCACCTGAACGGCCGAAGCGCGCCACTTCCAGCTCCAGCAACTCGTCGAAATAGCGCCGGTTGATGGCGCCGGTCAGCCCATCCCGGCGCGACTGCACCTGCAGCAGCTGGAACATCTTTTCCAGATTCTCCTGGGCTGTGACGGCCTCGGCCTGTGCGCGCTCACGCAGGGCAACCTGGGTCACCATCTTGCTGCCGCCATAGCAGACGGCCAGGAGCAGGAAGCTGATACCGACGGCCTTTTCGATGGCGTGACGCGTCCAGTTATGGAGCACTTCGTCCTTCGACACCGCCACGATCATGAAAAGCGGGTAATTGGTCAGGTGCTTGAAACTGTTGATCCGCACCACGCCATCCTGGGTCGAGCGAATCTCGACCGCACCGGAATCGGCCAGCTTGACGTGCTGCTGGAACAAGGGCGAGTTGGTCAATACCTTGCCCATCGAATCGGCCAGCAGCGGACGCCGATAGAGGACGGTGGCCGCATTGGTGCCGAACAGGATGGCCCCCTTCTTCCCGATATCGAACTGGTGATAAAAACGCTCGAAGAAGTTGATGTCCAGCGTCGCCAGTACGACACCCCCAAAGCTTCCATCGGGCTTGTCGATGCGCCTGCTCATCGTCAGCACCCAATGGCCGGTCGACTTGCTGCGCACGGGCTTGCCGATGAAGGCGGTATTCAAGCGCTGCTCCTTGTGGTGGATGAAATAGTCGCGGTCGCTGTTATTGAACCGGGTTTCAAGGATCGGTTGCGACGTTGCGACCCAGGCGCCCTTCTCGTCATAGATGAACAGCCCCGCCAGTTGCGGGACATCACTGACGTTCTGGACCAGGAAGTTGTGCAGCCGGGTCCTGTCGGCAGCTGATTTGCCGGTACTGATCGACTGCTCCAGCGCGGCCTTGAGCACGATATCGACTTCGTCCAGCGCCTGGTCCGCATGCTGCGAAAGCGCCACGGCCATGTTGGCCGTCGACCGGAACGAGTCCTCGATCACCGTTCGGCGCTCGTGCCAGCTGGACCAGCCTTCCAGACCGACGATGATGAGACACACGACAATGACGAACCGCTTGGCCGATCTCGACGCCACCTTGATAGCACAAACGTCCATAACTACCCCCCTTCCACGGTGACGTCCAATGGGAACATTATTTACTGTCCGTTAAGGATCACGTATCAGAAATTACCTGAGCTGCAACACCCAGAGGGGGCGAAGGGGCAGGATCGATGTTGTGCAGGCGCTAAGGATTATCCTGATGGCATGAATTCTCCAGGGGCGTATAACGACGCCCATGGAAGAAAAAATGCTAAATAGTCATGCGCAAGACATCGCCAGCCGGTACATGTTGATCGTGACCAGACTGGCGGAGATGGCTGGCGCCAACCTGATCGTAGGAGATCTGGTCCGGGCGGCTACCAGGAATTGCCTCATCGCGATGCATGCTGCGGGAGCGGAGTGCGCCGAAATCCGGCGCTGGGTCGGCGGCCTGATCGGCGAACACATCAGCTCATCGGCAATTCCGAATGCGCGGGCAATGGATACCTGGGTCAATGCCAGAAATCACATGGAATTCCTGCTCTTCATCGAGGAGCATGATGAGCTGGCGGGACGCGCCGGCTTCAATGCGCACAGAGCGACGACTTTCCATTGATTCGCGCCATCGTGCGGGAAGGGCATGGGCAAACCATGCCGCGGTCCGCGCAGATATGTCTTATTCAATTTCGCTCGTAGGCTTGTCATGAACCCGAAGTCGGCTGCCGCTACCATCCTGGTGATCGAAGACAATGTGTATGTCAGGTCCCTGCTCGCCGATGTGTTCGAGATGGAGGGCTATAGCGTGCTCCAGGCCGGACAAGGCGCTGAAGCATTGGCGGTCATGGAGGGCCAGCGGGTCGACGTCATCCTGACGGACCTGCGCATGCCGGTCATGGATGGGCTGACGTTCGCCACGGCGCTCAGGGCGGATGGCCGTTATCGGCACATCCCTATCGTCTTGCTGAGTGCCACGCCGCTGACGGACTCCCGGGCTACGCTGAAGTTGTTTTCAGCGTTCCTGTGGAAGCCCAGCCCGCTGGAGGAAATCATTCACACGGTACGCCAGGTACAGCTTGATGCGAGTGGAAATCCGGATATCGGCAACCCGGCAGCCTAGACCAGCGGGGTCTGTCAAAAAAACTGCTGCTGCCAGGGGCAAGCAGCCCACACCGCCGAAGCGGCCTACGCTGCTTGCCACCTTGTTCAGTCCAGTGCCTGCCATGCCGAATACAGCGTGCTCTGGCCGAACTCCAGCATATCCAGACTGACGATGTCGCCTGCGGCCAGGTCGACCTTCAACCGGCGGTTGGCCGCCAGGTAGAACGGCGCATGCACGCGGTGCGCCTGTGCAGCCGGCAGCAGCAAGGGCTTCATGCCCTCGATGTTGTGGTGGTGACCGCCCATCTTCAGCACTTCTCCGGCCTTGAAGGCGCGTTGCGCCTGGGCCGCCATCACCGCATGCACCTGTTGCGTCGGGCTGCCCGAGGCACGCCCCTGCAGCACGGCAGAGAACAGACTGATCGGTGTTTCCAGGCCCATCAGGTGATACGGCAGGTAGATCGCGGCGTACTTGCCGTTGCGGCCGACCACGTGGCCCTTCTGGCGGAGGGTTTCCCACACTTCGGCATCGGTGCAGCGCACCACCACGAACACGCCGCCCCCAAAGCTGGCTTCGTCCGGCAAGCGCAGGCAGTTGAAGACATCGACCACGCCCTCGCGATCAAGGATGCCGCCATCCGCGCGCGGAATGAAGACGTCAGCCAGTTCGGCAATGCGGCACAGCGGATAGCTCATGGCATCGCAGGCCGGCGTCAGGCCGGTTGAGTTGGACACCACGTTCATCTCGCAATAGTCGGGCGTAGCGCTCTGCGGCAAGGCGCTGATGGCATGGCGTCGCTGTTGCAGGCGGCCGGGCACATCCTCGCCCAGGGTCAGGAGCGAACTCAAGGCGGCTATCGCATGCGGTGTCTCCATGTACTCCAGCTGGCCGGAGACCGGATCGAAGACGTAGTCGTATTCGCTGGACTTGCCGGCAGCCACCACCTCGAAGCCCAGTACGCGAGCCCAGGTGACCAGGCCGATCAGGTTGCTTGGCTGGTCGCCGTCCGCAGTCGTATAGACCACTTTGCGCTCGCAGGCCAGTCGGTTCAGGTAGGGCCCCACCACGGCGTCGGTCTCCTTGCTGACCATGGCAACATGCACACCGCGGTGGATGGCGTTGATGGCGATCTGGGCGCTGATATCGGGGTTGCCGGTGGCTTCCACCACGATGTCCAGCGTGGCGTCGTCGAGCAGGCGATAGTCGCTGATCAGCGCGATCTTGCCGGCGGCATTGGCGGCGCGCACCTGCGCGGCATCGGCGCAGACCGCCAGCGCGTCGGCCGCATAACCCAGGCCCAGCAGCATGTCACGGGTGCCGTCGAGGTCGAGGTCGCACAAGGCAGCCACGCGGATGCTCTTGATGTGGCGGCACTGCACCAGCAACGAACGGCCGAAGCCGCCCTTGGCCCCGGTCAGCGCGATGCTGATGGTACGGCCCTGAAGTTCCTGGAAGAGGGTTTCGTAGTTCATGTCTTTCCTTCTGTTGCGATTGAACGGTGGATCAATGGATCAAGGCGTTGAGAATCAGCACGCCGGCCAGGCCGATCAGCGATTGCAGCGATACCAGCAGGGTCCAGCTCTTGAGCGTTTCCGAGACGCTCAGCTTGAAGTACTCCTTGAACAGCCAGAAGCCGGAGTCATTCAGGTGCGACAGCATCAGGCCGCCGGAGCTGGTGGCCAACACCAGCAGTTCAAGGCTGACGTTGGGATCGGCTGCGGCCAGTGGCGCCACGATGCCGGCAGCGGTGACGGTGGCCACGGTGGCTGACCCGATCGCCACGCGGATCAGGGCGGCGATGGCCCAGCCGAGAATCAGCGGGTTGATCTGCCAGGTCACCGCCCAGTGCGCGATCAGGTCGCTGACGTGGGTGGCCACCAGCATTTCCTTGAGGCCGCCGCCGGCACCGAGGATGAGGATCACGCCGGCCGCCGGGCCCAGGCTCTTGCCCAGCAGTTTCTGGATCTGGGTCAGCGAGAACCCGCTACGGATGCCCAGCGCGTAGATGGCGAACAGCACGGCGATGAGCAGCGACACAATCGGGTCGCCGACGAATTCCAGCCAGGTGTGAAGTGGGCTGTGCTTGTCGAACAGGTCGCGACCGAAGGTACGCAGCATCATCAGCCCTGGCGGCAGCAGCACGGCGACCAGCACCAGCGGCAGCGAAGGCAGGCGACGGCCATCCGACTCGGTCACCGGATTGGCAGCCGGCGCGGCATCCTCGCCAAAGCCGCCCGAGGCCGGGAACCAGCGCATGATGAAGGAAGTGAACAAGGGGCCGGAGATGATCGCCATCGGCACCGCGATCAGGAAACCGTAGAAGATGGTCTTGCCAGCATCGGCGTGATAGGCGGCCATGGCCAGCGTGGGTGACGGGTGCGGGGGCAGCAGGCCGTGCGAAACATACAGGCCGGCCGCCAGCGGCACGCCGATACGAAGAATGTAGTTATTGGTGCGACGGGCGATGACGAAGGCCAGCGGCACCAGCATGACAAAACTGACGTCGAACAGGTGGGGCAGTCCGATCAGCAGTGCAGCGGCGCAGATGGTAGTGGGAATCCAGCGTCTGGAGCCCATGCCGACGAAGGCGTTGGCGATCTTGTCGGCGCCGCCAGACTCCAGCAGCAGGCCGCCCAGCATGCTGCCCAGGCCGACCACCAGGCCGACCGAACTCAGGATGCCCCCAAATCCCTTCTGGAAGCTCTTGACGGTATCCACCGGCGACACGCCGCTGACGATGCCGAGGAAGCCGGCCGACAGGATCAGTGCCAGAAAAGGATGAAACCGCAGGCGCGTAATGAGCAGAATCAGTAATAAAATCGCCAGCACCGGGCTGACCAGTTGATAGACATCGGGATGCATGGGTTGCTTTCTTTTCGTGGGTTCAGGAATCGTTGCGTTGCGCTTGTGCGCGCATGGCGCCGGCCTCAGCTGTGGTCGGCGCAGGACGGAAACGGACCGGCATGAAGGACGTGGCTGCCGCTGGCGCGGGAGGACCCTGACGAAAAAATGCGGTGATGGCTTGGCCGCAGCGTGGCGGCATCGGTGATAGGCATTGTCTGTCTCCCGCTTGGAGTATGTTTTTTCAGTGAAAAGTGCGGTGACCGGGGCTAAACCGGCCATCAAATGGTATACCAAAATTCAAAAAGAACGACTTATTTTTTATTATTAAATTTAAGTTGTTGATTTATATGACTATATTTTTATATAAAATGGAATACCAAAATCAACAACATGCTCGACGCAGCTCTCGCTCATCGAGCAGCAATACACGCATGCAAGGAAAGAAATGACGCGGGAAGCAAGACTGGAACCGGCACCATCCGAAGAACCTGCGCTGGACGGCGCGCAGGAGCTGCTCTCCGAACAGCTGGCCGAGCGTCTGCGCACCCTGATCGTCACCGACGAACTGCGCCCCGGCACGCCTCTGCGCGAACGTACGCTGGCCGAGCAGTTGCAGGTTTCGCGCACACCCCTGCGGGATGCACTCAAGATCCTCGCCAGCGACGGCCTGGTACGACTGCTACCCAACCGCGGCGCGGTTGTGGCCGAGCTGACGCCGGAACAGATCGAGGAAAAGCTGGACGTGCTGGGCGTGATCGAGGAGTTCGCTGCGATCCGTGCCTGCAAGCTGGCCACCAATGCGGAGATCGGCGAGATACGCGCACTGCATCATGAAATGCTGGCAGCCTACGAGCGACGCGACCGGATGGCCTACTTCCAGCTGAACCAGCGCATCCACCGCGGCATCGTTACGGCGGCCCGCAATCAGACGCTCAGCGATGTGCACGGCCAACTCAACCGGCAGCTGTATCGCTACCGCTACCAGGGCAGCGTGACCTCGGACATCTGGCATACGGCAGTCGACGAACATGAGGTGATCGTCGAACTGCTGAGCGGGCGCGATGCAGAAAAACTCGGCAGCTATCTGCGCCGCCACGTACATCGCACCTGGGAACAGCTGGTGGTCGCGCCCTGAGGGGGGGCGAGCCGAGACAAGGACTGCAACTACGCCAAGAGCAGCTGGACAAGGTGGACCATGCCCCCCCCATCGGGATAGGCGGTGGGGGATGGGCCTTGGCCTCAGCGATTAAGGTGTGCCGGCAAGATTTGTGTCGCCTGATGTGCCCGCATCAGCATTTCCGCGATCTCCGGTTCGGCAACTGCCAACAAGTTCGCCTTGGCCCGCAGCGACGCTCCGAGCATCGCGCTTGTTCGGTTTTCATTGTCTGCACATCCATCACCTGCCCGCAGGGCGTCATCAATCAGCCTCTGAATCAGCGCTGTTTCCGCATCAATCGCCAGCTGCATGACCGTGGCGACGCAATGTTCCACGACCCTCCTTTGTTCTTCGCTCTCCATCCTCAATCTCCTCCTTGTCAAAAATTAAGCCGTTTCGCATATCCACCTTTGAAAGGTGCCAGCCGAATCCAGGCACTACGCCGAGTAATTCCGCTAAATTCAGAATTCCATTTTGGCGACTCAATTGCACTAATTGAAGTATTTGACTCGAAACAGCCAAGTAATATTTATTAGAATATCAATAAAACTGGCGTCTGATGAAGTCTTTGCATCCGAGTCGTGCAATACAATTCAAGATCCATCCGCCATTTACCCCGTAATTACGGCGTTTTTCGCGCCAACAATCGTTGACAGTCCAAAAACCGCTGCCTATTATTCGAGTTCGGAATACGGAATTCAATAATCATGACTATCGAAGACACCTCCCCGTTCATTGATCAGGTATTCGAGCAGTTGCTGACCTCGATCGCCCTCGGAACGCTGAAGCCCGGGCAACGAATTCGGCAAGCCGAGTTGGCGGCGGAACTGAGCGTGTCCCGGCAACCGATAAGTCACGCACTACAGCTCCTTAAACACGAAGGCCTGGTGCAGGATTCGGGACGGCAAGGACTGGTCGTGTCCCCTATCGATCCGGATTACATGAAACAGATGTATCAGGCCAGGAAGGCGCTGGAAGTCACTGTTGCCGGGCTTGCCGCACAACGCGTGGCCGACAGGATCGCCACGCCCGAACAGGTCATGGCGCTCAAGGCTGCGCTCATGGAAGGGAAAAGAGCTTATGCAAGCGGCGAGCCACTGGCGAACCTGGTGAGAGCAGATCTGGAATTCCATCGCGCCATCTATCGCCTCTCCGGAAATCACGTCATCGAGCAAATGATGAATACGCGCTGGGCGCACCTGATGCGATCCATGCTCATCGTATTGGATGAGCCGGAAACCCCGGGCAGAGCGTGGGAAGAGCATGAGGAACTGACCGAATACCTCCTGTCGGGAAACGTCCTCGAAGGAAGCGATTTGGCCGCGCGTCACATGCAGAGGGCGAGTAACGACATGTACCGACGACTTACGAAGTTTACGGAATCCGCCGATTAGTTTCGGTATTCACAGCAACGACTGACTGGCTCGATTGCATCGGGTCACGGGGTCGCTTTTTCTTAAAAAATGGAGACACGACATGCAACTGACCAAACAACAACTCGCCGAGTTTGACGAACTGGGCTACATCTTTTTACCGGAGTGCTTCCCCGTGGAGCAAGTGGAAGCGCTTCGCGCGGCGGCCAGCGATGTCTTTGCTCAACATCGCGCCGAAGTCTGGCGCGAAAAGGACGGCGCACCCCGGATGGCCTTCGCCTGCCAGCAATACAGCGAAGCGTGCAAGCTGCTTGCATCAGACGAGCGCCTGGTCACCCCCGTCGAGCAATTGTTCGGCGAGCGCTGCTATCTCCATCAATTCAAGATCAATGCGAAAGCCGCATTCACGGGCGACGTATGGCAATGGCACCAGGATTTCCCCACATGGCATAAGGACGATGGAATGCCGGAACCTCGCGCGATGAACATCGCCGTGTTTCTGGATGATGTCATGCCGATCAATGGTCCCCTGATGGTCGTTCCACGAAGCCACAAGGCGGGAGCACTGGAGTCGTCTCACGACGTCAAGACCACGTCCTATCCGCTCTGGACCCTGGACAACAAGACGGTTACCGATCTGGTTGAACGAAACGGCATCGTGACCCCGACCGGCAAGAAGGGCGGAGTGCTGATGTTCCACGCCAACATCGTGCATGGCTCCGCCGGAAATATCACGCCCTACCCTCGCCGCATCGCCTATCTGACCCTGTCTGCACTCTCCAACGCGATCGTCAAGCCGACTCGCCCGGACTTCATTGCTCACCGCGATTTCACGCCTGTCCAAAAAACATCTCCCAAGGACTTCGAGGAGTTTCTCGCCAGGGAAGTGACGGCCTGAGGCCGGAAGACCCGATTGGGCTGGCAGAGAGAGCCCCGAGATATCGGCGAAGCGGCATGCAGGAGGTCGCCTCGCCATCTTATGAAACCGCAAGAGCCAAAGGATTTGTATGTCGTCAAGAATGAAGGGCAAGGTGGTCATTGTCACTGGAGCCGGCTCGTCCGGGCCAGGCTGGGGAAATGGAAAAGCCGCTGCTGTGCTGTACGCCCGGCACGGGGCGTCGGTGCTCGCCGTAGACAATCGAATGGAAGCCGCACAGGAGACGGCCGAGCTGATTTCTGCCGAAGGGGGGAAGTGCGTCGCCGCCCGGGCTAACGTAGCCAGTTCCGAAGACGTCAAGGAAATGGCAGAGCGATGCGTCAGGCAATTCGGCCGCGTCGATGTCTTGCATAACAACGTGGGCATCGTCGAAGTCGGTGGTCCGATCGAGACTGAAGAGGAGTCCTGGAATCGGGTGATCGCAATCAACCAGTCGAGTGTCTTTCTAACCTGCAAGCACGTCATCCCGCACTTGCTTGAGGCAGGCGGCGGTTCGATTGTGAACATTGCCTCAATTGCTGCAATTCGCTGGATCGGCTTTCCCTACCTGGCATACAGCGCCGCCAAGGCAGCAATGATTGCGATGACCCAGAACATTGCCGTGCAGTACGCCCCACAAGGGATACGGGCAAATTGCATCCTGCCGGGATTCATGAATACGCCACTGATCCAGGAACCGCTTAAAGAAACCTACGGCGGCAATGTCGACGAGATGATCGACAAAAGAGATAAGCAAGTCCCAATGGGAAAGATGGGCGATGGATGGGATACGGCTTATGCAGCACTATTCCTCGCCTCTGATGAATCCAAATACATCACGGGAACGAGTCTCGTGGTCGACGGCGGACTGACAGCACGCTGCGCTTAAAAAAATGGCAACCAGCTAAAATAATACGGTGACAATCATGGATCAAAAACGTCGCACCATCATCGCCGCGGGCGCCGCGCTCGGGCTTTCCGGCATCGCCGCAGCACCTCTATATGCCGCCGGCCCCACCTACTCTTTCAAGGTCGGGACAAACGTACCGGTCAGCCATCCAATCTACCTACGCCTGATGGAGGCCGCCGAGCGGGTGAAATCGGACACCGGCGGGAAGGTGGAAATGCGCATTTTCCCCAATGGCCAGCTCGGCGGTGATACCGAAATGCTCAGCCAGGTGCGCAGTGGCGGAATGGATTTCCTTACGTTGCCCGGCGTGATCCTGGCGACGATGGTTCCAATGGCATCGCTGAACAGCGTAGGCTTTGCGTTCTCCGATTACCCCTCTGTCTGGAAGGCCATGGATGGCAGTGTCGGCGATCTGATCCGGGACAAAATCAAGGCGACCGGACTGGTGGTCATGGACAAGGTCTGGGACAACGGTTTCCGCGAGATCACCTCACAATTCCCGATCAGCAGCCCCACCGATCTGCAGAAAGCACGCATTCGCGTGCCGGTCAGCCCGCTGCTGGTATCACTCTTCAAGTCGCTGGGAGCCGCGCCTACGCCGATCAACTTCAGCGAGTTGTATTCCGCACTTCAAACCAGAATCGTGGAAGCCCAGGAGAACCCCCTCCCTATCGTTGCGACAGCCAAGCTATATGAGGTGCAAAAATTCTGCTCGCAGACTTCCCATGTCTGGGATGGCTATTGGTTACTGGCAAACGGTCGCGCCTGGCAGGGGCTTCCGCAAGATCTCCGCGAAGTCGTCGCGAAGAACATGAATGCTGCTGCAATCGCACAGCGTGCCGACAGCGAGAAGCTGGCCATCACGCTCATGAAAGAGCTCGAACAAAAGGGACTCAAATTCAATAAACCCGATCCAGCACCTTTCAGGAAAAAACTCGCGGAGGCTGGCTTTTACACCGAGTGGAAGAAGAAGTTCGGCGCGGAAGCATGGGCGGTCCTGGAGACCTATTCCGGCAAGCTCGGCTAACTCGACCAGGCGCGGATGAAGATCGCAGATCCAGAGGACAGCCAATAGCGCCCCAATCCATCAGGAAACGGCGAGATTTGTGTTCGTGGTTCCGCGATCTTCAGGGATCAGGACAATCATCCTGAGGCGACCAATACCAAGACTTTCAGAGATGAGAGGGCTGTGCAAGAACCTCTTCAAGGTGCTTGCACAGCGCAATGCCACCCCGCTGCACGTGCCTGGATACCAGTTCCGAAGCCTCCAGAACGGAACCACGCAAAACACAATCTGCGATGGCAGCATGCTCTTCCCACGCAACCAGGATATCCGCCCTGGCATGGATGGTGATCAAGGCCCGCATGATGTGAGCCCAACGACCATTCATCATCTGCTCGATCACCGTATTTCCGGACAGCCTGTAAAGCGCGACATGAAACTGGAACTCCGCCATGGCAATCTCCGGCGCCGGCGCATGTGCGCTCACCTTATCCTGGCCGGCGACAAGCATCCGCCGCAGGAATTCGCACTCATCGTCACTCGCACGATGATCTGCAACACGTTGGGCCGCCAGCGCCGCGGCGCTTGCCTCCAGCGGTCTGCGCGCCTGAAATAGCAAGCGCATGTACTCCGGTTCAATCGGTGTGACCTGAAGCCCTTGACGACCAGAGTCCTGCAGCAAGCCCTCATGTTTGAGTAGCTGCAAGGCATGACTGATGGGTTGGCGAGAAACCTTGAGCTGACTCGCCAATACCGACTGACGAATTCTCTCGCCCGGCTCAAGCTTGCAGAAAGCAATGTCGAAGAGAAGCACATCGAAGACTTGCTCGATAAACGGCGGGCTATCCTCCACTGCTTCGAGGCTTGTATTTGATTCCATGCTTGTTGATTATCGGTGCTGAGTGAGCTATCCCGCGGAAGATCCCCGAGGATGCGCGATTACCACTTGTTGGATCGAATCCTGATTTGCAAACCGTTTTTGATGAGTCTCAGGATTGCAGCGGTATTGTAACAAGCGATCTCGCGTCGATGACCAAGCTTACAGGCATCACGCAAAGCCATCCGAGGCGATCCTCTCAAAAGGACTACACACAACGAAGGGACATGGGACGTGGGAATGCGAGGCCCAATGAGGCGAAAACCCACCCAAAAATTCTCAATTTGCGAGAATTTACCGAATTGCGAGTGAAATGCGTTTTTATTTACAAGTTCAAGCACACGATTTCTTTTCATACTGCCGGTGGTACATGTAACGCACTGCACCGCGAACTGACCCAACCTATCAAGGAGTCACTGCAATGATGATTACGGCAGCCCAGGCCTCGGCACTTGTAGCATCCAAACCAAATTCCTTTGCGCCTCAAACCCCATCAAAGCCGGACAACAACCCAGTAGAAGAGTCAGCCAAGGTTGCCATTTCTTCCGAGGCTGTGCAGAAAGCCGCCGAGAGTGAAGCGCAGAGTAATGAAGTTGAAAGTGCATATCGGCTAACTGGCCCTGCTACCCTATTAAGCTCCATAGCCCCCGTCGCTTACCAGATGCCGGAAGCCCTGATAAACGAAATGAAGGTCCGGGCTAACGAGGAGGCTACCCGCAACGCGATTAACTCGCAGTATGCCAACGCACATCAATACCAGACTGTGGGACAGGTCCTGGTGAATGGCAAATTATTTGCAGAAGTGAATGATGCGGGCGGTTATGGGTCGATACAGAACTCTATTCCTGGGCTGAGTGACGCGCCGCTGAATCCGCAGGACCGACTCAAGGAGATAGCTCAAGCTGTGAAGGAAAAGGGAAATGTTGAAATCAGATATTCCGATTTTGTCCCGGGTCTAGGGGGCCAGGGAGGTTCTGCAGCGCCGGAATCCATGCTCCCGGCGTTCACGGCGCGAAACATTCATGAGATCTTCGCAGAGGCTATTGGAGAGGCCAAGCGCCTGCGTTCCGCGTCGCTGCCGCAGTCAGAGTAAGGCCACTGCCCTCTGCATAATGGCCAGACCCGACCTCGGGTCGCTTTCGGTACACGCAGCTTTAGCCTGATGGGATAAGCTTTAGAGGACCCCGACGCTGCGTCCGAAATATTCGAGCATACCGTGTGCACTACCGGCGAGATGGGCAAAACGCTAGAGCGTAGCCGCGAAAAAAGCCCCCAGCCTCCACTCGAAGCTCGGGGTTCAATGTTTGCGCCGTCCGGGAGCGGCCAAATGCAATTAAGCGCTCTGGATTGGGGGAGGCATACCTGCAGCAGGTTTTCGGCCACTGAGCCCAGCTGTTGAAACGGACGATATGAGCAGCAGAGCGAGGGGAAATAAAATTTGCGAGCAAAACATGTCGCAGAGGAACCGCGCAGCCCGTTCAACGAAGGAACGTCCAATTCGTATGTGAGCTTTTTTATGTGGGATCAAAAGCAAAAACGGGCCGCGAAGGCCCGTTTTGCTTGATTCCTGGCGGAGAGGGGGGCAGTTTCCGTTGAGCCGCAGACCGGGTCAGGATATAGCTCCCCCTTTGAAAATATAGCTCTACCCCCACCGCTACCCCCACGGGCAATGAAATAGCAAATCAGCAACATTCTTTCGCTCTAAAGAAACGCTACGAGGCACAAATTAAGCTCCCAACGTCTCAATTGGCGAGAAACATAAAACTAATGCGCCAGCAATTAGGCGACAATTATTCCACTCCATCGCTGGGAGGGTCATGCCTGTGGAAACCTCACAAGCTGTCGCTTTTTCGTCCTATTCGGATTTTCCCGATAAGGTCTATATCTGAAGTGCGAATAACACATAAGACGGAATAATTAGATTCTCGGTTGGAGAGCGCGAATGTTGATCGCTTCTTTAGTGTTTGCCGCACTGGCCGTATTCGGGGGTCTTTTCCTCGCCATAAAGTTTGCGTTAAATCGCAGGGAGATTGACAAAAAGGCGGTCGCCGACGCTGAAAGAATATTGGCGATTAAGTATAAGAAATCCGCGAGAAAGCGCTCGCCAACTGTGCGCTAGAGTGTATGCATACCGGGATTTTGGAATCTGCCTGGGGCCCCGTACTGGGGTAGCTAAGTGTCCAGCGAAGATAGGCCTACGGTGAGCAAGCCCGAGAGAACAACGATTACCAGAAATGTGAGCAGCATGATGAGCTCCTAAGATGAGATCATCTTAGGCACTACAGTCCTAATCGGATGTAGTGATTTTCCCCAGCAGAGACAAAGACCTCTCAGGGATTTCCTGAGCGCCCGCCCTGTGGACAGGCTCAATTCCGCAATATGCGTTTGACGACGCCTATCGAGGTGAAGGAAGAACCGTTACCGCGCGCCAAGTGGATCCTCCGCGTATTAAAAGAGAATACGGCGAGAAGACATTGGTAGAAGTGAATCCGACTTTGAAAAAGACCCGCATTGCTTCGAGGAGGGGAAGGCAATGCGGGCTAGAGGTCCAGTATTTACTGGTGGGGATTCCGACGAGGATGACATCGTCGGCAAATGAATATAGCAAAAATCAGCCTGTCTTGCTTTGCGAGACTCGCTCAGTCACTGCCTGGTGATGTCGGGGGCGAAAATCTGGTCTGAAGCTCGTCATTCGGCTTGCCGGCGTCACTGAGGTAGATCGCCTGTTGGCATTGCAATTACGTCTGTAGATTCAGCTTCTGGCCAACCGGTACACTCTTCTACCGAATTGCAGGTGAAATGCATTCCTACTCGCGAGTTTAAACCCAAGAATTCTTTTCATACTGCCGGTGGTATATGTAACGCTGTGCACCGCGAACTGACCCGACCTATAAAGGAATCACTGCAATGATGATTACGGCAGCCCAGGCCTCGGCACTTGTATCACCCAAATCAAATTCCTACGCGCCTCAGACAGCATCAAAGCCGGACAACAGCCAAGTAGAAGAGTCAGCCAAGGTTGCCATTTCTTCCGAGGCTGTGCAGAAAGCCGCCGAGAGCGAAGCTCAGAGTAATGAAGTTGAAAGTGCATATCGGCTAACTGGCCCTGCTACCCTATTAAGCTCCATAGCCCCTGTCGCTTACCAGATGCCGGAAGCCCTGATAAACGAAATGAAGGTCCGGGCTAACGAGGAGGCTACTCGCAACGCAATTAACTCGCAGTATGCCAACGCACATCAATACCAGACCGTGGGACAGGTCCTGGTGAATGGCAAATTATTTGCAGAAGTGAATGATGCGGGCGGCTATGGGTCGATACAGAACTCTATTCCTGGGCTGAGTGATGCGCCGCTTAATCCGCAGGACCGACTCAAGGAGATAGCTCAAGCCGTGAAGGAAAAGGGAAATGTTGAAATCAGATATTCCGATTTTGTCCCGGGTCTAGGGGGCCAAGGGGATTCTGCAGCGCCAGAATCTATGCTCCCGGCTTTCACGGCGCGAAACATTCATGAGATCTTCGCAGAGGCCATCGGAGAAGCCAAGCGCCTGCGTTCCACATCGGTGCCGCCGTCGGAGCCTACCGCGTCATAGAAGCGTTACTTACTTGCCACGAGCACCACAATAACATTCAGCAGCTCATCCAAAGAAAACGGCTTGGTCAGCATCGCCGCAAAAACGCTGTGCTCATCAAAACGCGTTTCAAGCTTGCGCCCGCTCATGAGCACTATTGGAATATCGCGGATTACAGGATTTCCCTTTATTTGAGCCGCCAAGTCCAACCCATCCATTACCGGCATCAGCAAATCTGTGACTACTAGATCGAACGTTTCACTAAGCAACAGTTCCAGCGCATCCACCCCATTTCCCGCCGTTGCAACTTTAGCCGTGACTCTTCAAGCCGAAGTCTAGGACTTGCTGAAACACCACATCATCTTCCACTATCAAGATCGCAATCGACGTATCTTGGCTCATCTGCATCCGGTTTGCTCCGTTGTTCACCATGCAACACATGTTAAGGAATCCCCTGATACGGACCAATTTGCCTTTAGTCTAAACTACATCCATCTACTGAAGAGGTAGCAACAGCCAGTGACAATCCCATTTTATGGGCAAACATGAAATGGGGGATACAGATTCATGGAGAAATCAGGTGACGGCCGCATAGTTCTGCTGGTCGACGATAATAAGGAAGTCAGAGATCTCTTCTCCAAGATTCTGTCGATAGAAGGCTACGCAGTCATACAGGCTGGCAATGGAATTGAAGCGCTAGATCTCATGAAGAGATACTCAGTAGATGTGGTGCTGACGGATCTCGGGATGCCTGAAATGAATGGACTTGAATTTGCAGTGCAGGTGAAGAGCGATGAAAGAATCAAGCATACGCCGCTCGTCCTACTGAGTGCCACCTCGATGATTAACTCAGGGGCAGCGCTGAAGACATTTTCGGCACTGCTGCTAAAACCCTGCCCTCTCGAAGACGTGATCTTAACGCTCAGCCGGGTTCAGACGCCGGATGCGACCCGATCAGTGATTATCGGCTAGACGTGAAATCAGAAGTGCATGTTGCAAATAACGTTCCGTCTATCGCTATCCTCCCGTTCCGCTGAGAAAGGATGTCCGTGCGAGGTTACCGTCAGCGCTGGCTTCTTGTTTAGCAAGTCATATTCTTAGAATTTTTCTCTACTTGCGGCCGCCCTTTCCTCGTCAGACGCATTTAGAAACTGATCGATTTCAGTCGGCTCGCCTGCACGGCGCCTCCACCCTAGCTCATAGGCATCTCGCACGATGTCCCGCAGATCAGCATATGCATCCATCGATGCCCGGTCCCGTTCATCCGGGATAAAGTGAGACCATAAACCGCTGCGAGTAAACCTGGATAGTGCCCTTGCTGCTAGCACCTCGGACAGCCCGTCGTACTGAAGATCCATTTTCAAAGCTCAAGAGGAAATAATCATCACCTTATGACATAAACAACCGATATTTCAAGCTCAACCGGACATGTTTGAGAGGGGGTTTATGATTTGAGCCCAACCTGTCCTCGTTTCGCCATCAGAGAATCGGCCATGCTGAGCAGATCGTCTAGCCGGCACGGCTTAGCCATAACAGCGACAAAAGAGGATGTAACAAGCCTCGGCAAAATCCCGACCGCTGCCGTAATCAAACCCAGCGGAACAGATGCAAGGTGTGCATCACCTTTAAGCAGCCCCGCAAGCTCCATACCACCAAGTTGCGGCATCCACAGATCCAGGATAATCGCATCAGGTTTGGAAAGCTTCGCCGCGTACAAGGCACTCACGCCATTTGAAGCCGAACTGACCTTATAGCCGGCTTCTTCAAGGCAGAGCGAGAACACTTCTAGGACTTCGGGACTGTCATCGACAAGCAAAATGCGGCCACGACATACGTCATTAATTTTCACAACACTTCCTACGTGGCCGGGATTAGAATTTTGATTATAGGTACTCCCCAGCCCAACGTTTATCAGGAAAAACCTTGCAAACAACACGTCCTAATAGGCAGTCATCAGGGGGTTGAAATAAAGGTTAATAGGTCACCACGATTTCCTTGGCATCTTCAGATTTCTTTACCGATGCCCTTCCGTCGATGCCGGCTTCGTCCCCCCTACTGCAAAAGCTTCTAACTGCCGGAGCTCCATTCACGATGTTCACAACGATGCTGCAGGTCTTCATTACCACAGCAGAGATCGCCATCTTTGCCTGGGTGGCTGCACGCAGACTTGCCGGCAACCACCACGAGACAGATAAGACCAACACGGCAACCGCAAATTTGAAACACAACTGCTTCTTCAAGACTGCATTCCTATCGCAAAAGCGCCAAGTCGTTCGCGCGAAAATGTTGGCCGGGGCTCTGTCGTTCGCTCCTGGGCACCGGGTTCAGCTGAGAGGCGTCCAACTTGAAAGTGGACACTAAGCCGGCCAGCGCACTAGCCTGCTCCATCATCGAGTTGGCGGCAGCAGCGGCTTCTTCTACTAGAGCGGAGTTTTGCTGCGTCGTCTCGTCCATATGTGTCACAGCCAAGTTAACCTGCGTGATCCCATGGCTCTGTTCCTGGCTTGCATGCGAGATCTCAGCAACGACATCCGTTACCCGCTTAACGCTGGAGACTACGTTTTCCATCGTCAACCCGGCTTGCCCCACCAAGCTGCTTCCTTGACCAATCTGCGCCACCGAATCGTTGATCAATTCAGTAATTTCTTTAGCGGCAGTAGCGCTACGTTGGGCAAGGCTTCGAACTTCGGATGCAACAACTGCGAAGCCACGCCCTTGCTCTCCCGCTCTTGCCGCCTCAACCGCCGCATTCAATGCGAGAATGTTCGTTTGGAAAGCAATGCCGTCAATAACGCTGATGATGTCGACGATTTTGCGCGAAGACGCATTAATGCCCTCCATGGTCTTGACTACCTCACCAACTACTTCGCCGCCTTTGCTCGCGACGTCAGAGGCTGACACTGCCAACTGGCTGGCCTGCTTAGCGTTGTCCGCATTCTGCTTCACGGTCGACATCAGTTCTTCCATTGCAGATGCAGTCTCTTCCAGTGCGCCCGCCTGCTGCTCTGTACGCGACGACAAATCCAGATTTCCAGACGCTATCTCGGCCGAGGCTTGCTCAATCGTGTGGGTGCCTTCCCTTACTTTTCCTACGATGGAAACTAAACTATCTCGCATCTGCTTGATGGCAAACAGCAGGCTAGTTGTGTCACCAGGTTTGGTTTGCACCTCAGATGTAAGGTCGCCTTCAGCGATCTGCTGCGCGATGTTCGCAGCATAGGACGGTTCTCCGCCTAGCTGTTTCAAAAGTCCGCGAGTAATTACAACTGCGACGACCGCGGAAATGATCGCCACGATCACCGTTAACGCAGCCACCACGATAGACGCTTTCCAAGCCATGTCATTTGTAGCGTCATGGGCCTTGTCATTTTCAGCATCTACTTGCGCAATCACTTTATTGATATCGAGGACGATCTGACGGCGCAACGGACTGCATTCGTTGACCAAAAAGTCCCGATACTCCTCAGTCTTCCCTCCTTCTCGGTAGATCCGAGGGCGCTTCAACTCTTCGGCCATTTGCATCAATCCTGACCGGACCTTTTCGAAGTCCTTGTTGCCGCCAAAGTAGGGTTCCATGTCGCGCAGCGCCTTCAAATACAGCTGCTTTTGCTCATCAACGATCGCCAGCTCTTTCTGTGCATCGCTGTCGCTTCTGAACACATAGGCATTTCGTGCGGCAATGCCGGTCTGGTCCAGCGCTTCACGAGCAAGATAGAGCGGGTTCAACCTTTGATCCTGGACCGCGTCCGCAACTTTAATGGATGCGGTGAGCGACCTGATACTGGTGAGAGAAATGGCAGCGAGCAGAATAGTGAGCAACAGCAGAAGGGTGAAAGCCAGCGCGAGCTTGGTGCCGATTTTCATACGTCGAAACATGTCCATATTGAATCCCCCGGTTTAAATGCGAGCATTTGATATTGATTAATCCAAAGGGGATCAATCTTTGCCTAATGAGACTATAGACAAAGCCGCCCGTTATGGAATTAGGGATTTTCCGGATACGGAAGAGCTACGACGTGATATTTATAATAAATACGAGCACTTACGCTTTTGATAGCACCAGGCACTTATAATAGAATGTTTGACAATACTTTGAGACGCCCTAATCTGCCATAGAATTTGCTCATTTTTTATGCAAATCCGCTATGTCGCGATGGGCGCCAAGCTCATCGGCGAAACCAGCACTTATCCACAAACTTGCTCACACAATTTGTGAATAACTAGGCGAATTCCTGAAAGGAAGCTTTCTGACACACTTCCGTTCTCGCGCCCCATATTTCCTCTGAAATCCGGATTAAGAAGTCTCCGCAAAGGAATTGCAAACAAAAAGCCCGAGCCTCCCACGTGGAGGCCCGGGAATAGGTATCACTTCTGCGCTCTTGGTTTCCAGCCGCATCGAATGGCGCCGGTTTCGTTGTGGGCCAAAATCGCAGCCGCCGTGGCATCGGTCAAGACATCCCCCTGGCGAACAAAGATCGGCTTCGTCCAGCTGCACGTAGTGTCCGTGATGACCGACTTCTGCGGCTCAGTCTGCCGACCAGCGGTCGCGCAGGCGCTGAGTAGCATCACCAGAAGGACCCGCGGCAATTTCATTTTCCACATGGATGCGCTCCTTTGCTGAGTCGGTGCCGGCCTGTGCGGCTGCGGCGGATTGTTCGGCAACTTTTTGCTTGGTTTCGGCAACTTCTTGCGCGGCCTTGGCTTTGGTAGCCTGCGCCTGCTGGCGCATGAAGATTCCGGCGACGATACCGACCAGGCCCGCCAGCCACGGGCCAATCTGCAATAGCAGCGCCATCATTGCGCACCTCGGATTTCGATGGTAATTGGCTCGGTAGTGAGGCGCAGCTTGGCAAAGAGGCGGTCGAACGCGACCTTGCTCTGGCCCAGCCAGTCCGGTGCCGGCGCATCGCCGACCAGAATGCACCCGTCCGTGTCCTCGGCTTTGTTGCCGGGATGGATACGGATGCCTTCGAAGCCCGGCACATTCAGCAGCAGCGGCAGCACGCGCTTCAACCGCGGCGACTGCGTCAGCAGCACCTGATAGGTGCCGGCAGGGATGGCAGTCTGCCCGTAGACCTTCACGCCACGCTCGCGCACGATGTCTTCCAAGGTGTAGCACTCGAAGGCGCCATCGAGGAACAGCTTGCCCGCCGTGCTCTTCTTGGTGCTGGGCTCACGCTGCAGGAGGAGCTTCATCGTCATTTCCTTTCTCAGCTGGTTCAGGCTGCTTGAGATATGCGGCGCCACAGATGCACACCAGAATGACGCCGGCCACCGCTTGGGCCAGCCAGGTGGGCAGCGTGCTACCCAGGCCCGCCGAGGTGAGCGCAGCCCAACCGGCCATGACGGCGGCGCCCACCTTCGCCAAGCGCACGCTCCACCGTCGATGGATCACCTCTTTGTCGTCTACGAACTGAATTTTCATTTCATCCACCTCTTGATTTCAGGCCGCCCCACAGGGCTGTTTTGAATCATCATGTCGCGGATCTTGTCCAATTTCTCATTGGCAAGCCGCCACTGTTCCTTGCTGTCTGCCCTATCCTGCTGCTGCGACTGCTCAATGCGCGTCACCCGCGCATCAACCTCGATCTTGTTGTGACGCACTTCAAGCGCCAGTTCCTTCACGTCGCCCACCAGCTGAAACCACCCGATGGTGACAGCGATAGCCGCCCCGACCAAAGCCGCGCACATCGTCTGAACATTGATCGTGGTGTCGAAAATGCTCTTGGTGCGTGGCGCCTGTTTGATGTCCTCAGACATTCATCCCCCGAAATGAAAAAGGCCCGCTCAAGCGGGCCAGGTAAGAAAAGTGGCTACGATCAGCCGCGCACAGGCGTCGGAAGCGACCACTGGATATAGAACGGCTGGGAGTCATACCAGGCGATGTAGCGCGGATCATCGACCGTCATTTCCATCTGATTGGGGAAAACCTCCGGGTCTTGTGGCGATCCCATGTAGCCGATGATCACAGTCAGGGTCGGATCAAGCTGTACGAATACGGTTTCCATAAGGGCGCTTTCAGAACGAATAGCCAGTGCAGGCCACATTGATCGTTGGGGTATCAGCGTTGCTGGTCGACGTGCAATACAAGGTCTGCTCCGTGATTATCGGGACGCTGTCGAAAGTGTCGCTCGCCGCAGTGGACGGCGAGGCTGACGCGGTCACGAGGCCGGTATTGCTTGCATCAGCACCCACGCTGCTATAGATGGCCTGCGAAGTCGGGCAAGTCACGCTCAAAACGCCGCGCATGGTCTTGGCATTTTTGGGGATGAGCGATGAGACCGAAAATGATGTCGGCGATGGCCGCTGGCCGGTGAACTGAAACGCCACCGCGCTGGCAAGGAAGACATTTCGATCAAATTGGTAACCGATCTTGAATCTACGGCTCGAATCGGTAGGCCAGACGCCCACGAGGGCGGTCATGGTGTAGCCAGCTGGAAGGTTGGTACCGCCATATACCTCCCCCAGAGCGGCCGCAGTGGCATCCTGAGTGAATAGTCGAGACTGTCCGGTATCCGGGTTATAGCCGAGATACATGCACACAAAGCCACTGATCGGGGCGCTTCCTACATCCATACCGCCCGCACCTACAGCCCCCAAGTTGATATTGCCGTTGACTCCCTTGAGGTAACGCTGCTCGCCCCCGAGTGCCGTCTTCACAATGACTTCGTCTGCCGTGAAGTTAGCAGTCGCGCTAGCTGCTGCGACACGCATCTTGGCATTGCGCATGCCCCCAACAATCCCGCTTTTCTGTGGCAGTGTCACCCCGAGCAACGTTGCCAACGTGGCGGTGTCGGCCGAGTCGGTGCCCATGAAGGCCGTGAGGAAATCGTAAAGCTTCCCCATTGCGACCCGGTACTGACCCGTATTAGGGGTCGCGTCGCCGTTCAAGATTGTTTTGATATCGGAAATATTCATTTTTGCCTTTCATTTACCCTGCAAAATCACGTCTACGTTTCCTGATGTCATTGCGCCGGTCGCGTCATAGCATGCGATTCGCGGCCCCAGAGAAATGCTCTTGTCCAGCCATTTCGCCATGACGGCGCTTCCGCCATCGTCCTGCAGCGTCAATTGGATGTTGTCGATGGCGTACCAGGTCTTACTCAGCGCCAAGCGCATGCCACCAGCCGGCACTGCCACGTCGTTGAACCGCTCCATGACATCTGGGATATCGACGACCACCACGCACTCACCAATCCGGCCTTGGTTTGCGCCACGACCGGTCTGGAAGCGGAACTGATACAGCACCTCGCGAGTAGTGATACGCCCTGGCCATGGCACGAAATCACCGTCATCGGTGTAGAAGGGTGCCCCGTCACCCTCGTAGAACACCTCGGCGTCCGGCTTCGCAAACATGGGCTGAGAACCGGTGGTCCGATATTCGATGAACTGAGCATCGCCAGCGAAATCGACATCCAGCGTCATCGCACTGCCCTCGGCCAGCCTGGACGGCGCTATGACGGTCGTGACGTAGATCAGCGGCGCATAGTTGTCATTGAAGAACTGCGCGCTGTCGTACTGGCTGTAGAAATTGGCCGCGTCATCGCGATAGAACAGCGAGGTGTTATCCGCAACAATTTGGCCGCCAACAACGGAAGCATTCAGGAGCGAGCCGGGATATCCCATCGCCTGGAAGTCGTAGGTCTCGACCACGTTGGCGACCAGGACGTCGCCGAACTGAGTGCGGATCACGGCCGCCACCTCGGATAGGTTCCCCGAGGTATCGACCGCCCGGATCATCAGCGTCAGCGGACCTTGCGGCGTGGCCGGCGGCGTATAGGGCGTATCGGTCACCACCCCATCATGCAAGGGATGGGCATCGCCCCAGGACGGGTTGTCGCCATAGTGGTACCGGATCAGGTAGCCCAGTAGATCCACATCCGCCACCACACCCCATGTCAGCGTGTTGCCATCGATGCGGAACCACGGGACATTACTGGGAGGAAGACTCAGCCCAAGCACCGCGTAATCGATCCGCCCGACCGTCCCGAGCCGGCCGAAGCCGTCGTAAGGCCGGCCCTCGAATGACCAGACGTCGCTGACACCACCGGTAAAGACGTACCGCCGTCCCGATGCCGTTCCCAGCCGATGTAGCGCGTTACCAGCAGTGGCGCCCCAGATCTCGACATGGTCCACACTGCCAGCGAAATCCATGGTGAGCGTCAAGGTCACCGCGAAGGTATTGCCCTGCCGAATAAGCTGCTCGGTGACCTCGATCTTGGTGACCTCGGGTAGCGCCGGTCGGCGCGATTGGTTCACTGGCGGGGTATAGGCGCCGTACAGCACGTAAGCCCAGAATTCGTCGCCCTCCGGAACGCATGTCACCGTCGCACCGCTCATGTCCGAGTCAGGCTGAATCTCGGTCACCCGGACGCGATAACCTGGCGTGGCCTTGAAATCGTAGAGCCAGATGATGTCATGCACGGGCGCCCCACCTGCGCCAGGGAACGGAACCGATCCGGGCCATGGATTGATCAGTGTCACCACCCTGCTTTCTTCCGTGAGCGGTTGAACCGGGAACACGGTGCAGGTCTTATCACCCAGCAAGCGAAGCCCGATAAAGCCGCCTGATCCGGCCGGCAAGATATCGTCCAAGGTGAGCTGTACACTGCCCGACACAATCTCAGCGCCGGCCAAGCGGCCGCCATAGCCCCATTGGGTCAGGTCATGGCTCAAGCGCAGGACCGCCCCGCGCTGATAGGTCAGGTGCTCCAGATCGGTATCGAAGGTAATCGACTTGCGCTGGAATTCGCTCTGCGCCATATGGAAGCGCGCCAGCAATGCCGCATGAGCCTCCTCAGTCACCCCGACCGAAGTGATCCGAGCGGGATTGAGGGCCGTGTCGACGTTGGGGGACTTCACCCTCAGAGAAACCCAGGTGAAATCCTGATAGCGGTCGAAATACTGGTATTCCAGGCCGTCCGAGGTATCCAGCGTCAGGTAATCCACCTTGAAAGTGCCGTCGGTCATGGTGGCCATGTTCACGACGCCGCTCTCCAGCTCGTTCTCCTGGAACCACATGACGCCCCACTTACCCCGTGGCCATGCCAAGCTTCCCAGGCCAACAGCGGCCATGTTGCTCAGCACCTCTTGGTGCGACATGGTCTGGTCGAGATACCAGTCGAAGCGGAAATTCATCGCAGTGCAACGTACCATGAACCCCTGCAGTGACTCAAAGTCGATCATGTCATCGCTCAAGCCCATGCCGGCGTGCAGCCGGCCGTCCGGCCCGTAAATGCCGCGCATGTACTGCAGCATCAAGGCGCCGGGATTGGAGGCACCTGTGTCGCGGGTGGTCGCAGTCACCCAAGCCGAGCCGTTCCACACAGGAATCGCCCTGCTCTGCCCCAGCCAGTTCACGGTATCCAGCGTGCCGCTCAGCTGGCCAGAGGCCCGCATCTTCAGGCCGACCCGCCCGATGCCAGCGTAGTAGCCGCTATCAGGCTGCACGCTCTTCAGGTAGGACCAGGCAAAGGTGTTCGCCTCGCGGTTCGACGACTTGTCGGCAGTGTTCTTCCGCAGCCGGATCTCGTACTGCCCCAGCGGCAGGCCATAGGTCAGCGATTCCCGAATGGTGTCGGTTGAGGCGCTGCTGTAATGCCGAAGATCCAGCGCCTGCCAGGCGCCCGAGGGAAGCAAACGATACTGCAGCTCAATATCGGCAGTACGCTCCCCGACTTTTCCATCGTCGGCGATCCAGTACAGCGATGCGTCCAGATCGATCTGAACGGCCATGGTGTTGACCGATGTGGTGCGCGTCACCCATTCGCCTGGGGTGTAGGCCTGCCATGAGCCGAGATCCGGACCGCCCACCAGCTTGGCACCGGCAACAGAATCGACGTGACCTGACCTGAAAAAACTGGTCCGACTTGAAATTTCATATGCTATTGAAAAGGAGAGTCAGACCATGCCCAAGAAGCGATTCACATCCGAAGACATCATCCACAAGTTGCGCGAGGCAGA
>Ga0160496_1000329_pt1 | contig 25327 bp, 20 predicted proteins | sample DIDPMG_2_FD_108231 | JGI IMG/M metagenome (GOLD analysis project Ga0160496, IMG submission 108231) | Enriched soil microbial communities from UW Madison campus, WI, USA - DID2937_E24_FP MG | ecosystem: Environmental > Terrestrial > Soil > Grasslands | place: USA: Madison, Wisconsin | collected...
CCGAGAACGCCACCACCGGCACGTCGGTGGCCTTCAGGCCGGCGTTGCCGAGCTCCTTGTAGAAGGGCACGTTGGAGTCGCCGTTGATGGTCGAGATCACGGCGGTCTTGCCGCCGCTGGCGAACTTCTTGATGTTCGCCACGATGGTCTGGTAGTCGGAATGGCCGAAGGGCGTGTAGACCTCTTCGATGTCGCTGTCCTTCACGCCCTTGGAGTGCAGGAAGGCGCGCAGGATCTTGTTGGTGGTGCGCGGGTACACGTAGTCGGTGCCCAGCAGCACGAAGCGCTTGGCGCCGCCGCCGTCTTCGCTCATCAGGTACTCGACCGCGGGGATCGCCTGCTGGTTGGGCGCGGCGCCCGTGTAGAACACGTTCTTCTCCAGCTCCTCGCCCTCGTACTGCACGGGATAGAAGAGCAGGCCGTTGAGCTCCTTGAACACCGGCAGCACCGACTTGCGCGACACCGAGGTCCAGCAGCCGAACACCACGGCCACCTTGTCCTGCGACAGCAGTTGGCGCGACTTCTCGGCGAACAGCGGCCAGTTCGAGGCCGGGTCCACGATCACCGGCTCGAGCTTCTTGCCCATCACGCCGCCGGCCGCGTTGATCTCCTCGATCGTCATCAGCGCCACGTCTTTCAACGAGGTCTCGGAGATGGCCATGGTGCCCGACAGCGAATGCAGGATGCCGACCTTGATCGTGTCTTCGGCGGCCATGAGCGTCGGCATCCAGCCGGACAGGGCCAGCAGGCTGGCGGCGGTGAGGGACTTGAGTACGTATCTGCGTTGCATGGTGACTCCTGTAGCTGAAGGGCCGGGATCGCCGGCGGATTTTTCTGGACTACGTGATGCCTGCATCGACATGCGGTGCCTGCCGCAAGGTCGGATCGGTGAGCGGACGCGGCACGGGATCGGACATGAGGCTTCAAGCAAACCCTATGCCAGGTTGTGCGACGGGGTTTTTTTCATTGAGCGGGCCGCGCGCCATACGTGAATCGACGTAGGCGTGCACCGATGCATGCTGGTGCGGCATGCACGAAACCGGTGCGCCGGCGCGCGCACACGGTGCATGCGGGCCGGGGTCGCGCGCGCACGAGCCCATGCGCGCGCGAGGGCGCGCGGGCCCTTGTTTCATAGGGCCGGCGCGCGGGCGGACCGCATGCCCGGGCAAAGATGGCATACGGTTTGCTTGAGGATCCTTACTTGTATACAAGAGAGGATTCCAGCATGCACGCCGTTGCCCAGCCTGAACCGACGCGCTTTTCGGGATGGACCCTTGCCGACTGGCAGCGGGCCTATCGTGAACTGGGCGCCGATCCCGCCGACCTGCTGTCGGACTACGTGGCCGGCGCGGCCATCGCGCCCGACAACGCCTGGATCGCGCGCGTCGATGCCGACACGCTGGCGCGCCAGCTCGACGGCCTGGCGCGCCTGCTGGCCCAGGTCGGCGGCGACCTGACGCGGCTGCCGCTGTACGGTGTGCCGTTCGCGGTGAAGGACAACATCGACGCGCAGGGCTGGCCCACCACGGCGGGCTGCCCGGCCTTCGCCTACGAGCCCGTGCGCGACGCCACCGTGGTGGCGCGCCTGCGCGCCGCCGGCGCGGTGCTGGTGGGCAAGACCAACCTCGATCAGTTCGCCACCGGCCTGGTGGGCACGCGCTCGCCGCACGGCGCCGTGCCCAACAGCTTCGACCCCGCCTACGTGAGCGGCGGCTCGAGCTCGGGCTCGGCGGTGGTGGTGGCGCGCGGGCAGGTGCCGTTCTCGCTCGGCACCGACACCGCGGGCTCGGGCCGGGTGCCGGCCGGCTTCAACAATATCGTGGGCCTCAAGCCCACGCGCGGCTGGCTCAGCACGGCCGGCGTGGTGCCGGCCTGCCGCACGCTCGATTGCGTGTCGGTGTTTGCGCTCACGGTCGACGATGCGGTGACGGTGGCCGACCTGGCGGGCGGCTACGATCCGCTCGATCCGTATTCGCGTGCCGAGCCGCCGGCCGCGCGCGCCGCCTGGCAGGCGCCGCCGCGCTTCGCGGTGCCCGACACGCTCGAATTCTTCGGCGACGAGGCCGCGCGCCAGGCGTTCGACGAGGCGCTCGCGGCGCTGCGCGCGCAGGGCGTGCAGATCGAGCCGATCGATTACGCGCCCTTCGCCGAACTCGCCGCGCTGCTGTACCAGGGCCCGTGGGTGGCCGAGCGCTTCGCCGCCGTCCAGGCCCTGTGGCGCGAGCAGCCCGACGCCATCGATCCGGTGGTGCGCGGCATCGTGGAGCAGGCGGCGCAGTTCGACGCCACGCAGACCTTCCAGGCCGAGTACCGCCGCGCCGAGCTCACCCGCCGCATCCAGCAGGCGCTCGAAGGCTACGACGCGCTGGTGGTGCCCACCGCGCCGTCGATCTACACCATCGATGCGCTGCGCGAGGAACCCGTCACGCTCAACGCCCGCCTGGGCACCTACACCAACTTCGCGAACTTCGCGGACCTGGCCGCGCTCGCGCTGCCGGCCGGCATGCGCGCGGATGGCCTGCCGGCCGGCATCACGCTGATCGGCGGCGCCTGGCAGGACCATGCGCTGGCCGCGTTCGGCGCGCGCTGGCAGGCCGCGCGGGCGCTGCCATTGGGCGCCACGGGTCGGACGCTGCCCGCGTCCGCGCACGACGCAGCCTCCGCCGTGGCGCCGGCGGCCAACACCATCCGTGTCGCCGTCGTGGGCGCGCACCTGACCGGCATGCCGCTGAACCATCAGCTCACCTCGCGCAATGCGCGCCTGGTCGAGGCCACGCACACCGCGTCCGACTATCGCCTCTATGCGCTGGCCAACACCACGCCGCCCAAGCCCGGCCTGGTGCGCAGCGCCGAGGGCGCGCCGATCATCGTCGAGCTGTGGGACGTGCCCGGCGCGCTGTTCGGCAGCTTCGTGGCCGAGATCCCGGCGCCGCTGGGGATCGGCACGCTGGAGCTGGCCGACGGCCGGCTGGTGAAGGGCTTCATCTGCGAGCCGTGCGGCCTCGAGGGCGCGCGCGACATCACTTCCTTCGGTGGTTGGCGCGCCTTCCTGGCCGCGCAGGCCCGCTAAAGACAGGAGCGGTTCATGTTCGATACGGTATTGATTGCCAACCGGGGCGAGATCGCACTGCGCGCCATCCGCACGCTCAAGCGCCTGGGGATCCGCAGCGTCGCGGTGTATTCGGATCCGGACCGCGACGCGGCCCATGTGCGCGAGGCCGACGTGGCGGTGGCGCTGGGCGGCGAGAAGGCGGCCGACAGCTATCTGCGCATCGACCGCCTGCTCGCGGCCGCGGCCGAGACCGGCGCGCAGGCCATCTTCCCGGGCTACGGTTTCCTGTCGGAGAGCGCCGAGTTCGCGGCCGCCTGCGAGCAGGCCGGCGTCGCGTTCGTCGGCCCCACGCCGCAGCAGATCAACGAGTTCGGTCTCAAGCACCGCGCGCGCGAGCTGGCCGCGCTGGCCGGCGTGCCCATGACGCCGGGCACGGGCCTGCTGGCCAATCTCGGCCAGGCCCTGACCGAGGCCGAGCGCATCGGCTATCCGGTGATGCTCAAGAGCACGGCGGGCGGCGGCGGCATCGGCCTGTCGCGCTGCGCCAACGAGGCCGAGCTGACCGCGGCCTACGAAGGCGTGCAGCGGCTGGGCGAGCATTTCTTCCGCGACGGCGGCGTCTTCATCGAGCGCTACGTCGACCAGGCGCGCCACGTCGAGGTGCAGATCTTCGGCGACGGCCGCGGCCGCGTGGTGGCGCTGGGCGAGCGCGACTGCTCCGTGCAGCGGCGCAACCAGAAGGTGATCGAGGAAACCCCGGCGCCGCACCTGCCGCCCGCCACGCGCGCGGCGCTGCTGGAGGCCGCGGTGCGGCTCGGCGAATCGGTGCACTACCGGTCGGCCGGCACGGTCGAATTCATCTACGACGGCAGGCGCGACCAGTTCTATTTCCTGGAGGTGAACACGCGCCTGCAGGTCGAGCATCCGGTCACCGAGATGGTGACCGGCCTGGACCTGGTGCACTGCATGCTGCAGGTGGCCGCGGGCGAGGCGCTCGACTGGGCGGCGATGACGCGCGCGCCGCAGGGCGCCGCGATCGAGGTGCGCCTGTATGCCGAGGACCCGCTCAAGCAGTTCCAGCCCTCGCCCGGCGTGCTGACCGAGGTGGCGTTCGCGCCGCAGGCGCGCGTCGACGGCTGGGTCGCCACCGGCACCGAGGTGCCGGCCTTCTACGACCCGCTGCTGGCCAAGCTGATCGTGCACGGCGCCGACCGCGCCGAGGCCCTGCAAAAGCTGTCGGCCGCGCTCGACGCCACGCGGCTGCACGGCATCGCCACCAATCTCGACTATCTGCGCCAGATCGTGGCCGACCCCGCCTTCGTCGCGGGCCGGATCTCGACGCGTTTCCTGGACAGCTTCGACTATCGCCCCGCCACGATCGAGGTGCTGGCGCCCGGCACCTACACCAGCGTGCAGGACTATCCGGGCCGCACGGGCTATTGGGACATCGGCGTGCCGCCTTCGGGGCCGATGGACGACTATGCCTTCCGCCTCGCCAACCGCATCGTCGGCAATGCGCCCGAGGCGGCCGGCCTGGAGGCCACGCTGCTCGGGCCGACCCTGCGCTTCCATGGCGACGCCGTGATCGCGCTGACCGGCGCGCAATGCGAGGCCACGCTCGACGGCGAGGCGGTGCCGCAGTGGCAGCCCGTGACCGTGCGCTCGGGGCAGGTGCTGAACGTCGGCAAGGTGCTGTCGGGCTGCCGCGTGTACCTGGCGGTGCGCGAGGGCCTGGACGTGCCGGTGTATCTGGGCAGCCGCTCCACCTTCGCGCTCGGGCAGTTCGGCGGCCATGCCGGCCGCGTGCTGCGCGTGGGCGACATGCTGCCGCTGGGCCGGCCCGGCCTGGCCGCCTCGCTCACGCCGCCCGCCACCGACGCGCCGCTGGCCGCCGACCCCGCCCTGATCCCCGCCTACGGGACGCACTGGGAGATCGGCGTGCTGTACGGCCCGCACGGCGCGCCCGACTTCTTCCGGCCCGAGGCCATCGAGGCCTTCTTCGCCAGCGACTACGAGGTGCACTACAACTCCAACCGCCTGGGCGTGCGGCTGGTCGGCCCCAAGCCCACCTGGGCGCGCGAGAACGGCGGCGAGGCCGGGCTGCACCCGTCCAACATCCACGACTGCGAATACGCCATCGGCAGCATCAACTTCACCGGCGACAGCCCCGTGATCCTGACGCGCGACGGCCCGAGCCTGGGCGGCTTCGTCTGCCCGGCCACGATCGCGCAGGCCGAGCTGTGGAAGGTGGGGCAGGTCAAGCCGGGCGATCGCATCCGCTTCGTGCGCATGGACTACGCGCACGCGGTGGCGCTGCAGGCCGCGCAGGACCGCAGCATCGCGGCGCTGGCGCCGGTCGCGCCGGTGCTGCCCGGCGCGGCGGTCGTGCCGCAAGGCACCGTGTCGGAAACCGTGATCGCGGCGCTGCCGCCTTCCGGCACCCGGCCGGCGGTGGCCTACCGCCAGGCCGGCGACGGCTACCTGCTGCTGGAATACGGCGACAACGTGCTGGACCTGGCGCTGCGCATGCGCGTGCACCTGCTGATGGAGGCGCTGGCCGCGGCGCCCGTGGCCGGCGTGCGCGAGCTGTCGCCGGGCGTGCGCTCGCTGCAGATCCGCTACGACAGCCGCGAGGTGTCGCAGGGGGCGCTGATCGAGGCGCTGCTGCGCATCGAGGCCGGCCTGCCCGACGTGGCCACGCTCAAGGTGCCCACGCGCGTGGTGTATCTGCCGATGGCCTTCGAGGACTCGGCTACGCTGGGCGCGGTGCAGCGCTACCAGGAGACGGTGCGCGCGCAGGCCCCCTGGCTGCCTAACAACGTGGACTTCATCCAGCGCATCAACGGCCTGGACGCGCGCGACGAGGTGCAGCGCATCGTGTTCGACGCGAGCTATCTGATCATGGGCCTGGGCGACGTCTACCTGGGCGCGCCGTGCGCCGTGCCGATCGACCCGCGCCATCGCCTGCTCACGTCCAAGTACAACCCCGCGCGCACGTTCACGGCCGAGGGCACGGTGGGCATCGGCGGCGTCTACATGTGCATCTACGGCATGGATTCGCCCGGCGGCTACCAGCTGGTGGGCCGCACCCTGCCGATCTGGAACAAGTTCCTGAAGAACCCGGTGTTCCAGGAGGGCAAGCCCTGGCTGCTGCGCTTCTTCGACCAGGTGCGCTTCTATCCGGTGAGCGAGACCGAGCTCGACCGGCTGCGCGCCGATTTCCGCGAGGGCCGCGCCACGGTGCGCATCGAGGAGGAGCTGTTCGACTTCGCCGCGCATCGGGCATTCCTGGCCCGCGAGGCCGACAGCATCGCCGCGTTCCAGGCGCGCCAGAAGACCGCCTTCGACGCCGAAGTGGCGCTGTGGAAGCACGAGGACACGCAGGCCGTGCCGGAGGCCGCGCCCGAGACCGGCGAGATCCCGCTGGCCGAGGGTGAGCGGCTGGTCGCCGCCGACATGTGCGGCAGCGTGTGGAAGATTCCGGTGCAGGTGGGCCAGGCGGTCGAGGCCGGCGAGACGCTGGTGGTGGTCGAGGCGATGAAGATGGAGCTCGCGGTGGCCGCGCCGGTGGCCGGCGTGGTGAGCGCGATCCATTGCGCGCCGGGCCGCCAGGTCGACAGCGGCGATCCGCTGGTGGTGCTGGCCGAGACCGTGTCCGCGACGGTGGCGTGATGCGCGCCGCGGTACAGATCGGACCCGCGCTGGCGCAGGTCCAGACCGCGTCGGCCACGCTGGCCGACGTGGTCTACGAACGCATCAAGGAAGATCTGTTCGAGTTCCGGGTGCTGCCGGGCGAGCTGCTGACCGAGGCCGACCTCGCGGCGCGCCTCGGCGTGAGCCGCACGCCGCTGCGGCTGGCGCTCGCGCGGCTGCAGCGCGACGGCTTCCTGCTGGCGCGGCCGCGCAGCGGCTGGCAGGTGCACCCGATCGACTTCGACCGCTTCGAGGCGCTCTACGACGTGCGCATCGTGCTGGAGCTGGCGGCGGTCGAGCGCCTGGTGGCGCGCCAGACGCTCGATCCGTCGGGCATCCTGGGCGCGCTGCAGGACGTCTGGCTCGTGCCCGAGGCGCAACGCATCCGCGACGGCCGGCTGGTGGGCCAGCTCGACGAGGCGTTCCATTGCGCGCTGGTGGCGGCGGCGGGCAATCCGGAGATGGCCGCGATCCACCGCGACGTGACCGAGAAGATCCGCATCATCCGGCGGCTCGACTTCACCAAGGGCTTCCGGGTCGACGCCACCTACGACGAGCACGCGGCCATCCTGCGCGCCATCCTGGCGCGGCGCGGCGCGGACGCCCGCGGCATGCTGCGCGCGCACATCGAGCTGTCCAAGGCCGAGGTCCGCAAGATCACCCTCCACATGCTGCATGAGGCGCGCGGCGGCCAGCGCGGCGGCTAGCGCGCGGCGAGTGCGGCGAGTGCGGCGGCCAGTGCCGGCGGGCAGCCGCGGCCGACAGAAAAAGCGTGAAATCCCGGCGGGAATGGAATAAACCTGGAGAGGCCATCGTCTATCCGGTTGCGGTACCCCACTTCCCCAGGAGGATGAACATGAAAACCCGTAATCTCGTTATTGTTTCCGCCCTTGCGATGTCGCTGTCGGCGCTCGCCCATGCCCAGGCCCCGGTCAAGACCGAGGGCGGCGTGCTGGTCGACGCCAAAGGCATGACCCTCTACACCTTCGACAAGGACGCGGCCGGCAAGAGCAACTGCAATGACCAGTGCGCCAAGGCCTGGCCGCCGCTGATGGCCGACGCCGGCGCCAAGGCGCAGGGCGACTGGACCATGGTCAAGCGCGACGACGGCACCAGCCAGTGGGCCCACAAGGGCAAGCCGGTCTATCTCTACGTGAAGGACGCCAAGCCGGGCGACAAGACCGGCGACAACTTCCGCGACATCTGGCACGTGATCAAGCCCTGAGCGGCCGCGTACCGCCGCACCGATGCGCACCGACATCGAGGCCCTGATCGTGGCCTGCATCCCCAGCCTGCGGCGCTACGCCCGCGGGCTGACGGGCGACCGCGACCGGGCCGACGATCTGGTGCAGGACACGCTGGAGCGTGCCTGGAGCCGCTACTCGCGCTGGCAGCAGCGCGGCGAGCTGCGGGCCTGGATGTTCGGCATCATGCACAACCATTTCGTCGACGGCGTGCGGGCGCAGCAGCGCGCGCCCGAGATGCATGCCGCCGACGAGATGCCGGAGCTGCCCGCGCGCGCCACCCAGGCCGACGCGCTGGAGCTGCGCGACCTGGACCGCTGCCTGGCGCTGCTGCCCGAGGAACAGCGCGCCGTGCTGCTGCTGGTGGCGGTCGAGTCATTCAGCTATCGCGAGGCCGCGCAGGTGCTGGGCGTGCCGCTGGGCACCGTGATGTCGCGCCTGTCGCGCGCCCGCGAGCGCCTCGCCGCGCTGTTGCAGCAGGCGCAGTCGCCCTCGGGCGTGCCCGCCGCCGTGCTGCCGTTGCAACGCATCAAATGATATGAACGACGAACACATCGATCCGCTGCCGCCGCCGGGCGCGCCCATCACCGAGGCGGACCTGCACGCCCTGGCCGATGGCCAGCTGGCCGGCGCGCGCCTGCACGAGGTGCAGGCGTTCGTGGCGCAGCATCCCGAGGCGCAGGCGCAGATCGAACGCTGGCGCGCCCAGAACCGCCTGCTCCAGGCGCACTTCGCCGGGGTGGCCGAGGAGCCGCTGCCGCTGCGGCTGCCGTTGGGTCCGCACCGGCGCCGCGGCTGGGGCATGGCGCTCGCGGCCGGCCTGGCACTGGCGGTCGCGAGCGGCGCGCTGGGCTGGTTCATGCGCGGCGAGATGGACGGCCGGACGCTGCAGGCGCAGGCCACCGATCCGAAGATGTTCGCCCATCGCGCCGCGGTGGCGCACGCGGTCTATGCGGCCGACATCCGGCGGCCGGTGGAGATGGGCGGCGACCAGGAGCAGGCGCTCGTCACCTGGCTGACGCGCCGCGTCGGCGTGCAGGTGCATGCCCCCGACCTGGGCGCGGCCGGCTACCAGCTGATGGGCGGGCGCCTGCTGCCCGGCGGCAGCGGCGCGGTGGCGCAGCTCATGTACGGCACCGGCCGCGGCCAGCGCCTCACGCTGTACGTCACGCGCGAGGCCAGCACCGGCGAGACCGCCTTCCGCTACATGGAAGACGACAAGGTGCGGGTGTTCTACTGGGTCGAGGGCAAGCTCGGCTACGCGCTGTCGGGCGAGGTGTCGCGCGAGGAGCTGCTGCGCGTGGCCGAAGAGGTGTACCGCCAGCTCACGCCGGCGGCCGGGGCGGGGCTCACACCGAACGGGTGATGCCGCCGTCGATGCGGATGTTCTGGCCGGTGATGTAGCTCGACGCATCCGAGGCCAGGAAGGCGATCAGGTCGGCCACTTCGTCGGCGCGGCCGTAGCGGCCCATCGGGATGCGCTCGCGCCGGTCGCCCTTCTCGGGCAGGCTGTCGATGAAGCCCGGCAGCACGTTGTTGATGCGCACGTTGTGCGGCGCGAACTCGTCGGCGAAGAGCTTGGTGAAGGCCGCCAGGCCCGCGCGGAACACGCCCGACGTGGGGAAGGCCGCCTCGGGCTCGAAGGTGGCGTAGGTGGAGATGTTCACGATCGCGCCGCCGCCCTGGCGCTGCATCACCGGCGCCACCAGGCGCGCGAGCCGCACCACGTTCAGCAGGTAGTACTCCATGCCCAGGTGCCAGTCGGCGTCGCTGATCTCGAGCAGCTTGCCCTTGGGCCCGTGGCCGGCGCTGTTGACCACCGCGTCGATGCGGCCCCAGCGCGCCAGCGTGGCGTCCACCAGCGCCTGCAGATCGGCCGGCACGAGGTTTGACCCGGTCACGCCCAGTCCGCCCAGCGATTCGGCCAGCGCCGCGCCCTTGCCCGAGGAAGACAGGATGGCGACCTGGAACCCGTCGGCGGCGAGCTTGCGCGCGGCGGCCGCGCCCATGCCGCTGCCACCGGCCGTGATGATGGCGACTTTGCTTTCAGACATTGCGACTCCTGGTGTCGGTGGGGCGCGCAGTGTGCCGCCCGGGCCGCCTATTTGAGCAGCCTCGCGCGCGGGCGGCAAACATGCCCCCGCGGCGCGTGGGGCTGCTCAGCGCTTGCCGCGCCGCGAGGTGAGCGTGATGCCGGCCGAGGCCGCCACGATGGCGGCCACCGCCAGCCACTGCGTGACGGAGAGCGCCTCGTGCAGGAACAGCAGCCCGGCGATGGCGCCGAACACCGGCTCCAGGCTCAGCAGCGTGCCGAAGGTGCGCGCCGGCAGCCGCGCCAGCACCAGCACCTCCAGGCCATAGGGCAGGGCGCTCGAGAGCACCGCCACCGCCACCGCCGTGGGCAGCAGGGTGGCATTGAACAGCGACATGCCGGCGCTCGCGAGCCCGAACGGAATCACGGCCAGCGCCGCGAACATCGCGGCCAGCGCCACCGTGCGCGGCCCGTAGCGCAGGCCGGCGCGCTGGCCGAACACGATGTAGAGCGCCCAGCAGATGCCCGCGCCCAGCGCGTACAGCATGCCCGCGGTGTCGAGCGTCGCCAGGTCGTCGCAGTGCGGCAGCAGCATCAGCAGGCCGGCCGCGGCCAGCGCGATCCAGCCGAAATCCAGCAGCCGGCGCGAGGTCAGCACCGCCACGGCCAGCGGGCCGGTGAACTCGATCGCCACCGCGATGCCCAGCGGAATGGTGCGGATCGACATGTAGAACATCAGGTTCATGCCGCCCAGCGTGAGGCCGTACAGCGCCACGATGCGCCAGCCCTCGGGCGGCAGCCGCAGCCGCCAGGGCTGCAGGATGGGCATCAGGATGAGCGCGGAGAAGAACAGCCGCAGCGCCGCCGTGCCCTGCGCGCCGACCGCCGGAAACAGGATCTTGGCCAGCGCCGCGCCGCCTTGCAGCGAGGCCATGGCGATCAGGAGCAGGACGACGGGGACGGCGGGAGAGGCGGAGCGGTCGGGGGCGGACATCGGAACGGCGGGCGCGGCGGAAGGCGCCCGCCCGGCGGGCCGGCGCGGCGCCATTCTACGGCATCGCCGCCGCGCCGCGCGGGGCGCAGGCCGGGGCCTGCGCCGGCCGTGGTCATTTCACCAGGGTCACCGGGATGGGGCTCAGGTGCAGCACCTTGGTGGCGGTCGAGCCCAGCATCAGGGCCGGCATCGCGCCCAGGCCGCGCGTGCCCATCACGATCTCGCCCGCACCCAGCGTCTCGGCGCGGCGCACGATGCTCTCGGCCACCGGCCCGATCTCCTGGTGCGTGTCGTAGGGCTGGCCGGCGCGCTTGAGCAGCGCGATGGCCTCCTTGAGCGCGAACTCGCTTTCCTCGCGCTGGTAGGCATCGATGTCTTCCTGGGTCAGGCCCAGGTGCAGGCCCTGGCGCAACAGCGTGGGCAGGATGGTGACCAGGTGCACGGTGGTCTGGACCGGATACAGATTGCGGTCCAGCACCACGCGCAGGGCGTTCAGGGCATGCTCCGAACCATCGACCGGGATCACGACGTCTTTCATGGGACTCTCCTCTGGTTGCAGTGGGGGCGGCGACGCCGTTGCCAGGCGGCATTGCTGACAAGCAGGTTAAAGCATTCGGCGCGGCCGTGTTTTGTGCGCCCGCAAGCGCTGCGCCCCACGCAACGCGATTGCCACGTCGTGGCGCCGGGAGTAGCCTTGCCGCCACGCTCTCCAACCCCGTGGGCCGCGCCCGGCCCGTGTTCGCATCGGCCATGCCCGCACCTGCTTCCACCGCCACCGCGCCCGCCCGCGTCATCCCGACCTGCGGCCAGCTCTTCATGGGGTTCTTCTGGCTCGGCGTCACCGCCTTCGGCGGCGCGCTGCCGCTGGCGCGCCGCATGCTGGTCGAGCATCGCCGCTGGCTGGCCGACGACGAGTTCGTCGATCTGCTCGGCCTGTGCCAGTTCCTGCCGGGCGGCAACATCATCAACCTCTCGGTGGCGGTGGGCATGAAGTTCCGCGGCCCGCGCGGCGCCTACAGCGCCTTGCTGGGCCTGATCCTGGCGCCCACCCTGATCGTGATCAGCCTGGGCTCGGTCTACCAGACCTACCAGGGCGACCCGCGCGTGCAGCATCTGTTCGCCGGCCTGGCCGCGGCCGCCGCGGGCCTGCTGGTGTCGATGGCGATACGCATCGCGCGGCCGCTGCGCGGCAATCCATGGGGCATGGCGGTCGCCGCCGCCTGTTTCGCCGCGATCGCGCTGCTGCGCCTGCCGCTGCTGCCCACCATGGCGGTGCTCACGCCGCTGTCGATCTTCATCACCTGGAGGCTGCGTCGATGATGGGCACCCTGATCGCGCTGGCGCTGATCTTCACCCAGCTTTCGCTGCTGGCGTTCGGCGGCGGCAACACCATCCTGCCGGAGATGCAGCGCCAGGTGGTGGAGGTGCATCGCTGGATGACGGCGGCCGAGTTCTCCGCGCTGTTCGCGCTGGGCCAGGCCGCGCCCGGCCCCAACATGATGGTGGTGCCGCTGGTGGGCTGGCACGTGGCCGGCTGGGGCGGGATGCTGGTGAGCTCGATCGCGAAGTTCGGCCCCTCGTCGCTGGTCACGATCACCGGCCTGGGCCTGTGGGAACGCTTCAAGGACAAGCCCTGGCGCGCCGTGGTGCAGGCCGGCATCTTCCCGGTCACGGTCGGCCTCATGGCCGCCAGCGGCGCGCTCATCAGCATGGCCTCGGCCCACACCTGGGCCACCGGCCTGATCGCGGGCGCGGTCGCGCTCGTGGCCACCGTCACGCGCGTGCATCCGCTGTGGCTGCTGGGCGCGGGCGCGCTGGCGGGCGTGATCGGCCTGGGCTTCTGAGGCTTCAGGGGTAGCGCAGGGCCTTGATGACCAGCGCGAACGCGGGCGAGGGCTGGCGCCGGCTCGGGTAATAGAGCTGGTAGCCGGAGAAGGCCGGGCACCAGTCGTCGAGCACGCGCACCAGCCGGCCGCTGTCGATGTGGGCCTGCACCTCGTCTTCGGGCAGCAGCGTCAGGCCGAGGCCGGCGAGCGCGGCATCGACCTGCGGCGGCGTGGTGTTGAAGATCAGCTGGCCGTCGACCCGCACGTTGACGCGTTTGCCGCGGCGCTCGAAATCCCACACATAGACGTCGCCCGAGGTCGGCATGCGCTGGTTGATGCACTGGTGCGCGGTCAGGTCGTCGGGCGTGCGCGGCGGCGGATGGTCGGCGAAGTAGGCGGGCGAACCCACCACCGCCATGCGCAGCGCGGGCCCCAGCGGAATCGCGATCATGTCCCGGTCGATGGTGCCGCCCAGGCGCACGCCCGCGTCGTAGCGTTCGGCCACGATGTCGCGAAAGCCGTAGTACACGTCGAACTCGACATTGATCTCCGGATAGTCGCGCAGCAGCGGCGTGAGGCGCGGCAGCAGAATGGCGGCCAGCACGTGATCGCCGCAGGTGATGCGACCGTGCCGGCGGGCTTGTCGCGCAGTTCGGTGAGCGCGTCGAGCTCGGCCTCGATCTCGTCGAAGCGATGCCCGATCGCCTGCATCAGGCGCTCGCCGGCGGCCGTGGGCGCCACGCTGCGCGTGGTGCGCGTGAGCAGCCGGATCTGCAGCCGTTCCTCCAGGCCGCGGATGGCCTGGCTCAACGCCGACTGGGTGACGCCCAGCGTGCCTGCGGCCTTGGTGAAGCTGCCCTCGCGCGCCACCGTCACGAAGGCGAGCAGGTCATTGAGATTGCGGCGGGCCATTTTCGGGTACGTGAAGATTGATTAGATTTACTAATAAACCTATTTAGGATTCATTATCTAGTCTACCGGATCACGAGCGCGCAGAATCCTTTCCGTCGTTGTCGCGCCCGCTCGAGGATCCCGCATGCAAGCCCCCCTGAAGTCACTCCACCCCGCTGCGGCGCTCGCCGCGGCATCGCCCGCATGAGCGCGGTCGCGCTCGCGTCGCCGGCGCCTGCGCAACCCGCGCAGGCGGCCCACTGGGGCGGCATCTACGCCATGACGCTGTGCGTCTTTGCGCTGATCGCCTCGGAGTTCCTGCCGGTCAGCCTGTTGTCGCCGATTGCCGCCGCGCTCGCGGTGAGCGAGGGGCTGGCCGGACAGGGCATCGCCATCTCCGGCGCCTTCGCCGTGCTCACCAGCCTCTGCATCGCGCGGCTCGCCGGCGGCACGGATCGCAAGACGCTGCTGCTCGCGCTGATGGCGCTGTCCGGCGCGCTGGTGGCGTGGTCGCCCGACTACGCCACCTATCTCGTCGGGCGCGCGCTCATCGGCGTGGTCATCGGCGGCTTCTGGTCCCTGTCGGCCGCCACCGCGATGCGCCTGGTGCCGGCCCGCTCGGTGCCGCGCGCGCTGGCGATCTTCAACGGCGGCAACGCCCTGGCCACCGTGGTGGCCCCGCCGCTGGGCAGCTATCTGGGCACGCTGGTCGGCTGGCGCGGCGCCTTTCTCTGCCTCGTGCCGGTGGCGCTGCTCGCGCTGGCGTGGCAATGGCGCAGCCTGCCCGCCATGCCTCCCGCTGCTGCGGCGGCGGCCCCGCGGCGAGCGGGTCCGCTCGGCCTGCTGCGGCAGCGCCGCGTGGTGGTGGGCGTGGCGGCCAGCGGCCTGTTCTTCATGGGCCAGTTCGCGCTGTTCACCTACGTGCAGCCGTTCCTCGCCAACGCCGTCGGCGCGGGCCCCGCGGCCCTGTCGCTGATCCTGCTGACCATCGGCGTGGCGGGCCTGTTCGGCACCGCGCTGATCGGCGGCGTGATCCGCCGCAGCCTGTACGCCCCGCTGGTCGTGATCCCGCTGCTGATGGCGGGCATCGCCCTGGCCCTCGCCAGCCCGGGGGTGTCGGTCGCCGCGGCAGGCGTATGGTTGGGACTGTGGGGCCTGCTCGCCACCGCCGCGCCGGTGGGCTGGTGGAGCTGGCTGGCGCAGGCCCTGCCGCACGACGCCGAGGCCGGCGGCGGCCTGATGGTGGCCGTGATCCAGCTGTCGATCGCGGCCGGGTCGACGGCCGGCGGCCTGCTGTACGACCAGGGCGGCCATCGCAGCACCTTCCTCACCAGCGCTTTCGTATTGCTGGCAGCGGCCTGCCTCGCCTGGCGTGCCGCGCGCCTTCACGCGGCGGCCCGGCCCTGAAGGCCGAGGTCCCGCCTCATTTTCGTCCGGAGTTCATCCATGACCATCAAAGCCTACGGCGCGCAAGCCGCGCATCTTCCCCTCGAATCCCTGGACATCGAACGCCGTGCGCCGGGGCCGCACGACGTGCGCATCGACATTGCCTACTGTGGCGTCTGCCACTCCGACCTGCACCAGGTGCGCGCGGAATGGGCCGGCACGCGCTATCCCTGCGTGCCGGGCCACGAGATCGTCGGCCGCGTGTCGGCGGTCGGCGCTCACGTCTCCGGTTTCAAGCAGGGCGACCTGGTCGGCATCGGCTGCATCGTCGACAGCTGCAAGCAGTGCGCCGACTGCGAGGAGGGGCTGGAGAACTACTGCGACCACATGATCGGCACCTACAATTCGCCGACCGCCGATGCGCCCGGCCACACGCTGGGCGGCTACGCGCAGCAGATCGTGGTGCACGAGCGCTATGTGCTGCGCATCCGTCATCCCGAAGACCAGCTCGCGGCCGTGGCGCCGCTGCTGTGCGCGGGCATCACCACCTATTCGCCGCTGCGTCACTGGAACGCCGGCCCGGGCCACAAGATCGGCGTGGTCGGCATCGGCGGTCTCGGTCACATGGGCATCAAGCTGGCGCACGCCATGGGCGCGCACGTGGTCGCCTTCACCACCTCCGAGTCCAAGCGCGAGGCGGCGCTGGCGCTGGGTGCCGACGACGTGGTGGTGTCGCGCAACGAGGCCGAGATGACGGCGCACACCAAGAGCTTCGATTTCATCCTCAACACGGTGGCCGCGCCGCACGACCTGGACGTGTTCTTCGCGCTGCTCAAGCGCGACGGCACCATGGCGCTGGTGGGGGCGCCGGCCACGCCGCACCCGTCGCCGCAGGTGTTCAACCTGATCACCAAGCGCCGCAGCCTGGCCGGCTCCATGATCGGCGGCATTCCCGAAACCCAGGAGATGCTGGACTTCTGCGCCGAGCGCGGCATCGTGGCCGACATCGAGATGATCCGCGCGGGCGAGATCAACGAGGCCTATGAGCGCATGCTCAAGGGCGACGTGAAGTACCGCTTCGTGATCGACACCGCGACGCTGGCCTGAACGGCACGCCGCTGCGCACGCGTCACGCCCGGCCCAGGAGCCAGAGCGAGGTGATCTCGCCGGCGCGGGCCGCATGCAGCGGGTCGCTGGCGTCGGCTGCGCGCTTGTGCGTGGGCCGGGTGTCGTGGCGTTCGATGAGTCGCAGCCCGGCGGCCGCGATCCAGCCGCCGATCGCGTCGGGCGCGCGCAGGCCGAGGCGCTCGGCGAAGTCCGACATGATGAGCCAGCCCTCGCCGCGTTCGGTGAGGTGCGCGGCCAGGCCGTCGAGGAAGCCGCGCAGCATGCGGCTGTCCGGGTCGTAGACGGCATGCTCCACCGGCGAGCTCGGCCGCGCCGGCAGCCAGGGCGGATTGCACACCACCAGATCGAAGCGCGCGTCGGGGTAGAGATCCTGCTGGCGCAGTTCCACCTGCCGGCCCACCTTCAGGCGCGCGATGTTGTCGGCCGCGCAGGCGAGCGCGCGCGGGTCCTGGTCGACGGCCAGCACGCGCAGGCCGCGGCGCGCCAGCAGCGCCGCCAGCACGCCGGTGCCGGTGCCGAGGTCCAGCGCCGTCTGCGCGCCCTCGGGCACCGGCGCGCGCGCCACCAGGTCCACGTATTCGCCGCGCACGGGCGAGAACACGCCGTAATGCGGATGGATGTGGGCGCCGCCCAGCGCCGCGATCGGCACGCCCTTGCGGCGCCATTCGTAGGCGCCGATCAGGCCCTGCAGCTCGCGCAGCGAAATCAGGTAGGGCGCTTCGGCCGCGCCGTGCGCCTGCGCGCAGGCCTCGGCCACGTCCGGCGCGCGGCGCAGTCCGATCACGTCGCCCGCCTGCACCTCGATCAGCAGCAGGCCCAGCGTGCGGGCGCGCTGCGCCTGGCGCATGCGGTGTTGATTGAAGGCGTCGAGCAGGCTGTCGGCGGGCTTGACGCGGCGCTTGTCGAAGCGCCGGGCCATGGCCTGCAGCAGCTGGCGGGCATTCTGGAAGTCGGCGCGCCACAGGATGCCGGTGCCCTCGCTGGCCAGGCGGAAGGCCTGGTCGGCGGTCAGGGTGTCGTCGGCCGGCACGATGCGGCGCGGCACCGGGGCCGCGCTCTCCGACTGCCAGCGCGCCTGGCGCTCGACCCCGTCTTCGGTCCAGGTGGCGAATGCGGCACTCATCGGGCGCTCCGGGAAGGGGCGGCGGGCAGGGGCAGGGCGAGCAGGCGGGGCATGGCGGAATTCCGGCGGTACAGCCCCGCAATGTAGCAGTTTCGCCCGCCGCCAGCGTGGCGGCGAGTCAGGCGCGCACCCCGCGCGGGGGCGCGCGCCGCCGTGGCTCAATGGAACAGCAGCACGGCCTTCTGCAGCGTGATCCAGATGCCCCACGCCAGCGGGATGCCGACGCAGGCCCAGGCGAACAGCACCAGCGCGGCGGGCGTGCGGAAGGTCGAGCGGCCCTCGCCGTGCACTTCGGCGCGCGCGGCGCGTTCGTGCGCCAGGGCCTTCTCGTGCGCCAGCTCCTCGTCGGTCATGAAGTACTTCTTGTTGACCGGGCGGATCGCCAGGTTGCACAGGAAGCCCAGCACCAGCATGCCGGCCAGGATGTACATGGTCGTGTCGTAGACCTGCGCCCGCGGCACCTTGATCGACAGCTGGTATTCGCGGATGTAGTTCACCAGCACCGGCCCGAAGATGCCGGCGGCCGACCAGGCCGTGAGCAGGCGGCCGTGGATCGCGCCCACCATCTGCGTGCCGAACAGGTCGGCCAGGTAGGCCGGCACGGTGGCGAAGCCGCCGCCGTACATCGACAGGATCACGCAGAAGGCGATCACGAACAGCGCCAGGGCCCCCGCGTGGGCGGTCCAGGGCACGCTGGCGTACAGCACGATGCCCAGCACGAAGAAGGTCGCGTAGGTCAGCTTGCGGCCGAGCTTGTCGGACAGGCTGGCCCAGAAGAAGCGGCCGCCGATGTTGAACAGGCTGAGCAGGCCGGTGAAGCCCGCGCCGATGGCGGCGATGCTGGCGAGCTGCGCCTTGTCGAGCTGGCCGTAGCCGAGGTCGGGCAGGTTGATGAGCCGGCCGCCGAACACTTCCTGCAGCAGCGGCGAGGCCATGCCGAGAATGCCGATGCCGGCCGTCACGTTCAGGCACAGCGCCCACCACACCAGCCAGAATTGCGGGATGCCCCAGACGCGTTTCACGTGCACGTGGCCGTGCGTGATCATGGCGTTGCTGCCCTGCCTAGCGGGCGGATTCCAGCCCTCGGGCTTCCAGCCGGTGGGCGGCACGCGGTACCCCATGGCGCCCGACATCATGAACACGAAGTAGATCGCGGCCATGGTGAGGAAGGTCTGCCACACGCCGGGAGACGTGGGCGTGGCGAAGTGGCGCATCAGCAGGTCGGCCAGCGGCGCGCCGATCATGGCGCCGCCGCCGAAGCCCATGATGGCCATGCCGGTCGCCATGCCGCGCCGGTCGGGGAACCACTTGATCAGCGTGCTGACCGGCGAGATGTAGCCCAGCCCCAGGCCGATGCCGCCGATCACGCCGGAGCCCAGCCACAGCATCCACATCTGGTGCAGGTAGACGCCGATGGCGGAGATCACCAGGCCGCCGCACCAGCACAGCGCCGACACCACGCCGGCCTTGCGCGGACCCGCGCGTTCGAGCCAGCCGCCCCACAGCGCGGCCGAACAGCCCAGCAGCACGAAGAACAGCGTGTACATCCAGCCCATCGTCGAGATGCGCCAGTCGCATTGCGTGGTGAAGAGCTCCGCCATCAGGCTCATGTCGGCCGGGCAGGCCAGCGGCGCGGCGCCGCCCACCGCCTTGGACAGGGGCAGCCAGAACACCGAGAAGCCATAGGCCATGCCGATGCAGAGGTGGATGGCCAGGGCGGCCGGTGGCACCAGCCAGCGGGAGAATCCCGGCCCGGCGATGGTGCGTTCTTTACTCAGGAACCCCGGCCGGTGGCCGGGCAGGTCCAATGCAGCGGTGTCACTCATGACGTCTCCTCAGGGGGTGGGCTTTATAGCCCATGGCGCGGGCGCTTGCCATCGCGAACGACGGCGCGCCTTCTGCTTCGGCCGGCCGGCACCCGGCACGGCCCGAAACGGGGGGGCGGAAACCTCAGGCGGACGTGGCCACGCGGGTCGCGAAGCGCCCCGTGTCGGCCTGCACCGCGCGCAGGACCAGGGGGTGCAGCGGCACCGCGCCCTGGCCGTCGGGATGCGCGGCGAGCCAGCTCAGGAGCTCGGTGCGCATGCGGGGTTCCCAGAATTTCTGGATGTGATTGGCCACGCCCTCGATCGCCTCGGCCTGGTCGGGGTAGGCATCGAAGTAGTCGCCGATGCGGTTGGCCATGCGGATCAGATTGACGGGGTCCATGAGGAGGCTCGCGGGTGGGTCAGGGCCGGATGCGTTCCGGATGACTGTAGAGGGTGGCGTCGGCGTTGCGGGCAAAGCCGGCCAGCGTGAGATTGGCCTGGCGCGCCAGCCGGATCGCCAGCGCGGTGGGAGCGGATACGGCGGCCAGCACGCCGATGCGCGCGGCGGCCGTCTTCTGCACCATTTCGAAGCTGGCGCGGCTGGAGACCAGCGCGATGCCGGTGTCCGCCGGCAGCCCGGCGCGCGCCAGCGCACCGATGAGCTTGTCGAGCGCGTTGTGGCGGCCCACGTCTTCGCGCACGAGCCGGACCGCGCCCTCGGCGTCGGCCCAGCCGGCCGCGTGCGTCGCGCCGGTCAGGTCGTGCAGGCGCTGGTGCGCGCGCAGGCCGCGCATGGCCGCCAGCAGCACCTGCGCCGGGATCGGCGCGCCGTCGGGCAGCGGCGCGACCGGCCGCAGCACCTCGGGCAGCGTTTCGACGCCGCACAGGCCGCAGCCGGTGCGGCCCGCCATCGCGCGGCGGCGTTCCTTCAAACGGACCAGGCAGGCGCTCGAGATCTCGAGCTGCACCACGATGCCGTCCGGGCGCGGATCGAGGTCGATGCCGCGCACGTCGCTCATGCCGCCCACGATGCCTTCGGTGAGCGAGAAGCCCAGCGCGAAGTCTTCGAGGTGCGAGGGCGTGGCGAGCATGGTGGCGTGGCTGATGCCGTTGTACTCGAGCGCGACGGGCGTTTCCTCGGCCACGTGATCCGTCTGCGCCGCCTCGGCGAGCGCGCCGGCACGGATGCGCACGACCTGCGTGTCCGTGCTGTCGGGCCAGGCGGGGGCGGGGCGGTTCGGTTGGCTGTCCATGGCGTCGGGCTCCGTGTCGGGGTTATTTCCCCGCCAGCGCGCCTGCGGTCTCGCGGGTGCGTTCGGCCAGCAGCCGCTGCTGCAGATCGGCCTCGCGCGACCAGCGCTGCTGCCATTCGGAGGGTTGCGACACGCGCGTGACCTGCACCGCCGTCACCTTGTATTCCGGGCAGTTGGTGGCCCAGTCGGAGCTGTCGGTGGTCACGACGTTGGCGCCGGACTCGGGGAAGTGGAAGGTGGTGTATACCACGCCCGGTGGCACCCGGTCGGTGAGGGTGGCGCGCAGCACGGTCTCGCCCGCGCGGCTCTGGATGCCGACCCAGTCGCCCTCGGCCACGCCGCGGTCCTCGGCATCCTGCGGATGGATCTCCAGCACGTCCTCGCCATGCCACATCACGTTGGGCGTGCGGCGCGTCTGCGCGCCCACGTTGTATTGCGACAGGATGCGGCCGGTCGTGAGCAGCAGCGGATAGCGGCGCGTGCTGCGCTCGTCGGTCGGCACGTAGCGCGTGATCATGAAGCGGCCCTTGCCGCGCACGAACGCGTCGATGTGCATGATGGGCGTGCCGTCGGGCGCGTCTTCGTTGCACGGCCACTGCAGGCTGCCCATGCGCTCGAGCTTGGCATAGCTCACGCCGTGGAAGGTGGGCGTGAGGCGCGCGATCTCGTCCATGATCTCGCTCGGATGGGCGTAGTTCATCGGATAGCCCAGCGCGTTCGACAGCGCCATGGTCACTTCCCAGTCGGCCAGGCCGTTCTTCGGCTCCATCACCTTGCGCACCCGCGAGATGCGGCGCTCGGCGTTGGTGAAGGTGCCGTCTTTCTCGAGGAACGACGAGCCCGGCAGGAACACGTGCGCGTATTTCGCGGTTTCGTTGAGGAACAGATCCTGCACCACGATGCACTCCATGGCCGACAGCGCGGCGGCCACGTGCTGCGTGTTGGGATCCGACTGCACGATGTCCTCGCCCTGGCAGTACAGGCCCTTGAACGAGCCGGCCAGCGCCGCCTCGAACATGTTGGGAATGCGCAGGCCGGGCTCGGGCTGCAGCGTCACGCCCCAGTCGGCCTCGAACTGGCGCCGGGTCAGGTCGTCGCCGATGTGGCGGTAGCCCGGCAGCTCGTGCGGGAACGAACCCATGTCGCACGAGCCCTGCACGTTGTTCTGGCCGCGCAGCGGATTCACGCCCACGCCCTCGCGGCCGATGTTGCCGGTGGCCATGGCGAGGTTGGCGATCGCCATCACGGTGGTGGAACCCTGGCTGTGTTCGGTCACGCCCAGGCCGTAGTAGATCGCGCCGTTGCCGCCGCCCGCGTAGAGCCGCGCGGCGCCGCGCACGGCCGCCGCCGGCACGCCGGTGATCTCCTGCATGGCTTCGGGCGAGTTCTCGGGCAGGGCGGCGAAGGCCGCCCATTGCTCGTAGGCCTTGGTCTCGCAGCGCTCGGTCACGAAGGCCTGGTCGACCAGCCCTTCGGTGACGATCACGTGCGCCAGCGAGGTCAGCAGCGCGGTGTTGGTGCCGGGCCGCACCTGCAGATGGAAGTCGGCCTTGATGTGGGGCGAGCTCACCAGCTCGATGCGGCGCGGGTCGATCACGATCAGGCGCGCGCCCTGGCGCAGCCGGCGCTTCAGGCGCGAGGCGAACACCGGATGGCCGCTGCTGGGGTTGGCGCCCATCACGATCACCACGTCGGCATGCATCACCGAGTCGAAGGTCTGCGTGCCGGCCGATTCGCCCAGCGTCTGCTTCAGGCCATAGCCGGTGGGCGAGTGGCACACCCGCGCGCAGGTATCGACGTTGTTGGTGTTGAAGGCGGCGCGCACGAGCTTCTGCACCAGCCAGGTCTCTTCGTTGGTGCAGCGCGACGAGGTGATGCCGCCGACGGCGTCGCGGCCATGCGCGGCCTGAATGCGGCGGAACTCCGAGGCCGCGTGGTTGATGGCCTCGTCCCACGAGACCTCCTGCCAGGGATCCGTGATGCGCTGGCGGATCATGGGCTTGAGCACGCGTTCCTTGTGGGTGCTGTAGCCCCAGGCGAAGCGGCCCTTCACGCACGAGTGGCCGCGATTGGCCTGGCCGTCTTTCCAGGGCACCATGCGCACCAGCTCCTGGCCCTTCATCTCGGCCTTGAAGCCGCAGCCCACGCCGCAGTAGGCGCAGGTCGTGATGACCGAGTGTTCGGCCTGGCCCATCATGATGACGGTCTTTTCCTGCAGCGTCGCGGTCGGACAGGCCTGCACGCAGGCGCCGCACGACACGCACTCGCTCTCCATGAAGGGCTGGTCCTGGCCCGGCGACACGCGCGAGTCGAAGCCCTTGCCGGAGATCGTGAGCGCGAAGGTGCCCTGCGTTTCCTCGCAGGCGCGCACGCAGCGGTTGCACACGATGCACTTCGAGGGGTCGTAGCTGAAGTAGGGGTTGGACTCGTCTTTCTGGTCGTGCAGGTGGTTGGCGCCGGAGAAGCCGTAGCGCACGTTGCGCAGGCCCACCACGCCGGCCATGTCCTGCAGCTCGCAGTCGCCGTTGGCCGGGCAGGTCAGGCAGTCGAGCGGGTGATCGGAGATGTAGAGCTCCATCACGCCGCGGCGCAGGTCGTGCAGCTTGGCGTTTTCGGTGGTCACCACCATGCCGTCTTCGGCGGGCGTGGTACAGGAGGCCGGATAGCCGCGCCGGCCCTCGATCTGCACCAGGCACAGCCGGCACGAGCCGAAGGGCTCGAGGCTGTCGGTGGCGCACAGCTTGGGGATGTTGATGCCGGCCTCGGCCGCGGCCCGCATCACCGAGGTGCCTTCCGGCACCTGCACGGGCTGGCCGTCGATGGTGAGGGCGACGAGGCGGGTGGCGGTGCGCGCGGGCGTGCCGAGGTCGCGGTCGCGCTTGATCACGGTTTCGAACATGGCGGTCTCCGGGTCAGGCGGGCTGGGCCGCGGTGATGAGGCCGAAGTCGGCCGGGAAATGATCGAGCGCGGACAGCACCGGGAACGGCGCCATGCCGCCCAGCGCGCACAGCGAGCCGCCCAGCATGGTGTCGCACAGGTCGCGCAGCAGCACCACCTGCTGCTCGCGCGCCGGCCCGCCTTCGATGATGCGGTCGATGGTCTCGACGCCGCGCGTCGAGCCGATCCGACAGGGCGTGCACTTGCCGCAGGATTCGATGGCGCAGAATTCCATCGCGTAGCGCGCCATGTGCGCCATGTCGACCGTGTCGTCGAACGCCACCAGCCCGCCGTGGCCGATCATGGCCGAGATGCGTGCATAGCCTTCGTAGTCGAGCGGCTCGTCCCACAGCGATTCGGGCAGATACGCGCCCAGCGGTCCGCCCACCTGCACGGCCTTGAGCGGCCGGCCGCTGGCCGAGCCGCCGCCGAAGTCGTGGAGCAGCTCGCGCAGCGTCAGGCCGAAGGCCTTCTCGACCAGGCCGCCCTGGCGCAGGTTGCCGGCGAGCTGGAACGGCAGCGTGCCGTGCGAGCGGCCCACGCCGAACTCGCGGTAATAGGCCGCGCCGTGCGCCAGGATCGTGGGCACCGTGGCCAGCGAGATCACGTTGTTGATCACCGTGGGCTGGCCGAACAGGCCCTGGACCGCGGGCAGGGGCGGCTTGGCGCGCACCACGCCGCGCTTGCCTTCCAGGCTTTCGAGCAGCGAGGTTTCCTCGCCGCAGATGTAGGCGCCGGCGCCCATGCGCACCTCGAGGTCGAAGGCGCGGCCGCTGCCGTGGATGTCGGTGCCGAGCCAGCCGACCTCGCGCGCGCGGCGGATGGCCGCGCGCAGCGTGGCCACCGCCTGCGGGTACTCGGAGCGCACGTAGATGTAGCCCTGCGTGGCGCCCACGCCGAGGCCGGCGATGGTCATGCCCTCGATCAGCGCGTAGGGGTCGCCCTCCATCAGCAGGCGGTCGGCGTAGGTGCCCGAGTCGCCTTCGTCGGCATTGCAGACGATGTATTTGCGCGTGCCCGGCGCGCTCAGCACGGTCTTCCACTTGATGCCGGTGGGGAAGGCCGCGCCGCCGCGGCCGCGCAGGCCGGCGTCGGTGACCTCCTGCACGATGGCCTCGGCCGGCATGCGCAGCGCGCGTTCGAGCCCGGCCAGGCCGCCGTGGGCGGCGTAGTCCTGGATCGACAGCGGATCGGTGATGCCGACGCGGGCGAACGTGAGGCGCTCCTGGCGGGCGAGATAGGGAATGGCGTCGGTCAGGCCGTGGCACAGCGGATGGGCGGCGCCGTCGAGCCAGCCGGCGGCGAACAGGCCGTCGAGATCCTCGCGCTGCACCGGGCCATAGGCGACCCGCCCGGCGGGCGTGGCGATCTCGACCAGGGGCTCGAGCCAGAGCAGGCCGCGCGAGCCGTTGCGCACGATCTCGACCGGCCGTGCCAGCGCCTCGGCGCGGCGCGCGATCTCGGCGGCGATCAGGTCGGCGTCGAGCGCCAGGGCCGAGGCGTCGCGCGGCACGAAGATGCGCACCAGCGCGGGCTCGGTGCGGGGCGTGACGATGGGCGCGTTCATGCCGGCTCCTTCAGGGTGCGGGCCAGCAGCGCGTCGAAGCGCGCGGGCGTGACACGGGCGTGCGGCTGGCCGTCGATCAGCATGGCCGGTGACTGGGCGCACAGGCCCAGGCAATACACCGGCTCCAGCGTGACCTCGCCGTCGGCGCTGTGTTGGTGGAAGTCGCAGCCCAGGCGGCCGCGGGCATGGCCGGCGAGCGCGTCGGCGCCCATGGCCTGACAGGCCTCGGCGCGGCACAACTGCACCACGTGGCGGGCGGCCGGCTCGGTGCGGAAGTGGGGGTAGAAGCTGATCACGCCGTGCACCTCGGCCCGGGACAGGTTCAGCATCTCGGCGATGGTCTGGACCGTCTCGGGCGGAATACAGCCCAGCTCGTCCTGGATGGCATGCAG
>Ga0160496_1000330_pt1 | contig 25226 bp, 23 predicted proteins | sample DIDPMG_2_FD_108231 | JGI IMG/M metagenome (GOLD analysis project Ga0160496, IMG submission 108231) | Enriched soil microbial communities from UW Madison campus, WI, USA - DID2937_E24_FP MG | ecosystem: Environmental > Terrestrial > Soil > Grasslands | place: USA: Madison, Wisconsin | collected...
CGACCCGTCCAAGTACACCGAGATCGCCAAGCTGCGCGCCGAGGTGGTCGACCGCGTGCCCGATGCGCAGGTGCTGTCCGACCTCGACGCCACCGCGGCCTGGGCCAAGGAGCATGGCGGCGCGGCCGACAAGCTCGGCATCCTGGGCTTCTGCTGGGGCGGGCGCATCACCTGGCTGTATGCCGCGCACAACCCCGGCCTGAAGGCGGGGGCGGCCTGGTATGGCCAGCTCGGCGGCACGCCGTCGGAGCTCAAGCCCAAGTCGGTGCTGGATCTGGTCGAGCAGCTGAAGGCGCCGGTGCTGGGCGCCTATGGCGGCAAGGATGCCGGCATTCCGCTCGAAGACGTGGACAAGATGCGCATCGCGCTGGCCAAGGGGCCGGCGGCCGCCAAGGCCTCGCGCATCGACGTCTATCCCGACGCGCCGCACGCCTTCCACGCCGACTACCGGCCCAGCTTCCGCAAGACCGAGGCCGAGCAGGCCTGGACGCGCATGCTGGACTGGTTCGCGGAGAAGGGCCTGAAATAAGGCGCGTCAGCGCAGGCGGCGGGCCGGCACTCAGTTGCCGGCCTTGCCCTCGGGCAGGCCATCGGTCACTTCGGCGATGGCCTGTTTCATTTCGCTGTAGCCGATCGCGCGTTCGCGCTGGAAGCCGCCCAGCACCCCGGCGCAGCCGTCGACGTTGCCGCGGCGCATGTCTTCCATCATGGCCTTGCCCTTGGATTGCCCCTGCCTGAAGGCCGCGTCGAAGACCTTGAAGTCGTAACCATATTCCTGCGCGAAGCGCTGGAGATTGTTGCGCCAGGTGGCTTCGTGCTGGGCCAGGTCGGGCGCGGAGGCGCCGCAGGTGCGGGCCGCGCCGTTGGTGGCGCCGGCGGTGTCGATGATCTGTTCGTAGGTGAGCTGTCCCGACGGATCTGCCGCATGGGCGGCGCCTGCCGCCAGGGTCCAGCTCGCAGCGGCCAGCAAGGCGGCCAGGGTTGCGCGCATGGTATGTCCTCCTGCATTTCGGAGCCCGGACGCAGGCCGGGCCGGTTGTGACCTCATTATGGCCAGTCACGCGGGACAGGGACACGAACACGGCGTTTGGAGTCGTTTCAGTCTGTGCGCGATTCTTTCGGGGCGGTGACATGGGGTCGGCATTCGGCACTATCATGACGACAGGCGGGCCGCGCGCGCGGCCCGCCGTACAACAATCACATTCACGTCCGTTTGCGAAATGCTGGAGAACTCCATGACCCTCAAAGTCGGCGATCGGCTGCCCGATGGCACCCTGACCGAATTCATCGAAACCGAAACGCCGGGCTGCCAGCTGGGCCCCAACGCCTTCCAGGTTGCCGATCTGGTGAAAGGCAAGAAGATCGCCGTGTTCGCGGTGCCGGGCGCCTTCACGCCCACCTGCTCGGCCAAGCACCTGCCGGGCTACGTGGCCCAGGCCGAGGCGCTGCGCGCCAAGGGCGTGGACGAAATCTGGTGCGTGTCGGTCAACGACGCCTTCGTGATGGGCGCGTGGGGCCGTGAGCAGCAGGTCGCCGGCAAGGTGCGCATGCTGGCCGACGGCTCGGCCACCTGGACCCGTGCGCTGGGCCTGGAGCTCGACCTGGTCGCGCGCGGCATGGGCGTGCGCTCGCAACGCTACTCGGCCCTGATCGACGATGGCGTGGTCAAGAGCCTGAACGTCGAGGCCGCCGGCAAGTTCGAAGTCAGCGACGCCGACACGCTGCTGCGCCAGCTGTAAGGGCCAGCCGGCCCGTTCCGCCGACGCGGCCCGCCGCGTCCGGCGGACACTCCGCCTTGCCCCGCGTGTGCCCGACAACCCAAAAGCGGTCGCCCGTTCATGATTTCCACGATTACCTCGTTTTCCTCGCTGTATCTCGCCACGCTGCTGATGTTGATCGGCACGGGCATCTTCAATACGTACATGGGCCTGCGCCTGACCGGCGAATCGGTCAGCGAGATCTGGATCGGCGCGCTGATCGCCGCCTACTATCTCGGCCTCGTGTGCGGGGCGCGGATGGGGCACAAGCTCATCATCCGCGTCGGCCACATCCGGGCCTTCGCCGCCTGTGCGGCCGTGGCCACCAGCATGATCCTGGCGCAGAGCCTGATCGACTACATGCCGCTGTGGCTGGCGCTGCGCCTGATCGCGGGCATCGTGATGGTCACGGAGCTGATGGTGATCGAGAGCTGGCTCAACGAGCAGACCGAAAACCGCCAGCGCGGCCGCGTCTTCTCCGTCTACATGATGGTGTCGGGCCTGGGCACCGTGCTCGGGCAGCTGGTGCTCACCGCCTACACCACGCTGGGCGACGGTCCGCTGATCCTGGTGGCGATGTGCCTCACGCTGTGCCTGGTGCCGATCGCCGTGACCGCTCGCTCGCACCCGCCCACGCCGCTGCCCGCGCCGCTCGACGTGCGCTTCTTCCTGAAGCGCGTGCCGCTGTCGCTCACGGTGTTGTTCGTGGCGGGCAATCTGTCGGGCGCCTTCTATGGCCTGGCGCCGGTCTACGCCGCCAAGCTCGGCCTGAGCACCTCGCACGCGGCCATGTTCGTGGCGGCCGGCGTGACCGCTGGCCTGCTGGCGCAATGGCCGATGGGCTGGCTCTCCGACCGCATCAATCGCGCCGGCCTGATCCGCTTCAATGCCGCGCTGCTGGTGGCGCTGCCGGTGCTGATGTGGGGCTGGCTGTCCTTGCCGTACTGGCTGCTGCTGGTGCTGTCCGGCGTCTTCGGCATCCTGCAGTTCACGCTCTATCCGCTGGGCGCCGCCTTCGCCAACGACCACGTCGAGTCCGACCGGCGCGTGGGCCTGAGCGCGGTGCTGCTGATGACCTACGGCGTGGGCGCCTGCCTCGGCCCGCTGGTGGCCGGCGTGCTGATGTCGTTCGGCGGCCACGCCATGTATTTCGTCTTCATCACGGCGTGCGCGCTGATCCTGGTGTGGCAGGTGCGTCCGGCCCGCGTCACGGGCCTGCACCAGGTGCAGGAGGCGCCGGTGCAGTTCGTGCCCATGCCCGACACGCTGCAGAGCTCGCCGGCCGCGGTGGCGCTCGATCCGCGGGTCGATCCGGTGGCCGATCCCGGCATGGAGATGGTCACGCCGGAATCCGGCGTGGTGCAGCCGCCGGTGGCGGCGGGCGAGGCGGTCGAGCCCATCGCCGCCTTCGAGAACGTCGAGCCCGCCACCGCGTTTTCGCATGCCGAAGTGCGCGAGCCGGAGGCCGCTGCCGCCGTCGACGAGGCCGCCGAGCCGCCGCTTGCGCGCACCGGCACCGGTAGCTGAGCCGCACGCAGACAGGGCCGCTGCCTTGCGGCAGCGGCCCTGGGTCGGACGCGCGGGATCGCTGTTGCGCTCAGCGCGGCATCATGACCACGATGGCCGCGAGCGCGAGCGCCAGGCCCACCAGATTCAGCTTCGAGAGCTTCTCGCGGAAGGCGAGGGCGCCCACCACGGTGCCCAGCGCGATCACACCCATGTTCATCGAGGCGAACACCAGCGCGGGATTGTCGGGCAGCGACTGGTGCGCGCGGATGTAGGTGTAGATGTTGCCGAAGTTCAGCACGCCCAGCAGCAGGCCGGCCGCGAGGCTGCGCGCCTCCCAGCGCGTGCGCACCACCACCAGGTAGACCGTCATCAGGATGCCCGCCAGGAGGAAGGTGAGCAGCAGGGTGCCGGTGAAGGCGCTGCCGGCGCGCGACATCACCTTGAACAGCACGTCGATGGTGCCGTAGCCGGCCCAGACCGCCAGCGGCCACAGCCACGCGGCATGCGCGGGGCCGTCGTGCGCTGGGGCATCCTTGGGGCGGCGCAGCACGCAGAACAGCGCGGCGAAGGCGAGCGCGATGCCGCCGAGCTTGCGGCCGGTGATCGCCTCGCCGAACAGCACGAAGGCCGCCAGCAGCGCGATGAACAGCGACAGGCGCTGCGCCGCGTCGCTGCGCACGATGCCGGCGTAGCGCACCGAACGCGCCATCGCCACGAACACGCTGGGCATCAACACGCCCAGCGCCAGCAGCAGCGCCAGTTCCGGGCCTGCCCACTGGAAGCGCGCCAGGTCGGGCTTGAGCAGCAGCACGCACAACAGCGCCGCCATGGCGTAGTTGGTGGCGATGGCCTGCCGCACATCGATATTGAAACGGCGCGCCAGCTTCAGCAGCACCGCCACGGTCACGCTGCACAGCACGCTGGCCAGCAGCAAACTCACACCTGCGCTCATGGTCTTGCTCTCCGGAATTAGGCCTGCTGCCGTTCGTGGCAGCCGGGGCCCGGTTGTGATGCATCGAGGGAAGGCGCCATGCCCGCGCCCTCGGCCCGCAGGCCCAGGCGCGCCAGCAGGCGCTTGTCGGCGTCGACCTGCGGATTGGCCGTGGTCAGCAACACGTCGCCATAGAAGATCGAGTTGGCGCCGGCCACGAAGCACAGCGCCTGTTCGGCGTCGTTCATGGTCTCGCGTCCGGCCGAGAGCCGCACGCGGGCGCGCGGCATGGTGATGCGCGCGACCGCGATGGTGCGGATGAATTCGAAGGTGTCGAGCGGGTCGATGCCGGCCAGCGGCGTGCCCTCGACCTGCACCAGGTTGTTGATCGGCACCGACTCGGGATAGGGATCCATGTTGGCAAGCTGCGCGATCAGGCCGGCGCGTTCGCGGCGGGTCTCGCCCATGCCCACGATGCCGCCGCAGCACACGCTGATGCCGGCCTCGCGCACGCGCTCCAGCGTGTCGAGGCGGTCCTGGTAGGTGCGGGTCGAAATGATCTTGCCGTAGAACTCCGGCGAGGTGTCGAGGTTGTGGTTGTAGTAGTCCAGCCCCGCCTCGCGCAGCTGCTCGGCCTGGCCGTCGGCCAGCATGCCGAGCGTCACACAGGTCTCCAGGCCGAGGCCCTTGACCGCGCTGATCATCTCGGCCACCTGCTCCAGGTGATGCGGCTTGGGGCTGCGCCAGGCCGCGCCCATGCAGAAGCGCTGCGCGCCATTGGCCTGGGCGGCGCGCGCCGCGGCCACCACGTCGGCCAGCGGCATCAGCTTGTCGGCCTCGAGCTCGGTGTCGTGATGCGCCGATTGCGGGCAATAGGCGCAGTCCTCCGGGCAGCCGCCCGTCTTGATCGACAGCAGGCTGGAGAGCTGGATCTCGGTCGGATCGAAGTGGGTCCGGTGCACGGTCTGGGCGCGGTGCAGCAGCTCCGGGAAGGGCAGGGCGAACAGCGCTTCGATGTCGTGGCGCGACCAGGCGCCGGCGGGGGCCGGCGGGCGGCGTTCGGGCAGGGGAATGAAGGCGGTCTGCATGGGGCGGGCTCCAGAAGAACGGGGGGCGGGACGCAATGGCTCGGCGTGATGTGCTCGCCGCGTCGGCCCGATCGTAGGAAGCCCCGTGCCTGCGCGCAATCGGCCCGCAAAGGCCGAAATTGCGGCAATGTTAGACGGGCTTCAGAGGATTTGGGCGATTTTGCCCCCCGCGCTCGCCCAACCCGCCGCCATCTTCGCCGACGCCCCGGGGCGCAGAATGTTGTTTCATTATGTAAATTCGGCGATTTCGCCAGGGATTCCCCGCAGGTCCGAGCCGTCTCAAGCCCTTTCCACGCAGCCCCGGTGTAGCAAAGCCACGACGCCAACTCCCTCGCCCCGCGGGCCACCCGCCCCAAACAAAGGTGTCAGACTGCATTTTTTGGGCGTCCCGTCGCCAACGCGGGGTGCGAGCATGCCCGCAAAACAAAGGTGTCAGACTGCATTTTTGGTCGTCCCCTCGCGAACGCGCGGCGGATCGATGGCCGAACAGCGGGGGAAAATTGCAGTCTGACTCCTTTTTTCCAGTGGCGGCTCCTGGAGAAAATGCAGTCTGACACCTTCGTTGGGGGAGGGCGGGCGGTAGTGTTACATAAGGATGCAATTAAGGGCTTGGGTTATCTATCTACTAGTAGGTAATATTCGTTCAACGCTGAAGCAAACGACAAACGCGACAGCGAAGCAGGACCCCAGAAAGAGAACCACAGCTTCACCGCCGTACCCAGACAGAGAACCACAGCCGTACCGCAAGACCCAGAACGAAAACGACCGCAAGATGCCGCGGATGACGTACCCCAAGATTCATGCAGCAAGGCTTTACCCCTGGCAGCACCCGAAGTACCAAGGCACATCGCCTTTTTTATTTCCCGAGTTATCTATCTACTAGTAGATAACAAACCGAACCGAATCATACCGAAACTGGAGAAGCACCATGAACTCGATCAAGACCCTCGCCGCCGCCATCGCCGTTACCGCCGCCTTCGCTGGCACCGCCCAAGCCGGTGAACAGGATTGGCCGCCCGCCGACACCTCGGTGAGCACCGTCACCCGCGCCCAGGTCGTCGCCGATCTGCAGGCCGCTCGCGAACAAGGCCTGGTCACCACCGCCGAACTGGCCTACCCGCCCGTCACCGCGCCGTCCGCCACGCAGCTGACCCGCGAACAGGTCCAGCAGCAACTGCACGCCGCCCAGGCCGCCGGTCTGGACCAATCGGGCGAACTCGACTATCCGCCCGTTGCCGGCTGAGCCGCCGCCCCGAGAACCGCCTTTTTATTTCACTGAATACCTATCTACAGATAGATAGTACGAACGGAGAACCACCATGAACTCGATCAAGACCCTCGCCGCCGCCATCGCCGTCACCGCCGCCTTCGCCGGCGTCGCCCAAGCCGGTGAACAGGATTGGCCGCCCGCCGACACCTCGGCCAGCACCCTGACCCGCGCCCAGGTCGTGGCCGACCTGCAAGCCGCGCGCGCGCAAGGCCTGGTCAGCACCACCTAACTCGGCTACACGCCCGTCGCCCAGCAAGCCGCCACGCAACTGACCCGCGAACAAGTGCGCGAACAGCTGCACGCCGCCCAAGCCGCCGGCCTGGAACAGACCAGCGACCTCGACTACCCGCCCGTGGCCGGCTGAACGCCACCCCATTCGACACTGCCCTGAACCCGTTGCACCCGAACCCTGAAAGGAACACATCATGAACGCCATCAAGACCCTCGCCGCCGCCCTCGTTGCCACCGCCGCCTTCGCTGGCGCCGCCCACGCCGGTGAACAGGATTGGCCGCCCGCCGACACCTCGGCCAGCACCCTGACCCGCGCCCAGGTCGTGGCCGACCTGCAGGCCGCCCGCGCGCAAGGCCTGGTCAGCACCACCGAACTCGGCTACCCGCCCGTCGCCCGGCAAGGCGCCACGCAACTGACCCGCGAACAAGTGCGCGAGCAGCTGCACGCCGCCCAAGCCGCCGGCCTGGAACAGACCAGCGACCTCGACTACCCGCCCGTGGCCGGCTGAACGTCGCGTCCCGTCTACCCGTGAAAAGGAGCCAGACATGAAAGCCCTCAGTCTTCTCGCCGCCGGCGTCTTCGCGTCGCTGGCCTATCTGGGCAGCGCCCAGGCCGGTGAACTGGATTGGCCGCCCGCCGACACCAGCGTGAGCAGCGTGAGCCGCGCCGATGTGCAGGCCGACCTGCAAGCCGCCCGTGCGCTGGGCCAACTCGCCTCCGGCGAGCAGGAGTATCCGGTCACGGCCTACGCCGATGCCGGCGACGCCAGCCGCGCCGCGGTCCGGGCCGACCTGCAGGCCGCGCGCCACGCCGGGCTGACCCGCTCGGGCGAGCTGGATTACCCGCCCGTGGCCGGCTGAGCCGGGCCGCCGATGCGTCGCCAGAAAACCCGCGCGCCAGCCGCCCCTTGAGGGACGGAAAGTGCGCGCGGGTCATGGGATGCGCGACACCGGTGGTTATTCCCGATGCATCCCGATCTACCTGTAGGTAAAATTCAGCCATGGATACGCCAACCCAAACCAACACGCGCGACCAGTTGCTGTCGCACGCGCAAACCCTGATCCGCACGCGTGGTTGCAATGGTTTCAGCTATCGCGACCTGGCTGATCACGTGGGCGTGAAGACGTCCAGCATCCACTACTACTTTCCGTGCAAGGACGATCTGCTGCTCGAGGCCGTCGAGGCCTACAGCTCGGGCGCCCTGGCATCGATCCGCGCGATCGACACGTCGCTGCCCGCCCAGGAGCAGCTCGACGCCTATCTGCGCCTGCTCGAGTCCCACGCCTGTGGCGGCGGCGACCAGCTCTGCCTGGGCGGCATGCTGGCGGCCGAGGTCAACTCGCTGCCCGAAAAGGTGCGCCTGGCGCTGCAGGGTTTTTTCCGCGCCCAGGAAGTCTGGCTGGCGCGCGTGCTGCGCGAAGGCGCGGAGCAGGGCACGCTGAAGTTTTCCGGCACGCCCGAGGTCGCGGCGCGTTCGGTGTTCGCCACCGTGCAGGGCTGCCTCATCAGCGCGCGCCTGTTCCATGAGTCGCCGCGCCTGTGTCAAGCGGTGGGCGCGATCTACGTCGAGTGCGACGGTCACGCCCACGGCGGCTGATTCCGCTTGCCGCACCTTGCGCGCGGCCGATGGTTGCGCGCGCAACATACCCCGGCGACCACGCGGTCACGGGGTATTTTGTTTGGCGACGACCCGCCGTGCTGCGCAATGCTTGCGCACGCGAGTGCTTGAAACAGGCACTTTTGCGCAGTGATTGCGCAGCGAACGAAAAATATTCGAAAAAAAACCGCCTGCGCATGCACGCATTCAAAAAATGGTGCATAATTCGGCCCCGTTCGACGAAACGCGAATTTGAAGCGACGACGAGCAGCGGCACGGAGCGATCCCTGTCGAGGCTGGTAGGCGCAGATGACTCGGGATCGTGGGGGTATAGCTCAGCTGGGAGAGCGCTTGCATGGCATGCAAGAGGTCAGCGGTTCGATCCCGCTTACCTCCACCACTTCAACGAACGATAGCAAGTACTAGTGTCCCCTTCGTCTAGAGGCCTAGGACATCACCCTTTCACGGTGAGTACAGGGGTTCGAATCCCCTAGGGGACGCCAGCTCTGCCTGCCAACGCAGAGGCCTGGTTCGGTTGTAGCAATACGCCGCTGCGGAGCGGTAGTTCAGTTGGTTAGAATACCGGCCTGTCACGCCGGGGGTCGCGGGTTCGAGCCCCGTCCGCTCCGCCATCATTCGAAAGTGAAAAGCCACAGCAGATGCTGTGGCTTTTTGCTTTTGTGCGCCCGGCACTCGCGTGCCGGATGTTGGATCGTGCGCGCGAGTGGCGGGCCACCCAGGCCACCCGGGCCACGCGTTGCGCGCCCGCCGCGGCGTTTCCGCGCGCTTTGCTTGCCGCAGCCTCGGCCGCGCGGCGCTCAGCGTGAGGCGCCCTCGAGCAGCGTCAGGCAGGCGGGCACCAGCGCGTCGAAATGATGCAGCAGGACGTCGGGCGCGAGCTCGGCCGCGGGAATTTCGGTGTAGCCGAAGTCCACCAAAATCAGGGGCACGCCGGCCGCGCGGGCCGCGCTGGCGTCGGGCTCCGCATCGCCCACCATGATCGTGCGCGCGAGGTCGCCGCCCACGGCGCCGACAGCTTCGATCAGGTGTGCCGGATCCGGCTTGGCCGCGCGCACCGCATCGATGCCGACCACGGCCGCAAAGAACGAGTCCATGCCCAGGCGGGCCAGCAGCTCGCGCGACAGGCCGGTCGGCTTGTTGGTGCAGACCACCAGCCGCGCGCCCGCGGCCTGCAGCCGGGCCAGCGCGTCGATGGCGCCCGGATGGGGCCGGCTCTCGTCGGCGACGTGCGCGCCGTAGTGCGCGAGAAATCGGCCGAAGCGCGCGGCGGCCTCGCCGGCCGGGTCCGCCACTCCGGCCAGCGTCAGCGCGTGCTCGAGCAGCCAGCGCGCGCCGCGGCTGATGTAGGGGCGGGCCTCTTCGTATTCGAGCGGCCGCAGGCCGTCCGGCGCGAGCGCGGCATTCACGGCGGCCACGAGGTCGGGCGCGGACTCTACCAGCGTGCCGTCCAGGTCAAAGGCGATGGTCGCTCCGGCGAGCGCGGCGGCGAGCGCGGCGGCGAGCGCGGCGGCCTGTGCGCCGGCAGGCGGGGCGGCCCGTGCGCCGGCAGGCGGGGCGGCCCGTGCGGCGGCTGGAGCGGCGACAGGCGGGGCAGCAGGTGCACCGACAGGTGTGTCGACGGCGGTTGCGACGGATGCAGGGACGGGCGCGGCGGCGGTCACGGGCAGGGTTTCTCGGGGTGGGGCGGCGTGGCGCCGCAATCGGAGCGTGAGTCCGCAAGCTTAGCGGGCGCGTGCAGCGTTGTCGCGAGGTGCGCCGCGTGATGGGTGGCCGCCGTCAGGTGGGCGCGCCTGCAGCCCCAGGCCGAGCGGCAGCGCCTGCAAGGCGACGGGCGGCCGGCAGGATGATGCGGCGGCGGGCGATGCGGACACGATCCGGATCCGGAAAAGAAAAAAGCCACAGCTGAGCTGTGGCTTTTTTTCTTTCGAATGGTGGCGGAGCGGACGGGGCTCGAACCCGCGACCCCCGGCGTGACAGGCCGGTATTCTAACCAACTGAACTACCGCTCCGCAGCGGCGTATTACTACTACCGAGCCAGATCTCTTCAAGGAAAAGCTGGCGTCCCCTAGGGGATTCGAACCCCTGTACTCACCGTGAAAGGGTGATGTCCTAGGCCTCTAGACGAAGGGGACATGGACTAACAGTTTCTTCGCTTATGGTGGTGGAGGTAAGCGGGATCGAACCGCTGACCTCTTGCATGCCATGCAAGCGCTCTCCCAGCTGAGCTATACCCCCGAATACCGACATCATCTGATGATTCGCGGTGTCATCCGCAAGGCATCGTTTGCTGTCCGCCGCTACACAAAACTGGGCCTCGAATCTGCTCCGGCTGGGTGCCCGATCAGCGTTTCCGCTTTGTTTTGTTTCGCGTCGTTGGCGAAGAAACGAGATTATGCACAACTTTCAGGGCCTGTGCAAGTCGGCGTGAAAAAAAACTGAAAAAAAGTGGTGGGGTACAGTATTTGTTGCCCTGTCCCCCGCAATCGCTTGCGGGCCGGTGCCGCAAAAAACCGCCGCGTGCCGCCCTGCGCAGACCCCTGCGCAAGCCTCGCACACGGCGCAACCGCGGCGCGGCGATGCCGGCAGGGCAGCAGTGCAGCATTTCTTTGCGCGGCTGCAGCGCAACGCCTGGTGGCAAGGAGGTGGAAGTGGCCAGTACCGGATTCATGACGCGCGAGCTCGGCCGCACGGGCATGCACATCACGCGCGTGGGCTTTGGCGCCTGGGCCGTGGGCGGCGGCGATTGGGCGGTCGGTTGGGGCGCGCAGGACGACGCCGATTCGATCCGTGCGATCCGTCACGCCGTCGAACGCGGCGTCAACTGGATCGACACCGCGGCCGTGTACGGCCTGGGTCATTCCGAAGAGGTGGTGCGCCAGGCGCTTGCGCCGCTGGGCGCCGCCGAGCGGCCCTATGTGTTCACCAAGGGCGGCCTTACCTGGTCCGCCAAGGACCGCATGGCGAATCCGCGCCGCACCGGCGCGCCCGACAGCCTGCGGCGCGAACTCGAACAGTCGCTCAAACGCCTGGGCACCGATTGCATCGATCTCTACCAGATGCACTGGCCCGCCGGCGACGGCACGCCGATCGAGCTCTACTGGCAGACGCTGCTGGACTTCAAGCGCGAAGGCAAGGTGCGCGCGGTGGGGCTGTCGAATCATGGGGTGGCGGCCCTGCAGGCCGCCGAGGCCCTGGGACACGTCGACAGCCTGCAGCCGCCGTTCTCGGCCATCAAGCGGGACGCGGCCGCCGACGTGCTGCCCTGGTGCGCCAGCCACGGCACCGGCGTGATCGTCTACAGCCCCATGCAATCGGGGCTGCTGTCGGGCGCCTTCGATGCGGCCCGGGCGGCGCGGCTGGGCGGCGACGACTGGCGTTCGCGCAACGCCGAGTTCACGGCGCCGCAACTGGCGCGCAACCTGGCGCTCGCCGACGCGCTCAAGCCGGTGGCCGAACGCCATGGCACCACGCAGGCGGCGGTGGCCGTGGCCTGGACGCTGGCCTGGCCCGGCGTGACCGGCGCCATCGTCGGCGCGCGCAGTCCGGCCCAGGTCGATGGCTGGATCGGCGCGGCTTCGCTGGAGCTGGATTCCGACGACATGGAAGAGATCGCCGATGCGATCGGCCTGAGTGGCGCGGGCAGCGGACCCGCTCGCCCGACCGAAGACGGCGCGCTGCCCGACGATCTGCTCGCCTGAGTCACGTGCGCTGACGCCACGCAGCATGCCGTAACGACTGCGCGGCCAGCGCGCGGGCGCGCTTTGCTACCCTCCCTGCATCGAGTCTGCCGTCCGCGCTTCGCCGCGCGGGCGGCGTTGCAAAGAGGGATCCCGATGCGACGACACACGGCATGGCTGCTGCTGGCGCTGACTTGCGGCCCGGCCGCATTCGCTCAGCCCGCGCCACACGATCACACCGCCGCGAGCAGCGCGGTCGACCAGGAGGCCGACACGCCCGAGCGCGGCCGCGCCCGCGCGGAGGCCGGCGACGCGCTCGCGCAATACCGCCTGGGCGCGTATTACTTCGACACCGGGCGCGACGATGCCCAGGCGCTGCATTGGCTCACGCTGGCGGCGCGCCAGGGCAATGCGGATGCGCAGAACGAGCTCGGCGTGATGGCCGCCCAGGGCCGGGGCGGGCCGACCGACCCCGAGCAGGCGGTGAACTGGTTCCGGCAGGCCGCCGAACAGGGCCTGCCCAAGGGGCAGAACAATCTTGCGGCGATGCTCTTCAAGGGCTTCGGCGTGGCGCGCGACGAGGCGCAGGCCGCGCAATGGTGGCGCCGGTCGGCGGAGCAGGGCGATGCGCAGGCGCAGAACCGGCTCGGCGAGCTCTATCTCACCGGGCGCGGCGTGAGCGAGGATAGCGCCCAGGGCGCGCAGTGGCTGCGCCGTGCCGCGGAGCAGGGCCATGCCGAAGCCCAGGACACGCTGGGCCGGCTTTACCTGGAGGGCGTGGGCGTGCCGAAAGACGCGGCGCAGGCCGTGGCCTGGTTCCGCCGCGGCGCCGAGCAGGGCTACGCCGAGGCGCAGCAGCATCTGGCCGAGCAATACGACTTCGGCCGCGGCGTGGCGCAGGATCTCGACCAGGCGCGCGAGTGGTACGCCCGTGCGGCCGCACAGGGTCACCCGCCGGGCCTGTTCAATCTCGGCGCGATGTATGCCAATGGCGAAGGCGCCCCGCTGGACGAGGCGCGGGCCGTGCGCCTGTGGCGCGAGGCGGTGGCGCGCGGCCATCGGCGCGCCACGTACGCGCTGGGGGTGATGTATGCCGAAGGGCGCGCGCTGCCGCGCAGCCTGCCGGCCGCCTATGCCCTGATCGGCGCGACGCCCTCGCCGGATGCCGAGATGCAGGCCTATCGCGACGATGTCGCCGCGCACATGACGCCGGCCGAACGCGAACGGGCCGAGCGGCTGACCGACGCGCTGCGCGCCGCGCCGGGCGGCGCGCAGATGCTGGAGCGGGTGGATGCCGAAACGCGCGACGCGGTGGCTGCCGCGCCGCGCTGAGGGCGGCCGGGGCCGCGCTCAGGTGCGGCGGTTGTAGCGGCCGCGGCCGGCGGCGGCGATCAGCACCAGGCCCATCAGCGCCAGCGCCGGCTTGTCGTCCCAGCGCGTGTAGGGCGTGAGACCGGTCATGCCCTGCACCGACACCGGCAGCACGCCGGGCTGGTGCGCCGGCAGTTGCGCGGCCACGCGCCCGCGGGCATCGATGGCGGCGGTCAGGCCGGTGTTGGTGGCGGTCAGCATGGGACGCGCGGTTTCCATGGTGCGCAGGCGCCCGATCTGCAGATGCTGGCGCAGCGCCCAGGTGTCGCCGAACCAGCCCAGATTGCTCACGTTGGCCAGGATGGTGGCGCCCGCCTCGCCGTTCGGGCCGGGCAGCAGCGCGGGCAGTAGCTCGGTGCCGAACAGATCTTCGTAGCAGATGTTGAAGGCGATGTGCTGGCCGGCCACCGCGAAGGGCTTCTGGCGTGCGGCGCCGCTGTCGAAGTCGCCCAGCGGGATGTCCAGCATCTCGACGAACCAGCGGAAGCCCGGCGGCACGTACTCGCCCCAGGGCACCAGGTGCTGTTTGTCGTAGCGCATCGTGGTGGTGCCGGCGGCCAGCTGCGCGGCGCTGGTGCTGCCGTCGAAGCCCAGCACGCTGTTGGTGTAGCTCGGCCGGCCATCGGCGCCGCGGGTGTGCAGCGGCACGCCCATGGCGATGGTGGCCTGCTGGCGCGCGGCGATCTCGCGCCAGGCGTCCCAGACGCGCGGATCGAGCTGGTCCTGGAACACCGGCAGCACGGTCTCGGGCAGGATGATGAGCTGCGGCCGCGGCACGCCTTCGGCCGGCGGCAGGGCCGCGAGCTCAAGATGGCGCAGCAGGTTCTGCTGCAGCAGCGCCGGATCGAATTTCTGCGACTGCTCGACATTGCCCTGCACCAGGCGCACCGTGATGGGGTCGCCGCTGGCGCGCGACCACGCGATCATGCCGAGCGGCCAGCCGGCCAGTACGATGACCAGCGCGATGCCGAACGCCAGGCCATGGCGCGCATCGAAGCGCAGGCCGCCGGCATCGGCGCGCTCGGCGTGCCAGAGCCCGGCCAGCGCGGCGGCGGCGAAGGCGGCGAACAGGGCCATGCCATGCACGCCCAGCAGCGGCGCCCAGCCCGACAGCGGACCGTCGACGTGGGCATAGCCGATGTTGAGCCAGGGGAAGCCGGTCCAGATGGTGGCGCGCAGCCACTCGAAGAAGGCCCAGCAGGCGGCCCACGTCGCGGCCGCCCAGAGCGCCTGGCGCGCCTGCGCGTTGACGCCGTCGAGCGCGCGCGGCGGGCAGAACCAGCGCGCGATCGCGCAGGCCAGGCCGGGGAAGATCGCCAGGAACAGCGACAGCGCCAGCACGCCGCCCACCGCCAGCGGCGCGGACAGCCCGCCGTAGCGATGCATGCTGACGAACAGCCAGTACAGGCCGATGCTGAAACTGAAGGAGGAGAACCACCAGCCGCGTGCCAGCGCGGCGCGCAGCGTGGGCGCGCGCAGCGTGGCATGCGCGGCCACGGCCAGGGTCAGGATCTGCAGCAGGGCCAGCGACCAGGCCGGCAGCGGGCCCGGCGCGAAGGTGAGGGCGTGCAGGCTGCCGGCGGCGGCCAGCCAGGCCGCGCCGCGCAGCGTGCCGGCCGCGGGCCGGCGCAACCAGGCGGGGCGCGTCATGCCTGCGCGTCGGCGCTCGCCGCGGCGGGCTTGCGGTAGACCCGCAGCCACAGGGCGCGGCGCGGATCGGCGCGGATGACCTCGATCTTCAGGCCATCGAACTCGGCGCTGTCGCCGCGGCGCGGGATGCGGTCGAGCTCGCCGCCGAGCCAGCCGCCGACGCTGTCGTACTCGTCGTCGGGCAGCGCGGTGCCGAAGGTCTCGTTGAAGTGACTGATGTCAGTCGAGGCCAGCAGGCGCCACTGGTTTTCCTCTTCGGGGAAGATCGATTCTTCTTCGTCTTCGTCGAATTCGTCTTCGATGTCGCCGACGATCTGTTCGAGCACGTCTTCCATGGTGACCAGGCCCGAGATGCCGCCATGCTCATCGATGACGATGGCGATGTGGTTGCGGCTGGCGCGGAACTCGTGCAGCAGCACGTTCAGGCGCTTGACCTCGGGGATGAAGACGGCCGGGCGGATCAGCGAGCGGACTTCCAGCCCGGGATCCTGCATCACGCGCAGCAGGTCCTTGGCGAGCAGGATGCCGAGGATGTTGTCGCGATCGTTTTCGTAGACGGGAAAGCGCGAGTGCGCGGTGTCGACGATGGTGGCCAGCAGCTGGGGCAGCGGCAGCGCCACGTCGAGGAGATCCATGCGCGAGCGCGGCACCATGATGTCGGCGACGGTGCGCTCGGACACGGCCAGCGCGCCCTTCAACATGGTGTATGACTCGGCATCGAGCAGGGCGCGGTCGTGGGCGGCATCGAGCACCGCCTTGATGCCCTCGCGGTCTTCGGGCTCACGCCGGACCAGCCTGAGCAGGCGGTCGAGCAGGGATTTGGTGGGTTTGGTGGAGCGCGCGGCGGGCGCGTCGGCAGCAGGGTAGGGGTCGGACATCGTCCAAATGGACTCGTTTCTAAAAACCCAGCATAACCCAAGTTGCAGACATAGTTGTAACGACGGCGCGAACGCGTCCCCAACGTGACCCGATCCGCGCCGATATGCGCGTCCTGCGCAGTCAACCCGCGCAGGACGGCGCCTCAGTCGGCAATCACGTAGGGATCGGTGATGCCCATGCGCGCCAGGATCGCGGTTTCGAGCGTTTCCATGCGACGGGCGTCGCGCGCCTTGAGGTGGTCGTAGCCCAGGGCGTGCAGCACGCCGTGGATCGTGAGGTGGGCGGCGCGCTCGACGAAGGCCTTCTTCTGCTCGCGCGCCTCGCGCGCCAGCACCGGCACGCAGATCACGATATCGCCGCGCGCCACGCCCAGCGGATCGACCCCGTATTCGAAGGTCAGCACGTTGGTGGCGTAGTCGCGCTCGCGGAAGTCGCGATTCAGCCGTTTGCCCTCGGCCTGGCCCACCAGGCGCAGCGACAGCTCGACCGAGTCGAACTCGGTCAGGCCGTCGGCCCGGGCGCCGTCCAGCGCGTAGCGGACCCAGCGGCGCAGCCGATGGCGCGGCAGGCGCGCCTCGGCCACGCCGTATTGCACGGCCAGCGACAGGCCGGCGCTCATCGGCCGCCCTCGTCCTGCTCGGCCTTGTCGTAGGCGTCGACGATGCGGGCCACCAGCGGATGGCGCACGACGTCGCGGCTGGTGAAGCGCGTCATGGCGATGCCCTGCACGTCTTCGAGCACCTTCACGGCATGGGCCAGGCCAGATTGCTGGCCGCGCGGCAGGTCGACCTGCGAGGGATCGCCGGTGATCACCGCCTTGCTGCCGAAGCCGATCCGGGTGAGGAACATCTTCATCTGCTCGGGGGTGGTGTTCTGCGCCTCGTCGAGGATCACGAACGAATGGTTGAGCGTGCGCCCGCGCATGTAGGCCAGCGGGGCGATCTCGATGCTCTGCTTCTCGAACATGCGCTGCACCCGCTCGAAGCCCATCAGGTCGTAGAGGGCGTCGTAGAGCGGGCGCAGATAGGGGTCGACCTTCTGCGCCAGGTCGCCGGGCAGGAAGCCCAGGCGCTCGCCGGCCTCGACGGCCGGGCGCGTCAGCACCAGGCGCTGCACCGTGTCGCGCTCCATCGCGTCGATGGCGCAGGCCACCGCCAGCCAGGTCTTGCCGGTGCCGGCCGGGCCCACGCCGAAGGTGATGTCGTGCTTGAGGATGTTGTTGAGGTAGTCGCGCTGGCGCGGCGTGCGCGGGCGCAGGTCGGTGCGCTTGGTGCGCAACAGCACGCCGTTGCTCTCGTCGTCGACCGGCGGCAGCGGGTCGAGATTGCGCGGATCCTCGGCGACCTCGGCCTCGGGCTCGTTCTTGCGCCCCACGCCGATCTCGACCAGGCCGAGCTGGATGTCGTCGACGCTGAGCGCGCGGTGCGTGGCCTGCTCGTAGAAGCGGCGCAGCGCGCGGCCCGCCAGGTCGGCGTGCTCGCCTTCGATGGTCACGCGCGAGCCGCGGCGGTTGAGCGTGACGCCCATGCCGTCGGCCAGCTGGCGCAGGTTCTCGTCGAGCGGACCACACAGGTTGGACAGGTGGATGTTGTCGCCATCGAGCGTGACGATGACGGGCATGCCACGACGGCTCTTGCTGCGGGGTTGGCTCATGCGGCTCCCTGGAGGTGCGGCTGTTCGGCCGCCAGTCGGCCGCGCAGCGAATTGGTGTTGGCGTGCGTGATCAACACGTCGGCCATGTGGCCGATCAGCGAACGCGGGCCGGGGAAATTGACGATGCGGTTGTTTTCCGTGCGCCCCATCAGCTCGTTGACGTCGCGACGCGAGGTGCCTTCGATCAGCAGGCGCTGGGTGGTGCCGAGCATGCCCTGGGAGATGGCGGCGGCCTGCTCGTTGATCAAGGCCTGCAGGCGTTGCAGGCGCTTGAGCTTGACGTCGGCCGGGGTGTCGTCGTGCAGGTCGGCGGCCGGGGTGCCCGGGCGGCGCGAGTAGACGAACGAGAACGAGGTGTCGAAGCCCACGTCCGCGATCAGTTTCATGGTCTTTTCGAAGTCTTCCTCGGTTTCGCCCGGGAAGCCCACGATGAAATCGGACGACAGGGTGAGGTTGGGCCGCGCGCTGCGCAGCTTGCGCACCACCGACTTGAACTCGAGCGCGGTGTAGCCGCGCTTCATGTTGGCCAGCACGCGGTCGCTGCCGGCCTGCACCGGCAGGTGCAGGAACGACACCAGCTTGGGCAGGCGCGCGTAGGCGTCGACCATGCGCTGGGTCATTTCCTTGGGGTGCGAGGTGGTGTAGCGGATGCGTTCGATGCCGGGCACCTCGTGCACGTATTCGAGCAGGGTGGCGAAGTCGGCGATCTCGCCGCTGTCGCCCATCGGGCCGCGGTAGGCGTTGACGTTCTGGCCCAGCAGCGTGACTTCCTTCACGCCCTGGTCGGCCAGGTCGGCCACTTCGATCAGCACGTCGTCGAAGGGGCGCGAGACTTCGGCGCCGCGCGTGTAGGGCACGACACAGAAGCTGCAATACTTGCTACAGCCTTCCATGATGGAGACGAACGCGGTCGCGCCTTCGACGCGCGGCGGCGGCAGGGCGTCGAACTTCTCGATCTCGGGAAAGCTGATGTCGACCTGCGAGCGGCCTTCGCTGCGGCGCCGGCGGATCAGCTCGGGCAGGCGGTGCAGGGTCTGCGGGCCGAACACCACGTCGACGTAGGGCGCGCGCTTGACGATGGCCTCGCCTTCCTGGCTGGCCACGCAACCGCCCACGCCGATCACGAGGTTGGGATTCATGCGCTTGAGATGCTGCACCCGGCCGAGGTCGGAGAACACCTTTTCCTGCGCCTTCTCGCGCACCGAACAGGTGTTGAACAGGATGACGTCGGCCTCTTCGGGATTCTCGGTGACTTCCAGGCCCTGGTCCTCGCGCAGCACGTCGACCATCTTGTCGGAGTCATACTCGTTCATCTGGCAGCCGAAGGTGCGGATGTAGAGCTTGCGGGCGTTGGCGGGAATGTCGAGCGGGGTGGCCGCGGCGATGTCGGCCGGGACGGGGGCGGCGGCCGAGCCGTCGCGCTTGAGCGTGGTTTCTTGCATGAGCGTGCGCCGTGACGGGTTTATATCCCGGGGGCGGTAGGGAGGGCTGGGGAACCCGGGATTTTAGCTGGTTACCGGGATTGTCTTGGTCTGGCAGCCTCGGGCCGTTACTATTGCCGCCCGGAACGTTGTGTTTTTGCGTTCCGGCCCCGATCGACCACAGGCCTCGCGCCCGCGCCACGCATGAACATCACGCCCCCGATCCCGACTCCGCCGCTGGCCGAACCGCCGCGCTTTCCCGTGTCGCGCGCCGTGCTGGCCACGCTGCTCGCGCTGGCCGCGATGGCCGCGAGCGTGCACTGGTTCGACCAGGCGCTGACGCTCTGGATCCATGCCCACGTGAGCGAGTCCACCAATACCGCGTTCGAGTGGGTGGGCGAGCTGGGCGACCCGGATCTGTACCTCGCCGCGGCGCTGGCCGCCTATGTGCTGTCGCTGATGGGCCTGCAGCGCGGCTGGCGCTGCCCGCTCCAGGCGGGCTTCGAGCGCGTCGCCCGGGTCTGCACGCTGCTGATGGCCACCATGGCGGTGGGCGGCATCGTGACCCTCCTGCTCAAGCGCCTGGTGTCGCGCGCCCGGCCGGAAGAGCTGCTCGACGACAAGTTCTACGGCATCGGCGATTTCTTCGCCGGCGAGCCCTTCGATTCCTTCCCCTCCAGCCACACGCAATCGGCCTTCGCCGTGGCGGCCGTGATCGCCATCGTGGCGCCGCGCTGGCGCTGGCCGGTGTACGCGCTGGCCACGCTGGTGGCGGTGAGCCGGGTGGTCAACCGCGACCACTACCTGAGCGACGTGGCCGGCGGCGCCCTGATCGCCATCCTGAGCGCGGCCGTCCTCGCGCCGCGGGTGCTGTCGTCGCGCTACAGCTGGCCGCTGCGCGCGCCGTGGCGCTGGCGCCAGCCGGCCGGCAAGGCCACGCCGCCGGCCCAGCCCTGAACTGAACTGCCACGACAAGCCGCCCGAGGGCGGCTTTTTCATGGGCGGGCGTGGGGTTGCCCCGCGCCCGGTTTCAGGACGCGCCTCTGTGGAGTGCCGGGCAGGGGTTCCGTGGCCGGGCCACGCCCCGCGGCGGCACCATGAAAAACACCCCAGGACGGCGGGCGCCGTGCCTGGGGTGCGTGTGCCGGCCGCGCAAGGCGGCGGGCGCGGAAGATCAGGCGGTTTCGACGCCGTCTTCGTCTTTCTTGACCGGCTTGACCAGGTCTTCACGCTTGACGCCCATCCACATCGCCAGCGCGGCGGCCACGAACACCGACGAGTAGATACCGAACCAGATACCGATCGTGAGCGCCAGGGCGAAGTAGTGCAGGGTGGGACCGCCGAAGAACAGCATGGCCAGCACCATCATCTGGGTCGAGCCGTGGGTGATGATGGTGCGCGAGATGGTCTGCGTGATGGCGCTGTCGATCACCTCGTGCACGCTGGCCTTGCGGTACTTGCGGAAGTTCTCGCGGATCCGGTCCATGATGACCACGGATTCGTTGACCGAGTAGCCCAGCACCGCCAGCACGCCGGCCAGCACCGAGAGCGAGAATTCCCACTGGAAGAACGCGAAGAAGCCCAGGATGATGACCACGTCGTGCAGGTTGGCGATCACGCCGGCCACGGCGAACTTCCATTCGAAGCGTATGCCGAGGTAGACCATGATGCCGATCACCACGACCAGCAGCGCCATCATGCCGTTGTGCAGCAGCTCCTGGCCGACCTGCGGACCGACGAACTCGACGCGGCGCAGCTCGACCGACGGATCGGCGGCCTTGAGGGCGCCCATCACGGTTTCGCTCTGCGTGGCCGAGGTCTGGCCCGCTGCCACCGGCAGGCGGATCATGACGTCGCGCGAGGTGCCGAAGTTCTGCACCTGGAAGTCGGTGTAGCCCAGCTTGGACACCGCGCCGCGCACCTGGTCGAGCTGCGCGGTCTGGGCATAGTTCACTTCCATGACCGTGCCGCCGGTGAATTCGATCGACAGGTGGAAGCCGCGCGTGATGATGAAGAACACCGCCGCCAGGAAAGTCACCAGGCTGATGATGTTCAGCACCAGCGCGTGGCGCATGAACGGGATGGTGCGATGAATCCGGAAAAATTCCATGTTACGCCTTGCAGGTAGCCCGGCCGGGCGGCTGGTTCAGCCGCCCGCGCCAGTTCAGTTTGCCTTGGTGGTGGAGGGTTTCCACACGGTGCCGATCGACAGGTGCGTGAGCTTTTTCTGACGGCCATACCAGAAGTTGGCCAGGGCGCGCACGCCCACCACCGACGAGAACATCGAGGTGACGATGCCCAGGCAGTGCACCACCGCGAAGCCCCGGATCGGGCCCGAACCGAAGGCCAGCAGCGCCAGGCCCACGATCAGCGTGGTCAGGTTGGAGTCGAGAATCGTGCCCCACGCGCGCTCGAAGCCATGATGGATGGCCTGTTGCGGCGAGGCGCCGTTGCGCAGCTCTTCCCGGATACGTTCGTTGATCAGCACGTTCGAGTCGATGGCCATGCCGAGCGTGAGCGCGATGGCCGCGATGCCGGGCAGCGTGAGCGTGGCCTGCAGCATCGAGAGCAGCGCCAGCAGCAGCAGCACGTTCAGCGTGAGGCCCAGCGTCGAGAACACGCCGAACAGGTGGTAGTAGACGATGATGAAGACCGCGATCGCCAGGAAGCCGTACAGGGTGGAGTAGAAGCCCTTGGCGATGTTGTCGGCGCCCAGGCTGGGACCGATGGTGCGTTCTTCGATGATCGACATCGGCGCGGCCAGCGCACCGGCGCGCAGCAGCAGCGCGGTGTCGGCGGCTTCCTCGGCGCTCATCGAGCCCGAGATCTGCACCTGGCCACCGGCGATCTCCGAACGGATCACCGGCGCGGTCACGACCTCGCCCTTGCCGTTTTCGAACAGCAGGATGGCCATGCGGCGGCCGATGTTGTCGCGGGTCACGTCGCGGAAGATGCGGGCGCCCTTGGTGTCGAGCGTCAGGTGCACCGCGGCCTGCTGGGTCTGCGAATCGCGGCCGGGCTGGGCGTCCTGGAGGTTTTCACCGGTCAGGATGACCTGGCGGCGCACCAGCAGCGGACGGCCGTCGCGGTCGGTGTAGCGCTCCAGACCGAACGGCACGGTGCCGGCGGCCAGCGCGCTGGAGGCGCCCGGCGAGTCGTCGACCATGCGGATTTCGAGGGTGGCGGTACGGCCCAGCAGTTCCTTGGCCTTGGCCACGTCCTGCACGCCCGGCAGTTGCACGATGATGCGGTCGCTGCCCTGCTGCTGGATCACGGGTTCGGCCACGCCGAGTTCGTTGATCCGGTTGTGCAGGGTGTTGATGTTCTGCTTGAGCGCGGTGTCCTGGACGCGGGTGATCGCGGCGGGGGCGAGCTCGCCGACCAGGGCCGGACGGCCGCCGTTGTCGGCATCGGTGAACTGCAGGTCGGCCATGCGGCTGCGCAGCGCGTCGCGGGCGCGGTCGCGCAGCTCGGCGTTGGCGAAGGTGGCCTGCACGGCCATGCCGGTGCGCTCGACGCCGGCGACATCGATCTTCTGGTCGCGCAGGGTGGCGCGCACGTCGGTGGCGAGCGAGTCGTAGCGCGCGGTCAGGGCGCCCTGCATGTCGACCTGCAGCAGGAAGTGCACGCCGCCGCGCAGGTCCAGGCCGAGGTACATGGGTTTGGGCTCGAACCAGCCCAGGCTGCGCATCCACGGAGGCGAAGCGGGCAGCAGGTTCAGCGCCACGGTGTAGTGGGGGTCGCCGGCGACGGTGTTCAGCGTGCGGTCGAGCAGGTCGCGCGCCTGCAGCTGGATGTCGGTGGAGGCGAAGCGGGCCCGGATGGTGCCCAGGGTGCCATTCAGCTCGTAATAGACGCTGGTGGCGGGAAGCTTGGCGTCGGCCAGGATCTGCTCGACGCGCTCCAGCATGCCGGGCTCGACCTTGATGGTGGCTTTGGCGCTGGAGATCTGAACGGCGGGCGATTCACCGTAGAAATTGGGCAGGGTGTAGAGCAGGCCGATGACGACCGCAACCAGGACCGTGATGTACTTCCAGAGGGGATAGCGGTTCATTGCCGGCTACTTATCAAGGGGTGGAGCGGAACAAGGCCCCGCTCGTGAGCGGGGCCTGATCTGACGATTACAGGGCCTTGATGGTTCCCTTGGGCAGCACGGTGGTCACCGAGGCCTTTTGCAGCGTGACTTCGACGGGCTTGTCGGCCAGCTCGGCGACTTCGATGGTGATGTAGCTGTCGGTCACCTTCGAGACCTTGCCCAGCATGCCGCCGGCGGTGACGACTTCGTCGCCCTTGGCCAGCGCGGCAACCAGGTTGCGGTGTTCTTTCTGGCGCTTCATCTGCGGACGGATCATCAGGAAATAGAGGATCACGAACATCAGGATGATGGGCAGCATGCTCATCAGCGGATTGCCTTCAGCGGCCTGGGCCAGGACGATGCCAGCGGTGTCGATAGCAGACATGGAGTAACTCCTTGGTTATTCGATTGGTACGTAAATGCGCTACGTATTTTTCGGTACGTATTCGGGTACGCGTGTGTTGTTATGTCCCTATCCCCCGCGCGAGCCATGGGTAGGGCAGCCGGCTATTGTAGCGAGGTTGCGCGGCGCGGTCCGGGCGGCCACGCGGGGCGCGGCCACGACGGCCGCCAAAGACGTCGTCCTCAGGGAAAACGCCTAGGGCGGCACGGCGCGCCGGCTACTCGATGCCGCGCTTGCGGTCGGCCGCGAACTGGGCACGCCAGGCGTCGAAGCGGCCCTCGGCGATGGCTTCCCGCATCTCGGCCATGATGGTCAGGTAGAAGTGCAGGTTGTGCAGGGTGTTCAGGCGCGCGCCGGTGATCTCGTTGGCGCGCTGCAGGTGATGCAGGTAGGCGCGCGAGAAGTGCTGGCAGGTGTGGCAGGCGCAGCTGGGATCGAGCGGGCGCGTGTCGTCGCGGTACTTGGCGTTGCGGATCTTCACGTCGCCGAAGCGGGTGAAGAGCCAGCCGTTGCGGGCGTTGCGGGTCGGCATCACGCAATCGAACATGTCGACGCCGCGCGCGACGCCCTCGACCAGGTCCTCGGGCGTGCCCACGCCCATCAGGTAGCGCGGCCGGTCCTGGGGCAGCTTCGGCGTGACGTGCGCCAGGATGCGCATCATGTCTTCCTTGGGCTCGCCCACCGACAGGCCGCCGATGGCGTAGCCGTGGAAGCCGATGTCGGTCAGGCCGGCCAGCGACTCGTCGCGCAGGTGTTCATACATGCCGCCCTGCACGATGCCGAACAGCGCGTTCGGATTCTCGAGGCCGTCGAAGGCCTCGCGCGAGCGGCGCGCCCAGCGCAGCGACATGCGCATCGAGCGGGCGGCTTCCTCGGCGGTGGCCGGGCGGCCGTCGATCTCGTAGGGGGTGCACTCGTCGAACACCATCACGATGTCGGAGTTGAGCGAGCGCTGGATGCGCATCGACTCCTCGGGCGTGAGGAACAGCCGCGCGCCGTCGATCGGGGAGGCGAACTTCACGCCTTCCTCGGTGATCTTGCGCATGCCCTGCAGGCTGAAGACCTGGAAGCCGCCCGAGTCGGTGAGGATGGGCTTGTCCCACTGCATGAAGCCGTGCAGGCCGCCGTGCTTCTCCATGATTTCCGTGCCCGGGCGCAGCCACAGGTGGAAGGTGTTGCCCAGCACGATCTGCGAGCCGATCTCCTTGAGCTCGTGCGGCATCATGGCCTTCACGCTGCCGTAGGTGCCGACCGGCATGAAGATGGGGGTCTCGACCACGCCGTGGTTGAGGGTCATTCGGCCGCGGCGGGCCGCGCCGTCGGTGGCGAGCAGTTCGAAGTTCAATCCGGTCATGGCTGGGGCGTTTCGATGAACATGGCGTCGCCATAGCTGAAGAAGCGGTAGCGCTGGGCCACGGCATGGGCGTAGGCGCGGCGGATGGGTTCCATCCCGGCCAGCGCCGACACCAGCATCAGCAGGGTCGACTGCGGCAGGTGGAAATTGGTGAGCAGGGCGTCGACCACACGATAGGTGTAGCCGGGCGTGATGAACAGACGGGTGTCGCCGCTGGCGGCGCCCAGGCCGGCGGGGCCGGCGGTGCCTTGCCCGGCGCTGTGGGCGGCGGCCGATTCGAGGGCGCGCACGCTGGTGGTGCCGACCGCGATCACGCGCCCGCCCGCCTGGCGTGCGCG
>Ga0160496_1000336_pt1 | contig 24668 bp, 20 predicted proteins | sample DIDPMG_2_FD_108231 | JGI IMG/M metagenome (GOLD analysis project Ga0160496, IMG submission 108231) | Enriched soil microbial communities from UW Madison campus, WI, USA - DID2937_E24_FP MG | ecosystem: Environmental > Terrestrial > Soil > Grasslands | place: USA: Madison, Wisconsin | collected...
CCTGCTGGTCGCGCTGCTGTTGTTGACGCGCCTGCTGCTGGGCCTGCTGGTCGCGCTGCTGTTGTTGACGCGCCTGTTGCTGGGCCTGCTGGTCGCGTTGCTGCTGCTGGCGTTCCTGCTGCTGGGCCTGTTGGTCACGTTGCTGTTGCTGACGCGCCTGTTGCTGGGCCTGCTGGTCGCGTTGCTGTTGCTGGCGTTCCTGCTGCTGGGCCTGTTGGTCACGTTGCTGTTGCTGACGCGCCTGCTGATCGCGCTGCTGTTGCTCTCGCGCCTGTTGCCCCTGCGGCTGCTGGGGGCGGCCTGTCTGCCCGGCAGACATATCGCGTCCGCGTTGCATGTCGCCGTGGTCCGCGTTGTTCCGGTCAGCGCCGCCGCGGTTATCGCGCCCGTTGTTGTCCTGGCCGCGGTCGCGTCCGTCGCGTCCATTGTCCGGACGCTGGCCTTCATGCGGCCGGCCATTGGATTGATGGTCCACGTAGGCCTGGGGCGGCCGGCCCTTGTTGTGGTCGTAGAACTGAGCCCGGTTATTGCCGGCGTCGCGCGCGTAGCCGCGCTGTATGTCGGTCTGCGGAGAATGGCGGTCCTTGCGCGCGGCAAGTTCGCGCGGGTCCGCGTTGCGCCGGATGCCGGATGGGCCGCCGTGGTAGCTGACGCGGCGGTTGTCCACGTTGTTCACGACCACGGTGTGGTTATAGACATTGGTCACGCGCGTGACGTTCACGTTCGTGACGGAACGGTTGTAGTAGAAGCGGTCGCGCTTCCAGTAACCGCCCACATAGCCCAGGCCGTTGTAGCCAAAGCCGTAGTTGATTCCGCCATAGAAGCCCACGTGTGGACCCCAATAGCCGGGGGTCCAGAGGTAGATGCCATTGCTGAAGCCCCAATAACCGGGTGTCCAGAGCGCGCCGGCATAGGGCGCGAGCACCCATGCGCCGGGTACCCAGAAAAACCCGTAGCGGTTCAGGCTCCAGTAGCCCGGCACCCACATATAGCCGTCGGCGGGCGCTGGCGGCTGGACATAGACGGGTAAGGGCGGCGGCGGCTGGGGGCTGCGGTCCACCAGCGCCAGGTTGGCGTTGGCGGGATCGCCGTCGTCATAGACGGGCGCGGCGGGCGCCGGCGGCGGCTCATAGGTCTGCGCCGCCACGCTGGCACAGGCAGCCATCAGGACAGCCGCGGCCAGAGGGCGGGGGCGCAGGATCCGGGAACAGGTATTCATGGTTTTTCCTTGGCGCAACGGGCGCGCGGATCAATAGCCACGATAGTAGTAATGGGGGGCTGGATACGCCGGGTAGTAATAATGCGGCGTGTAGTAGACCGGCGCGGGACGATAGTGCGCGGGCCTGGCGGGTACGACCACGCAACCGGTCAAGGCGCTGGTCATGGCCAGCATCAGCAATAGGCTTTTCTTCATTTTGCGACTCCTGCCGAGCGCCTGGCGTGGTTCACGCCTTTTTTGCGCTCGTCAGGATTAGGCCACAGGCCGGTCTCCACGGTTCTGCACTGTAATCGTTCCGAAACAGCTTTCCGGTGACGGATATTTGCGCCTGCGTGACCGTCGATGTCGTTCGTATCAATGTCCGCGCAAAAGAAAAGGGGCCGCCTCGGCGACCCCCTCATAGCGCGTAGCGCCGTGTTACGGCTGTCAGTTCCAGCGGCCGCCGTTACCGGCGAGGCTGAAGCGGCCCGCGCCCATGAAGGCGATGGCCAGGCCGGTGAACAGGAACATGCCTTGCAGTTCCAGCGCCCAGCCGCCGTTGTTGGTCATGCTGCTGATCTGGCCGGAGTGGGCCAGCAGGATGGCGACGACCATGTTGATGGCGATCAGCAAACCGCCCAGGCGGGTGTAGATGCCGACGATGAGCAGCACGGGGGCGAGGATTTCGCCGACGTAGGCGCCATAGGCGAGGAAGCCGGGCAGGCCGTGCGAGGACAGCATGCCGCTGATGCCGCCGACGCCGCCGCCGGTCAGTTTGAACAGGCCATGCAGCAGAATCAGAATACCGAGGGTCAGGCGCAGGATCAGCTTGCCGGTGTCGTCGGATTTGATCATGGTGAGTTTCTCATCTATTGGTTGAAAGGGGACCGCGGCCGTTGGAACAGGGCGCGAGCCTTTGGTTCCGCGCCCCGGTGATCGCGGGCAGGGCGGCCGCCGGGGCAGGCCGCGCCATTATTGCAAAACCCGAGCAAAACCATCAAGTTTTTGTCGCCCGCCGACACTCAGAACTCTTCCAGATAGCGCATGCGGAAGCGCCGGCCCTTGATATTGCTGTTGGACAGACGCGAGAACGCCTGCTTGGCGATCTGCCGGTCCAGCGCCACGTAGGAGTTGAATTCGGTGATGTTGATCTTGCCAACCTGCTCGAACGTCAGGCCGCCGTCGCCGGTCAGCGCGCCCAGCAGGTCGCCGGGGCGCAGCTTGTCCTTCTTGCCGCCCTGGATGCACAGCGTGATCATGGGCGCGCGCAAGGGACGATCCGCCTTGGGCCGCAAGGCCTTGATGTCGCCCCACACCAGCGGCGCGCCCTGATACTGCTCGATCAGGTTGGCCCAGCGCATCTCCTCGGGCGAGCACAAGCTCAGCGCCAGGCCCTTTTGTTCGCCGCGGCCGCTGCGGCCGATGCGGTGCACGTGGACCTCGGTGTCCTTGGTCACGTCGACGTTGATCACGGCGCCCAGGTTCTGGATGTCCAGGCCGCGCGCCGCCACGTCGGTGGCCACCAGCACGGCGCAGCTGCGGTTGGCGAACTGGATCAGGATTTCATCGCGCTCGCGCTGTTCCAGGTCGCCGTTCAGGGCCTGGGCGCTGATGCCTTCGGCCTGCAGCCGTTCCACCAGGTCGTGGCTGCGGATCTTGGTGTTGCAGAAGGCCAGCGTGGATTCGGGGCGGAAGTGCGCCAGCAGGCGCGTCACTGCGTCGAGCCGGTCCTTTTCGTCGATTTCGTAGAAGATCTGCTCGATGCGGCTGGCGTCATGCTGCGCCTCGACCTTGACCTCGGCGGGATTGCGCAGGAAGCGGGCGCTGAGCTTGCGGATGTTGTCGGGATATGTTGCCGAGAACAGCAGCGTCTGGCGCTTGGTCGGGCAATGCGAGGCGATGGCCACGATATCGTCATAAAAGCCCATGTCGACCATGCGGTCGGCCTCGTCCAGCACCAGGGTGTTCAGGCCCGACAGGTCCAGGCTGCCGCGCTCCAGGTGATCCTGGATCCGGCCGGGCGTACCCACCACCAGGTGCGCGCCGCGCGCCAGCGATTCGGCTTGGGGACGGGCGGCGGCGCCGCCGCACAGGGTCAGGATCTTGACGTTGGCGATCTGGCGGGCCAGCCGGCGCAACTCCTGTGCGACCTGGTCCGCCAGTTCGCGCGTGGGGCAGACCAGCAGTGCCTGTGGGGTCAAGCGCGCGGGATCGAGCTTCTGCAGCACGCCCAGGCCGAAGGCCGCGGTCTTGCCGCTGCCGGTCTTGGCTTGCGCAATGAGGTCGCGGCCTTCCAGGATCAGCGGCAGGCTCTGGGCCTGGATGGGTGTCATCTGCTCGAAGCCCAGGCTCTTCAGGTTGTCGAGCAGGGCGGGCAGCAGGGGCAGGGAGGTAAAGGAAGTGTCGGTCACGATAGAAGAGTGTCGCTTTCTGCCCGGCATCGGCCTGGCGGCAAAAGGAAGGGGCGGCTGCGTCATGAGGCAGGCACGCGTACGCCCAAGAGTGTAATGCCTGCGGCCGATGGCCCTTGCAACAAAGGCGGAACATAGCGTTCCAGACGCGCCCCTGGGCGGGCGGGAGCCGCCGGCCGCTAGGCGTCAGGCCCGTAGGTGCCGGCCAGCGCCCGGGCGGCCTCTTGCATGCGCGGCAACCAGGCGCGCGCGCCTTCGATGGACAGCCGGGCCACCGGTGCGTGCAAGGCGACCGCGGCGATGGCGCGCGTGCCATGCAGAATGGGCACCGCCATGCAGACGATGCCCAGCAGGAATTCCTCGCGGTCGAAGCTCGCGCCTTCCTTCTTGATGGTGCGCAGTTCCTGTTCCAGCGCGGCCACGTCGCACAGCGTGTTGGGCGTGTAGCGCGGCAAGGGCGCCGCGGCCAGCAGCCGCTGGCGCGCCTCGCGCCGCATGTGGGCCAGGAACAGTTTGCCGCTGGCCGAGCAATGCAGCGGCACGCGCGAGCCCGATTGCAGGTTCACCCGCAGCGGCCAGGCGGTTTCGACGCGGTCCAGGTAGATGACCTCGTCGCCGTCCAGCATGGTGCAGTTGCAGGTTTCGCCGATTTCGTCGACCAGGCTGTCCAGGATGCGGTGGCGTTCGCCGCGCAAGGGCGAATTCAGCAGGGTTTCACGTGCCAGCGCGCTCAGGCGCGGGCCGCTGACGTAACTTTTGCCGGCGGGCTCGCGCAGCAGCATGCCGGCGTCGACCAGCCGCGACAGGATGCGCAGCACGGAGGGCTTGGGCAGGCCGGTGGCGTCCGTCAGCGCGGCCAGCGATACCGGCTGCCCCGAGCGGGCGACCTGTTCCAGCAGGGTCAGCGCGCGCAGCGCTGCGGAGGATTCGTCTTTCATCTTTCAATAATTGAAGATTCGGCGGCTTGCTGCGCATCGTCGCACGGATTTTGCAGAAAATGAAACGCCATGGGCTGGGAACGGGCAGGTTTCTGCTGCAGTATCGGATCATGCCGGCCCAGATGCAATCCGACACCGCCGGCCTGCCAGGAGAGAGACCATGAGCAGCAAGCAACACATGACCCCCAGCGAAGCGTTTGTGGAAACGCTGGTCGCGCAGGGCGTCAAGGACGTATTCGGCATCGTCGGCTCGGCCTTCATGGACGCGCTGGACCTGTTCCCGGCGGCCGGCATCCGCTTCGTGCCGACGGTGCACGAGCAGGGCGCCGCGCACATGGCCGACGGCTACTCGCGCGTGACGGGGCGCCACGGCGTCTGCATCGCGCAAAACGGCCCCGGCATCACCAATTTCGTGACCGGCGTGGCGGCGGCGTACTGGGCGCATAGCCCGGTCGTGGCCATCACGCCCGAGACCGGCACCGCGGGCATGGGGCTGGGCGGCTTCCAGGAAACCGAGCAGTTGCCGATCTTCTCGCGCATCACCAAGTACCAGGCCCATGTGAACCGGCCCGACCGCATGGCGGAATTCACCGCCAAGGCCTTCGACAATGCGCTGGCCGAGCGCGGTCCGACGCAGTTGAACATCCCGCGCGACTATTTCTACGGCGAGATCGACGTGGCCATTCCGGAACCGCGCCGCATCCGCCGCGGTCCGGGCTCGGAAGAGGACCTGGAGGCGGCTGCGCAAATGCTGGCGCAGGCCAAGTTCCCCGTCATCGTGGCGGGTGGCGGCGTGCTGTTCTCGGAAGGGCAGGCGGAATGCGTGGCTCTGGCCGAACTGCTGGGCGCGCCGGTGGTCACCAGCTACCTGCACAACGACGCATTCCCGGCCAGCCACCCGCTGTGGTGCGGCCCCTTGGGGTACCAGGGCGCCAAGGCCGGCATGAAGCTGCTGTCGCAGGCCGACGTGGTGCTGGCGCTGGGAACGCGCCTGGGACCCTTCGGAACCTTGCCGCAGCACGGGCTGGACTACTGGCCGCAGGGCGCGCGCATCATCCAGGTGGACGCCGACCACCGCATGCTGGGCCTGGTGCGTCCGGTGTCGGTGGGCATCTGCGGCGATGCCAAGCCGGCGGCTGCGGCGCTGGCGGGCAAATTGCGGGGACGCGAGATCGCTTGCGCCGCCACCAAAGGTGGCCGCGCCGAACAGATCGCGGCGCAGAAGGCCGAATGGGAAAAGGAACTGGACAGCTGGTCGCACGAACGAGACGACTGGAGCCTGGACATCATCGAGCACGGCGGCGGCCGCATGCATCCGCGCCGCATGCTGCGCGAGCTGGAACGCGCCATGCCCAAGCATGTCATGGTGTCCACCGACATCGGCAACATCTGCTCGGTGTCCAACAGCTATCTGCGCTTTGACGAGCCGAACTCCATGCTGGCCGCCATGAGCTTCGGCAATTGCGGCTACGCCTTGCCGGCGCTGATCGGCGCGAAGCTCGGCCGGCCCGACCGTCCCGCCGTGGCCTACGTGGGCGACGGCGCCTGGTGCATGAGCTTCCAGGAATTGCTGACCTGCGTGCGCGAGAAGATACCGGTGACGGCCGTGGTGTTCCACAACGGCCAATGGGGCGCGGAAAAGAAGAACCAGGTGGACTTCTACGGCCGCCGCTTCGTCGGCAGCAACCTGAAGAACCCGAACTTTTCGGAGTTGGCGCGGGCCATGGGCGCGGAAGGCATCAGGGTGGAGCATGCCGACCAGGTGGGCGCCGCCTTGCAGGCCGCATGCAAGGCGCAGTCCGAAGGCAAGACCACCGTGCTGGAGATGATGGTCAGCCAGGAACTGGGCGACCCGTTCCGCCGCGACGCGCTCAAGCAGCCGGTACGCTTCCTGGACAAGTACAAGCAGTACGTGAACCAGCCTTTCCATCCGGGCGAGGTGCCGCTGTCGATCGATCCGGCCAAGCGCTGATCGCGTAGCGTGCGTCCGGCGCGGCGGCGGCCGCGCCGGATTTCTTCCGCCAGGCGCCGTGGATCTCCGCGGCAGGAGCAGACAGAAATGGAAAGCGATCGCTTGTTCGAGCCGCTGCGCAATGCCGCGCTGTCGGCCGGCCGCTTGCGCACCGCGGTAGCGTATCCGCTGTGCCCGACCAGCCTGGGCGCGGCCGTGCAGGCGCGCGACGCCGGCTACATCGAACCGGTGCTGGTCGGCCCGGCCGCCAGGCTGCGCGTCCTGATGGCGGAACTGGGGCTGCGCGACAACGAAGTGGAAGTGGTCGACACGCCGGATGACGAGTGCCAGGCCGCGCGCGCGGCGGCGGCGCTGGCCCGGGACGGCGCGGTGCGCATGCTGATGAAGGGCAGCCTGCACACGGACCACTTCATGTCGGCCGTGGTGGCGCGCGACGCCGGCCTGCGCGCCGATCGGCGCATCAGCCACGCCTTCGTGATGGCGGTGGCGGCGTACCCCAAGCTTTTCATCCTGACCGACGCGGCCGTCAACATTGCGCCCACATTGCAGGAGAAAGCCGACATCGCGCAGAACGCCATCGACCTGGCGCGCGCGCTGGGCGTGGACCGCCCCAAGCTCGCGGTGCTGTGCGCCACGGAGTCCGTCAATCCTTCCATGCCCGCCACGCTGGACGCGGCGGCCCTGTCGAAGATGGCGGACCGCCAGCAGATCCGCGGCGGCGAGATCGACGGCCCCTTGGCCTTCGACAACGCCATCTCGCGCGAGGCAGCCGATCAGAAGGGCATCGTCTCGCGCGTGGCGGGCGATGCCGACATCCTGCTGGTGCCCGATATCGAGGCCGGCAACATGCTCTACAAAGAGCTGACCTGGCTGGCCGGCGCAGGTACCGCCGGACTGGTGCTGGGTACGCGCGTGCCTGTGCTGCTGACCAGCCGCTCCGATTCCATGCAGGCCCGCGTCAACAGTTGCGCAGTCGCTTCGCTGTACGCGCGGGCGCTGGCAGCCTGAATCCTGACCGTCCGCGGGGCTGGCTCCAAAAAGTCCGGCGGTTTGGTACTAAGCCTGGACCAGCAGGCTGGATACGCTAGCCCCAAGGCCATCCGATGAATGGCTCGTGACACTGGACATCAAGGGGTAGAACATGCGCAGCGCAAAAAAATGCCTGACCACGATACTGACGGCGTTGGCCCTTGCGGGCGGGGCCATGGCTGCGGACGCGCCCAAGTCCGGCGGTACGTTGGTGATAGGGTCGACGCAGGTGCCGCGGCACCTGAACGGCGCGGTGCAGTCGGGCATCGCAACCGCCTTGCCCAGCACGCAGCTGTTCGCCAGCCTGCTGCGCTACGACGCCGAATGGAAGCCGCATCCCTATCTGGCGCAGTCCTGGGAACTGGCGCCGGACGGCAAGTCGCTGACCCTGCATCTGCGCAAAGATGCGGTATTCCATGACGGCAAGCCAGTGACTTCGGCCGACGTGGCGTTCTCGGTCATGGCGGTCAAGAAGAACCATCCGTTCCAGACCATGTTCGCGCCCGTCGAGGCCGTGGACACGCCGGATCCCTACACCGTGGTGCTGCGCATGAGCAAGCCCCATCCGGCCATCCTGCTGGCGCTGTCGCCGGCCCTGATGCCGGTGCTGCCCAAGCACATCTACGACGATGGACAGGACCTCAAGAGCCATCCGCGCAACTCGGCCGACGTGGTCGGATCGGGTCCGTTCAAGTTCAAGGAATTCAAGCCGGGCCAGGAAATCGTGCTGGAGAAGTTCGACAAGTTCTTCCTGCCCGGCAAGCCCTACCTGGACCGGATCGTGGTGAAGATCAATCCCGACGCCACCAATCTGCTGATCGGGTTGGAGCGCGGCGACATCGGCGTGTTGCCCTTCATGACCGAGCCCACCATCCTGCGGCGCGCCAAGGAAAATTCCGCCATCGTCATGACCAGCAAGGGCTATGAGGGCATAGGCGCCCTGAGCTGGCTGGCTTTCAATACGGCGCGCAAGCCCTTGAACGACGTGCGGGTGCGGCAGGCCATCGCCTATGCCACCGACAAGGGCTTCATCACCAAGGCGCTGAACGCGGGCTTCGCCAAGCCCGCCGACGGGCCTATCATCGGCACCAGCCCGTTTGCCACGCAGGACGTGGCGAAGTATCCGCTGGACCTGAAGAAATCCGAGCAACTGCTGGAAGAGGCAGGCTACAAGAAGGACGCCAAGGGCGAACGCCTGTCGCTGACGGTGGACTACATGCCGGGTTCCGACGTGCAGGGCAAGAACGTGGCGGAATACCTGCGCAGCCAGTTGAAGAAGGTCGGCATCGCGGTGCAGGTCCGCGCCTCGCCTGATTTCCCGACCTGGGCCAAGCGCATCGCCGGCAAGGATTTCGACATGACCACGGACATCGTCTTCAACTGGGGCGATCCGGTGATCGGCGTGCACCGCACCTACCTGTCCAGCAATATCCGCGACATCATCTGGACCAACACGCAGTCCTATTCCAACCCCAAGGTGGACGAACTGCTGGAACAGGCCGGCACCGAAACCGACGCGGACAAGCGCCGCGCGCTGTACGCCGAATTCCAGCGCCTGGTCACGGCCGACGTGCCCATCGACTTCCTCACGGTCATTCCGTACCACACCCTGTCGCTGAAGAAGGTGCACGGCCTGCCGGACGGCATCTGGGGCGTCATATCGCCCATGGACGACACCTACCTGCAGTAGGGTGGAGCCGCCATGACGCGCTATCTCTTGCGCCGCCTTGCCTATGCGCTGGTGCTGCTGCTGGCCGTGGTGACGCTGAATTTCCTGCTGATCCACATCTCTCCGGGCGATCCGGTCGAGACCATCGCGGGCTCCATGGGTGGCATCAGCGAAGAACTGCGTGCGCAGCTGCGCGCGCAGTACGGGCTGGATAAGCCCTTCCTGACGCAACTGGGCATCTACCTGATGCAGGTGCTGCGGGGCGACCTGGGCTATTCCTATTTCTTCAACGTGCCGGTTGCGCAGCTGATCTGGGACCGCGTGCCTGCCACGTTGCTGCTGGTGGTGACCTCGGTGCTGAGTGCGTTCCTGGCCGGCACGCTGCTGGGCACGCTGGCCGCGCGCAAGCCCAATGGGCCGCTGTCGCAAGGCATCACGCTGTTGTCGGTGGTGGGCTACTCCGCGCCGGTGTTCTGGACGGGCATCATCCTTATCATCCTGTTCGCCTCGGCGCTGCCGATCTTCCCGGTGTCGGACATGCGTTCCGCCGGCGGGCCGCAGGACGGCTGGGCGGGTGTGCTGGACGTGCTGCATCACCTGGTGCTGCCGGCCTTCACCCTGGCCTTCGTCTACCTCGCGCAGTACAGCCGGCTGGCGCGCGCCAGCGTCATGGAGGCGCTGTCGGCCGACTACATCCGCACCGCGCGCGCCAAGGGCTTGCCGGAACGCTCCGTGCTCTACAAGCACGCGCTGCGCAACGGCGTGCTGCCGGTGGTGACCATGCTGGGCCTGCAGTTCGGCAACGTGCTGGCCGGCGCGATCCTGGTCGAGACGGTCTTCAACTGGCCCGGGCTGGGCCGGCTGGCGTTCGACTCCGTGCTCAGGCGCGACTATCCCACGCTGCTGGGCATCCTGCTGTTCGCCTCGCTGCTGGTGGTCGTGATGAATCAGCTTACCGATCTGGCCTATCGCCTGATCGATCCCAGGATCAAGACCTCATGAGCCAGACTCCTCCCGCCGTATCCATCGCCGCCATGCAAGGCCAGGCGGCGCGGCCGCCGGCCCGTCCGTCGTACGAGGCCTTGCGGGTATTCGCGCGCAATCCCGCGGCGCTGGCTGGCGTGCTGCTGCTGGCCGCCATTCTGGCCGTGACGCTCTTTGGGCCCATGATCATGGAGGCGGATCCCTTCGAGATCGCCGGCGCTCCCATGACGCCGCCGGGCGCGGACGCGCTGCTGGGCACCGACTACCTTGGACGGGACGTATTGACCGGCATGGTCTATGGAGGCCGAGCCACCTTGCTGGTCGGCGTGGTGGCGGCCGTGCTGTCCATGGCCATCGGGCTGACGGTCGGCGCGCTGGCGGGCTACTACGGCGGCTGGATCGACGAAACCCTGATGCGCATCACTGAATTCTTCCAGGTGCTGCCGACCCTGCTGTTCGCCATGGTGCTGGTGACGCTGTTTTCGCCGTCGCTGGCGACCATCGCCATCGCCATTGGCGTGGTCAGCTGGCCGGGCACGGCGCGGCTGGCGCGCGGCGAGTTCCTGCGCCTCAAGCGCCGCGAGTACGTGCTGGCCGAGAGGGTGATAGGCGCGGGCGACGCGCGCATCATCTGGCGCGTGATCCTGCCCAACGCGCTGGCGCCGCTGATCGTGTCGGCGACGCTGGCGATAGGCACGGCGATCCTGTTCGAGGCCGGCCTGTCGTTCCTGGGGCTGGGCGACCCCAACATCATGAGCTGGGGCTTGATGTTAGGCAGCAATCGCCCCTACATCCTGACCGCGTGGTGGGCGGTGACCCTGCCGGGCGCCGCCATCTTCCTGACCGTGCTGGCCGTCAGCCTGATCGGCGACGGGTTGAACGACGCGCTCAACCCGAACTCGCGGGGGCGGGCATGAACGCCGCGCTGCAGGCGCCCGTGCTGGAGGTCGACAGCCTGAGCCTCGAGTTCCAGTCGCGCGGCCGTGTCGCCGAGGTGCTGAGCGCGGTGAGCTTCGACTTGAACCCCGGTGAAACCCTGTGCCTGGTGGGCGAGTCCGGCTGCGGCAAGAGCATGACGGCGCTGGCCATCATGCGGCTGATACCAGCACCGGGGCGCATCGGCGGGGGCTGCGTGCGCCTGCGCGGCGACGACCTGGCCGGCCGCGACGAGGAGGCCATGCGCCAGGTGCGCGGCAACAAGATATCCATGATCTTCCAGGAGCCCATGACGGCGCTGAATCCCGTGTATACGGTCGGCGACCAGATCGCGGAGCCCCTGCGGCTGCATCAGGGCCTGAGCAAGAGCCAGGCGCGCGAGCGTGCCATCGAAATGCTGAAGTCGGTGGGCATCCCCTTGCCGGAGCGGCGCGTGGACGATTATCCGCACCAGATGTCCGGCGGCATGCGGCAGCGCGTGATGATCGCCATCGCGCTGGCCTGCGATCCGGATGTGCTGATCGCCGACGAGCCGACCACGGCGCTGGACGTGACGGTTCAGGCGCAGATCTTCGACCTGCTGCGCGAACAGCAGGCGCGGCGCGGCACCGCGGTGCTGCTGATCACGCATGACATGGGCGCGGTGTCGGAGATGGCCGACCGGGTCGTGGTCATGTACGGCGGACGGGTGGTGGAGCAGGGCGGCGTGCGCGAGATCCTGGCGCAGCCCCGCCATCCCTACACCCAGGGGCTGATCGCCTGTCTGCCGGAGCTGGACCGCGAGCCCGACGACGTGCGCCCGGACCTGCCGGAGATTCCCGGCGTGGTGCCCTCGATCTGGGAGCGCGGCGCGGGCTGCCCCTTCATGGAACGTTGCGGGCAGGCCATGGCGCGCTGCCGCGACGCGTTTCCGCCCCTGACCCGTGTAGGCGAGGGGCAGGAAGTCGCCTGTTGGCTGTATCCGGAGACCGCGCAATGACGTCACCGCAATCTTCCGCCTTGCTGTCCGTGCGCGATCTTGCCGTGCATTTTCCCATCGGCGGGCGTGGCCGCGACGGCAAGCCGGTGGTCGTGAAGGCCGTGGACGGCGTGTCCTTCGAGCTGCAGCGCGGCCGCACGCTGGCGATCGTGGGCGAGTCCGGTTCGGGCAAGACCACCACGGCCTTGTCCGTGCTGCGGCTGGCGGACCCGACCGCGGGCTCCATCCACTTCGACGGTACGGACATGACGGCGCTGAACGGCTCCGCCCTGCGCCGCATGCGCCGCCGCGTGCAGCTGGTGTTCCAGGATCCGTATTCCTCGCTCAATCCGCGCCAGCGGGCGGGCGACATCGTGCGTGCGCCGCTGGACCTGATGGGCATCGATCCGCCCGGCGGACGCGAGGCGCGCGTGGCCCGCATGTTCGAACTGGTGGGCCTGCGCCCGGAGCAGCGGCAACTGTTTCCGCACCAGTTTTCCGGCGGCCAGCGGCAGCGGCTGAACGTGGCGCGGGCGCTGGCCAGTGCGCCGGACCTGATCGTCTGCGACGAACCGGTGTCCGCGCTGGATATCGCCATCCGCGCGCAGATCCTGAACCTGCTGCGGCGCATTCAACGCGAGCAGGGCCAGTCGTTCCTGTTCATCTCGCACGACATGGCGGTGGTGGAGCACATCTGCGACGACATCGCTGTCATGTACCTGGGCAAGATCATCGAGCAGGCCACCCGCAACGCCTTCTTCACGCGGCCGCTGCATCCCTACAGCGTCGCCTTGATGTCGGCGGTGCCGACCGTGAAGGGAGGGCGCGAGCTGGCCGCGCGCCGCGTGCGGCTGGCGGGCGATCCGCCCAGTCCGGTCGATCCGCCGCCGGGCTGCCGTTTTGCCGGACGCTGCCCGGCCGCGCAGCCGCTCTGTACCACGCGCGAACCCGGCTTGCGGGAAGTCGCGCCGGGCCACCGCGTGGCCTGCCATTTCGTCGAATCCCGCGATGGCGTCCTGGCGTCGCCGCTGCAGGGATGAGCCCACCCTCCGATAGAAGGACAGACAGATGACCGACACCCGCGCCCGAACCACGATCTATGCCGCGCGCAGCATCCTGACCATGAACCCGATGCAGCCCCGCGCCACGCACGTGGCGGTGCGCGAGGGCCGCATCCTGGGCGTGGGCAGCCGCGAGGAACTGGCGGGCTGGGGGCCGGCCGACCTCGACGAGCGCTATGCGGACAGGGTGCTCATGCCAGGCCTGGTCGAAGGGCATTGCCATCTGCCGGAAGGCGGCATGTGGAAGTTCGTGTACGTGGGCTTCTACGACCGGCGCGGACCCGATGGCAGGCTGTGGGAAGGCTTGAAGAGTTTCGATGCGGTGGCCGCGCGGCTGCGCGAGGCCGAACGCGTCCTGGCGGCCGGCGAGACGCTGATAGGCTGGGGCTTCGACCCGATCTTCTTCGAAGGCGCGCGCATGCGCGTGCAGGACCTGGACGCGGTGTCCGCCGAGCGGCCCGTGGTGGTCATGCATGCCAGCATGCACCTGATGAACGTGAACACGCCCATGCTGGCGCGCGCCGGCATAGACCGCGATACCGACATCGAGGGCGTGACGCGCATGGAAGACGGACGGCCCAGCGGCGAACTCTGCGAATTCGCCGCGATGTTCCCCGTCATGCGCCTGATCGGCAGTCCATTCCGCACCGTGGGCGTATCGGAAGAGGGCCTGCGCATGTTCGGCAAGGTGGCGCAGTGGGCGGGCGTCACCACGGCCACGGACCTGGTCAATGAACTGGGCGACGAGGGCCTGGCGACGCTGGCTCGCATCACCGCCGAACCGGACTATCCCGTGCGCATCGTGCCGGCCGCGTCCGCGCTGACCTACGCGGGCGATCCGCAGCGCTGCCTGGCCAAGCTGGCCGAGGCCCGGCGCCTGAACAACGACAAGCTGCATCTGGGCATGGTCAAGCTGGTGGTGGACGGTTCGATCCAGGGCTTTACCGCCCGGTTGCGCTGGCCCGGCTACTACAACGGCGCGCCCAACGGCATCTGGGTGATCGCGCCGGCCGAGCTGGACGCAATGGTCCAGACCTACCACGACGCCGGCGTGCAACTGCACATACATACCAATGGCGACGAAGCCACCGAGCTTGCGATCGACGCGGTGGATCGCGCCTTGCGCCGCAGCCCGCGGCGCGATCACCGCCATACCTTGCAGCATTGCCAGATGGCCGACGCGGCCCAGTTCCGGCGCATGGCCAGCCTGGGCATGTGCGCCAATCTCTTTGCCAACCACATCTTCTACTGGGGCGACGCCCATCACGCCCTGACCATGGGGCCGGATCGCGCCAGGCGCATGGACGCCTGCGCCTCGGCGGCGCGCGCCGGCGTGCCGTTCTCCATCCATTCGGATGCGCCCATCACGCCGCTGGGACCGCTGTTCACGGCCTGGTGCGCCGTGAACCGCCAGACTTCGTCGGGCAAGGTGCTGGGGGAGTCTGAACGCATCGGTGTGGAGCAGGCCTTGCATGCGGTCACGCTGGGCGCGGCCTACACCTTGCACCTGGACCATCTCGTCGGCTCCATCGAGGTCGGCAAGCATGCGGACTTCTGCGTGCTGCAGGACGATCCGCTGGAGGTGGCGCCCGAGAAACTGAAGGACGTGCGCGTACTGGGCACCGTGATCGGCGGCAGGCCCTTGCCACTGCGGGAAGCCTGAGATGGCGGCCCATGGCGCACCGCGAATTGCGCTGACCGTGGTGGGCGGATTCCTGGGCGCGGGCAAGACCAGCTTGCTCAATCATGTGTTGTCCCGCAGCCAGCGCCGCGCGGCGGTCCTGGTCAATGACTTCGGCCCGGTCGATATCGATGCCGGGCTGATCGCGCAGCGCAGCGACCAGGTGATCAGGCTGGCCAACGGCTGCGTCTGCTGTTCCGTGGCGGGCGGCCTGGACGATGCCCTGGCGCGCGTGCTGGCGCTGGACCCCTTGCCGGAATGGATCGTGATCGAGGCCAGCGGCGTGTCGGATCCGGGCCGCATCGCGCAGGTCGGCATGTCGGATCCCATGCTGCAGCTTGAGGGCGTGGTGGTGCTGGCAGATGCCGCGAACGTGCGCACGCTGGCGGCGGATCCCTTGCTGGCCGATACCGTGGAACGCCAGCTCAAGGCTGCGGATCTGCTGGTGTTGAACAAGACCGATCTGGCGTCCGCCGCCGAACTGGCGTCGTTGCGTTCATGGCTGCAAGCGGCGACATGCGGGGCCGCGATGGTCGAGACGCGCGAAGGGCGCGTGGACCTGCGCCATCTGCTGGGCGAAGGCGGGTCTTGCGGCCTTGCGCAGGCATGCGCCAGCGGCGCTTGCAACCATGCGGGACACGTCCACGCCGCGATGCCCGACGACCCCGACCATCCATTCCAGAGCTGGCTGTGGCGCGCGCCCGCGCTGCTGGACGCCGACCGGCTCGCCAGCCGGTTGCGCGACGCGCCCAGGCAGCTGCTGCGGGCAAAGGGCTGGGTGCGCACCGATCGCCACGGCCTGGTGCTGGTGCAACTGGCGGGCCGGCGCGTGCGCTACGACACGCAGGCCAGGCCGCCCGAGGATCTGGACGAGCCGTCGCTGGTGCTGATCGGCATGCGCGGCGCCGTTGATCCCGCGGACGTCGACGCCTGGCTGGCGCCGGCGGCGGCGTGAGGGGCGGGCGTAGATAGGTATAGATTTATTGGATTGCTTGTCAATTTTTTCCTTGTTGACCGATTCGAGGCAAACGGGAGAATTCGCCGGTTCGATAGCCGGCCCTTCTCCCGGCTGCTTACTGACCTATCGGCTTACAAGGAGCGAATCATGACAGGCATTTCCGGGGGCTTGCGCAAGGCCGCAATCGTATTCGGCGGCTCGCGCGGCATCGGCGCCGTCATTGTCCGGCGGCTGGCGGCCGACGGCGCGGACGTGGCGTTCACCTATGTTTCCGCGCCCGAGAGCGCGCGCGAGACCGCGGCCGCGATCGAAGCGGGCGGGGCGAGGGCGCTGGCCATTCATGCCGACAGCGCGAACTCGGAGGCGATTCGGCTGGCCGCCGCGCGCGCGGCCGAGCATTTCGGACGGCTCGACATCGTGGTGGTCAACGCCGGCATCCTGAAGTTGGGCGGGGTGGCCGACGTGAGCGTGGCGGATCTCGACCAGATGCTGGCCGTCAATGTGCGCGGCGTGTTCCTGGCGATCCAGGCCGGCGCTGCGCACCTTGCGCGCGGCGGCCGCATCGTTACCATCGGCAGCAATTTGGCCGCGCGCATCGGCGGGCCGGCCGTGAGCGTCTATGCGATGACGAAGGCGGCGGTGGCGACGATGGTCAAAGGCATCGCGATCGACCTTGCACCCCGCGGCATCACCATCAACAACGTGCAGCCCGGGCCGATCCAGACCGATATGACGGTCAACCATCTTGATGCGGTCGTTCCGCTGATCCCGTTGCAGCGCGCCGGCAGCGCCGATGAAATCGCGTCGCTGGTGGCATGGCTTGCCGGCGCCGAATCGGGATACATGACGGGGGCCAGCCTGACTGCCGATGGCGGGATGACGCTGTAGCCGGCGCCGTCCGCAACACGGCGGGACGCCCAACCGGGTGGCCGGTTGCGCATTGCGCGGCCTGCCACCCGATGTCGCTTCTGGTGCAAGCGATTTCCCGTTTCTGGTTCTAGACCCTGCCTGGGGGCTCACTTACCTTTGGTCCTGAATGCTGGCGCGTGTTGCGCCCGCGTCTACCGGAGGTATGCAATGCAGAAGACCGTCACCGCGGACATGCTGGCCGAATTCGCGGCGGCCTGGAACCGCCACGATATCGACGCCTTGATGTCCTTCATGAGCGACGACTGCGTGTTCGAGACCGTGGCCGGCCCCGAGCGATGGGGCGCGCGGCACGAAGGCCGCGAGGCGGTGCGGGCGGCCTTCGCGGCGGCCTGGGCGAATTTCCCCGATGCGCAGTGGCAGAACGGCACGCATTGGGTCGCAGGCGACCGCGGCGTGTCCCAATCGACCTTTACCGGCACCACCGCCGACGGCTCCCGCGTGGAGGCGGACATGGTGGACGTCTTCACCTTCCGGGACGGCAAGATCCGCGTGAAGAACGCCTACCGCAAGCAGCGTCCGGTATTGCCGGCCCGCGGTTGAACACGCACCCGCATCCAGCAACCGGAACGCAGCATGGATACTCAAATGTCCTTCCAACCTGTAGGTCCGGCCCCCGCTGGCCGGACGGCGATCAGCGCCTACAACCCGGCCTACGATCCGCTGGTGTCCCCGCCCGGCCGCGGGCAGGACTACGCGCCCACCTACTGGGTCGCGACCGCCGGCGAACCGCCCGAGGATGACGGCCCCGTCAACGGCGATATCGACGCCGACGTGGTGATCGTGGGCTCGGGCTTTACCGGGCTGTCGGCGGCGTTGACGCTGGCGCGCGACTTCGGCGTGAAGGCCGTGGTGCTCGAGGCCAATCGCGCGGTGTGGGGCTGCACCAGCCGCAACGGCGGACAGGGACAGAATGCGTCCGGACGCCTGTACCGTTCGCAATGGATAGCGCGCTGGGGCCTGGCGACCGCCAAGCGCCTGGACGCCGAGATCCGCGAAGGATTCGAATATTGGAAGAGCCTGGTGGCCCAGGTGGATTGCGACGCGCAACCTGGCGGCCATCTGTACACGGCGCACCGCCAGAAGAAGATGGCGTTCCTGGAAAACGAAGCCCGCGTGATGCGCGAGGTGTTCGGCTATGACGCCCGGATGTTGAGCCGGGAGGAATTGCGCGAACGCTACGTGTACGACCGCGAGGCGGTGGGCGCGATGCACGAGCCGGATGGCGTAGGCGTGCATCCGTTGAAGCTCGCCTATGGCTATATGCGGCAGGCGCGGGCCCTGGGCGTGCGCATCCATCCGGGCAGCCCGGTGCTGGGCTGGCGCGCCGAGAATGGCGGTGTGCGGCTGCAGACTCCCAACGGCTACGTGCGCGCGCGGCGCGTGGCGTTCGCCACTGGCGGCTATACCGCGCAGGGCGTCAACCGTTTGCTGGACAACCGCATCATGCCGGTGCTGTCGAACTCGCTGGTGACGCGGGTGCTGACGCCGGCGGAACGCGATGCAGCGGGCCTCAAAAGCACGGTGTTCATCACCGACACGCGAACCCTGCGCTTCTATTACCGCCTGCTGCCCGACGGCCGCATGCAGATCGGCAGCCGCAGCGCGCTGCGCGGCGCCGACGCGCAGCATCCGCGCCATCTGGCTCTGCTGCGCGAAGGGCTGGCGCGCAAGTTCCCCACGCTGGCGGGCGTGGACGTGGACTATTCCTGGTGGGGCTGGGTGGACGTGAGCCACGACATGATGCCGCGCGTGACCCAGCCCGACCCGGCGCAGCCGGTCTATTACGCCTTCGGCTACGGGGGCAATGGCGTGGCGTTCTCGGCCCACGCGGGCAAGCGCCTGGCGCAACGCATGATGGGCAAGGACGGCGTGGCCTGGGACCTGCCGATCTACGACTCGCCCTTGCCGGGGCATATGTTCGCGCCGTTCCGCAGGCTGGGCCAGGGCCTGCTGTACCGCTGGTACTACCTAAGAGACGAAGTGCTCTAGCGCATGCAAGTCCGGGCCCTGCGGGGCCTGCTTGCCGTCCGCGGCGCGGCCGCGGTAGCGGTCGACCACCTTGGCCAGCCGGGCAATCCCCGGCTCGATGTGTTCGGGTCGGATCGATGTGAAGCCGACCCGCAGGAAGTTGCGCGGCGCGTCGGCTCCGTTCATGAAGAAGACGTCGCCGGGCTCCACCACCACGCCCTCGGCCAGCGCGGCCTCGGATAGCTCGCAGGCGTTGAGCCAGGGCGGGCCTTGCAGCCAGCAGGACGAGGATCCGGTAATGGGTATGACCTTGAAATCGGGCAGGTGCCGCGCCAGCGCGCGGGCCAGTTCGGTGCCGCGCTCCTGGTAGGCCTGCGATTGCCTGCGCAGCAGCGAATGGTGGTGCCCCAGCGAAATGAACAGCGAAAACGCCCGCTGGATGTAGGCTGAAGGGTGGCGCAGCATGAGCCGGCGCAGGGCGCGCAGTTCCGCGGTGAGTTCGCGCGGCGCCACGATGTAGCCGATGCGCAGGCCGGGCGCGAAGGACTTGGCCAGGCTGCCCACGTAGATCACGCGGCCGTCGCGGTCCAGGCTCTTCAAGGCGGGAATCGCGCCTTCGCCCCAGCGGCTTTCGCTTTCGAAGTCGTCCTCGATGATCAGGCTGTCGGCCTGGCGCGCCAGCGTCAGCAGGTTCTGGCGGCGCTCCGGAGATAGCGTGACCGTGGTGGGGCACTGGTGGCCCGGCGTGACGAAAAGGTAGTCGCAGCCCAGCAGATGGGTGCCGGTGCATAGCCCTTGTTCGTCCACCGGCAGCGGCAGCAGGTTGCGCGTGTGGCTGGCGAAGATGTTGCGGGCGTCGGGGTAGCCGGGATCTTCCATGCCGACCACCGTGTCCTCGTTGACCAGCAGGTCGGCCAGCAGGTAAAGCGCATGCTGCGCACCCACGGTGATGACGATTTCCTCGGCGTCGGCCCAGACGCCGCGCCGGGGCAGCACCTGGGTGCGGATCTGCTCGATCAGCGCGGGGTCGTCGTGGGTGATCAGGTCCGGCGCCCAGCTGCGGATGTCCAGCACCGACAGCGCCTTGATGCAGCATTCGCGCCATTCCGCGGTGGGGAACAGGTCCTGGTCGAACTGGGCGTAGACAAAGGGATAGGGCTGCTTCTGCCAGTCGCGCGGCTTGGTGATGTTGCGTTGCCGGGACGGGCGGAAGCGCAGCCTTTCGTCCCAGCGCACGTCCGGCTCGCCGCCGTCGGCGGGCGGGGCGTCGGCAGCCGGACCGGAATGGCCGCGCATGACCGTGTCGCTGACGAAGTGGCCGCTGCGTTCGCGCGACACCAGATAACCCTCGCTCACCAGTTGCTGGTAGGCGAACACGACGGTGTTGCGCGCGATGCGCAGCTGGTCGGCCAGATGCCGGCTGGACGGCACCGGCGTGCCGGGCGGCAGGTGGCCGCTGAGGATGGCGGACACCAGCATCTGGCGCACGCAGCCCTGCAGGCTGAGGTTGGGCGCGCTTTCGCGTTCGAACAGGCGCTCCCACAACACAGGCTTGAGCATCGAGGCCTGGCTGGACATGACGGCTCCTTGTCTAGGCCGCGCAGCCGGTAGCCGCTGCGCAGGCGCCGCTCTTGAGGATAGAGGAGCCGGATGGGGGACGAAATGAGGGATTGCCCGGGCGCGTTTCAGACCCGTCCCTTCCATGGAATGGCGAACTTCTCCAGATAACGGACCAGCAGGTCGAAGGCGAAGGCGAACACGCCGATCACGATGATGCCCATGATTACGGTGTCGCTGGCCAGGAACTGGGCGGCGTTCAGCACCATGAAGCCCAGGCCGCGGTCGGCGGCCACCATTTCGGCGGCCACCAGCGTGGTCCAGCCCACGCCGATGCCGATGCGCATGCCCGTGAAGATCTCCGGCATGGCGGCCTTCAGGATCACGTGCCAGACCACCTGCGCAGGCGTGCCGCCCATGGCGTAGGCCGCGTGGATCTGTTCGATCGACACCGAGCGCACGCCGGCGCGCGCCGCGATTGCCATGGGCGCGAAGATCGCCAGGTAGATCAGCAGGACCTTGGGGAATTCGCCGATGCCGAACCAGATGATGATGAGCGGCAGATAGGCCAGCGGCGGCAGCGGGCGGTAGAACTCGATGGGCGGATCGAAGATGCCGCGCGCGTAGCGGTTCACGCCCATCAGGATGCCGACGGGAATGGCGGTCACGCAGGCCAGGAAGAAGGCCCCGAACACCCGCGACAGGCTGGCCAGCGCATGTTCGGTCAGCGTGGAGTTGGCCACGCCGTCGGTCATGGCCGAGACGAACTTGTCGTACACCGCCAGGGGCGAGGGCAGGAACAATGGCCGCACCCAGCCGGCGCTGGTCACCAGGAACCATAGCCCGATGAGCGCCAGGCTGGTGATCAGGCTGATGTGGCCGCTGTAGCCCGCGCCCGGCGCGCCGTAGACCTTGCCCGGCGCGGCGGGCTTGTGTCCCGGGCGGCTGCTAGCCATGGAAGCCTTGGGGGGAGGAGGCTCGCTCGTCGCCATAGATGATGCCGAGGACTTGTTCGCGCATGGCGATGAAGTCGGGACTGGATTTGATGCTGCGGCCATCGCGGGTCTCCAGGTAGCGCCGGTTGAAGTCCGGCGTGAAGGTATGCGTGATGCGGCCCGGGCGGGGCGACATGACGATCAGCCGCGAACCCAGAAACAGCGCTTCTTCGACGCTGTGCGTGATGAAGAAGAACATCTTGTTGGTCTGCCGCCAGATGTCCAGCAGCAGCTCCTGGATGGTCTCGCGCGTCAGCGCGTCCAGCGCCGCCATGGGTTCGTCCATCAGCAGCATGGCGGGGTTGCAGGTCAGCGCGCGCGCGATGCCCACGCGCTGCTGCATGCCGCCGGACAGCTGGTAGATCATGTGGCGGTGGAAGTCCTGCAGGCCCACCAGCTCCAGATTGCGGCGCGCGCGGGCGCGGCGGGTTTCCTTGTCCACGCCTTGCAGCTTCAGGCCGAACTCGGTGTTCTCCAGCACGTTCAACCAGGGCAGCAGGGCATGCTTCTGGAACACCACGCCGCGGTCGGCGCCGGGACCCACGATAGGCCGGCCGCCCAGCGTGATCTCGCCCTCGGTGGGCGACAGGAAGCCGGCCAGCAGGCTGAGCAAGGTGGTCTTGCCGCAGCCCGAGGCGCCCAGCGCCACGACGAACTCGCCAGGCTGGATGGTCAGGTTGACGTTCTGCAACGCGATGACCGGACCGCTTTCGTGCAGGCCGGGGTAGGTGACGCTTACTTTTTCCGCGCACAGGCTATGCGTGGCGGACGAGGACTGCATGGTCATGCCGGCTCCCCTGGTTGCGACGGGCTGCGCGCAGCCCTGCGTGGCGCTGGGCAGGCGGCGCCGGACGGGCCGCCTTGGCCGCAAGCGCTCCTTACTTCTCGGCCGCCTTGGCGTACTTGTCGGTGACGTGCGGGCTGTAGTCGGCCAGGGCGCGGTCGATCTGCTTCTGGTCCTTCAGGAATTGGGCGCTGGCCGCGAAGGCGCGCGCGGCGCCCGATTCCTTGCCGCCGCCCAGCCAGACATTGGAGGCCTGTTCCTGCACGGTCGGGAAGACCAGCAGCTGGAGCGCTTCGACCATGTCCTCGGGCTTGCCGCCGATCAGCTTGACGATGCTCTTGACCTGCGGGGAATCGGCGGTCCACTTGGCGCTGTTGGCGCGGTAGTCCGCATAGGACTTGGCCAAAACGCTGGTGAAGGCGGCCATGAACTTCGGATTCTTGGCGGCCCAGGCGCGATCGACCACGATGCCGTCGAAGGTTGGCACGCTGGCTTTGCCGATCTGTTCCGAGTCGGCAATGATCTTGCCGCTCTTGGCGATCTCGGTCAGGGCGGGCGGCCAGACGTAGGCCGCGTCGATGTCGCCGCGCTGCCAGGCGGCCACGATCTGCGGCGGCTGCATGTTCAGGATGCGCACGTCGCGCGGATTGATCTTCCAGACCTGTTCCAGCCCGACCAGCAGATGGAAGTGCGAGGTGGACACGAAGGGCGTGGCGACGCGCTTGCCCTTCAGGTCCGCCGTGCTGTTGATGCCGGAACCGTTGCGCGCCACCAGCGCCTCGGATTTGCCGATGTTGTCCAGGATCCAGAACAGCTCCATGTCGACGCCGCGGGTGGCGGCCGCGGTGATGCCGGTGGAGCCCAGCACACCGACCGGCACATTGCCGGAGGCCAGCGCGGTGGAGATGTCGCCGCCGGAGGTGAACTGGCGCCAGTCCACCTGGTAGCCGGCGTCCTTCAAGGCCTTGTCGAAACTGCCGTCGGCGATGGCCGTCAGGAATGGCCCCACGATCAACTGGTAGCCGACCACCAGCTTGGTCTGGGCATAGGCGGGAGCGGCCAACAGCGCGGCGGCCAGGCCGGCCAGGGTGCAGCGGCGGATGAGGCGGAATATCGCGTTCATGGAGATCTCCGGGAGGGAACGGCCGCGCTCCGGCGCGACCGGCATGCTGGAGCCAGTTTGCCCGGATGGAGCCAGAACGCTAGGGCCAGATGCCCTAATCAGTAGGAGCCAAAAAGGCCCGGGCCCGCCCGCCGCGCCGGCAACGCCAGTCCTGGCGCGGCCGGCGCGGCGGGGTGCGGCCGGCGAGGCGGCCCGCGATATGCGCCAAAAGGGGGAGAGGGGGATCGGCCTAGCGGATGAGGCTCAGGAACTCGGCCCGGGTCGACGGATTGTCGTGGAATTCGCCCAGCATGACCGAGGTGACCATGGACGAGTTCTGCTTTTCCACGCCGCGCATCATCATGCACATGTGCTGGGCCTCGATCACCACGGCCACGCCGGCGGCGCCGGTCACCGACTGCACGGCTTCGGCCACCTGGCGGCTGAGGTTTTCCTGGATCTGCAGGCGGCGCGCGTACATTTCGACGATGCGGGCGACCTTGGACAGACCCAGCACCTTGCCGTTGGGCAGGTAGGCCACGTGCGCCTTGCCGATGAAGGGCAGCATGTGGTGTTCGCAGAGCGAGTACAGCTCGATGTTCTTGACCAGCACGATCTCGCGCGTGTCGGAGGTGAACAGCGCGCCGTTGACGATTTCGTCCAGGTTCTGGCCGTAGCCGCGGCACAGGTGGCGCATGGCCTTGGCGGCGCGGGCGGGCGTATCGGCCAGCCCTTCGCGGGACGGATCTTCCCCTAGTTCTTGAAGAATGGCGGTGTAGTTCTTTTCCAATGACATCGGGGACTCCTGGGGGCGGCGCTGGTTGCGGCGCTTTACTGTGTAGCGTAGTGCTGCAAGTCTACCTCAGGCCACAAGAAGGGTTTCCCCGCCGGGCCGCCCCAAGGGGAAACAGCCCCCTCGGGGGGCAGCAAGCACGCGTAGCGTGCGCGGCGTGGGGGCTACATCCCTCGGTTCTCGACCGCGTACTTGATCAGCTCGGCCTGGCCGTCTATGCCCAGCTTGCGCTTGATGTTCAGGCGATGGGTCTCCACCGTGCGCACCGACAATCCCAGCGCCTGCGCGATCTGCTTGTTGGCCTCGCCGCTGGCGATGTGGCGCAGCACGTCGCGTTCGCGCTGCGTCAGCATGGTGGCCGGCGCCGTGGCCTGCGACAGGCGCACCGCGACCGCAGCGCTGAAATAGCTGCGGCCTGCCATGACCGCGTCGATGGCGGTGACGATCTCATGCGCCGGTTCGTCCTTCAGCAGATAGCCGCGCGCGCCGGCCTTGACCGCCTGCACCATGTATTCGGGGTTGTCGTGCATGGACAGCACCAGCACCGCGATCTGCGGGTAGCGCTCGTGCAGCAGGGCGGTCAGTTCCAGCCCGCCCACGCCGGGCATGTTCAGGTCCATCAGCGCCAGGTGCGGCAAGGTGCCTCCTTGCGGGTCCTCGGCCAGGCAGGCGGCCAGGAAGGCCTGGGCGGCGGCGGCGTTGCCGGCTTCGCCCACCACCCGCAGTTGCGGCACGGTTTCCAGG
>Ga0160496_1000338_pt1 | contig 24581 bp, 27 predicted proteins | sample DIDPMG_2_FD_108231 | JGI IMG/M metagenome (GOLD analysis project Ga0160496, IMG submission 108231) | Enriched soil microbial communities from UW Madison campus, WI, USA - DID2937_E24_FP MG | ecosystem: Environmental > Terrestrial > Soil > Grasslands | place: USA: Madison, Wisconsin | collected...
AACTCTTTGCGCCACTTGCCGGGGTACATCCCGTCCAGACGATTCCACAGGTGATCCATCAACGTGCGGCCGTCGAGCTTGGCGGTAGGCACGAGCCAGGGCGATACCTCAGACGTCAATCGTGTCGGCGTCGTCATCACGACTCTCCCCGTTCGGCTTGTTGCGGTTCACATGCGCGGAGGGGTTGAAGCGCTTGACGCCCCCGCCCGTGGCCTGCATGCCGTTCGGAGCGAACAGGCCTTGCCACCCGGCTGCGATGCTGTGGCGGATCACCTCACGCGGTCCGTGCCCAGCCTGGCGCAGCTCGGCCAGCCTCCGCAGCTGCTCACGGGCAGCCAGCTCGGTGATCGGCTTGCGAAGCTCGACGCGGTGCTTCACCCAATCGGCCCAGTCGTCGGCATCCAGCCAGCCCGGCAACTCGATCGACAGCGGAGCGAATCCCGGCGAGCGCTTGCGCGCGCTCTTTTGTTCTTTAACGGTTCCTTTATGGTTCATTGACGGATCGGGTGCAGCTGCTGCACCCCGTTCGGTCGTCATTTGCACCCCGTCGTGTCGTAGATTGCACCCCGTGGCGTCGTCATTTGCACCCCGTTCGGCACGGGGTGCAGCCATCGCACCCCGTTCAACGCCCCCGGAATGTTCCACGCGGGGTGCAGCCATTGCACCCCGTGACAGGTCGATGTCGTAGCAGACCGGACGCTGATCGGCACGACGAATGTAGGCGCTGACCAGCTGCTGGTTGCCGCGGCTGATGATCCCCTGCTTCTCCAGCTCTCGAAGCTTGCTCTGCACCGTGCGCGCCGAAAGGCCCGTGTCAGTGCACAGGGTCGCGACAGAAGGAAACGCCCCCTTCCCGTCCGGCCCTGCATAGTTGGCGAGGCACAGAAGCACATGGCGTGCGGAAGCTTCCGTCACTACCTGCTGCCCCAATGCCCATGTCATCGCCTGTACGCTCATGGCGACTCTCCGTACATCTGTTGATAGGCCGTCTCGGCTTCGGCGGGCCAGGCGCCCAGCTCGATCAACCGCAGACGGGTTCGTGAAAGGCCCAGATCGAACGCGGCCGCCTTTTCTTCGGCGGGCGCTGTCGATTGGTCCAGATAGGTGTGGCAGCCGTAGCAACCGAAGGCAATGGCCCAGTCATGCGCCTTCAGCCAGCCGCCCTTCCCATGGCGCGCCTGGTTGGAGTGGCAAGCCACGGTGGTCTCCGTCCCGCCCTGGCACCAGCTGGGGACGCGCAAGAGGCACTTCTCGCCTTCTGCCATGCCCAGCAGAGAGTGGTTGCGGTAAACGGTTTTGGTCTTGCGCTTGCCGGAGCGGCGCGCCTTCATCGCGGCCCGCGGCGGCGCCATCGGGGTCTTGCGCTCCAGCGGCTTGCCGCGCTTCATCGGGCTCCGCTTCATTTCACGCGCTTCCACACCTGCGCGCCGGTCATGCCACGATGGCTCTTGCGCAATACACCAGCCTGCTCAGCACGCCACAACGCATCCTCGGCGGCGGCGCGAGCGGCCTGCTCTGCCTCGACGCCCTTCCAGGGTTCAACCGGCACCATGTAGGCCTCCAGGGTCTTGCCCAGCTCATGAAGCCCGATCCCGTGGCGCGCGTTCAGGATCAAGCCGCGGGCGGCCTGGTTGCCATCCGCATTCAGCTCGAACCCGCAGTACAGAACACGCGCACGCGGCGCGCGGTCCGTAGCCCAGGCGGTTTGCTTCGCATCCATGTGTGCGAGGAACGGCCGACGAACCTTCTCGTGGAAAGCTGCAGCTGCAGCCGGTCGGTGGTCCAACTCAGCTCGGCTGGAGACGCCGCAGACGCGGCGCACGTAATCCGCCGCATTGCCCGCGCCAGACACGCCACAAGGCGTGCCGCCCGCGACGGACTCAACCCATCGCTGAAAGTCGGTCCGCGTGCAGAGCTGCCCCGCCAAGCGAGCGAGCGCCCCACCCTTCCGATCAAATAGTCCAGCGCGCGTCATTGTTCGGCCATCCCTTCGAGCCGAGTGTTAATCTGACCCACGGCCGTCATGACGCCTGCACCTGCCTCACGGATGCGCGCCAGCTCAGCACTATCCACGCCCCCATCCGAGAGCGCCTTGTGGATCTCCTGGCCGTAGGCGCCGCTGGCAACCATGAAGCCAACCACCTGCTCCAGGACCGACATGTCGGTTTCCCCGCGGCAGGTCGTAGGCGCCTTCACCAGCAAGAATCCGTGCGAGTGCGCAAGGGCCGCGAGGATGCGGTGATCGTCGGTCATGCGCATGAGACGGTCCGCTTCGGACAGGCTCAGGTGGTGAGTGGTGTTGTTCGGGTTGACCTTGTTGCGGAGCACGGCCGGCGAAATTCCGACCAGTGGGCCGAGCGACTCGCTGCCGCCCTTGTACTCATGCACGGTCAAATCGGCCGCGATGGTGATGTTCATTTTCTCGTTTCCTGAACGTATTCTTCTTTCGACTGACGCTCTACGATCTGCAGCATGAATTTCTTCACGACCAATCACACGTCGAGCGGACCAATTTGGATCCTCGTGTGCGCGGGCTCAGCGCTTGCCTCGTCGGCTTTCTTCTCCAATCCCGGCGAAGGTTCGACTTCGAGCTTCGTTGCCAGCTCAAACCGCTGATCGTGGAAACCGAACTCGAGGAATGGGAGGGGCACATCAACGCTCATGGGAAGAACTCCAGAAAAGGAGGCTGGCCCCTTAGAATCGGAGGTCTCATCCAACCGATTTGCCCCTGCAAGGAGGGGGCCAGCCATGAAACGCGACATGGATCTCGTCCGCCGCATCGCCTTGGAGACCGCGGAGCTGAAGCACGGATTTGGACTCGACAAGCTTTCCGGCGTACCTCCGGAGGTGTTTCTCGTCCATGTCGAATGGATGGAGGAAGCGGGGCTCATCAAAACTCGAATTACGCGGTACCAAGACGCCACGCCCCCAAGCCCAGTAGTGCTTCGCTTGACCTGGGATGGGTGCGAGTTTGCGGACTCTGTGCGCGACGACAACCTCTGGAAAAAGGCGAAGGAGACCGTCATCAAACCGACCTCATCCTTCACTTTCGGAGTGATGCGGGATTGGCTGCGACAAGAGATCCTGCAGGGCTTGCCGACCCTGAGGGGCATGGGTTAGCAAGTCATATAGGTCGCAGCCGGCAGCCAACAAGGTTCGCTCTTCCGCCGACAGGTCTGGATCTCGGATAGCTACGGTCATGGAGTACCTGCCGCGATCAAAGCTCGGCGATCCAGTATTTCCAGTCCAACTGGCAGCCAGATAGAACAAGGCGTGCAGCAATGCGATGCAGTCGCCCTCCGCAATACGGGCTGCAATTGCCGGCCCCAAGCCGATGAGGCCACTCGCTTTTTCAGGCACCAGGCGCCTCCGTTGCCGCGCCCATGGCCAGCTCAGGCCGGATGCGCTGCCAGTCGTCCGCGCTCGGTGGCGATGCAGACTGCTCCGGCGCGCTTTCAGATCGCGCGGAGTTGAGCCATCCATGTTTGAGACGGACAGCGGCAGGGATTCCCCGACGCTTCCAGTTGCTGACTCGTTGAGTGGCACCGCTTACGTTCGCGATGCCAAGTCGAGCAACAACTGCTGATACCCCCCCATGGGAGTCGATGATTGCGGCGTGCGGGTGAGTTTCGGCGTCCATCGGCCCCCTCCAAAGAGCCAAATTAAACACCATGTTTATATGTAAAGTCAACGCCATGTGTATCAACGTCGCGTTTACGCTGGCGACAATTCGCGCATGAAAAAAATGCATGAACGTATGGCGCGCCTATACGAGGCAGCCCGCCAGGCCGGCCTCCTTTCCGGAGAAACGGCTCAAGCAGACTTGGCTCGATTGCTGAATGTCGCCCCCCAAAACGTGAATAATTGGGAGGCCCGCGGCCCTTCGGCTGACGCTGTGCTGGCAGCACAGGAGATCCTTGGCATCAGTGCGACATGGGTACTGAAGGGCATAGCTCCGATGTACCTGCGCCCACCCCAGATCGATACCCGACCAGCCCCCGGTGTGGAAATTGATTCAGACGAACGGCGGGACTTGGTCAGTGTGCGGAAGGTGATTTTCAAGATCTCCGCAGGAATCGCAGGGTTTTCGGTGGACTTCCTCGACAATGGCGAGGGCACGCCCTTGTTCTTTTCGAAGGGATGGATGCAGAAACGCGGCTTTGACCCATCGAAGCTGTACGCGACACGCGTCAACGGTCATAGCATGGAGCCCACCTTGTTCAACGGGGACATCATCGTTGTTAACACCGGCGACACCGAGAAACAGGACGGCGCCGTCTACGCCGTAAACCATGAGGGCGAACTCACCGTCAAGCGCTTGGTGCGCGACATGCGCCAATGGTGGCTCGTGTCCGACAACACCGACCAAAAGCGTTTCCCGCGCAAGGCAACGCATGAGGCGACCTACCTGTTGGGACGCGTGGTCTACCGACAAACTGAACAGTTCTGAGGCGTCGCGTCATGAGTGCTAAAGAGGACTTTCGGCGGATTGTGCGGACTATCTCTTCGTTGGCTTGGATCGCCTTTGTCGTTGGGCTGACCGGCGCCGTTAGCCAACTCGGAGAATCGCCGGAGGTACCAATTTTCATATTGGGTCTAGGCTCGTTGGGCTTCGCGGTACTTCAAGGGACAGCCTGGATAGTTGCTGGGTTCTCTGGAACCAGCGGGCTGTTGTGGCCGAAATGGAAGTTTAGGAGTCAAGCGAAGGATGACGTTGGAGTACAGGCCCACCTCCACCCTTTCGCTAGCCCTGGGAAGGTGCCGAAGGCTCCTCCCCGCGGCGTGGGGGGCTGGCTCTGCGTACTCGTTGTAGGCATGCTCTTGCTAGGACCTCTTACGGACATCGGGCAAGCAGCTAGCGGCTTCAGCGATTTGGAACGTGCCTACCCCAAGCTGATGACGCATGAGCGGTGGCTCGAATACAAATGGTGGGCATGGGCCATCATCACCGCCGCATGTTTGACCAGCATACTGGGGGGGCTCGCGCTCTGCTTTGGTCGCACGCAACTGGCGGTGACCTGGGCGATAACAGCGCTTTGGGCACGCGGCCCGGCGGCTATGGCGGCCATCCTGTTGGCGAATGTTCAAATTTTCGGCACACCGATTTCGGACTTGATCAGAGATCCCCAGATCGCAGGACCCGCGGTCGGTGGGCTTTTACTCACGGTGGTTTGGACGTGGTATCTGCGTTCGTCGCGGCGGGTCGCGAACACCTATCTTTCACCTGTCCCATCGTCTGCACGACCTCGGAAGGATCCATCGATCTAGACCATGCCCCCCAAGCGGGGGCATTTTTTTGGCAAGGAGTAAACACTGTGTTGACATTAAAATAAACATCGTGTTTAATCGCCTCAATTGTTCTTTAACAACTGAGGCCGCCCGCCCCCCCGAGAGGAGGAAGGGCGAAACAGGACAACCTGACGCGAACGCGTCCAAGGACCCTGCGTGCCCGCGCCCACAGCGCAGGCAACGCCCAGCCGGGTGTGGCGACGATAACCCCGGCCTTTTGCTGACAAGTGGATGCTGGCACGCATTGCGCACCCGAGTGCCACCCATCCCCTTTCCTTAATGTAACGATGAAGGCGTAGGATTACCGACTTGCCTGAAACACTGCATCAAGGGCGTGATTCGAAAGCTCCGTGTAGCCTCGATCAAAGACGTCAAAGCCGCCACCCAAAATCACGTGCGATTGGAGTATGTGATTGCGCACCTGTTCGAGATGGGAACGATCCAGAAGTGTCGCCATTGACAGCACGGCGAGGGCACCCTGGGCAAGCTGAGTGATCCCGGCCGCGAGGTGGGCAGCCATTGTGGGAGATAAACAATCAATGCGGGCAAAATCCATGGCCTTGACCCGTTCAAATCCACTTACCTCACGCGCCGTAGAGAGCAGCCGTTCTAAATCGAGCTGGCTAAGTCCACCTTGGCTACAACGCAGGTTCAAATCTGTCAGGGCTTTGGCCAAGTTCCGGAAATACTGGAGTGGGACTCGCATTTCGACTGCATACAAAGTCGCGCGCCTCAGCTCGGTCTGTTTGATGCGGGCTACGTTTTCCCTATGCAGCCCCAGTGCGACGATCACGGCACCGACCGTTCCAACAGCTGCGAGAAGCTCCACGAATCTGATGTTGAGGGCGGCCGCCCACCCATTGGCCCAACACCACCCTAGTACGAAGCCGATGATTACCCCCCCTAAAACCGCTACCAGCAGGCAGCTTTCAAGGTTTCGGTCTAATTCCTTCTTCATCGCGGGCATCCGAATTCTTGTCATCAATTTTGGGGAGAAAGGCAAGGATAGATGGCTTCCGTCGATACGGCGCTGCTGTCACAAAGAAATCTCTGCAAGCCGTCCTGACTCCGCGCGCAAATCAGCAATCAGCTGCTGAAGTTTCGCCGGAAGCGTATCGCGACGTTGGCAAATTTGCGCGACCACATCTGCCCTTTGCCGGTCCACATGCGCAATCTGCTCTAAAAGAGCATCGTATGCCGACTTCCCAACGTCCAATATGTTCGGCGTTTTTAGAACATCATTGATTTCCAAAATAGAACCTGGCCCTTGAGCAGTCGAGACGCCTGGCAACTTAAACGTCAGGTCTTGGACAGTGGCATCAAGGCGCTGCAAAAGCTTGAGCTGCAATAACAGCCCGTTCGAATGACTATAAGCAGCAATCACCCGCTCCGATAGATCCGGCGTGGGCATCTGCGAAATTCTTGGTGCGAGCGCACTGTAGACCGGGAACGGGTTGCTGGAGAACTCGACTGCCACCATTCCGCTCGCCGCTTCGAGCCGATTGGCGAGGTCGGAACTGAACATTTCCAACGCGTTGGAGAGCTCGGCTGCAATGCTCTGCATCATCACGACCTGCTCCCGCCTTTCATTCCTTTTCTCTTTTTCAGCTTGAACTCGCTGCTGATGCAACGTAGCCCAAACGGCCACGCCAATCGCAATTAGAGAGCCAAAGGCTTGCATCCACGCAGCCCAGTCGCTGGACTTCACAGGAAGCTTCCAGACGAAGACCCCAACAAGAATCAACGTTGCTAGGACCGCGAGCGCAGCGGGACATGACAGCTCATTCTTCTCCATTTTGATCTCCTGGGACTAACTCACTGCAAGTGCGAGGCGCAATGCTGCCGGTTGGCGGCCATGATTTCGCTGACGACCAATGTGAATAGTAGATAGGCGCTGCCACGATTTTCACAAAGAAGACACTTCAGAGGAGAGTCAATGGCTACCGGAAGCACGGCGACGCCGAGCGCATTTTGATCCGCAGTACCAGACGCTAGGACGTGCAAGCGAACGGGTGGACCGATTTTTACCTCAAACAGCTTGATGCGGCCAGCAATGCGACTAGACCTCAACCTGAAAAGGAAACACTGATGGATTACGGATGGCCCCAACTGGTGATGCTCGCGATCTTCGCCGTGGCAATCGGGACCGAGTCGGCCAACCACGGTCGCTCCAAGCGAGGGCACCACAATGCCTTTTTCATAATGGTGTGCGTGGCAGTCGAGGTGGGGATCCTCAAGGCTGGTGGCTTCTTCTGACCAGCCTGACGCACCCAGCAAAAAGCCATCAGCGGAGCGGTAGCTCAGCGGTAGAGCGCCCGATAACGGGAGGTCAGCTCTGTCCGGCAGTCGCTCTGCCGGGTATCTGGTGAGGTGTGCACGCCTCGCGCTGGTTCGATTCCAGCCCGCTCCGCTGATGGCATTCAGCGCCCTCACTTTTCCCACGCCCACCAGCCCAGGAGGATCCATGGCCGAGTGGATCACCAAGTTCTTCGAAGAACTGATCGACCTTTTCAACTTTTGGGACGCGCTCTAGCGCCCCGCTGCGGGCTTGGCCGAGTGGTCAGGCTGCGGCCTTCCAAGCCGCCTACACGGGTTCGATTCCCGTAGCCCGCTCCAATCCGCTCACATTTCGGCAAGGATCAGCCGCAAATTCAGCAAAGCTCGTCGGCGCTCCTCTGCCTCGCGGTTCACGGAAGGTCGTGGATTAACGGACACGCGCTGAAGCCCAGTTTCTGAAACCTCGGGGAGTTGCTCAAGCTGCTGTTCCACCCAACCTCTCATTCGAGCGGCGAAATCAGGGTCTGCTTTCGCAGCGTACGTAAGACCCTCAATCATCACATTCCTGAAGGGGACATAAGCACGGTGAGGCACGATCGTTCCTGTTCTTATTAATTGACTAGGCCGTCAGGACGGCAATCCAACATGGGTCGGCAAGACCGAAGCGACCAATTGAAACATGGTTTCACCGTTCTCGCTCTCATCACGCCTCGCGGCGTAAAGGACACTCACATGCACTCCATCACAGCGCCGCTCGCGGCTGCACTTGTACTGATCGGCACTGTCACCGCATTTGCCGCCGGCAACGCCGTCGGGGCCAACGATAAAAGACTTTTCGCGAAAGAAGATGAGCGGCGGCTGGCATTGATTGCCCGCGCCTGCGGCAAGTCGGGTCGCCTACTGTACGACCACCACGCTGAGGCTTACCTCTGCCTCTGGCAGCACCGCGATGGCGCCAGCGTCACCGCTGAAGTGCCGTCCTACCCCTACCTCGACCAGATCGCATCCAACTGACCGCCAGACTCAGTGACTCATCCGCGCATCGATCCACGCCATCCCCTCCTCCAAAGCCCACTGCGCAGCCTCCTCGGACGCTGAGAATCCGGGCACATGGTACTTCCCTCCCATGTCCAGCATGAGAGGAGCGCCCCCAGAGGATTCGACTACCACCACCCCGAAGAAGGTCGGCGCCATGTCATGACGCTGCGCCCACGCGCGGACGCGATGCCCTCGATAGTCCACTGCCGCCAGCTCCGAGTAGCGCTGCGCCGGCCCATTTACCTCTTCCATACCGTTCCCCCTTTCCCTATCGGGATCGTAGCCCAACTCCTACGGAGCGTCAGCATGTCGAGTTTCCCCGGCCCCGCCTCTTTCAAAACCATGATCCGCGACGGCAAGATCAAGCGCGCCGACGCGATGAAAGTCCTTTATTCCGACATTCACGTCGTCCCCGACTTCAACCTCCGCGACACCGATGCGGAATACGAAGCGGGGGTTGCCGCCCTCGCGGACTACATCCTTTCGGGCGGCACGGTCCCGGCGCTCGAGGTCGTCGCCCGCCAGGACGGCGCTGGCGTTGATCTGGTTGACGGCCACCGCCGGCATGCCGCCTACGGCCTCGCCATCTCGCGTGGAGCGCCGATTGAATGGATTTCGGTCGTAGGGTTCATCGGCAATGAGCTGGACCGCCAGGCGCGGATCTTCACGAGTAATGAAAGCGCCAAGCTACGCCCCCTCGAAGCCGCGCGCGGCTTCCTTCGCTTCCTCAAGATGGGCTTGGACGTGGCAGCCATTGCTGCGCACACGCACAAGAGCCGCACCCTGGTCGAGGCATATCTGATTCTGGCAACTGCGCCTGTCGATGTGCAGCAGATGGTCCGCGAAGGATCGGTTTCCGCCGAGGTCGCGATTGACGCGGTTCGCGCGCACGGCGATGCCGCGGGGGACTACCTGGCCAGGAAGGCGGCCGAAGCGAAGGCGAAAGGGAAGACGCGCGTCACCGCCGGCACGATACGCGGCCGAGCCCTGCCGAAAAAGGTGGTGGCACCGCTCATCACTGGAGTGGACGCGTTCATGGCCGGGCTCACCAATCATCATCGTGCCGCGGTGATCGACGCGCGGGAGGGCCGCGTAGCCCCCGAGACAATCGCCGTTCCGGTCAGCGCACTGGCCGACCTGCTCAGCGCCCATGACGCTGTCCAGGCCGCTCGGTTGCGGCAGGAAGAGCGTGATCGCTCCCGTGTGGTCAGTCCGCCGCCCCAACAAGAAATGGACCACGGAAGCGAGGAGCACGCGCCCGCATGACGATTACTTACCGCGATAGCAGCCGAACTGTTCGCGCAGCTTTGGCCGGGCACATCGATGAACAGCTCGAGGGCTACGTCATCGCTGACGCCGGGTTCGTCCTGGTTTCGGCCGCCGGGTGCGAGCTGCGCATGACCTTTGTTCACTCTGGGCTCATTCACACGCGTATCGCCAAGAAGCGCGGAAGCTGGTGGGCGGCGCGCGATATTGTCGCGCCCGCCCGCGCCTTCGCAGGTCAAGTTTCCACCATGCGCGGGTAGCGACTCACCCAACGGCACACCAACGGCAGCATTCCCCCCTCTCCCCATCCCCCTCACCTGATAGGGCAACCCCAATGAACACTACCCACGCAGCGGCAGAAGGCCGCATTCGCACCGGCCGCGCTCCGGCAGACGCCATCCGTCCCGAAGGTTTGTATCGCTGGAATGACTTTGCGGACCGCATCCCCTATTCCCGCGAGACTTGGCGCCAGCGCGTCCACGCCGGCACCGCCCCCCAGCCGGTGCAGCGCACGGGCGCATGCACGGCCTGGCGTGGTCAGGATGTGCTCGACTGGCTGGCCGATCCCCTTGGCTACAAAGCCCCGACCATCAAATAAGGGAACCCGACAGATGCCCAAATACGTTGTACCGCTAACCGATGTTCGTTGTCGGCGCGCCACGTTCAACGCTGAAGGCAAGAACAAGCTGTCCGATGGCGGAGGCTTGTACTTGCTGCTGAAGCCGAACGGCTCTAAAACCTGGCGCATGCGGTATGTGCGCCCCTCAACCGGCAAGGAATCCACGCTGACGTTTGGCAGCTACCCTGCGGTGACGCTGGCTGCCGCACGCGGAATGCGCGCCGAAGCTGCGGCAAAAATCGCCGCGGGCGAAGACCCCGCCGATAAGCCCAACGTGAAGCCGCGCGAGGATGGACTCGCCGCGGATGCGTTTCAGGCCTTGGCAGAGGAATGGCTTGAGCTGCGTCGTAGGGGCTGGAGCGAAGGGTACTACGAGCGGATGGAGAACTCCCTCAAGGCGAATGCCTACCCGCGGTTTGGCCGCACCCGTATCGGAAACATCAGCGGCAAAGCGGTGCTCGATGCGGTGCTTGCTGTCCAGGCTCGCGGTGCGCGAGACATGGCTGAGCGCGTGCTGAGCTCAATTGGCTCCGTCTTCCGTTACGCGGTCGGCACCGGCCGCGTGCATGCGGACGTCACGCCTGGCCTGATCGACTTCCTGGACGAAAAGCCGCCCGTCGAACACTTCCCGCACGTAGACGTTGCGACATTGCCGGAGCTGTTGGAAAGGGTGAGAAATTACCATGGGCGGCCAGAGACTCGACTCGCGATCCAGATCATGATGCGCACCTTCCCTCGGACCAACGAGCTTCGATGGGGTGAATGGAGCGAGTTGAACCGCGCCGAGCGAGTCTGGCTGATTCCGCCTCATCGCATGAAAGGCACTGTCATGACCAAGCTCAAGGGCGATCCGCACATCATCCCCCTTTCCAATCAGGTGCTGGACCTGTTCGATGAACTGGCCCAATACACAGGCCGACATCGCTTCATGTTCCCCGGAATGCGAAGACCGGCGACCACGCCCATGAGCTCAGAGACGATCAATAAGGCGCTCAAGATCATGGGGTATGAGGACAAGCAAACCGGCCACGGATTTCGCGGTCTGGCGTCGACAATTCTCAATGAGCGGAACGTTGCGCGCGAGGATGCGATTGAAAGACAACTGGCCCACAAGGAGCGCAACCAGGTCCGCCGTGCATACAACCACGCGGCGTACCTAGACGAGCGCGCGAAGATGATGCAATGGTGGTCCGATTTCCTCGATGAATGTGCCGCCAAAGGCCGTACCCAATAAAACTTTGGCCGTACCCATTCTGTACCCGAAAACGCCCGGTGGTCCGGATTGTTCCCGCTTGGCACGCTGAGGCATCAGAAATGCAAAAAAGCCCGCTACGTCATAGACTTAGCGGGCTTTTTTTGTGCTGACCGGCAGCACCTGCAGGAATTCTTGGTAGGCGGTATTGGAATCGAACCAACGACCTCTACGATGTCAACGTAGCGCTCTAACCATCTGAGCTAACCGCCTGCAATCCGTTGCTGTCGCGTTGTTTTTGCGTGTCAGCAGCGAAGAAAAAGATTATAGAGAAAATTTTTGGCGTGTGCAAGCTGGTCGCCAAAAAACTTCAATTATTTTGCGTCGGCCTCGCGGACGGCGCGCATGAAGGCGTCGATCTTGTCGGCGGACTTCTGGCCGGGTGCGGACTCGACGCCGCTGCTGACGTCGACGGCCCAGGGGCGCACGGCGGCGATGGCGGCGCCGACGTTGTCGGCGTTGAGGCCACCGGCCAGCACCACGGGACGCGCGGCGGGGTCGGCTTGCACGGATGCCAGCAGGCTGTAGTCGAAGCCGTGGCCGCTGCCGCCAAAGCCGGCGCTGTAGCTGTCGTAGAGCCACGCCGCGGCGGCGTTGAAGGGTTGGCTCGCGGCCGAGACCTCGGCGGGCGTTTCGAGGCCGGGGGCACCGGCGCGGAACGCGCGCATGTAGCGGTGAGCGAAGCTCGCGCACTGTTCGGGCGTTTCGTCGCCATGGAACTGGATCAGGTCGGGGCCGACCTGGTCGAGCACGGCGCGCACCTCGTCGGGCTGCGGGTTCACGAACAGCGCGACCACGTCGACGAAGGCCGGCACTTCACGGCGCAGCTGCGCCGCGAGTGCCGGGGTGACGTGGCGCTTGCTGCCCGGGAAGAACACGAAGCCGATCGCGTCCGCGCCCGCTCCCGCCGCATGAACGATGTCGGCGGCGCGGGTCAGGCCACAAATCTTGACGCGGGTACGCATGCTTCGGCTCTACAGATACGGGATTACTTGAACGCGGCGCCAGGATCGGCTTCGCTGTCGGTTCCGTATATGTTAGTCCCATAGCCGCCTTCGATCTCGATCTTCACGCTGGAAGGATCGATTTTCGACTGCTCGCCCTTGTAGTGCATCACCATGCCCGGGAAGATCATGACCGCGGCGACCATGATCAGCTGGATCACGATGAACGGCACCGAACCCCAGTAGATCTGGCCGGTGGTGACCGGCTGGATGATCTTGCCGGTGACCTTGTCCTTGTACGGATCCTTGGGCGCGACCGAGCGCAGGTAGAACAGCGCGAAGCCGAACGGCGGGTGCATGAACGAGGTCTGCATGTTCACGGCCAGGATGATGCCGAACCAGATCAGGTCGATGCCCATCTTGTCGGCCACCGGACCGAGCAGCGGCACGATGATGAAAGCGAGCTCGAAGAAGTCCAGGAAGAACGCGAGCACGAAGGTCATCACGCTGACGACGATCAGGAAGCCCCACTCGCCGCCGGGCAGGCCGATCAGCAGGTGCTCGACCCACAGGTCGCCGTTCACGCCGCGGAAGGTCAGGCCGAAGACGGTCGAACCCACCAGGATGAACACCACGAAGCACGACAGCTTGGTCGTCGTGTCCATGGCCTGCTTCATCAGGTCCAGCGTCAGGCGGCGACGGATCAACGCCATGATGATCGCACCCACCGCGCCCATGGCGCCGCCTTCGGTCGGCGTGGCCACGCCGATGAAGATCGTGCCGAGCACCAGGAAGATCAGGAACAGCGGCGGGATCATCACGAACACCACGCGCTGCGCCAGCTGCGACAGCATGTTGAGCTTGAAGACCTTGTCCACCGAGGCCACGATGAACGCGACCACGCCCCACAGCAGCAGGCTGACGACGACCTTCTCGTCGACCGGCGCCGTGTCGTTCTCGATCCACTGGCCCAGGAAATAGGCCGCGGCCGTTGCGCCGAGCATCAGCACCAGCAGCGAGCGGCCGCCGCGCGAGCCGTTGGGCTCGCGGTAGACGCGCGCCTCTTCGGGCAGCGCGGGCGCGGCCGAGGGCTTGATGAGCGAGACGATGACGATGTAGACGATGTAGGCGCCAGCAAGCAGGAAGCCCGGGATCATGGCGGCGCGGTACATGTCGCCGATCGAGCGGCCGAGCTGGTCGGCCAGGATGATCAGCACCAGCGACGGCGGAATGATCTGCGACAGCGTGCCCGAGGCCGCGATCACGCCGCTGGCGAGCCTGCGGTCATAACCGTAGCGCAGCATGATGGGCAGCGAGATCAGGCCCATCGAGATGACCGACGCCGACACCACGCCGGTGGTGGCGGCCAGCATGGCACCCACGAACACCACCGCGATGGCGAGGCCGCCGCGCAGCGGACCGAACACCTGGCCGATGGTCTCGAGCAGGTCTTCGGCCATGCCGGAACGTTCGAGCACCAGCCCCATCAATGTGAAGAATGGCACCGCGAGCAGGGTGTCGTTCGAGATGATGCCGAACACGCGCTGCGGCAGCGCCTGGAACAGCGAGGGGCTCAGCAGGTCGAGCTCGATGCCGACGAGCGCATAGAGAATGCCGTTGGCGGCCAGTGCGAATGCGACCGGGAAACCCAGCAACAGGAAGATCACCAGCGTCGCGAACATGATCGGCGCCAGGTTGGCGATGAGAAACTCCATGATCAGCGCCCTTGTTGGTTTTGTTGTTGCAGGGCCGCTTCGCGCGCGAGCGCTTCCCGGGCAATCTCTTCGGCCAGCAGCTCTTCGGCGGTCTTGGCGTTTTCGCGTGCCGTCGGATCCGGGCACAGGCCGCGCAGGAATCCGATGCACTTGATCAGATGCGACACGCCGGCCAGCACCAGCAGGCCGAAACCGACCGGAATCATCAGCTTGACGGGCCAGCGGATCAGGCCGCCGGTGTTCGACGACTGTTCGTTGCTGACATAGGAATCGACAAAGACGGGCCACGACAGATACATGATCAGGATGCATGCCGGGAGCAGGAAGAACAGCACCCCGAAGATCTCGATCCAGATCTGTTTGTTGCGCGGCAGGCGCGACGACAGGATGTCGACGCGCACGTGTTCGTTCTTGAGCAGGGTGTAGCCGGCGGTGAGCAGGAACATCGCGCCGAACATGTACCACTGGAGTTCGAGCCAGGCGTTGGAGCTCGTGTGGAAGACCTTGCGCACGATTGCGTTACCGGCACTGACCAGCACCACCAGCAAGGTCACCCAGGTCACGGCGCGTCCAACCCGCAGGTTCAGCGCGTCGATGGCGCGCGACAAGGCGAGTAAGGCTTTCATGATGGGAGATAGGCTTTGTTAGGTGTTGCGCACAGGTAAGCGCACACCGATTCGACACGCGACCGCTTTGGGGTGGCCAGATTGCTGCCCGCGTGCTGGAGGAGGCCCCCCACAGCACCGCTTTTGGCAGTGTCCGCGCCGGGCAAAGCCCAGGATTTTAGCCTGTAAGCCCGCCCGACGCCGGAATCATGCCCGGCTCGCCCGCTTTACTTGCGGCCGATGGTTCCCATGAAACCGTCGTAGCTGCCTTCAGCGACGCGGAACCACGGGATTTCGTTGTCGCGGAAGGCGACCATGCTCTCGTACAGCTTCTTGAACATGGCGTCTTTTGCGGCGTACTCCTGATAGAGCTTCTGCGACTCGGCGTAGCAGGCGTCCATCACCGACTTCGGGAAGGCCTTGAGCACGGCGCCGTCGGCGACCAGGCGGCGCAGCGCAGCCGGGTTTTCCGCGTCGTACTTGGCGATCATGTCGTTGGTGGCGGCGGCCGAGGCCTGGGCCAGAATCGCCTGGTAGTGCTTGGGCAGCTTCTCGTAGGCGTCTTCGTTGACGTAGGCCGAGACCTGCAGCGTGCCTTCCCACCAGCCCGGGAAGTAGTAGTTGCGCGCCACCTTGTGGAAGCCGAGCTTCTCGTCGTCGTAGGGGCCGATCCACTCGGCGCCGTCGATCGTGCCCTTCTCGAGCGCCGGGTAGATGTCGCCGCCCGCGATCTGCTGCGGCACCACGCCCAGGCGCGACAGCACCGCGCCGGCGAAGGCCGAGCAGCGGAACTTCAGGCCCTTCAGGTCATCCACGGACTTGATCTCGTTGCGGAACCAGCCGCCCATCTGGGTGCCGGTGTAGCCGCAAGGGAAATTCACGATCTTGTATTTCTTGAACAGCTCACGCGTGAGCTTGAGGCCCTCGCCGTGGCGCATCCAGGCGTTCATCTGGCGCGTGTTCAGGCCGAACGGGACCGCGGCGTCGAAGCACAGTGCCGGATCCTTGCCGAAATAGTAGTAGGAGGCGGTGTGGCCGCACTCGATAGTGCCGTTTTGCACCGCGTCGAGGACCTGCAGGGCCGGGACGATTTCGCCGGCCGGGAAGGCGCGGATCTGGAACTTGCCGCCGGTGGCTTCGCTCACGTACTTGGCGAAGTTTTCGCCGCCGGTGTAGATGGCGTCGGCACTGCGGGGAAAGCTGGAGGCGAGGCGCCAGTTGATGGCGGGGGCATCCTGGGCGATTGCGGGAGCCGCGAGGGTCGCGCCCCCCGCGGCGGCGCCAAGCGCGGCCTTCTTGAGGAAGGAACGGCGTTGCATTGCTAGTCTCCTGGGTATGGGAAGGGCCTTGCACACGGGGCGCCCCGTGTGAGGACGCTTGACCTGGTAGGCGTTGTTGCGCCGCCAGATATTTTTTATGCGTTCGCAATGATATCGGCGCCGTAACCGCTTGCTACCTGCTGATTACCCTAGCTTACCGAAAGCTGAATGAGCCCAGGATGGCGTCGCTGCCGTCGAGTTGGGGCAGGCCGAACTCGGCGGGATAGTCGACGGCGCTGAGATACAGCCCGTCCGCCATGAAGGTGGGCGCCCCCTGGCGCCGGTCGCGGGCGGCCAGCAGGGAGGCGATCCAGTCGGCCGGCTCGCGGCCCTGCCCGACCTGCAGCAAGGCCCCGAGCAGGTTGCGGACCATGTGGTGCAGGAACGCATTGGCGTGCAGCGTAAACACCACAAACTGGCCGTGCTCGGCGATGTCGAGGCGGCTCAGGGTGCGCACCGGGTGTTTGGCCTGGCACTGCGAGGAACGGAAGCTGGAGAAGTCGTGCTCGCCCAGCAGATGGCGCGCGCCGGCGCGCATCGCGTCGAGGTCGAGCGGCTGGAAGCACCAGCCCGCGCGCCCCGCCCACAGGGCCGGCCGGACGCGGCCGCGCCACAGGAGGTAGTGGTAGGTGCGGGCGCGCGCCGAAAAGCGCGCATGGAAATCGTCGGAGACGGTCTGGGCCCACTGCACCGCCACCGAGGGCGGCAGGAAGGCGTTGACGCCGCGCACCCAGGACTCGTCGCGGCGATTCAGATCGGTGTCGAGGTGCACCACCTGCATCGCGGCGTGCACGCCGGTATCGGTGCGGCCGGCGCAGATGGTGGGGATGGGGATGCCGGTGCCGGCGAACTGGCCGAGGGCGGCTTCGAGGCAGTCCTGCACGGTGATGCCGTGCGGCTGCGTCTGCCAGCCCTGCCAGGCGGAGCCGTCATAGGACAGCCCCAATGCAATACGGGTCATGAATCAGGTCCGGGTGCTGCGCGGCCGCGTCTCATCCGTGGGGGGCTGGTCGAGATCGAGGTTGATCTCGTTGAGCCGGCGGTTGAGCGCGGCTTCGTTCAGCGGCGTCGGTTCGGCAAAAGGCGTTTCTTCGTCGTCATCGCCGCGGCGCGTGCCGGCCCGGCGCAGGGCCCAGGCGATGATGAACACGATCAGGGCCAACACGGCCGTCACAATCGCAAGCAGATTATCCGCCAACCAGGCCGGCATGCCGCTGGCCGACGCGTTCTTGGCATCGGCGCCCGCCACGACGGGCGCACCGCCGCTGGCCGAACCGGTGGCTGCCGCGCCCGCGGCGCCAGGTTGACCCGCGGCGCCCGGCTGGCCTGCTGCGCCGGGTTGACCTGCTGCGCCGGGTTGACCTGCTGCGCCGGGTTGGCCCGCGGCGCCGGGTTGACCCGATGCGCCGGCTGGACCAGCTTGACCTGTTGCGCCGGGTTGGCCGGCTGCACCGGCTTGACCTGCGGCGCCAGGCTGGCCGGCCGCACCGGCCTGACCTGCGGCGCCGGGCTGGCCGGCAGCACCGGCTTGACCTGCGGCACCGGGTTGGCCGGCTGCACCGGCCTGACCTGCGGCGCCGGGTTGACCGGCAGCACCGGCCTGACCTGCGGCGCCAGGCTGACCCGCTGCGCCGGCTTGGCCTGCGGCGCCAGGCTGGCCTGCTGCACCAGCCTGACCTGCTGCACCGGGCTGACCCGCTGCACCGGCTTGACCTGCGGCGCCAGACTGACCCGCTGCACCGGGCTGACCTGCTGCACCGCTTTGACCTGCTGCGCCGGGCTGACCTTCTGCACCCGCTTGACCTGCTGCGCCGGGCTGACCCGCCGCACCCGCTTGGCCGGGTGCACCGGCTTGACCCGCGGCACCCGGCTGGCCGGCGGCGGCGCCCTGCCCGCCCTGGGCATTGGCTTCGTTGAGGGCCTGCACGTTGGATTCGAGCGTACCGACGCGTTGCTGCGCGTCGGCCGCGGCGCGGGCGTCGGAGGCGCGCTTGTCGCCGGCGGCGTCGGCCGCGGCATCGTTGGCGGCGCCGCCGGACAGGCGCAGGCGGTCCTGGTCGGCGCCGGCCTGCGCCGTGCCGCCGGTGTCGGCGCTGCTGACGCGGCCCGCGGCGCCCGATCCGCCGCTCACGGCGGCATCGGTTGCCGTGCCGCCCAGGCGGGCGCGCCAGCGGGCGTAGGCCTCGACCTGCTCGACATAGATGCGGCGCGCTTCGGCCGGATCGATGGCGCGCACGGTGGCCGCGTCGGGCACGGTGAGCGTCTGGCCCGCGCGCACGCGGTTCATGTTGTTGTCGATGAAGGCCTGCGGATTGGCGCGCCACAGCGCGACCAGCATCTGGTAGATGGTGGCGTCGGGCACGGCGTTGCGCTGGGCCACGCCGTAGAGCGTATCGCCCTTGCGCACCCGCACCTCGCTGGCCGAGGCCGCGGCCGTGCCGGCGGCGGCGGGGCCGGTGCTGGCACGCTGGATCTCGGGCGTGGTGCGCGCGGGCACGAGGATCGTGACCTGCAGCTGCCGCTCGCCGGAGGCCGAACGCAGGTTCAGCAACAGGTCGACCGTGGTGCGCGACAGCGGCTGGTCGGAATTGATGACGATGGTGCGCGAGGCCGTGTCACGGCCCGCGTCCACGCGCAGGTAGGTGCGGGCCAGCGGCACCGGCGGCGTCAGGCCGGCCGCGTCCCAGGCGGCCTGCGGCGCCAGCGAGACCTGCAGATTGTTGGCTTCGTCGGGCGTGAGCTCGAGCAGCGGCACGGAGATCTGCGCCGGCGCACCGGGCGCCGACAGCACGCGCGCGTGGCCGAGGCGGGCCGCCTGCGCCTGCGTTGCCGCGGTGGCTCCTATTGCCAGCGCGACCGCCCAGGAGAGGACGCGAAGACGGGAGACCTGATGCAACTGACGCGCAGACGAACTCATATCGTTTTATTCCGTGTTCTGGACCCAGGTGGGCCGGCCCGCGGGAGGGGCGACTAAGCGTGCGAAAAGTGTAATGGATCGGCCCCGATTGATAAACAACTCATATCGGTTTCGGTCCGATGCCAACAGCGCGTGCGCGAGCCGCGCTGCCATCGCGATGGCAGGCGCCCCGCGCGCGGCGCGGATGCAAAGAAGGCACCCGCAGGTGCCTTCTCTGGTTCAGGACACGAGACGGATCAGGCCTCGGCCAGCGCGATGCGCAGCATGCGGCGCAGCGGCTCGGCAGCGCCCCACAGCAGCTGGTCGCCCACGGTGAAGGCGCTCAGGTACTCGGGACCCATGCTCATCTTGCGCAGACGGCCGACCGGGATGTCGAGCGTGCCGGTGACGGCGACGGGCGTAAGGCCCTTGAGCGTGGCTTCCTTGTTGTTCGGAATGACCTTGGCCCATTGGGTGCCCGAGGCGATGATGTCTTCGATCTCGTCGAGCGGCACGTCGCGCTTGAGCTTGATCGTGAGCGCCTGGCTGTGGCAGCGCATGGCGCCGATGCGCACGCACAGGCCGTCGATCGGCGTGGCGGCGGTGCCGAAGGCATCGCCGCGGCCCAGGATCTTGTTGGTTTCGACGCCGGCCTTCCACTCTTCGCGGGTGACGCCGTTGCCGAGATCCTTGTCGATCCAGGGAATCAGGTTGCCGCCCAGCGGCACGCCGAAGTGCTCCTGCGGCAGGCTCGGATCCTGCTGGCGCGCCAGCACGCCACGGTCGATCTCGAGAATGGCCGAGGCCGGATCGTCGAGCAGACCGCGCACGGAGGCGTTGAGCTCGCCGAACTGGGTCAGCAGCTCGCGCATGTGCTGCGCGCCGCCGCCCGAAGCGGCCTGGTACGTCATGGAGGTCATCCAGTCGACCAGGTCGTTGTTGAACAGGCCGGCCAGGCCCATCAGCATGCAGCTGACGGTGCAGTTGCCGCCGATGAAGTTGCGCACGCCACGCTTGAGCGCGGCGTCGATGACCGGACGATTGACCGGGTCGAGCACGATGATGGCGTCGTCGGCCATGCGCAGCGTGCTCGCGGCGTCGATCCAGATGCCCTTCCAGCCCGCGGCGCGCAGCTTGGGATACACCTCGGTGGTGTAGTCGCCGCCTTGCGCAGTCAGAATGATCGGCAGTTTTTTGAGGGCTTCGATGTCGTATGCATCTTGCAGCGCACCAGCGCCTTCGGCCCATTTGGGCGCGGCGCCACCGGCGTTGCTGGTGGAGAAGAATACGGGTTCGATAAGTGCGAAGTCATTCTCGTCACGCATGCGTTGCATGAGTACCGAGCCGACCATACCGCGCCAACCGACGAGGCCAACTGCTTGCGTCATTTCAGGCTCTTTAGTTAGTAAGGGGCTAATAGTGAAGTGGTGATCCCGAACAATTTATCAGAATGCGCGGGCCCTTGCTGCGGCGCACCGTGAAAAAAGAGGGACAAGACCAAACGAAACGGCCGCCCGTCGTGCACATACGACAGGCGGCCGGCGCCGGAACGGCGTGGCGCGATCAGGCGAGCGCCTTGAGCACCGCGTCGCCCATCTGCGCGGTCGAGACCTTGGTGGTGCCGGTTTCGTGGATGTCGGCGGTGCGCAGGCCCTCGGCCAGCACCTTGCGCACGGCGGCTTCGATGCGGTCGGCCTGGGGCGCCAGGTTCAGCGAGTAGCGCAGCAGCATCGCGGCCGACAGGATCGTGGCCAGCGGGTTGGCGATGCCCTTGCCCGCGATGTCGGGGGCCGAGCCGTGGCTGGGTTCGTAGAGGCCCTGGCCCGAGGCGTTGAGCGAGGCCGAGGGCAGCATGCCGATCGAGCCGGTGAGCATGGCTGCCTCGTCCGACAGGATGTCGCCGAACAGGTTGCCGGTGACGATCACGTCGAACTGGCGCGGGTTGCGCACCAGCTGCATGGCGGCATTGTCGACGTACATGTGCGAGAGCTCGACGTCCGGGTAGTCCTTGCTGACCTCGATGACCAGGTCGCGCCAGAACTGCGAGGTCTCGAGCACGTTGGCCTTGTCGACGCTGCACAGCTTCTTGTTGCGCTTGCGGGCCGATTCGAAGCCGATGCGCGCGATGCGGCGCACTTCGGTTTCGGCGTAGCGCATCGTGTCGTAGCCTTCGCGCTCGCCGGCGAAGCTGCCGTCGGCGGCGGTGCGCACGCCGCGCGGAGTGCCGAAATAGATGTCGCCGGTGAGCTCGCGGATGATCAGCAGGTCCAGGCCCGACACCACCTCGGGCTTGAGCGTGGAGGCGCTGGCGAGCTCGGGATAAAGGATGGCCGGACGCAGGTTGGCGAACAGGCCGAGCGCCTTGCGCAGGCCCAGGATGGCCTGCTCGGGACGGAACTCGCGCGGCAGCGCGTCGTACTTCCAGTCGCCCACGGCGCCGAACAGCACGGCGGCCGAGCCCTTGGCGAGCTCGAGCGTGGCGGGCGGCAGCGGGTGCTTGAACTTGTCGAACGCGGCGCCGCCGACGGGCGCTTCGCGCAGCTCGAGCGACACGTCGAGCGCCTTGAGCACGCGCACGGCCTGTTCAACGATTTCGGGGCCGATCCCGTCGCCGGGGAGCACTGCGATCTGGTGAGTCATGGAAACATTCCTGGAAAGCGGAAAGAGTGCGCCGGGCCTGTGTGCCAGGGCCCGGCGGGATGTGGGTTGCGACGACGCGCGGGCCTCAGGCCACCGGGCGGCTTTCGAGCCAGGGGTGACGGGCCAGGCGCTCGGCTTCGAAGGCGCGGATCTTGTCGGACTGGCGCAGGGTCAGGCCGATGTCGTCGAAGCCGTTGAGCAGACAGTACTTGCGGAACGGCTCGATGTCGAAGCCCATGCTCACGCCGCTGGGCGTCAGGATGACCTGCCGATCCAGGTCGATCTTGAGCTTGTAGTCGGGGAACGCGCGCACCTCGTCGAACAGGCGCGCGACTTCGAGCTCGGTCAGCACGATGGGCAGCAGGCCGTTCTTGAAGCTGTTGTTGAAGAAGATGTCGGCGTACGACGGCGCGATGATGGCGCGAAAGCCGTACTGCGTGAGCGCCCAGGGCGCGTGTTCGCGGCTCGAGCCGCAGCCGAAGTTCTTCCGGGCCAGCAGCACCGAAGCGCCCTGGTAGCGCGGCTGGTTCAGCACGAAATCCGGATTGAGCGGACGCTTGCTGTTGTCCATGCCCGGCTCGCCGTGATCCAGGTAGCGCAGCTCGTCGAACAGGTTGGGGCCGAAGCCGGTGCGCTTGATCGACTTGAGGAACTGCTTCGGGATGATGAGGTCGGTGTCGACGTTTTCGCGGTCGAGCGGCGCCACCAGGCCTTCGTGAGTGGTAAATGCTTGCATGTGAGGCTCTCGCTTAACGATAGGTGCGGACGTCGACGAAGTGGCCAGCGCAGGCGGCGGCCGCGGCCATCGCCGGGCTCACCAGGTGGGTGCGGCCACCCTGGCCCTGACGGCCTTCGAAGTTGCGGTTCGAGGTGGAGGCGCAACGCTCGCCCGGCTCGAGGCGGTCGGCGTTCATGGCCAGGCACATCGAGCAGCCCGGCTCGCGCCATTCGAAGCCGGCTTCGATGAAGATCTTGTCGAGACCTTCGCGCTCGGCCTGCTGCTTGACCAGGCCCGAGCCCGGCACCACCATCGCCTGCCGCACGTTGGCGGCCACGCGCTTGCCGCGCGCCACCGCAGCGGCGGCACGCAGGTCTTCGATGCGGGAATTGGTACAGGATCCGATGAACACCCGGTCGACGCGGATGTCGACCAGCGGCGTGTTGGGCTCCAGGCCCATGTACTGCAGCGCGCGCTCCATGCCGCTGCGGCGCACGTCGTCTTTCTCGCGATCGGGATCCGGCACGCGGCCGTCGACCGGCAGCACCATCTCGGGCGAGGTGCCCCAGGTGACCTGCGGCTTGATGTCGCGCGCTTCGATCTCGATCACGCGGTCGAACTTGGCGCCCGGCTCGGAATGCAGCGTGCGCCAGTAGGTGACGGCCTGGTCCCAGAGCACGCCCACCGGCGAGAACGGCCGGCCGCGGAAGTATTCGATGGTCTTGTCGTCGACCGCCACCATGCCCGAACGCGCACCGGCCTCGATGGCCATGTTGCAGACGGTCATGCGGCCTTCCATCGACAGCCCGCGGATGGCGCTGCCGGCGAATTCGATCGCGTGGCCGGTGCCGCCGGCGGTGCCGATGATGCCGATGATGTGCAGCACGACGTCCTTGGCGGTGCAGCCGAAGGGCAGCTCGCCGTTGACGTTGATCAGCATGCTCTTGGCTTTCTTCATCAGCAGCGTCTGCGTGGCGAGCACGTGCTCGACCTCGGAGGTGCCGATGCCGAAGGCCAGCGCGCCCATCGCACCGTGGGTGCTGGTATGCGAGTCGCCGCAGACGACGGTCATGCCGGGCAGCGTGGCGCCCTGCTCCGGGCCGATGACGTGCACGATGCCCTGGCGCAGGTCATTCATGCGGAATTCGGTGATGCCGTACTTGTCGCAGTTGGCGTCGAGCGTGTCGACCTGCAGCTTCGAGATGGGATCGTCGATGCCGCGTGCGCGGTTCAGCGTGGGCACGTTGTGGTCGGCCACCGCCAGGTTGGCGCTGGTGCGCCACGGCTTGCGGCCGGCGATCGCCAGGCCCTCGAAGGCCTGCGGGCTCGTGACCTCGTGCAGCAGGTGCCGGTCGATATAGAGCAGACAGGTGCCGTCGGATTCCTGGTGGACGACGTGGGCGTCCCAGAGTTTGTCGTAGAGAGATTGGGCCATGGAAGCGCTCGGAGGATGAACAGATCCGACTCGTGTCCGCAGGGCCGCCATTGGGAGCGACCACCGCGTGCAGCTACGGTATGGCTGCATTATGCCCACGCCCTCAACCTAGTACAATCCAACCACTTATACTAGTACTTCAAGTACCTGCATGGGGATTTCGCGCCGTACATGTCGCAATATCCGTCATGAAAAGATATTCGTAAAAGTAACTCCATCTCTTTTATTTCGAAACATTGCCCGAAACTGGAAACAATGCGGGCAAATCTATATAGTTTTGTTTCGGAATATGCGCTCAGAATGAAAAATAATGCGACGTAGCACGCATTAATTCGGCGTAGTCGGGCACACTCAAAGCAGATCGCACGACTTAGGAGACGTATTACGATGTTGCGCGAATGTGTATATGTATTGCGGGAAGCGCGTAGCGTCCCGCATTCCGGCGGGAATACACAGCGGCTCGCGGCGCGCGATGCGCGCGCACCGTCGCGGCCTGCCGTCTCCCGCGCATGCGAGCCGTTTGCGCGAGTCGCACCGGGCCTGCGCTGCGCGCACAAGGCATTATCTT
>Ga0160496_1000339_pt1 | contig 24548 bp, 20 predicted proteins | sample DIDPMG_2_FD_108231 | JGI IMG/M metagenome (GOLD analysis project Ga0160496, IMG submission 108231) | Enriched soil microbial communities from UW Madison campus, WI, USA - DID2937_E24_FP MG | ecosystem: Environmental > Terrestrial > Soil > Grasslands | place: USA: Madison, Wisconsin | collected...
ATCAGCGCCAGCAGGCCGGCGGCGGGCGTGAGCACCACGCCCAGGGCCACGGCACCGGCGCCGCGCGCGGCCAGGGGCAGCGCGTGCACGCCGGGCTTGGGGTTCTTGAAGGTGCCGCGCACGTACAGCGGGGAGCGCAGCGAGAAGATGCGGAAGCCCTTGCTGTCCGGCGTGATGTCGAGATCCATGGTCTCGTTCTTGAAGTTCACGGTGCCGTCGACGGTCACCAGCGCGTTCTCGGTGTCGAACACGAACAAGTTGGTCTTCATCAGGCCCGACTTGATGCTGAGGTCGGCCGCGCCGCAATTGATCTTGACCTCGTCGTCGCCGAACAGCTTGTTGACCACGTAGTTGCCCACGTTCAGGCCCGCGATCTCCATCAGCGAACGGCTGATCACGCCATCGTTGACCAGCATCCGCAGGTCGCCGTTGGCGGTGCCGAGCAGGGCCGCGACCGAGTTGCCGGTGCCCGCCAGCGTGGTGTCGCCGTTGAGCTGGCCCAGCGTCTTCTGCATCGACTCCACGTTGGGGAACAGCTGCTTGAGCTGCAGGCGCCGCACCGAGATGCGCGCCTGGCCGCCCATCGGGGTCTTGGAGCCATCGAGCCGCACCGCGGCGTCCAGCCGGCCGCCGGCCATGCCGAACTTGAGCGGGTCGACGTTGAGCACCCCGTCCTGCAGCGCCACGCGCGTCTCCAGGCCCGACAGCGGCAGCTTGCTGCTGTGGATGATGCTGGCCGCGCTCAGCGCCACGTCGGCGTCCATGTCGCGCCAGCGGTCGGTGCGGAACTCCTGCACCGGCAGGACCTTGTCGGCCGGCTGCGCGCGGGTCTTCTCGCCCTCGGCCTTGACGGTCTTGGCGGTGGTGCCCGCGCCCGACTGCACGCCGATCAGCGGCCCCAGGTCGTCGATGCGCAGCAGCTTGGAGTTGAGATTGCCGGTGAGCTTGGGGCGCGGCGCCTGCAGCGCGAAGCGCAGGTCGCCGTGCAGGTCGCTGGCGCCCACCTTGCCGTTGAAGCCGCGATAGTCGAACACCGGGCCGTTCGGATCCTGCAGGTTGGCGGTCAGGTGGCCGTCGGTGGAATACGGCGGCGTGTCGGGCAGCGTGACGCCCGTGAGCGGATAGAGGTTGGCCATCGAATTGCCGGCCAGCTTGAGCCGCAGGTCGATCGCGCCGAGGCTGAGCGGATCGGTCACGGTGCCCACCACCGACGCCTTGGTCGAGCCGGCGGCCACGTCGGCCTGCACCGGGAACGGCTGGTTGCCGTCGCGCAGGGCCAGCATGCCGCCCACCTTGCCTTCGCCCTGCACGGCCAGGTCCTTGTACTTGCCCTTCACCTTCCAGCCGAACACGTAGTCGCGCGGGGTTTCCTTGCCGGGCTCGCCGGCCGCCGCGGCGCCCGCGAGCTCGGCGAACGGCACCGGCTTGCCGAGCGGATCGACCAGCACCTCGAGGTCGGCCTTGAGCGGCACGTCCTTGTAGTGGATCTTGCCCTGGTCGAAACCGATCTCGTCGATGTCGATCTTCCAGGGCGAGGGCTCGCCCGTCTCGGGCATCTTGAAGACCCAGTTGGCCTCGCCGTCTTCACGGCGCTGCAGATCGGCCACCGCACCGGTGAGCTGGATGCTGCGGATGCGCACGGTGTGCGCGAGCAGGGGCAGGGGCGAGAGGCGGAACGACACTTCCTTGAGCGACGCCATGTTGGGCGCGTCGGCCCAGGGCGTGTTGCCCACGGTGATCTCCTGGGCCTTGACGTGCGGCCAGGGCACCCAGCCGCGCCACCCGCCCTCGGCGGGCTCGCGTGCCCACTTCACGCTCAGGTCGCCGCTGATGGCGAAGGGGCGGCCGATGGCCGCGGAAACGCGCTCATTGATGGTGGGCTTGAACCGGTTCCAGTCCATGGTGGCCACCACCACGACCAGAATCACCGGCACCAGCAGCACCACGATCAAGAGACCAATCAGGGTTTTGCGAGTTCGAGTCATGTCTGTCCGCCCTTTGCCGGTCAGGACACGCGCCGGCCCAGTTTCAACCCAGGGTATCGCAGACCTGTCCCCTCGCAAACCCATGGCGGGCCGATCGATACAAACCGCAACCAGCCGTCATTGCTGGATGCGTTCTGCCCTCATGCGGGCGGCGCGAAGGCCGCGCGCTCGCGGTCGCAGGGCGCGCAGGCATGGCAGTCGGGATGATGGTCGTTGACCATGCCGACCGACTGCATGAACGCGTACACCGTGGTGGGGCCGACGAACGACCAGCCGAGCTTCTTGAGCGCCTTCGACAGGGCCGTGGCCTGCGCCGAGGTGGCGCGGACCTCGAAGGCCGCCGCGGGATCGCGCGGGGCGTGGGCATGCGCCCACGTGAGCTGTGCCAGCGACTCGCCGCGCTTGTGCATTTCGAGCAGCTGGCGGGCGTTGTTGATCACCGCCTCGATCTTGCCGCGATGGCGCACGATGCCGGCGTCGGCCAGCAGGCGTTCGACGTCGGCCTCGGTGTAGCGCGCCACCTTCTTCGGGTCGAAGCGCGCGAAGCCGCGCCGGAACGCCTCGCGCTTGTTGAGGATGGTGCGCCAGCTCAGGCCGGCCTGGAAGCCTTCCAGGCAAAGCTGCTCGAACAGGGCGCGCTCGTCGGCAACGGGGCGGCCCCACTCCTCATCGTGATAGTCGCGATAGATGTCCGATTCATCGACCCAGCCGCAGCGCGCCTTGCCGTCTGCGAAATCCGTCCGTGCCTTCATGCGATTCTCCCGATGTGCGTGGCCGCGCCATGCTAACCCGGGCGCCGCGCGGCGCGTGGCCGGCGTGACCCGGAGAGCACGTTGCACGGCGCCAACACCGGGCGTTTCCGTCGCGATTTCAGGCACTTGCGGGCTACCCGCGGCCCGGCCAGCCTGCTACGATCTGCGCCCGGCCGGCGCTCTCGCCGCGCCGTTCCCAGGATCCCGCCATGTCGCATCCGCCCCTCCTCCCCGCCTCGCTCGAAGGCGTGTCGTTCGACCCGAATCCCTGTCTGTCCTGCGGGGCCTGCTGCGCCCATTTCCGCGTGTCGTTCTATTGCGGTGAGATCGCGGGCGACGACGGCGGCCTGGTGCCGCCTGAGCTGGTGACGCAGATCGGGCCGTTGCGGGCCTGCATGAAAGGCACCGAGCAAGGCGGCGGACGCTGCGTCTCCTTGCGCGGCGAGCTCGGCCAGCCCGGCATCAGCTGCGACATCTACCCGCTGCGGCCCACGCCCTGCCGCGAATTCGAGGTGTGGGCGCCCGACGGCGAGGTCAATCCCGACTGCCAGCGCCTGCGCCTGGCGCTCGGCCTCGCGCCGCTGGCGCCGCGCCCCGACGCCGGCAACGATCCCGTCGGCCCCGCCGACGACGGTCCCGACGAGCGCGGGCCCAACAACCCGCTGCATCCCGGCCACCCGCGCGCGGCCTGAGCACGCGCAAACAGCACGGTGTCGCGCCAAGAGCACGCCGGGGAACACTGTTTTCCGGCGCGGGCGATTGACCTCAAGCCCACTTGAAGTCTGATACTGGCGCTCCCTTTATCCGCGAGCCGCGCGTGCGGCCCGCCTCGGAGTCGCCACCATGGCCATCGCCCCCACCGCCCTGCACGCCAGCCATCCCGGCCCGGTCTTCTTCAACCCCCCGGGTCTCTACGACCCGCGCCCCAATGGCTACTCGCACGTGGCCGTGGCCGACACGCCCGCGCGCTGGGTGCTGGCGGCCGGCCAGGGCGGCGAGAACGCGCAGGGCGAGCTCTCGCCCGACTTCGCGGTGCAGTTGCGCCAGGCGTTCGACAACGTCGAGACCGCGCTGCGCGGCGTGCACGCGGGCCTGGGCGACATCGTGCGCCTGCAACTGCTGGTGGTGGATCACGACGAGGCCAAGCTCGCGCACTACAGCGCGGAGGTCCTGCGGCGTTGGGGCGAGCAGCGGCTCGCGCCGGCCTGCACCTTGATCCCGGTGCCGCGCCTCGCGCTCGACGGCATGCTGGTGGAGATCGAGGCGACGGCCGTGCTGCCGCTACCGCGCTGAGGTCGCGGCCGGCGTGGCGCTCGCGTCGCGCCAGCCGCCCACGTGGTCGGGATCGATGCGGCCGATCTGGTGCCTGCGTCCCGGCAGGTCCACCGTGATGCCCTCGCCCGTCTTGAGCTCGATGAACTCGCGCGCGCCGGCCGTGCGCGTGCGCACCCTTACCGGGCCGCGCTCGACCTGCACCGACAGCGTCGTGTCGGGCACGTACTGCACGTTGAACGCATAGTCCTCGTGGGCGCTCGAGGCGGGCGTGATCTCCACCCCTTCGAGACCGGTGCGCACCACGAAGGTCGCCATGTATTCGTAGCTCACCTGGAACCAGGCCTCGCCATGCGAGAGCGTGATCTCGCGCCGGCGCGGATAGACCTGCGCCAGCAACGCGGTGTTGCCGTTGGCGGCGATGAACGAGCCATCGGGCATGTAGACGGCGCTGTGCTGCCCGGTGGCGGTGGTCACGCGCTCGCGCCAGTTGGGCGTGCGCTCGCGCATCGTGCCGGCGATCAGGAAGGTGAGCACGATCACGGCGAGCACCACGCCCGCGACCACCACGGCCGGGATCGTGCGGCGCCGGATGCGCGCGCGACGGTCCAGCTTGACGACGTTGGAGCGGTTCGGATCGATGGTGGACATGCGCTTCCCGTGTAGGCGCCCGGACGTCTGAAAAGACGAACGGTGCTGACTGATTTTATCGAGCGCGCAACGGAACGCCAGCCCTGGCGCTTGCGGCGCGGCCCGGCCGCGGGCCGGGATCGGGTTTGCGATGCGCGTTTGTGCGAGCCTTTCGTGCGAGGCGGTCCCTATGCTCGAGTGTTCTCAGCTTCAGAGCACATCATCATGCGCACCCTCACGCTGCCGCTCGCCGGCATCACCCGCGACGCCCCGTCCGGCCGGGCCGGCACCCGCCACCACGGCGGCACCGACCGCACCGATACGCGCGCCGGGGTCGGTGACCACGTCGGCGACCGCGTCGGGCCATCCCCTGCGGCACCCGGCGCGGATCGCCCCGCCGACGCCGACACGACCCCGCGCGGTACCCGGCAGGCACTGCGCGGCCGGCCGCGCGATGCAGCGGCGTCGCGCTTCGCCGCCGTCGCCACGGCCGCCCCTTTTCGTTGCATGTAGCCCCGGAGCCGCGATGCCCCCTACCACCCTGGCCCTGATCCTGCTCGCGGGCGCCATCGGCCCCGTGCCCCGCGCACAGCCGCCCTACGTCCAGATCGACGCCGATCAGTTGCGCGCGTTGCGGCCACCGGTCGAAGCCCCGCACACCCCGGGCGCATCACCCGCATCGCCCGCGCAGGAAGCCTTCGGCCCCGCGTTGCGCAAGGCCCTGCAAGACGACGCGCAGCGGCGCGAAACCCAGCGCCTGCAACACCTGCGGCAGTCGGCCGATGCCGAAGCCCGCCGGCGCGCGCTGTCCGAAGGCACGGGTGCGGGCGCGCCGCAATCGGCACTGCCCTCGGGCAGCGCCGGCATTCACATCGACGGCGACGGCGCCTATTCGATAAGCTGCGCCACCGATGCCGCGCAACGCAGCCACTGCGCCGCGCGCAGCCTGCCCTGACGTCACAACGGCAACTCCGGCGGTGCAGGCGAATAGCACCATTGGATTGCTCCACGGCCGCGACCAGGTACTACGAATACGGACGGTGAGATCCGACGGTCCGCTATATAGTAGGCACTCGACTGGCGACAGAAGAAGGTAACGTGCGCCGAGTAGAGATTCCGGACCTGGCGATCGGAAAGGTCGGCCAGCCCACTCCTCGTTCAATGGATGCGCTGCACGAGGCGTTGTCGCGGCAAGTCGGCCACGGCACACAACCCCCAACCGACATGCGATCCCGATGCCGACGAAAACGCAGTTTACGAACATGCCGAGAGGGTTGCGAACGACCGAGATCGGGCGAGCTTCAGCTGGCAGCCGTTGAGCGCCAATCACTGCCGGACTTTTGCGAGAGACGCGTTTAACGCGGGACGGTGACCTGTATGAAAACTACGATTCTAGCTGTCGCGTTGGCGTTATCTCTGTGCGCCAGCGTCCTGTTCGCCTACCTCTGGATCGACCGGTCGATAACATTGACATATGTTTCGGCGGGCAGCGTTCAAGATGCCGCCGCAACACGACAGCTCGAGATGCTGTTGGGATTCGAATGGCAGGGGCTGACAGAAAAGGAGGTTTTGCAGAAACTGCAGATAGCTTCTGAGAAACTTCCGACTGCGAAAATCCTTCAAAAAAAAGAGGAGAGTGTCATTTGGTTCGACCTAATCCCGTTCAATTTTCAGGATGGCAAGTTGGTGAGCGTGGGCAACAATTAACAGCGCTGCGGAATCGCACAGTGGCCGCGCCGATACCCTAGCCCGAAGCGTTCTATGCATGGCATGGCAGGGTGCCTAGCGACCGTGAACGGAGCAACGAGCTGTTAACGAATCGTATCCGCAAGAGCGTCGAGGCCAGCGACCGAACTTACAGCAGTCTGCGAGTGTGGCGTGATCTGCGAGCCTGGGGTGAGCGATGTGGCCGCCACCGCATGGCGCGGCTTATGCGCCAAGCCCACCTGGTGACAAGGGCCAAGCGTCGTCTCCATCCTACGGATCCGGGGCCACGTCCGACGCATGCCATTGTCGCCAATCTTCGAGACAGGCAATTTACTGGCCATGCACCCAACCAGAATCGAGCAACTACTCGGGGTCGGAAGCGAGCCCCCGTCGTTGCTCGATTCCGACTAGGAACGGCAGTCGTAAGTGGTTCAAGCGACGGCCGTTATGGGTGGCTGCGCACGGCACGTGGGCCCCGCAGTTAGCGGGGCTTCGCCAGCGAGATTCAGTTCACATCAAGGAGAGGGCGCCAAAGCTTTACAAGCGCCTTAAACTCTGCGTGTGTCTCTGACGACAGGGTGTCAGGATAGGCACGCACACGACGGATTAAGTTGATCACAGTGACCATGTCATCCGCGATCTCGGCGGCCACAGCCCAGAGATCGGTGAGGTCGAATCCGCCGCAGCTTGCTGCGTTCCACCATGCAAGGAGAAAGTCGGCGACTCGCTTGCTCTGCCCCGTGTCCGCTTTGGCGATTGCCACCAATCGCAAGAGTGCTGCGACGTCAGCCCGCAGTTGCACGGGCACGAGCGGCGCGCTCGTGACCTTTGCCACATGATCATCGGCGCGGATATGCCGTGGCTCGGGCTGCCGTTCGTTGCACTGCGCGGCAGGCTGGGTGCTGAGCGCATCTTTGGCCTTGGCTTTCCGACGAATTTCCTTCACGGCAGCGCGGGTAGGCTTGAGCTCGCCGGTGCTGAGCAGATGCTCAACCTCTGAAGGAGCTTCTCGATGTGCTGAAGCCAATTCGCTCGCAAGCGTCACGTCCGTGACCCTCCCACTCCCCATCGCCGCAGCGATCGGCTCAGGCAGGCTGAGCATCGCCGCGTGTTGACTGACCCACGCCTTCGACTTTCCAAGAGCGCGTGCAATTTCAGCCTGCGTGCACCCTTTTGCTATTTCGGCTCCGATGTAGTCGCCGATTTCTCTGAATGTCAGGTTCTCTCGCTGCAGGCTTTCTGCGACACCGTCATCATCGTCAAAATTAGGATCTATGAACGCTGGCACCGTTAGCAATCCAGCGACCTTTGCGCTTCGATACCGCCGGTGCCCATGATTGATGATGAGGTCGCCAGGGATAGTGGGACGTGGGCGAAGTGAGAGCGGGACCTTGATGCCTTTGAGATCGATAAGCTGGGCAAACTCTCGGATGCTCTCGTCGGAGAAGCCGGGGTTATCAGCGCGCCGTGCGTTGTTCTCATCCTCATGAATTCGCGCGACGTCAAAAAGCCCGACAGGGCCTTTCGACGGGTCTGGCCCCTCCAACATCGAGGCAAGATCGCCCAAGCCAGCCAGGTCCAGGCCGCCAGCAGTTCCTTGTTTAGCGGCTGAGCTCATTTCGCCACTCCCATGGCTCGCAGGACATGGTCGCCAAGGGCACGCATTTCCGCGCCAGCAGCCCGTGCGGTCGTCTTTCGGCTCTGCCACACTGGCTGTCCGTCGCCGAGCGCTTCAGCGACGCTCGTCCGGAGACCGATGGTGAGGGGCGCCAGGAGATTGCCGGGGGCCCCTTGGACCTGGGCGAGGTGTCGGACTTGTCGCGGATTCCTCCTGTCAAGACGGCTGGGGACGATCCCCAGGAACTGAAGTTTGGGGTTCACTTCACGCGCGCCCAGGATCGAACCGCTACATCGCCACCATTAAGCGCATCCTAAACCTGTGCGCCGAGTGGGATTGGATCGAGAAAGTTCCAAAACTGCATCGTTTTGACGAGCCCGACGTGCGAGTGAGGTGGGAGCCACCGGAAGTGATCACGGCCCTCATTGCGCCACACTTGGGCAAGTTGGCATGTGCAGCGTGGCACGCCGTTGATGGTGCTCAAGGAGCTCGGCGGTTGGGAAACAATCGACATGGTGCGGCGATATGCGCACCTCTCTCCAAGCCACATTGCGGCGCACGCAGGCGCGGTCAAGTTTTGGTCAAAGACTGGCGCAGAATGACAAACGCCACCCCTTGGGGCGGCGTTAAGTCATTGATACTGCGCAGAAATTCTGGTGGGTTGTGCGAGACTCGAACTCGCGACCAACGGATTAAAAGTCCGCTGCTCTACCGACTGAGCTAACAACCCAACCTAAGCCAAACATTATGGCTGATTTGCCGAAGTGGGTCAAGCCACGGCGGCCCGGCGCGGCGCATTCGGCCCGGGAAAGGGCCCGCTGCGGCGCGGCCGACGGGCGCACGCGCGCGCCGTTGCGCATCGCCACCGCACGAAAAAGCCGCCCTCTCGGGCGGCTTCGCTGAGACGCGGCAGCGCGGCTGGTGATTTACCAGGCGGCGATGACGGCGCCCTTGTACTTGGTGTTGATGAATTCCTTCACCGGGGCGCTGTGATAGATCGACACCAGCTTCTGGATGTCGGCGCGATCCTTGTCCTTGGCGCGCACGACCAGCACGTTGGCGTACGGCGAGTCGGGCGATTCCTGGGCGATGGCGTCCTTCTTGGGATCCAGGCCGGCTTCCAGCGCGAAGTTGGTGTTCACGGCGGAGGCGTCGGTGTCGTCGAGCGAGCGCGGCAGCTGGGCGGCGTCGAGTTCGATGAAGCGCAGCTTCTTCTTGTTTTCGACGACGTCGATCGGCGTGGCCTTCAGGCCGGCTTCCGGACGCAGCTTGATCAGGCCCTTGTCCTGCAGCAGCAGCAGCGCGCGGCCGCCGTTGGTCGGGTCGTTCGGGATGCCGATGCGCGCGCCGTCCTTGAGCTCGTCGAGGCTCTTGATCTTCTTGCTGTAGATGCCGATCGGGAAGATCACGGTCTTGCCGACGCTGACCAGGTTGTACTTGCGGTCGGCATTGGCGTTGTCGAGGTAGGGCTGGTGCTGGTAGCTGTTCAGGTCCAGGTCACCGGCGGCCAGCGCGACGTTGGGCTGCACGTAGTCGCTGAATTCGATGACCTGCAGGTTCAGGCCCTGCTTGGCGGCTTCCTGCTTCACCACTTCGAAAATCTGGGCGTGCGGGCCGGCGGTCACGCCGATCTTCAGCGGCTTGTCCTGCGCCAGGGCCGGCTGGGCGATAACGGCGGCGCCCACGGCGAACGCGGCCAGCGACTTCAGAAACTTGATGCTCATGATGCGGTGTAGTCCAGGAGGAGGGATCGGGTGTGGGGTGAAAAACGGAAAATCAAAACGGGTTCAGCGATGCGACATGCGGCGCACCAGCCAGTCGCCGAAGCTCTGGACGGCCTGCACCAGCACGATCAGCACCACCACGACGGCCAGCATCACTTCGGGCAGGAAGCGCTGGTAGCCGTAGCGGATGCCCAGGTCGCCCAGGCCGCCGCCGCCGATCGCGCCGGCCATGGCCGAGTAGCCGATCAGGCTGACGATGGTGACGATGGTGGCGGCCACCAGGCCCGGCAGGGCTTCGGGCAGCAGCACCTTGGCGATGATCTGCATGGGCGAGGCGCCCATGGCGCGCGCGGCGGTGATCAGGCCGGGATCGATCTCGCGCATCGCGTTCTCGGCGATGCGCGCCATGAACGGGATCGCGGCCACGGCCAGCGGCACGATTGCCGCGGTGGTGCCGATCGAGGTCTGCGCCACCCAGCGGGTGAACGGGATGATGGCGACCATCAGGATCACGAACGGCACCGAGCGGGTGGCGTTCACGATCAGGCCCAGCACGCCATTGACGGCCAGGTTTTCGAGCAGTGCGCCGCGGGCGGTCACGATCAGGATCACGCCGAGCGGAATGCCCACCAGCACCGCGATCCCGCCGGCCACGCCGACCATCAGCAGGGTTTCAAGCAGCGACGTGATAAGCAGGTCGATCAGTTGCGGACTCATGAGCAATTTCTTCTACGGTGATTTCACGGGCGATGAGGGCAGCGCGCGCCGCCTCGACCGCCTGCGGCGCGCCTTGCGCCAATACGAACAGCGTGCCGACGGCAACGCCCTTGATGTCTTCGACGCGGGCCTGGACGAGGCTGATGTCGAGCGCAAACTGACGCGACAGATCGGACAGCACGGCGCCGGTGGCGTCGTTGCCGGCCAGCGCCAGGCGCCACAGGCGCACGGCCTGGCCCGGGTTCGCGGCTGCGGTGGCGGCGATGCGCGCCTGCAGCGCGGTGAGCGTGCCGTCGGTCAGGTCGGAGGCGGTGGCGGCCGAGACCATGCCCCGCGTGACCTCGTGGCGCGGCGACGCGAACACGTCCTGCGTGCGGCCCAGCTCGATCACTTCGCCCTGCGACAGCACCGCCACGCGATCGCAGATCTCGCGCACCACTTCCATCTGGTGCGTGATCATCACGACGGTGACGCCGGTCTTGCGGTTGATGTCGCGCAGCAGCGCGAGAATGTTGTGCGTGGTCTCGGGATCGAGCGCCGAGGTCGCCTCGTCGCTCAGCAGCACGTCGGGGTCGTTGGCCAGCGCGCGCGCGATGCCCACGCGCTGCTTCTGGCCGCCGCTGATCTGGCTGGGATAGCGGTCGCGCAGGTGCTCCAGGCCCACGAGCGCCAGCAGGCGCTCCACCTTGGCCGGGATTTCGGCGCGTGCCACGCCGGCGATCTCGAGCGGCAGCGCCACGTTGCCATAGACCGTGCGGCGCGCCAGCAGATTGAAGCCCTGGAACACCATGCCGATGCGGCGGCGCTGGCTGCGCAGCTGCGCCTCGGACAGGCCGGTCAGGACCTGATCGCCGATGGTGATCGAGCCCTGGTCGGGGCGCTCGAGCAGGTTGATGCACTGAACCAGCGTACTTTTACCGGCCCCGCTGGGACCGATGATGCCGAACACCTCGCCCTGCTCGATGTGCAGGTTGATGTCGCGCAGGGCCTCGAAGCGGCCATGCGGCGTGGCGTACGTCTTGGATAGGTGTTGAATATGGATCATGGCATGTAATTTTGTATTGCCAGCTTTCTAAAGAGAACGACTGATTTATCCTCTTTTAATAACTAGAAGTTATATAAAACGGCTGTGACCCGGCACGCGGGCTGGCGGGCTCGCGCGAACGGGTCAGCAGGAGAGAATCGGGCCGGCCCGCGGGGGCCGGCCCGGTCTGCCAGGCGCTTGCGCGCCGGGCGGCGTGGCGTCAGCGGGCCCGCGAGATGCGGACTTCGGCGCCGCGGCGCTTCACCTCCAGGCCTTCGGAGGGAAGAATGCGCAGGCCTTCCAGGCCCTTGATGTAGCTGGAGCCCTGCATCTGCATCACGCGGATTTTATTCCGCATGACCACCGGGTTGTGGACCGGCATGCCGAACATCCAGACTTCGTCGAGAATGCGCGCCGAATTGAACTCGCCGGTGTGCTGCGCGGCGGGTCCGAGACAGAGCATGTGGCCCTCGCGGCCGAACACCGGGAACTGCTCCGGGCCGCACTCGATGGTCCAGGTGGTGCCGCCTTCGTAGCGATGGCCGGTGTTCAGGTCCCACCAGGCCTCGCCGCGCGGCAGGTACACCCGCACCGCCTTGCCCGGCGCGGTCACCGGCGCCACCAGCAGGGCCGGGCCCAGCAGGTATTGCAGGTCCCAGTCATGGGCATCGGGATCGTTGGGGAACGACATCGCCATCGAGCGCTGCACCGGCAGGCCGGTGCGGCCGGCGTCTTCGATCGCGCCCAGCACATACGGAATCAGGCGGTAGCGCCATTGCAGCCACGTGCGGGCGTGCGCCAGCGTCTCTTCGCCAAAGGCCCAGGGCAACAGGCCCTCGACGCCCTGGAAGCTGAAATTGGCCGAAAACACCGAGGCCTGCAGCCAGCGCAGGTAGAGCTCGGCGCTCATGCCTTCGAGGCCGGACTCGGCCGAGCCGATCGCGTGCACCTGCACCGGCAGGCCGCTCGCGCCGATCGAGAGCGCGGTGCGCAGCGTGTGCTGCAGGCCGTCCCAATCGTTGCTGACCTTGGGGCCTGCCTGCCACGGCAGGCGCTGGCCGGCCGGGAACAGGTCGGTGCTGGGCACCACGCCTTCGGGCGGGACCTTGTGTCCGGCCACCGCATCGAACAGCGCGCGACGGGCCAGCAGCGGATACATGGTGCGCAGCGCCGGACCGGACTCGCCGTTGCGCGCCGACACGCCATCGGGGATGGCGATCTGGGCGTCGCAGGCCGGCGCGTCGAGGCCGTCATCGACCAGCTGGCGATGGCGTTCGACCCACAGCGCGTAGGCGTCGCGGTACGTCAGGTCGAGCAGGCCATAGGGCTGCCCGTCGGTGGCGGCATTGCCGTCGAACACCTGGGCGCTGCCGTCGTCCTTGGTGAGCAGCCAGCCGCGGTCTTCGAGCTCCTCGAACAGCGGGCTCTGCTTGAGCACGCCCGGAAAGCCCGTGCCCGACACGTGCACGTTGTGCTTGTGGAACAGGGCCAGCACCTGGCGCGCATCGGGGAAACGCTGCGCGTCCCACTCGAACACCGACTTGTCGGCGGCGAAGTGCCAGGCGGCCGGCGTGGCCAGCGACACCACGTCGAGCGGGATCTGGTGCGAGCGGAACTGCTCGACAAGCGCCACGGTCTGCGTGGGCATCTCGCCCTTGGCCTGGGCCAGCCAGGCGCCCAGGGCCCACAGCACGGGCTGGCCGGCGCGGCCGGTCAGGGCGCTGTACTGGTTCAGGATCTCGCCCGGCTCGCCTGCGAACAGGAACAGGTCGAGCACCGGATCGTCGATCGTGAGCGTGTAGGCGGTGTCGGCGGGCGCCACACCCACCGCGTGTTCGACGCGGCGCAGGGTGTTGGCGTACACGCCCCAGCCCGTCGGGCTCCAGGCGAGCGGCAACGCGCGATGCTCGGGATCATCCGAGACCACGGATTCGTCGCGGCGGTTGAGATCGCCCGGGGTTTCGCCCAGGCCGTACACCCGCTCGCCGCTGCCGAGCGTGAACGCGGCATTCCAGACGGCGTGCGCGTCTTCGTCGAGCGCGTTGTGCCCGAAGGCGGGCGTCTGCGCCGACACCTCGGAGGTGAGCACCTGGGTCTCGCCGCGCCAGAGCACCACGCGCACGGGATCGTTCAGGATCTCGAGCGACACGTCGCCCTGCGTGATGCGCCAGCCGTTGCCGTCATCGCGGGGCGCGAGCGTGGCTTCGCCGACGGCCTCTTCGCGCGCCAGCAGCATCTCGGTGATCGCGCGGACGCGCGAACTGGGTTTGTCTTCGTTGAAATGCGAGGCAAACGCACACCGCAGGCGAAATACGCCGGGTGCGTGCGCTTCGACGACCAGCCGCAGGCCATCGCCCGCATCGAAATCATTGCGGCTGGGACGGGATGTCAGCAGCTCGACGGATTCGAGCTGGTTAGTATGATCAAAGTCGTACTTCGGCGGCACAGAGCATCCCCCGGCTTTAGCCAAAAAAACCAATAAAAGTCGTTATTTTGACGGATTTGGCCCTTGAAATAAACTCGGTCCCTCATTTCGTGCCGTCAGCCCTCCCCGGGACGGCACGAAACATGCCGTCCGGGCGGGGTCGGCGGACCGCGCAGCGGGCCCGCCTAGACAGAGTAAAGAGTCCGAATTTCGCTCATTCTGGCAGCAAATCGGCAACATCGCACCTGTATTGCGTCGGAGGCGCTCAATAAAGCGTCGGCCGGGTCCGCCACCGGGGCGGAAGCCCAAGCGCCCTCAGCGCGGGGCGATGCCGGTGAGCAAATCGGCCTCGAGCGGGGCCGGCTCGCCTTCCAAGGCAGCCGCAATCACCTCCCCCATCAAGGCCGACCAGCTCAGGCCGCGCGACGCGTAGCCGGTCGCCAGCCACATCCCTTCGGCATGGGCCAGCGGCCCCACGGCGGGCAGCCGGCCCGGCAGCACCGCGCGCCAGCCCGCCCAGCCCGGCAACGCGCCGGCCATGCCGGCCAGGTCGGGCGGCGCGGCCAACAGGCCGCCGGCCTTGCCGATATTGGTGAGCTGCCCGGCGGCCGACACCTGCGAGCTCGTCGCTCCATGCACATAGGTGCCACCGGCCACGCACCAGCCCTCGACCTGCGGCAGCAGATAGCCTTCCCCCGCCACCACGCAGCGCGGTCCGCCCGCCAGCGCGTCGGCAGGGAGCTGCGTGACCTCGCCGGCCAGTGCATGCATCTGCGCCAGGCGCGGCAAGGGCGCGAGCAGGCCGCTGCGCGCCAGCACGCCATGGGCCGCGCTGGCATTGGCCAGGATCACGTGATCGGCGTGCGCCAGCGTGGCGCCGGCCGCGTCTTCGGCGGACCAGCCGGCGCCGCGTCCGGCCACGCGGGCGACCTCGCCCTCGCGCCGCGTGATCAAGGGGTGATCGAGCAAGGCATCGATCAACGCCTGCGGCCGCACCAGCATGCCGTCGGCGAACCACACGCCGCCGCGCGCCAGCGGCAGGCCCGCGAGCGTCCCGGCCTCCGCGGCCGTGACCGCGCGCGCCCAGGATTCGGGAAATTGCAGGCTTTGCAGCGCCTGCGCCAGCAGGGGCTGCGCGTCGTCGCGTTCGAGTTGCAGCGTGCCGCAGCGGCGCACGATGCTGTCGGGCAGATGCGCCCAGCAGCGCCGCGCCGCCAGGCTGCCGGCGCGTGCCAGCCGGGCGCGCGGATTGTCGTCGCGCGCGATCACGGGCGTGAGGGCGGCGGCCAGATGATCGCGATGGGCCGGCGCCGCGGGTGCCAGCACGGTGACCGCGCGGCCGCGCCGCGCCAGCGCGTGCGCCACGCCCGCGCCGGCCAGGCCCGCGCCCACCACCAGCAGGGTGGCGTGGGGCGCGGCAGGCGGCGGCGCGACGGGTCTGTGCTGGGCGGTCCAGGGGGCACGGCGGCCCACCGCGATGTTCCATTTGCCGGCGGCGCCCTCGCGCCGCTCGACCTCGAAGCCGGCCTCGCGCAGGGCGGCGCGCACCGGGCCGGCCACGCACCAGGTGGCGAAGGTGGCGTCCGGCGCGGCCAGCCGCGCCAGCCGGCGCAGCAGCGCGGGCTCCCACATCTCCGGATTGTGACGCGGCACGAAGCCATCGAAGAAATACGCATCGACACGCGCCCGCAATTGAGGCGCGATGCGCGCGGCCGTGCCGAAGGCCAGCGTCAGCGTGACCGCGCCGCCCTCGAGCTCGAGCCGGTGCAGGCCCGGCAGGCGCGCGGGCCACTGCGCATACAGCGCGTCGGCCAGCGTGCGCAACGGCTCGGGCACGTGCGTGTCGCGCAGCGCGAGCAGGGTCTCGCGATCGAAGGGATGCCCCTCGATCGACACCATGTGCAGCCGCGCGCTGCGCGCGGGATCGGCGCGCCACGCCTGCCACAGCGCGAGAAAGTTGGTGCCCAGGCCGAAGCCGGTCTCGCACACCGTGAAGGCGGCGCGGCCGCGCCAGCGCTGCGGCAGTTCATTGCCCTGCAGAAACACGGTCTGCGTCTGGCCGTAGGCATCCGACGGCGCGTTGTAGACGTCGTCGTATTGCGGGCTCATCAGGCGGCCCTGCGCGTCGAGCGCGATCGCGGCCGGCGTGAGGGGAAGAAAAGACGAAGACATGGCGGATCGGGGCGGAGACGGTTGCGCCCGCAAGTCTACCGCCTCGGGCGCGCGCGCAGGCTCGTGGCCGTTGGCCGCAAGCCACGGCGGCGGCGCCGATATGACCCGCATCAAGCGCGCGCCGGACCATTTCGTCAAAACGTCTCACTTGCAGGCTTACACTTGATGCATGAACACGCCCTCCTCCAAGGCCGCGCTGGATCTCGGCGCCGCCATCGACACCGCCGTCTCGGCCGCGCATGCGGGCGCGGCGATCCTGCAATCCTATGCCCACCGGCGCGCCGATCTGGTCATCGACCACAAGGCGCACAACGATCTGGTCTCGCAGGCCGATCGCGAAGCCGAGGCCGCCGTGCTGGAGGTGCTGCGCGAGCGCACGCCGGCCTACGGCATCGTGGCCGAGGAAACCGGCGGCCGGGAGCAAGGCGTGGCCACCTGGTACATCGATCCGCTCGATGGCACCACCAACTTCCTGCATGGCATCCCGCACTACGCGGTCTCGATCGCGCTGGTCGCGCATGCCGGCACGCAGATCGGCCCGGGCGCGCCGATCGAGATCGACACGCCGGTGATCGGCGTGGTCTACGACCCCAACCGCGAAGAGCTCTTCACCGGCGTGCACGGCGTGGGCGCGTGGCTCAACGGCCGTCGCATCGCCTGCTCGCGCACGGCCACGCTCGAAGAGTCGGTCTTGGCCACGGGCTTCCCGTTCCGCGATTTTTCGTTCGCCGACCAATACATGCCGATGCTGCGCGACGCGATCTGCACCGCGCGTGGCGTGCGCCGCATGGGCGCCGCGGCGCTCGACCTGGCCTGGACGGCCGCCGGCCGCTACGACGGCTATTGGGAAATGGGCCTGGCGCCCTGGGACGTCGCCGCCGGCACGCTGATCCTGCGCGAAGCGGGCGGCGTGTGCCATGACATGCATGGCGAGGAGCCGTGGCCGCAGGGCGGCCGGGTGGTGTCGGGCAATCCCAAGGTGGCCGAAGCCCTGGCCCGCATGATCGCGCCGCACCTCAAGCCGCGCGCCTGATACGCATCGCGCATCCATGAAAAACCCCGCGGCGCGGGGTTTTTCGTTTGCGCGAGGCCGCGCATCAGGTGCCGGTGGCCTGGGTGGCGCCGCCGCCCTGCCCGTCCACTTCGGCCTGCGCCTCGTCGCGCAGCTCGCGCCGCAGGATCTTGCCCACGTTGCTCTTGGGCAGCTCCTGGCGCAGCTCGATCTGGCGCGGCCGCTTGTAGCCGGTGAGTTTTTCGCGGCACCAGGCCTCGACCTCGGCGACGGTGAGGCTGGGATCCTTGGGCACCACGTAGGCGCGCACGGCCTCGCCCGAATGCGGATCGGTGACGCCCACCACGGCGCACTCCAGGATCTTGGGATGGGCGGCGATCACGGCCTCCACCTCGTTGGGATAGACCTTGAAGCCCGACACCGCGATCATGTCTTTCTTGCGGTCGACGATGCGCACGTATCCGCGCTCGTCCATGATGCCGATGTCGCCGGTACGGAAAAAACCGTCCTGGGTCATCACGTTGCGGGTCTCGTCGGGCTTGTTCCAGTAGCCCAGCATCACCTGCGGCCCCCGGATGCAGACCTCGCCGCGCTCGCCATACGGCAGCTCGTGGCCGGCGTCGTCCAGGATCGCCACGTCGGTGGACGGCAGCGGCAGGCCGATCGAACCGGAGTACTCGGTGGCGTTGGTGGGATTCACGGTGGCCACGGGCGAGGTCTCGGACAGGCCGTAGCCCTCGATCAGCGGCTTGCCGGTGAGTTTGAGCCAGCGTTGCGCCACCACCTCCTGCACCGCCATGCCACCGCCCAGCGTGAGCCGCAGCGGCTCGAAGTCGAGCTTGGCAAACTCAGGATTGTTGACCAGCGCATTGAACAGCGTGTTGACGCCCGGGAACAGGTTCACGGGGGTTTTCTTCCAGGCGCCGATCAGCGCGGCCTGGTCGCGCGGATTGATGATGAGCAGGTTGCGCATGCCCGCGTGCATGCCATAGAGGCCGCAGGTGGTGAGCGCGAACACGTGATAGAGCGGCAAGGCGCTGATGATGGTGAGCGGCCCCGAATGGCCGCGCACGGCGGGCTGCGCCACGGCCTCGGTCTGCAGCACGTTGGCCACCAGATTGCCGTGCGACAGCATCGCGCCCTTGGGCGTGCCGGTGGTGCCGCCGGTGTACTGCAGCACCGCGAGATCGTTCATCCCGAGGCGCGGCGGCGCGAAGGGCGCGCCGCTGCCGCGCTTGAGCACCTCGGGCAGTCGCAGCGCACCGTCGATGTGCCAGGGCGGCACCAGCTTCTTGACGTGTCGCGCGACGAAATTCACCAGTGGCGCCTTGAGCCCGCCGAGCAGATCGCCGGGCGCCACGATCACGACGTGGCGCAGGTCGCCCTTGTCGCGCACATCCTGCAGCGTCTTGGCGAAATTCTCCAGGATCACGATGACCTCGGCGCCGCTGTCGTGCAGTTGGCGCTCGAGCTCCTCGCTCTTGTAGAGCGGATTGACGTTGACCACCACCATGCCGGCGCGGAACGTGCCGAGCAGGGCCACCAGATAGGCCGGCACGTTGGGCATCATCAGCGCGACCCGCGCGCCCTGCGGCAGGCCGGTGCCCTGCAGCCAGGCGGCAAACGCGCGGCCATGGGCATCGAGATCGGCGTAGGTGAGATTGGCGCCCAGCGAGGTGCAGGCGATGCGGTCGGCGTAGCGCTCGACCGCCTGATCGAGCAGATCGGTGAGGGAGGTATAGCCTTCGGTCGATATCTCGGCCGGCACACCCTCGGGATAACTCGCGAGCCAGGGACGAAGCATGGTGTTTGTCTCCCTTATTTCGTATTTTGTTTGATGATACCCTTTAACTATCGTTCCCAACGCACTTCAAACCTCGTATGAATCTCCTCGAACCCATCGTGACCTGGCGCCAGGAAATCGCAGCACTGCGCCGCGACATCCACGCGCATCCTGAGCTGGCCTTCGAAGAATTCCGCACCGCCGATCTCGTCGCGAAGCAGCTGCAGGATTGGGGCATCGAGATCGATCGCGGCCTCGGCGGCACCGGCGTGGTCGGCATCATCCGCGGCACGCAGCAAGGCACCCGCGCGATCGGCCTGCGCGCCGATCTCGACGCGCTGCCGATGCAGGAGGTCAACACCTTCGAGCACGCCAGCAAGCACCAGGGCAAGATGCACGCCTGTGGCCACGACGGCCACACCGCCATGCTGCTGGGCGCGGCGCGCTATCTGTCGCAGCATCGCGACTTCGCCGGCATCGTCTACGTGATCTTCCAGCCGGCCGAAGAAGGCGGCGGCGGCGCCAAGCGCATGATCGACGACGGCCTGTTCGAGCGCTTCCCGATGGAAGCCGTGTTCGGCATGCACAACTGGCCCGGCATGAAGGTCGGCCAGTTCGGCCTCACGTCCGGCCCGATCATGGCCTCGTCGAACGAGTTCTGCATCACGATTCGCGGCAAGGGCTCGCATGCCGGCATGCCGCACCTCGGCGTCGACCCGGTGATGACGGCGGTGCAACTGGCGCAGAGCCTGCAGACCATCATCACGCGCAACCGCAATCCGCTCGATGCCGCCGTGCTCAGCATCACGCAGATCCACACCGGCAGCGCCGACAACGTCGTGCCCAACGAGGCCGTGATGCGCGGCACCGTGCGCACCTTCACCATCGAGACGCTCGATCTGATCGAGCGCCGCATGAAGGAGATCGCCGAGCACACCTGCGCCGCGCTCGATTGCAAGGTCGAGTTCGTGTTCCAGCGCAACTATCCGCCCACCATCAACCATCCCGCCGAAGCCGCCTTCGCGGCCGATGTGATGCGCGATATCGTGGGCGCCGACGACGTGAACGACAACGTGCAGCCCACGATGGGCGCCGAAGACTTCGCGTTCATGCTGCTGGAGAAGCCGGGCGCGTATGTCTGGATCGGCAACGGCACGGGCGACCATCGCGACATCGGCCACGGCGCGGGCCCCTGCATGCTGCACAACGGCAGCTACGACTTCAACGACGAGCTGCTGCCGCTGGGCGCCACGTACTGGGTGCAACTGGCCACCAAGTGGCTGGCGCGGCCCTGATCCGCACGCCGCAACGAATCAGCCCGGGCGATGCCCGGGCTTTTTTCTTGGCGCGCGCTCAGCGTGCGTCGGGCTCGAGCGCGGGTGCGGCCGCCGCCGCGCGCTCGTCGGGCAGCAGCGTCACCATCGCCGCCGTGCAGGCCGCGATCACCGCCATCACGAGCAGCAAGGTGTTGAAGCCGGCCTGCTTGACCACCGGCCCGAGCAGCCACACCGCCAGCGAGCTCACGCCGAACGACACGGTCAGTCGCATGCCGGCCACGCGCGAGCGGCTGCGGTCGTCGACATAGCGCACGATCATCGCGTCGGTGAACGGGATCGCGCCGAAGATGAACACCATGGCGCCCAGCAGCGCCAGATAGAGCGCCCAGCCCTGCGCCCAGGCCGCCCACAGCAGCAGCGGGATCTGCGCGAGCGCGATGCTCAGATACAGCGGCTTGAGCGAGACGCGGTCGATCAGCCGGCCCACCACGATCTGGGTCAGCGATGCGGCCACATAGATGCCGGCCAGCAGCGCCCCCAGCCACACCGGATCCTCGACCACGCCGCGCAGGCGCTCGTCCAGCAGCTGCGCGTTGCCGTTGGTGGTGAAGTTGAAGAGCAGGCTGCCGGTCACGGCCGCCGCCGTCATGACCGCGAACGCGCGCGCCAGCGCCTGCGGGGGCAGCGTGACGGCCGCGCGGCTCTTGCGGCGGGACGGCGGCTCGGTCTCGTCGGGGCAGACCCGCATGAACACCAGGCCGCACACGATGGAGAACAGGCCCGGCACGGCGAACGCCGCGCGCCAGCCGAAGGCCTGCACCAGCAGGCCGGTGACCAGCGCGGCCACCGCCACGCCCAGGTTGCCGGCCAGGCCGTTCACGCCGATCACCGCACCGGGGTTGGGCGCGTGCTGCACGATCATCGGAATCCCGACCGGGTGGTAGATCGCGGCGAACAGGCCCACCAGCGCCAGCGCCCCCGCCAGTTGCCAGGCATTCTGCGTGAAGGCGCACAGCAGGGCCGCGCCGCCGATGCCGAAGAAGAACAGCAGCATCATGCGGCGCCGCCCCCACAGGTCGCCGAGCCGGCCGGCGGGCCAGGAGCCGATGCCGAACAGGAAGAACGCGGCCACGCCGTAGGGCATCAGGTCTTCCCATTGCGCGAAGCCGAAGTCGGCGGCAATGGTGCCGACCGCGGCCGCGAAGATGAGCAGGAACATATGGTCGATCGCGTGCGCGATGTTGAGCAGCAGCGTGACCGGGCGGGCGAACGGCCGGGCGGGGGAATCGATGGCGGACATGAGGAGAATCCGAAGGTGGCGGCCAGGGTGCAGGCCGGACGGCGCCAGTGTGCCCAGGAGCGGTTATTCTGTCTTTCTCGGTTTCGACTGAAACTATCGCGATATGGACAAACCGCACGGCGCCACCTCCTGCGCCACCATCATCAGCGTGTCCTACCCCGACGCGCCCGGCATCACGACGCGCCGCCGGCAGCTGGCCGCCGACTACGACATCGAGCCGCACTGGCACGAGCGCGCACAGCTGCTCTATGCCTCGCAGGGGGTGATGCGGGTCTCCACGCCGCGCCGGCTCTGGATCGTGCCGCCCACGCGGGCGCTGTGGATCCCGGCCGGCACCGTGCATGCGATCCGCATGACCAGCACGGTGGACATGCGGAGCCTCTATATCGACGCCGGGCTGGTGACGACGCTGCCCGAGGATTGCGCGGTGCTGGAAGTGACGCCGCTGATGCGCGAGCTGGTGGTGCGCATCACGGAGGCGGGCGTGTCGGCAAGCCATCGCACCGCCCCCGCCGATCACGACGCGCTCAGCACCTTGCTGCTGGCCGAGCTGGGCCGGCTCGAGCCGCGCGCCTTCGATCTGCCGCTGCCGGCCAGCCCCGCGCTGCGATCCCTGTGCGAGGCGCTGCTGGCGGACCTGAGCCAGCCCCTGGCGCCGCGCGAGGCGGCCGCGCGCCTGGCGGTGAGCACGCGCACGCTGTACCGGCGCTTTCTCGACGAGACCGGGCTCACCTATCCGCGCTGGGTGCAGCAGGCGCGCCTGCTGGAGGCGGTGCGCCGCCTGGCCGAGGGTGCCGCCGTGACCACCGTGGCGCTGGACCTCGGCTACCAGAGCCCGAGCGCCTTCACCGCGATGTTCCATCGCCAGTTGGGCAGCGCGCCGCGCCAGTGGCGTTGATTGCGCGCGCATCGGTTGCGCGCGCAGAGGATCGGGGCCGTCAGGCGGGCGCGGGCAAGGCCAGGCAGGTGGCCAGGAAGCGCTGCGCGGCCCGCGCGCTCGCGCCGGCGTGCGGCACCAGGATGCTGAGCGTGCGCGTGAGGGGCCGGGGCAGCAGGCGCAGCACGGCCAGGCTGCCGTCTTCGTGCTGCATCGACATGATGGACACGAAGCCCACGCCCAGGCCGGCGCGCACGGCTTGTTTCACGCCCTCCACGCCCGCCAGCTCCAGCCCGATCGCGGGCTCCAGGCCCGCCAGCGCGTAGGCGCGTTCGACCAGCCGCCGCACGCCCGAGCCGGGCTCGCGCATCACCAGTGGCGAGCGCGAAAGATCGCGCAGGGTCGCGCCGCCCTTGCCCGCCAGCGCATGGTCGGCGCGCACGATGGCCACGACCTCGTCCTGGCGCCAGGCGTGCACCTCGGTGTCGGCGGGCAGGCCGGTGGGCACCTCGCCCTCGATGAAGGCCAGGTCCAGCACCGACAGCCGCTCGACGATCTCGCGCGTGTTGCCATCGGACAGGTGCAGCCCCACCGCCGGATAGCGGGCGCGAAAGTCGGCCACCAGGCCCGGCAGCAGATAGCTCGCGGGCGTCGTGCTCGCGCCCAGGCGCAGGGAGCCCGTTTCGAGGCCGCGCCAGGCGTCGCGCACCGCGCGGGCCTGGCCGTAGACCTGGCGCAGCGCGCGCGCCTGCACGGCCAGTCGCTCGCCGGCCTCCGTGAGGACGATGCCGTGGCCGCTGCGGCGGTACAGGGGCTCGCCGAACCAGTCCTGCAGGGCGCGCAGCTGGCCGGACAGCGCGGGTTGCGACAGATGCAGGGCGGCCGCGGCGCGGCTGATGTTGCCCGCGTCGGCCACGGCGGCAAAGCTGAGCAGCTGATCGGGCGTCATAGGAGCTCGATATCCAAAAATGCGATAGTAAATATTTTAATAAAAGATTTTTCAAATAACGCCGGACGACCTAATATTTCTTCCAGTTATTTAAATATCTTTTTTAATCATGAGCACCGCCTCCGCCGCCGCCCCGCTTCCCGCCGCCACGCCCTGGCGCGACAAACTCAATGGGGTGTTGTTCGTCGCCCTGATGGCCGGCGCCGTGGTGCAGCTGGCCGACCTGCCCTTCATCCGCGGCATGGGCTTCTCGCCGCTCGTGGTCGGCATCGTCTGCGGCATGCTTTATGGCAACTTCCTGCGCGGCACCATGCCGGCCGACTGGAGCGCGGGCGTCAACTTCACCGCCCGCCGCCTGCTGCGCATCGCGGTCGCGTTCTACGGCCTGAACATCAGCATCCAGCAGATCGCGGCCGTGGGCCTGCCCGGCCTCGCCGTGTCGGTCGCGGTGGTGGTGGGCACGCTGGTGCTCGGCGCCGTGGTGGGCCAGCGCCTGCTCGGGCTCGACCGCGACACCGCGCTGCTCACCTCCGCGGGCAGCGCGATCTGCGGCGCGGCCGCCGTGCTGGCCTTCGAACCGACCTTGCGCGCGGCGCCCCACAAGAGCGCCGTCGCCGTGGCGACCGTGGTGCTGTTCGGCACGCTGTCGATGTTCCTCTACCCCATCGCCTATCACGCGGGCTGGCTCACGTTCGACACCCAGGCGCTGGGCATCTACATCGGCGGCACCATCCACGAAGTGGCGCAGGTGGTGGGCGCGGCCAGCAACATCGATCCCGCGACCACCGAGGTCGCGACCATCGTCAAGATGACCCGCGTAGCGCTGCTGGTGCCGGTGCTGCTGGTGCTGGGCCTGTGGCTGCGCGCCGCCGCGCGCCGCGAGGGCGGCGCCCAGGCTGGCGCCGGCAAGCTGCCGGTGCCGTGGTTCGCCATCGGTTTCCTGGCGCTGGCCATCGTCAACTCGCTGCAGGTGCTGCCGCCCGACGTGGTCAACGCGATCCGCCGCCTCGATGTGTTTGCGCTCACGATGGCCATGACCGCGCTCGGCATCGAAACCCGCTTCGCGCAGATCCGCAAGGCCGGCGCGCGCGTGCTGGTGCTCGGGCTGGTGCTGTATGCCTGGCTGATCCTGGGCGGTTACGGCCTCGTCAAACTGGTGGCCTGAGGCCTTGCGGGCCCACCGGCGCACGCGCGCGCCGGTGTCGCATTTTTCCTGCATAATCGGTCGGTTGCATACCAGGAGCCGGCCATGACAGCGCCCAAGAATACCTATACCCAATTGCCCGCCGGCCGCGAACCCGTACTGCGCGTCATGCCCATGCCG
>Ga0160496_1000340_pt1 | contig 24447 bp, 20 predicted proteins | sample DIDPMG_2_FD_108231 | JGI IMG/M metagenome (GOLD analysis project Ga0160496, IMG submission 108231) | Enriched soil microbial communities from UW Madison campus, WI, USA - DID2937_E24_FP MG | ecosystem: Environmental > Terrestrial > Soil > Grasslands | place: USA: Madison, Wisconsin | collected...
AGACGCAGCGCTCGCTGCATTTCTTCGCGATCTCCACCGAGAAGATGCCGGTGCCGCTCGTGACCGCCATGGCTCGCCTCAAGCAGGCCGCGGCCAAGGTCAACGCCGAACTGGGTGAGCTCGATGCGGGCATCGCAGACGCCATCTCGCGCGCGGCCGACGAAGTGATCGAAGGCAAGTGGCCCAACGAGTTCCCCCTGTCGGTGTGGCAGACGGGCTCGGGCACGCAGAGCAACATGAACATGAACGAGGTGCTGGCCAACCGCGCCTCCGAGCTGCTGGGCGGCGAGCGCGGCGAAGGCCGCAAGGTCCATCCCAACGATCACGTCAACCGCGGCCAGTCGTCCAACGACACCTTCCCGACCGCCATGCACGTGGCCGCCGCGGTCGAGGTCGAGCAGCGCCTGCTGCCGGCCCTCAAGGCCCTGCGCGCCACGCTGGCCGCCAAGAGCGCCGCGTTCTACGACATCGTCAAGATCGGCCGTACCCACCTGCAGGATGCCACGCCGCTCACGCTGGGCCAGGAGATCTCGGGCTATGTGGCCCAGCTCGACCTCGCCGAACAGCAGATCCGCGCCACGCTGCCCGGCCTGCACCAGCTCGCCATCGGCGGCACCGCGGTCGGCACCGGCCTGAACGCCCATCCCGAGTTCAGCAACAAGGTCAGCGCCGTGCTGGCCCACGCCACCGGCGCCGCCTTCGTGTCGGCGCCCAACAAGTTCCAGGCGCTGGCCTCGCACGAAGCGCTGCTGTTCGCGCACGGCGCGCTCAAGTCGCTCGCCGCCGGCCTGATGAAGATCGCCAACGACGTGCGCTGGCTGTCGAGCGGTCCGCGTTCGGGCCTGGGCGAGATCAGCATTCCGGAAAACGAACCGGGCAGCTCGATCATGCCGGGCAAGGTCAATCCCACGCAGTGCGAAGCGCTCACGATGCTGTCCGCGCAGGTGCTGGGCAACGACGTCGCCATCAACATCGGCGGCGCCAGCGGCAACTTCGAGCTCAACGTCTACAAGCCGCTCGTGATCCACAACTTCCTGCAATCGGTGCGCCTGTTGGCCGACGGCATGCACAGCTTCGACGAGCACTGCGCCAAGGGCATCGAGCCCAACCGCGAGCGCATCACCGAGCTGGTGCAGCGTTCGCTGATGCTCGTGACCGCGCTGAATCCGCACATCGGCTACGACAAGGCCGCGCAGATCGCGAAGAAGGCGCACAAGGAAAACCTGTCGCTCAAGGAATCGGCGCTGGCGCTCGGCCACGTCACCGAGGCCGAGTTCGACGCCTGGGTCGTGCCGGGCGACATGACCAACGCCAAGCGCTGATCCGCCTGCCGCGAGTGCATCAGGCCGCGTCCCGCAAGGGCGCGGCCTTTTTCATGGCCTCCGCCCGTGCAAGCCGCTTCGCCCGCACGGCGCGGCCGTTGCTCATGGCGCCGCGAGCAGCCAGAGCGGAATCGTGACGGCCGAGAGCAGCGTGCCGAGCGAGATCAGCACGGCCACCATGCGGCCGTCGCCGCCCATGCGCATCGCCAGCACATAGGCCGCCGAGGCCGTGGGCAGGGCGCCGAACAGCAGCAGCATGCGCGCGGCAAGCGGGTCGAGCGCGAGCAGCCAGGCCGCGCCCAATGCCACCAGCGGCATCAGCCCCAGCTTCACGGCCAGCATCCAGCCGATCAGCCCGCCGTAGCCCTTGCCGCCCTCCCACGACAGGCTGGCGCCCACGCAGATGATGCCCAGCGCGATGGCGGCGCTGCCGAGACGGCCGAACACCACGTCGACCGGTCCGGGCAGGTGCAGGCCCGCCAGGTTGCACACCAGCGCGAGCACCGTCGACACGACCAGCGGATTGCGCAGCAGCTCGCCGAACAGGTTCTTGCCGTTGTGGCGCGCGAGGCCGTACACCGCGGCCACGTTGGCCATGGGCACGGCGAAGCCGATGATGAGCGCCATCACGGTCTGGCCGGCCTGGCCGCCGAGGCTGGCCGCGAGCGCGAGGCCGATGTAGGTGTTGAAGCGATAGCCGCACTGCGCCGCCGAGGCCAGCGCGATCGGGGCGGGCCGCAGCAGCGGCGCGGCCAGCCAGGAGAGCACCACGCCGGCGCCGATCATGAGGGCGGCGGCCTGCAGCAGCAGCACCGCGTTGCCCGCGCTGATGGGCGTGCGCAGGATGGACTGGAACAGCAGCGCGGGGAACAGCACGAAGTAGACCAGCCGCTCCGTGCCGGCGAAGAATTCGCGGGCAAAACCCAGTTTGTGGCGCAATGTCCAACCCAGCGCGACCAGCAGAAAATCCGGCAAGACCAGCAGTGCAACCGACATGATGTTCCGTCTATATCTCGGGGAATGGGCTCGCCCGGGATGCTACCGCAATGGTCCGATTTGCTGCTATTCTCCGAGGTTCAGACGTGGCGGGGCCCGCCCTGGGTCAGCTCGAGACACACCGCAATACCGCGTCAGCTAACAATTCATAGAGATCGCCCGTCCACAGATGGGCGAACGGCACATCGGCCTTTCTTACGCGGGGGGCCGTCAATACTAGGAGGAAACACACCCATGATCAAAGTCCGCACCCTGGTCCAGGCCATTGCCATGGCCGCCGGTCTGGCCGCCGTTTCGGGCGCCCACGCCGCCGACTTCCCGACCAAGCCGATCCGCGTGATCGTGCCCTTCGCGCCGGGCGGTTCGACCGACATCATCGCGCGCATCGTGACGCAGCGCATGAGCCAGGAACTCGGCCAGCCGATGGTCGTCGAGAACAAGGGCGGTGCCGGTGGCGCCATCGGCGCGGCCGAAGCCGCTCGTGCCGCGCCCGACGGCTACACGCTGTCGATCGCCACGGTCTCGACCATGGCCGTGAACCCGGCCTGCCGTCCCAACGATCTGCCGTACGATCCGCTCAAGGATTTCCAGCCGGTCACCAACTTCGCCAACACGGCGAACGTGGTCGCCGTGAACCCGAAGTTCCCCGCCAAGGACTTCAAGGGCTTCCTGGAAGAGCTCAAGAAGAACCCGGGCAAGTATTCCTACGGTTCGTCGGGCACCTGCGGCGTGCTGCACCTGATGGGTGAGTCCTTCAAGATGGCCACCGGCACCGACATCGTGCACGTGCCCTACAAGGGTTCGGGCCCGGCCGTGGCCGACGCCGTCGGCGGCCAGATCGAAATCCTGTTCGACAACCTGCCGTCGTCGATGCCCCAGATCCAGGCCGGCAAGCTGCGTGCCATCGCCATCGCCTGGCCCCAGCGCATCGACTCGATCAAGGACGTCCCGACCTTCGCCGACGCCGGCTTCCCGGTGCTGAACCAGCCCGTCTGGTACGGCCTGCTGGCGCCCAAGGGCACCCCGATGGAAGTCGTGAACAAGCTGCGCGACGCCGCCGTGATCGCCCTGAAGGACCCGAAGGTCATCAAGACCCTCGACGACCAGGGCTCGGCCCCGTCGGGCAACACCCCGGAAGAATTCGCCAAGGAAATCAAGGCGCAATACGACTGGGCTGCCGACGTCGTGAAGAAGCAGAACATCAAGCTCGACTGATGCCGCTGCGGCCCGCCTCGTGCGGGCCCCGGATCACGATGAGGCGCCCGCGGGCGCCTCATTTTTTTGCGCTTTCTGGCGCGGGGCGCGCTAGGCGCTGTCGTTGGCGCGGCAGGCCACGCGCAGCCGCTCGATGAAGTCGCGATGCAGGCCCGACAGGGCCTCCTGGCTGCGGGTCAGCAGGCTGACCGGCACGCGCAGGGGCGGATCGAGGCGGCGCAGCACCATGCCCGGGCGCAGCATGGCGCGCGCGGTGTAGGCGTCGACGATGGCCTCGCCGCAGCCGGCCTCGGCCAGCGCGCAGGCCACGTAATGGGTCTGCACCTGGATCGCCACCGGGGGCGTGAGCGCCTGCGCGTCCAGCGCCATCTGCAGCATGGCGCCGCTGGCGTCGCGCGCATCCAGCACGATCAGCGTTTCGCCGGCCAGCTCGGCGAGCCGCACCGGCGCGTCGTCGGCGGGCGCGGGCCGGCGGCCCAGGTGCACGAGTTCGGTGTGGCCCAGCGGCGTGCGGGTGAGGCCGGGGTAGTCGTTGGTGTCGAACGTGATCGCCAGGTCGAGCTCGCGCGCGAGCAGGCCCTGCACCAGCTCGGCGCTGTGGTGGGTGTGGATGTCGAAGGTGATGCCGGGCTGGTGGTCGCGGCTGGCGCGCACCACGCCGGGCAGCAGGCCCAGGCCCATGGCCGGCGCGCAGCCCACGCGCAGGTGGCCGTTGGGGCTGTCGCGCAGGCTCGCGGCCAGGCGCCGCACGCTGTTGAGGTCCTGGCTCAGGCGCGCCACCTCCGGCGTGAGGATCTCGGCCTCGCGCGTGGCGACCAGCCGGCCCTTCACGCGTTCGAACAGCTTGAAGCCCAGCTGCGATTCCGCATGCGCGAGCAGCTTGCTCGCCGCGGGCTGCGAGATGTGCAGGGCGGCGGCGGCTTCGGTGAGCGAGCCGGTGCGACGGATGGCTTCGAAGATTTCGATGTGGCGCAGGCGCATGGGAGCAAGGGAGGGCGGGGCAATGCCCGATTCTATGCGAGAGCGCGCCGCGCGCTTCGCTATCATGAGGGCCATCGATGAGGAGAGGGCGATGACGCGACGCATGAATCTGCTGGCCTGCCTGGCGCTGGCCGCCGCCACGACGGGGCTGGCGCAGGCCCGCACACCGGCGGCCGACATCAATCCCGAGGGCGCGTCGGGCTACCAGGCCAAGGCGCTGGTGCACGCGCGCCAGGAGATGATCGCCACCGCCAATCCGCTGGCCAGCGCGGCCGGCGAACGCATCCTGCGTGCGGGCGGCAGCGCGATCGACGCGGTGATCGCCGCGCAGCTGGTGCTCAATCTCGTCGAGCCGCAGTCGTCGGGCATCGGCGGCGGCGCCTTCCTGATGCACTACGACGCCGCCAGCGGCGAGCTGGTCAACTACGACAGCCGCGAGACCGCGCCGGCCGCCGCGCGGCCCGACCGCTTCTGGCGCGACGGCAAGCCGCCGTCGTTCGCCGATTCGGTCAACAACGGCATGGCGGTCGGCACGCCGGGGCTGCTGCGCGGCCTCGAGCTGGCCCATCGCGAGCATGGCAAGCTGCCGTGGGCCGCGCTGTTCGCGCCCGCGATCGCGCTTGCCGAGCAGGGCTTCGCCGTGTCGCCCCGCTTGCACGAGGTGTTGCAGCAGACGCCCGCGCTGGCGCGCCAGCCGGCCGCCGCCGCCTACTTTTTTGATGCGGACGGCAAGCCCTGGCCGGTCGGCCACGTGCTGCGCAATCCGGACTTCGCGGCCGTGTTGAAGCGGGTCGCCGCCGAGGGCGCGGACGCGTTCTACCGCGGCCCGATCGCGCGCGACATCGTGGCGGCGGTGCGGGCCCATGCCACGCCGGGCGACCTCACCGAGGCCGACCTGGCCGGCTACCGCGCGCAGGCCGAGCAGCCGGTCTGCGGGCGCTATCGCGGCTATCGCCTGTGCGGCCCCCCGCCGCCGTCGAGCGGGCCGCTGGCGGTGCTGCAGATCCTCGGCATTCTCGAACACACGCCGATCGCGCGGCTCGCGCCCGACAGCGCGGCGGCGGTGCATTACTTCGCCGAGGCCGGCCGGCTGGCCTATGCCGATCGCGATTTCTACGTGGCCGACCCGCGCTACGCCGACGTGCCGGTGGCGGCGATGCTGGCGCCCGCATACCTGCGGGCGCGCGCCGCGCTGATCCGGCCCGAGCGCAGCATGAAGACGGCGCTGCCCGGCGACCCGGCCGGGCTGCTGGCCTCGCGTGCGCCGGACACCGCGCTCGAGCTGCCCTCCACCACGCATCTGGTGGTGGTCGACGCGGCCGGCAACGTGGTCTCCATGACCTCCACCATCGAGTCGGCGTTCGGCAGCAAGATCTTCGTGCACGGCTTCCTGCTCAACAACGAGATGACCGATTTTTCGTCGTCCTGGCAGGACCCGGAGGGCCGCCCCGTGGCCAACCGCGTCGAGGGCGGCAAGCGGCCGCGCAGCGCGATGGCGCCCATGATCGTGTTCCGCGGCGGCAAGCCCTATCTCGCGGTGGGATCGCCCGGCGGCAGCGCCATCATCAACTACGTGGCCAAGACGCTCGTGGGCGTGCTCGACTGGCGCCTCGACATCCAGCAGGCCATCGCGCTGCCCAATCGCGGCAGCCGCAACAAGGCCACCGAGATCGAGGCCGGCAGCCCGCTCGAGGCGGTGGCGCCACGGCTGCGCGCCATGGGCCACGAGGTGAAGTTCGAGTCGTTCCCGAGCGGGCTGCAGGGCATCGTGATCCTGCCCGACGGCCTGCAGGGCGGCGCCGACCCGCGCCGCGAGGGCGTGGTGCTGGGCCGCTGAGGCGGCTCAGTCGTCGTTGGCGGCCGGCGCGCCAAAGCGGGCGTTGTGCTCGCCCAGGGCGGGCGGCAGGCGCCGCAGCGCGGCCGGCGTGCGCGACAGCTTGATCGGCGAGCCGATGCCGCGATAGGCGCCGTCTTCGAGCACCATGCCGCGATGGCGCGTGTGCGGATGGGCCAGCACCTGCGCCACGTCCTGCACGGCGGCGGCCGGCACGCCGCGCGCGAGCAGCGTCTCGGCGAAGCCGGCGGCCTCCTTCCCGGCCAGCAGCGCGGTCAGCGCCGCGTGCAGCTGCGGCCGGTGCGCCAGCCGCGCCGCGTTGTCGGCGAAGCGCGCGTCCTGCGCCAGCGCCGGCGCATCCAGCGTGCGGCACAGGACCTCGAACTGGCGGTTGTTGCCCACCGCCAGGAACAGCGTGCCGGCCGCGGTGGCGAAGGTTTCGTAGGGCGCGATGTTGGGATGCGCGTTGCCGCTGCGGCCCGGCACCTTGCCGCCATAGAAATAGTTGGGCGCGTGCGGATGCAGCAGCGAGATCGCGCAGTCGTACAGCGTGATGTCGAGAAACTGGCCGAGGCCGCTGCGCACCCGCTCGTTGAGCGCCAGCAGGATCGCCACCGTCGCGTTCAGCCCGGTGACCATGTCCACCACCGGCAGGCCCACGCGCGTGGGCTCGCCGTCGGCGTCGCCGTTCACGCTCATCAGGCCGCACATGGCCTGGGCGCAGGCGTCGTAGCCCGGCAGGCCGCCCAGCGGACCGTCGGCGCCGAAGCCGCTGACGCGGCAATGGATCAGGCGTGGAAACGCGGTCTTGAGCGTGTCGTAGCCCAGGCCCCACTTCTCCATCGTGCCGGGCTTGAAGTTCTCGACCAGCACGTCGGCGTCGGCCAGCAGGCCGCGCAGGAACGTGCGGCCCGCCTCCTGCGCGAGGTCCAGGGCCAGGCCGCGCTTGTTGCGGTTGACGCCGACGAAGTAGGCGGCGGTGTCGCCGGCCACGCCCGGCGCGAAGGGCGGGCCCCAGCCGCGCGTCTCGTCGCCGCCGGGCGGCTCGATCTTGATCACGTCGGCGCCATGGTCGGCCAGCACCTGCGTGCTGTAGGGGCCGCCCAGCACGCGCGACAGGTCGATCACGCGGCAGCCGGCCAGCGCGCCGGCGGAGGGGGGAGTCTGTGTCATGGCGTCAGTCGATCTTGATGTTGGCGTCGCGGATCACCTTGCCCCACTTGTCCACCTCGGCATCGATGAACTGGCCGAGGGCGGCGGGCGTGCGGTCGGTGGCGGGCACGATGCCCTGCTTGGTGAGCGTGTCGCGCACCGCCGGCGAGTCCAGGGTGGCGACGAAGGCGCGGTTGAGCTTGTCGACCACGGCGGGCGGGGTGTCCTTGGGCGCGACGATGCCGAAGAACACGCTCACGTCGTAGCCCGGCAGGCCCTGCTCGGCGATGGTGGGCAGCTCGGGCAGCGCGCTGGAGCGGTCGGCGCTGGTCAGGCCGAGCGCGCGCAGGCGGCCGGACTGCACCAGCGGCAGCGCGGTCAGGATGTCGGTGAACGACATCGACACCTGGCCGCCCAGCAGATCGTTGAGCGCCGGGCCGGTGCCCTTGTAGGGCACGTGCAGGATGCGCGTGTCGGCCATGCGGTTGAACAGCACGCCGGCCAGGTGCGACGAGGCGCCGTTGCCCGACGAGGCGTAGCTGAGCTGGTCCGGATGCGCCTTGGCGTAGGCGATCAGCTCCTGCACGTTGTTCGCCTGCACCGACGGATGCACCACCAGGATGTTGGGCAGGTGGCCGATGCGCACGATGGGCGCGAAGCTTGCGCGCGGGTCGTAGCCCTGGTTGCGATACAGGCTCACGTTGATGGCCAGCGGGCCGGAGGTGCCGAACAGCAGGGTGTAGCCGTCGCCTTTGGCGCGCGACACGTATTCGGCGCCGATGTTGCCGCCGGCGCCGCCGCGGTTTTCCACCAGCACGGTCTGGCCCAGCTCGGCCTTCAGGCCCTCGGCCAGCCGGCGTGCCATCGCATCGGTGGGGCCGCCGGGCGGGAAGGGCACGATCAGGGTGACCGGGCGGTCGGGGTACTCGGCCTGGGCGGTGCCGGCCAGCAGGCCGGCGCCGAGCAGCATGGCCGCGCCAAGGCGGGCGATGCGGTGAATCAGGGGCTGCGTCATGGTGGGATGTCTCCTGTGGTTATGGCACGCGGCGGATCGAGCCGCCGGTGATCGGGCGGGCGGCGGCCAGGAGGCCGCCGCGGCAAGAAATCACGGTTGCGCCGCCAGCACGCGGCGGTGCGTGTCGTCGTCGTCTTCCGGGATGCCGCAGGGGTCGTGCGGCATCAGGCGGTGGCGCAGCACCTGGTCGGCGAGCAGGGCGCGGCCCGCCAGGCCCTCGCCGCGCGCCTCGTGCCGCAACGCGGCCAGCGACAGCGCGTGGTAGAGGCCGGAGGCGGCCTGGCGCGCCAGCGCGTCGCGGCCGCTGTCGGCGGCATGCGCGGCCAGCGCAAAGGCCGCGTCGAGCGCCGCGTCCTGTTGCGGGCGCAACGATGCGGGGCAGGGTACGCCATCGCGCAGCAGCGCGTCGACGTGGGCGCGCAGCGCGGGCAGGGCCTGCTCGCGCCGGATCGCGCGCAACACGTCGAGCGCCACGATGTTGCTGGTGCCCTCCCAGATCGAGCCCAGGTGCGCGTCGCGCATCAGGCGCGGCTCGACCCACTCCTCGATGTAGCCGCAGCCGCCGCGCACCTCCATCGCGTCGCCCGTCACCTTGCGGGCATCGCGGCAGGCGCGGAACTTGATCAGCGGCGTCATGATGCGGGGCAGGGCCGGGTCGCCCTCGCCGGCCTCGGCGCGCGCCAGCGCCTGCGCCGTCTGGAACATCACGCTGCGCGCCTGCTCGGCCCACAGCATCATCTTGGCCAGCTGGCGCCGCATCAGCGGCATGTCGGCCAGCGGCTGGCCGAACGCGCGGCGCTCGCGCGCCACGTACATCGCCTCGGCGCAGGCGCGCCGCATCAGGCCGGCCGCGCGCATGCCATTGGACAGGCGCGAGTTGTTGATCATGTCGGCCATCTGCTTGAAGCCGCGGCCGCGCTCGCCCACCAGCCAGGCGCGCGCGCCTTCCAGGCGGATCTCGCCGCTGGCCATCGAGCGCGTGCCGAGCTTGTCCTTCAGGCGCAGGATGCGATAGTGATTGTGGCTGCCATCGGGCAGGTCGCGCGGCAGCAGGAACAGCGATACGCCCTTGAGCCCCGGGTCCGGCTCGCTGCGTGCCAGCACCATGGCAAAGCCCGCGTCGGGATTGGAGCAGAACCACTTGTCGCCGGTCAGCGTCCAGCTGCCATCGGCCGCCTCATGCGCCTCGGTGGTGGTGGCGCTGACGTCGGAGCCGGCGCCCTGTTCGGTCATGAACATCGCGCCCTGGCGCAGGCTGTCGAAATCCAGGCTCGTGACCTGCGGCACCACCTGCGCCACCAGCGCCGGATCGCCGTAGCGGCGCAAGGTGCGCGCCAGCGAGTCGGTCATGCTGACCGGGCAGCACAGGCCGAACTCGGCCTGCACGAACAGATGGCTCAACGCGTATTTGGCGGCGGCGGGCATGGGCTCGGGCCAGCCGAGCACGCCGCCCCGGTGCGACAGCGCCGCCAGGCCGAACTCGCTGTAGGCCAGCCGTTCCAGCGCGACGTAGTCGGGGTGCTTGTCGATGCGCGATTCGTCCACGCCGGTGCGGTGGCGCACCGACAGCGTGGGCGGGTGCTGGTCGGCCGACATGGCGAGCGCGTCCATCGCGCCGCCGGCCAGCGCGCCGAGACGGCTCAGATGCGGCTGCAGATGGGCGTTGAGCGCGGGCGGCAGGTAGCGTGCCGCCATGGGCGCCGCGTACGGGTCGCAGTCGTACAGGTTCTGGCCGCGCGAGTCGGGCACCGCCGTCGGGGCGGGCAGGGGGGCAGGCGTATCCATGGCGTCTCCGGTGTTCTGGTTCTGCGGGTCATGGTGCGCGCGCCGATTGATCTATACAAATACCGTTTTCGTGTTGAACAATACACAGAAAATATGGATGGAGACGGAATGGACCTCGAACCGCGCCTGCTGCGCTACTTCATCGCCGTGGCCGAGGAGCGCCATTTCAGCCGTGCCGCGCAGCGCCTGCACATCTCGCAGCCGCCGCTGTCGTATGCGATCCGGCAGCTCGAGGAGCAGCTCGGCGCCCGGCTGCTCGAGCGCACCAGCCGCCACGTGGCGCTCACGCCCGCCGGCCACACGCTGTACGGCCAGGCGCGGGCGCTGCTGCGGCAGTCGGAAGAAATCGGCGTGCTGGTGCGGCGCGTCGACGCCGGGCTGCAGGGGCGCTGCCGCATCGGCTTCGTCGGGTCGATGCTGTATCGCGGCCTGCCGCGCCTGCTCGCCGAGCTGCGCGCGGCGATGCCGCAGGTCGAACACGTGCTGAGCGAGCTCAATTCGCACGACCAGATCGAGGCGGTGCGCCGGGGCGAGCTCGACCTGGGCTTCGTGCACGCCAATCCGCTGCCCGCGCAGGTCTGCGGCCAGGACCTGATGGCCGAGCCCTTCGTGGTGTGCCTGCCGCAGGATCATGCGCTGGCGGGGCGGCGCAAGGTGGACCTGGCGGCGCTGGCCGATGAGGATTTCGTGTTCTTCGCGCGCGAGGCCTCGCCCAGCTATCACGAGACCGTGCTGTCGCTATGCGTGGCGGCGGGATTCCGGCCGGCGGTGCGGCACGAGGTGCGGCACTGGCTCAGCGTGTGTTCGCTGGTGTCGCAGGGGCTGGGCGTGTCGATCGTGCCGGCCTGCCTGCGCCGCAGCGGTCTGGCGGGCACGCGCTTCGTGAATTTCGATCACACGGCACGCTCGCAGAGCCAGCTGATCTGGCCCGCGGGGCCGCTGGCGCCGCTGGCCGAGCGGGCGCTCGGCAGCGTGCGCCGGCACTTCGGTGCGCCGGCGCGGGGCTGAGCGGATCAGCGGAAGACGACGGTCTTGTTGCGGTTGAGCAGGATGCGGTGTTCGACGTGGCTGCGCACGGCGCGCGACAGCACCAGCGATTCCACGTCGCTGCCGACCTGGGTCAGGGCCTGCGCGGTCATGGTGTGGTCCACGCGCTCGATGTCCTGCTCGATGATCGGGCCTTCGTCGAGGTCCGAGGTCACGTAGTGGGCGGTGGCGCCGATGATCTTCACGCCACGGGCATGCGCCTGGTGATAGGGGCGCGCGCCCTTGAAGCTGGGCAGGAAGCTGTGGTGGATGTTGATCGCGCGGCCGGTGAGGGCCTGGCACATCTCGGCCGACAGGATCTGCATGTAGCGCGCCAGCACCACCAGGTCGATGTTTTCGCGCTCGACGATCTCCAGCACCTGGCGCTCCTGCGCCGCCTTGGTGTCGGGCGTGACCGGCAGGTGGTGGAACGGGATGCCATACGAGGCGGCCAGGCTGGCGTAGTCGTTGTGGTTCGACACGATGGCGGCGATCTCGGCCGGCAGCTGGCCGCTGCTCACGCGGAACAGCAGATCGTTCAGGCAGTGACCCTGCTTGCTCACCATGATGAGCAGGCGCGACTTCTGGCGCGCGTCGTGGATCTGCCAGTCCATGGCGTAGTCGCCCGACAGGGCGGCGAAGCGCTCGCGCAGGGCGTCGGCGCCGATCGCGGCCGGCAGGTCGAAGTGCACCCGCAGGAAGAAGCGGCCGGTCTCGTCGTCGCCGAACTGCTGCGAATCCAGAATGTTGCAACCCAGCTCGAACAGCAGCCCACTGACGCGATACACGATGCCCGTGCGGTCGGGGCAGGAAAGGGTAAGGATGTAGTCGTTATGCTGCATGTTCGATTGAGAAGAGCGATGAATGCCGGAAAGAGGAACTGGGACGGGATTTTAGCCCGAGAGGCGCGCCAGGGTTTCCTCGGCCAGCGCGAGGCTGGAGGTGAGGCCGGGCGACTCGATGCCGTACAGGCCCACGTAGCCGTCCACGCCATGGCTGGCGGGGCCGGCGATCATGAAGTCGGCGGCCGGTTCGGTGGGCCCGGAGATCTTGGGCCGGATGCCGGTGTAGCCCGGCGCCAGCGCGTGGTCGGGCAGGCCGGGCCAGTAGGTGCGCACGGCTTCGTAGAACACCTCGGCGCGCTGCGGCTCGAGTGTGTAGTCTTCGGTCTCGATCCACTGGGTATCGGGGCCGAACTTCGCCTGGCCGCCCATGTCGAGCGTGAGGTGTACGCCCAGGCCGGCGTGCTGCGGCACCGGATAGATCAGGCGGCTGAACGGGGCCCGGCCCGCGAGGGTGAAATAGCTGCCCTTGCACAGGTATTCCTGCGGAATGCTGTCGGCGGGCAGGCCCTCGATGCGGCGCGCCAGCGTGGGCGCGTGCAGGCCGGAGGCGTTGATGAGCGTGTGGCAGGTGAGCGACATCGGTTCGGCGCCGCCGAACGACAGCGAGAATCCGCCCTGCGGCAGCACCTCGCCCCGCACCAGCGGGGTATGGAACACGAACTGGGCGCCGGCCTGTTCGGCGTCGCCCTGGTAAGAGAGCATCAGCGCATGGCTGTCGATGATGCCGGTCGAGGGCGACACCAGGGCCGCCGTGCACGACAGCGCCGGCTCCTCGGCCATGGCCTCGGCGCCTGCGATCAGCCGCATGTCGTCCACGCCGTTGGCGGCCGCGCGCGCGGCGATGCCTTCGAGCAGGGCGGCCTCGGCCGCGCTGGTGGCCACGATGAACTTGCCCAGCCGCCTGTGCGGCAGGCCGCGCTGGGCGCAGTAGTCGTAGAGCAGGTGCTTGCCGCGCACGCACAGCCGCGCCTTCAGGCTGCCGGCCGGATAGTAGATGCCGGCGTGGATGACTTCGGAGTTGCGCGAGCTGGTGCCGGTGCCGATGGCCTCGGTGGCCTCGGCCACCAGGACCTCGCGGCCCTGCAGCGCGAGCGCGCGGGCGATGGCCAGGCCGACCACGCCGGCACCGATGACCACGCAGTCGATGTCTTTCTGTGCTGAGCTCATGAAGGGCGGGGAATCAGGGTTGGCGTTCGCGCGCGGGAGTCAGGTCGAACCCGCCGGCATGGAACACGAGCGGATCTTCGTTCGAATGACCGCAGGCCTCGACCTCGCCGACCATGATGATGTGGTCGCCTTCGACGTAGCGGCTGCGGTTGCGGCATTCGAACCAGGCCGCGTTCAGGCCGTCGAGCATCGGCGTGCCGCCCGGGGCGTTGACCACGGGCAGGCCGGCGAAGCGCTCGGCCGTGCGGCCCGTGGCGAAGCGGCGCGCCAGCGCGATCTGCTCGGCCGACAGCACGTTGATGACGTAGCGCTCGCACTGCTCGAATGCCGCCAGCGACGAGGACGCCGCCGACAGGCTCCACAGCACCAGCGGCGGCGCGAGCGACACGGAGTTGAACGAAGAGACGGTCAGGCCGATGCGCTCGCCGTCCAGCCCGGTGGTGCTCACCACCGTCACGCCGGTGGCGTAGCGGCCCAATGCGGTGCGGAAAAAGGCGGCGTCGAATGCAGGGGATGCAGCGGACATGCGGATGGCGGCTCGTGGATGGCGGTCAGGGCGACAGGCGGTCGAGCGTCCAGCCCGAGGCGGCATTGCGCTGGTAGCGCAGGCGATCGTGCAGGCGCGAGGGGCGGCCCTGCCAGAATTCGAAGCGGGTGGGCACGAGGCGATAACCGCCCCAGTGCGGCGGGCGCGGGGGCGCGTCGCCGTAGCGCGCCTTGAATTCGCGTTCGCGCGCTTCCAGCGCCTCGCGCGTGATCGGGCGGCTCTGCTCGGAGGCCCAGGCGCCGATGCGCGAGCCCACCGGTCGGCTATGGAAATAGGCGTCGGATTCCTCGCCGGCCACGCGTTCGACCACCCCCTCGATGCGCACCTGGCGCTCGAGCGGCTGCCAGAAGAACAGCAGCGCGGCGCGCGGGTTGACGAGCAGATCCTCGCCCTTGCGCGACGCGTAATTGGTGAAGAACGTGAACCCGCGGTCGTCGTAGCCCTTGATCAGCACGATGCGCGCCGAGGGCTGGCCATCGGCGTCGGCCGTGGCCAGCGTCATGGCATTCGGCTCGGCGCCGCCGCCCACCAGGGCTTCGTCGAACCAGAGCTTGAATTGATCGAAGGGGGACGCGGCGGCCTGGCTTTCGAGCAGGACGCCCTTGTCGTAGCTTTGACGCAGATCGGATACGGACATGATGTGCGAACCGGCGGTTGAGGGTAGCTCCCAGTGTACCCCGCAACCCGGGACCACTCAGGGATAGCCCTCACTCCTCGGCGTAGGCCTTGTCGTCGCGTTCGAGTTCGCGGGCGATGGCGTCGAGGCGGGCGTCGTGGATGCCGGCCGCGCGCAGCGCCTGGGCGGTCTGCACCACGTATTCCGTGCAGGGGCCATAGCGGCCGGCGGCGCGCCGCACGATGGCCAGCAGTTCCGCTTCGGGCAGGGCGCTGATGTAGGCCGGATTGGCGCGGTTCATCACGAACACCAGCGCGCGGACCGGGCCCTGGTCGGTGGCGCAGTTGATCCAGCGCGGCAGGTAGGCACCGGTCGACATCTCGCGGTCCCACAGGGCCGGGAAGTAGTCCGGCACCTGCTTGCCGCACAGGCGGTAGACCACGCCGCGGCAGGAGCCGCCCCGGTCCAGGCCGAACACCAGGCCCGGGCACTCCGGCGTGCCGCGATTGACGCGCGACCACAGGCACAGCGCCCGGTGATGGCCGCGCAGGGGGGCGAGGCGGCGTTCGAGGAAATCGAAGTCGGGGCGCCAGATCAGGGAGCCGTAGCCGTAGACCCAGACGTCCTGGTCGCTGCGCCAGTCGGACAGCGCGGCGTCCATGGACGCACGCCGTTCGTCGGCGGTCCAGAGGCGGAACGGCGTGTCGGCGCCGGAAACCAGGGGAACGGAGGAAGGCGGGGAGGAAGACTGCGTGTTCACGACGGGTGTTCGGACTCTTGCGGCGGATTGCGGTTGGCCCAGCCGCCCGCCATCAAGGCGAGCGCGTAGGCCCAAAAGAGGGGGGTAACCCCAATTACCGCACCGAGCGCGCCGAAGGTCAATGGCAGCGACACCTGCGAGCCATTGATCAACGCCATCCGCAGGCCCACCGCCTCGGCCGCGCGCCCCGGCGGCGAGTACTGGTGCAGCAGCGCCAGCATGCTGGGCTGACAGCAGCCCAGGGCCAGGCCCAGGATGAAAGACAGCACGATCAGGACGGTAACGTCGGTGAACAGCGGGTAAAGCATGAAGTCGCACGCGGCGGTCGCCATCGCGACCCGCACCAGCGTCCAGGACCGCACGCGATTCTGGATGAAGGGGAGAAGCAGGCGGATGAAGAAAGTTGCCGCCGCGAACGAGGCAAGAATCAAGCCGATCGTGGTGGCGGACAGGCCGATCGCCACGCCGAAGATGGGCACCACGAAGAGGTGGGTGTCCCATGCGCCCGACAGGATGGTGTTGACCATCAGGATGCGGCGCAGGGGCGGCACGGCCAGCAGCTCGGTCACGCGGCGGCGCTGCTGTTCGCGCGCGCCGCTGCCGCGCAGGTGGTCGTTGACCGCCCGCAGCTTGTGCCGCATCAGGTACAGGCCGCCCAGCGAGAGCAGGGGGCCCAGCGCCAGCAGGCCGAAGGCCAGGCGATTACCCAGATGGTCGATGGCCAGCCCCGCGATCAGCGGGCCCGAAAAGCCCGAACCGGCCAGCGCCAGCGACATCCAGGAGAAATTGCGCAGCCCCTGCGCGGGCTCGGCGTGGCCGAGCAGGTCCTGGGTGGCGACCTGGTGCAGCATGAAGCCGATGCCGATCGAACAGGAGGCGACCAGCAGGGCGAACGGGTCGGGCGAGAGAAACGGCAGCACGGTGCCGAAGGACACCAGCGAACTGCCGATCACCAGCGGCCGCAGGATGCCGACCTTGTCGACCCAGCGCCCGGCGTGCACCGAGGCGAACATGGGCAGCACGGCGAATACCGCCACCAGCATGCCGACCTTGAAGGTGGACAGGCCGATCGTGAGCGCGGTGAGCGAGACGGTGATGCGTCCCCCCGTAAGCGCCACGTGGTTCAGCATGGCCAGCACGCACAAAAACGCCGCCCCTGAAAATTCAGGGGCAGTGTGCTTGGAAGAGGGGGAAGAGGCGAGGTTCGGCACGGTGTAACAGTGACGATTCTGTGCCTAACTTCTGGCTATGTCGAGACGCCATCGCATGGTGCATTGCGGCATAAGACGTCATCTTCCGAATTATGGAACCGCGATATGGGGGCCGGTTGGGCGCCGGTTGGCGCCAATTCCGGGGCGGTTCGGCGCAGCTTGGCGTAAACCGCTTACGCGAACGGGGTGCCGCAAAAATAAAATTGGACGGCTGTGTCAGGTTTGCAACGCCGGTGGCGCCGGGGCCATTCACGATCTTCCTACAGTTGCTATACGGATTTTCACAGTTGCACAGGGCCGCCCCAGTAGAATCGATGCTCGAATGGCCCCTTTTTTCGGTATTCCTGGACGCTGAATGACGACTGCACGCGCAGGCAAGAGCAAGAAAAAACGATATATCTGGATCGCCATCGCGCTGATCCTGCTGGTCCTGGTGGCGCGCGGCCTGTTTTTCGGCAAGCCGCCGGCACCGGCCTTCGCCACCGCCGAGGTGCGGGTGGCCGACATGGAAAACAGCGTGCTGGCCTCCGGCACGCTCGAAGCGGTGCGGCAGGTCAGCGTGGGCGCCCAGGTGTCCGGCCAGCTCAAGTCGCTCAAGGTCGAGCTCGGCGACGAGGTCAAGCAGGGCCAGCTGGTGGCCGAGATCGACGACATGACCCAGCAGAACGACCTGCGCAACGTGCAGGCCGCCCTCGAGACGCGCAAGGCCGAACGCCGCGCCAAGGTCGCCACCCTCAAACAGGCCGAGCTCGCCTTCCGCCGCCAGCGCGACATGATCGCCCGCGACGCCAGTTCGCGCGCCGACTACGAGCAGGCCGAGGCCACGCTGGCCGTCACGCGGGCCGACATCGCGGCGCTCGACGCGCAGATCGCCCAGGCCGAGATCGAGGTCGACAAGGCCACGGTGAACCTCGGCTACACCCGCATCAGCTCGCCGATGGACGGCAAGGTGGTGGCCATCGTCACCAAGGAAGGCCAGACGGTGAACTCGCTGCAGACCGCGCCCACCATCATCAAGGTGGCGCAGGTCGACACCATGACCGTGAAGGCGCAGATTTCCGAAGCCGACGTGACGCGCGTGCGGCCGGGCCAGAAGGTCTACTTCACCATTCTGGGCGAGCCCGACAAGCGCTACGACGGCACGCTGCGCGCCATCGAGCCCGCGCCCGACTCGATCCAGCGCGACGAAAGCACCTCGGCCCTGACCGGCACCAGTTCCAGCAGCGCGTCGAGCTCGGCCGTGTACTACAACGGCCTGTTCGACGTGCCCAACCCCGACCAGACCCTGCGCATCTCCATGACGGCGCAGGTCTTCATCGTGCTGGGCGAGGCCAGGCAGACCCTGCAGATCCCCTCGTCGGCCCTGGGGCGCCGCGGCGCCGACGGCACCTATACCGTGCAGGTCGTGGACGCCGACGGCAAGCCGGCGCCGCGCCAGGTCAAGGTCGGCATGAACAACAACGTCAGCGCGCAGATCCTCGAGGGCCTCACGGCCGGCGAGAAAGTGGTGTCGGCCGAGGCGGCCGGCCTGCCCGGCCAGAGCGGCCAGCCGTCCGGACCCCCGTCCCAATGACGGTGCAGGACACGCATTCCGGCAGCACCACGGGGTCGCCGCTGATCACGCTGAACGATGTCTGGCGCGAATTCGCCGCGGGCGACCAGACCGTGGCGGTGCTGCGCGAGGTCAATCTCACCATCAACGCCGGCGAAATGGTCGCCATCGTCGGCGCCTCGGGCTCGGGCAAGTCCACGCTGATGAACATCCTGGGCTGCCTCGACCGGCCCAGCCGCGGCGTCTATCGGGTCGACGGCCGCGAGACGGCGGCGATGGAGCCGGACGACCTGGCGGAGCTGCGCCGCGAGCATTTCGGCTTCATCTTCCAGCGCTATCACCTGCTGTCGGACCTCACCGCGCAGGGCAACGTCGAGATGCCCGCGGTGTACGCGGGCCTGGGCCGCGGCCCGCGCCACGCGCGCGCGCAGGCTCTGCTCGAACGGCTCGGCCTGGGCGAACGGCTCGACTACCACCCGGGCCAGCTCTCGGGCGGGCAGCAGCAGCGCGTGAGTATCGCGCGCGCCCTGATGAACGGCGGCCGCATCATCCTCGCCGACGAGCCCACCGGCGCGCTCGACACCCACACCGGCCAGGAGGTGCTGCGCATCCTGGAAGAGCTCAATGCCGCGGGCCACACCATCGTGCTGGTGACCCACGATATGAACGTGGCGCGCCACGCGCGCCGCATCATCGAGATCAGCGACGGCCGCATCGTGGCCGACCGCAGCAATCCGGATGCCCCGGCGCGGCCGCAGGCGAGCGCGCCCACGCCGCAGGCCCCGGGCCGCGGCGCGCGGCCCTGGCGGGCGCTGGTCGACCGCGCCAACGAGGCGCTGCGCATGGCGCTGCTCGCGATGAACGCGCACCGGCTGCGCACCTTCCTCACCATGCTGGGCATCGTGATCGGCATCGCGGCGGTGGTGTCGGTGGTGGCGCTGGGCGAGGGATCGCGCCAGAAGATCCTGGCCGACATCAGCGAGATGGGCACCAATACGGTAGACATCTACCCCGGCAAGGATTTCGGCGACGAGAAGGCGGCCACCATACGCACGCTGGTGCCGGCCGATGCGGCCGCCCTGGCGCGCCAGAGCTACGTCGACAGCGTGACGCCGGCGGTCAGCACCAGCGCCTCGCTGCGCTATCGCAACGTGTCGGTGAACGGCTCGATCCAGGGCGTGGGCGAGCAGTTCTTCCGCGTGCGGGGCCTCAAGCTCTCGCAGGGCCAGTTCTTCGACGCCGACGGCGTGACGCGGCGCGCGCAGGAGGCGGTGATCGACGAGAACACGCGCAAGGCGCTGTTCGGCAATCACACCGAGCCGGTGGGCCAGGTGATCTTCCTGGGCACGGTGCCGGTGCGCGTGATCGGCGTGACCGAGCGCAAGGAGAGCATGTTCGGCAACGCCGAGTCGCTCAATGTCTGGATCCCGTACACCACGGCGCTGAGCCGGGTGCTGGGCCAGCAGCACCTGCGCAGCATCACGGTGCGCGTGAGCGACGCGGTGCCGACCAAGGCGGCCGAGCAGGCCATCACCCGCCTGATGACGCAGCGCCACGGCACCAAGGATTTCTTCGTGTTCAACACCGACACGATCCGCCAGACCATCGAACGCACTACCGCCACCATGACGCTGCTGGTCTCGGCCATCGCCATCATCTCGCTGGTGGTGGGCGGCATCGGCGTGATGAACATCATGCTGGTGTCGGTGACCGAGCGCACCCGCGAGATCGGCGTGCGCATGGCCGTGGGCGCGCGGCGCGGCGACATCATGCAGCAGTTCCTGATCGAGGCGGTGCTGGTGTGCCTGATCGGCGGCATGCTCGGCATCCTGCTCTCGCTCGGCCTCGGCGTGCTGGTGTCGCAGGCCACGCGCGGCGCCTTCCAGTTGATCTACTCCAGCACCTCGATGGTGGCCGCGTTCGTGTGCTCCACCCTGATCGGGGTGGGCTTCGGCTACCTGCCGGCGCGCAACGCCGCCCGGCTCGATCCCGTGCAATCCCTGGCCCGAGAATGATGCCTTTCCTGTTTCCCGCGCGCCGTGCCGCCCTCGCCGGCCTCCTGACCCTGCCCCTGCTGCTCGCGGGCTGCGGCCTGATGCAGACCGACTACCAGCGGCCCGCCGTCCAGGCGCCGGCCGCGTGGCAATACGCCACCCAGCAGGACCTGGCCGCCGGCGGCCAGTGGTGGCGCCATTTCGACGATCCGGTGCTGTCGCAGCTGGTGACGCTCGCGCTCGAACGCAACAACGACCTGGCGGCCGCCGCGCTGCGGGTGCGCCAGGCCCAGCTGCGCGCCGGCCTGGCCCGCTCGGATCAGTTTCCAACCGTGGGCGCCAACCTCGACCTGTCGCGCCAGCGCCAGCTCGACGGCGACCGCACCATCGTGCGCAACAACACCGCGCAGCTGTCGGTGAGCTACGAGCTGGACCTGTGGGGCCGGCTCGACAGCCTGACCGACGCGGCGCAATGGGAGGCGCTGGCCACCGAGCAGGACCGCGCCAGCGCCGAGCTCAGCCTGATCGGCACCACCGCCACGCTGTACTGGCGCACCGCCTTCATCAACCAGCGCATCGCCACCAGCGAAGAGAGCATCGCGTACGCGAGTCGCACGCTGGAACTGGTGCAGGCGCAGTACGACGCCGGCGGCGCCTCGGCGCTGGAGCTGGCCGAGGCGCGCCAGAACCTCGCCAGCCAGCAGGCCGCGCATACCGAGCTGGTGCAACTGCGCGTCGAATACATCAATGGCCTGACGATTCTGTTCGACGGCCCGCCCGACCGCATCATGGCCGACCCGGCGCGCCTGCCCATGGCCACCGTGCCGGCGGTGCCCGCGGGCCTGCCCGCCGACCTGCTGGGGCGGCGGCCCGACCTGCGCGCCGCCGAGTTGCGCCTGCGCCAGGCGCTGGCCGAGACCGACGCCACGCGCGCCAGCTTCTATCCGCCCATCACGCTCACCGGCGCGGTCGGCAGCACCAGCACGGCGCTGGGCAATCTGCTGCAGAATCCCATCGGCACGCTGGGCGCGGGCCTGACGCTGCCGTTCCTCAACTGGAACCAGATGCGGCTCTCGATCCGTGTGTCGGAGACCGAGTACGCGCTGCGCGTGGTGCAGTTCCGCCAGGCCCTCTACCAGGCCATGGCCGACGTGGAGAACGCGCTGTCGGCGCGCACCCAGCTGGCGCGGCGCGCCGAGCTGCTCGAGGCCTCGCTGGCCGCCGCCCGCCAGGCGGAAAGCCTGTACGAGGTGCGCTATCGCGCCGGCGCGGTGTCGCTGCGCTTCTGGCTCGACGCGCAGGAACAGCGCCGCAACGCCGAGGTCGCGCGCGACCAGAACACGCTCGACCGGCTGCTCAACCAGGTCACGCTGTACCAGGCGCTGGGCGGCGACATGGTGGTCGCGCCCGTGGGACAATAGCGCCCATGACGATTGCCCCTCCCGACCTCCCGGCATCCTGCGACATCGATGCCGAACGCCGCTTCGGCGGCCTGTCCCGGCTCTATGGCCCCGACGGCCCCGCGCGCCTGCGCGGCGCGCACGTGGCCGTGGTCGGGCTCGGGGGCGTGGGGTCCTGGACGGCCGAGGCGCTGGCGCGTTGCGGCGTGGGCGCGCTCACGCTGGTCGATCTCGACCACATCGCCGAGTCCAACGTCAACCGCCAGATCCATGCGCTCACCGACACGCTGGGCCAGGCCAAGGTCGAGGCCATGGCGGCGCGCATCGCGGCGATCAATCCCGAATGCGTGGTGACCCGCATCGACGATTTCGTCGATCCGGCCAACGTGGCCCAGCTTCTGGCCGGCCATTACGCGATGATCATCGACTGCACCGACCAGGCCGCCGCCAAGATCGCGATGATCCTGCACGCGCGCACGCGCGGCATCCCGATGCTGTTGTGTGGCGGCGCGGGTGGCAAGACCGACCCGCTGGCGCTGCGCGCTGGCGACCTGTCGCAGGCGCTCAACGACGCGCTGCTGTCCAAGCTGCGCAACAAGCTGCGGCGCGAACACGGCTACCCGCGCGCCAGCGACCGCAATGGCAAGGCGCTCAAGCGCGTGCCGCGCATGGGCGTGCACGCGCTGTGGTTCGACCAGCCGGCGATCCTGCCGGCCGCCTGGACCCGCGCCGACGAAACGCAGGATGCCATCGGCGTGGACGTGGCGCCGGCGGCGCCGCAGGGGCTGTCGTGCGCGGGCTACGGCTCGGTCGTGATGGTGACGGCCGCGATGGGCCTGGCCGCCGCCAACGAGGCGGTACAGGCCATCCTGGCGCCGGCCGACAAGGCGCAGCGCGCCTGACGCGGATGCGGCGCGCTCAGGCGTCGCGCAGCACCACGTCGAACCAGCCCCGCAACGCATTCGACAGGCGGATCGCTTCGGCCTCGCGCAGGTCGTGCGCGCTCAGCACGCGCTCGTGCGCCTCGCCGGCCTCCAGCAGCGCGGCGCGCTGCACGCCCGGCAGGCAGCCGCTCTCCACCGGGGGCGTGTACCAGCGGCCGTTCTTCTTCACGTAGACATTGCTGCGGCTGCCCTCGCACAGCTCGCCGCGCTGGTTGAGATAGACCAGGTCGAAGATGTGCGGATGCGACGGCAGCCATTCGATGGTCTGGGTGTACCAGGGGCGGTGCGTGGTCTTGTAGCGCAGCAGCGGCTCGCTGGCGTCCAGCGGCTCGGGCGCGATCAGGATCTCCTGCACCAGCGGCAGCGGCAGCAGCGGCGCGGTCTGGATGGTGCACTGGCCGTTGCGCTCGAGCAGCAGGCGCAGGCGGTGCGGGCCGGCTTCGCGCAGGGCCTGCGCGGCGGCGCGCACCTGCGTCTCGACCAGCATCTCGTCGCAGCGATAACCGAGGTCCTGCGCGCTGCTGGCGAGCCGCACCAGATGACGGCCCAGCAGCGGCATGTCGCGCGTGCCGGTCACGAGGATGGTTTCGATCAGTTCGGGCGACATGGCGGGAAACTCCAGATGATGGGCGCGGATGTCAGGCGGCGGGCGGACCCGCGGCAGGCGAACCTGCGGCGGGCGATCCCGCGGCAGGCGAACCTGCGGCAGGCGATCCTGCGGCGGGCGGACCCGCGGAGGGCGAACCCGCGGCGGGCGCGGCCGCGACGGGCACTCCCGCAAGGATACGCGCTTTCCAATGGCATTCGTCCCACTCGTTGGCCGGGTCCGAACCGTGCACGATGCCGCCGCCCACGTGGTAGACGCCCGCGCCCTGCGCGTCGAGCACCAGGGTGCGGATCGCCACGTTGAGCGAGAAGTCGCCGTCGGGCGCGAGCCAGCCGATGCTGCCGCAATACAGGCCGCGCGGCGCCATCTCCATCTGGCGGATGCGGCGCATCGCGGCGATCTTGGGCGCGCCGGTGATGGAGCCGCACGGAAACAGCGCGGTCAGCACGGCGTCGAGGCCGGCCGCCGGCACGCGCGCGCTGACGGTGGAGGTGAGGGTCCAGACGGTGGGGTATTGCTCCAGCGTGAACAGGGCGTCGACCCTGACCGACCCGGTCTCGGCCAGCTGGCCGAGGTCGTTGCGCAGCAGGTCCACGATCATGAGGTTTTCGGCGCGGTCCTTCTCGCTGGCGAGCAGGGCGCGGCCCAGGCGCGCGTCTTCGGCGGGGTCGGCCGCGCGCGGCGCGGTGCCTTTCATGGGCCGCGTGACGAGGCGGTCGCCCTGGCGCGCCACGAACAGCTCCGGCGAGAACGACAGCACGGTGCGCTCGCCGTCCTCGATGTAGGCCGCGTGCCCCACCGGATTGCGCGCGGCGATGCGGCGATAGAGCGCGGCGGGCGCGCCCGCGATGCGCACGTCGAGCGGCTGGGTGTAGTTGACCTGGTATTGCTCGCCGGCGCCGATCTGCTCGCGCAGGCGTGCGATCGCGGCCAGGTAGTGGTCGCGCGCCATGCGCGGCGTCACCGACACCACGCCGGCGCGCGGGTCGGGGTCGCCGGGAGCCTGCCAGCACGGGCCGTCGATGGCGCGTGCGAACACCAGCGCGGTCAGGCGCGGGCGCCCGTCATCGGCGGGCGCGGGGCAGGGCCCGTCGGGGGCGGCGCCCAGCGCATCGGGCAGCAGCCATTCGCCCAGCTCGTAGTCCAGCAGCAGGGCGATCCAGTGGCCGGCCTGGCGTGCGGCCTCGATCTCGCGCCACACGCGCGGCAGGTCGGCGCGCGCACGCGCCTCGATACGGCCGACCGGATCGGCCAGGCGCCTTGCGCGCCCGGCCAGGCGGTCTTCGAACCAGCATTCCATTATTTCTTTGCGGCTTCTTCGAGGAATTCCTTCAGCACGCGGCCGGTGTGCGAGCGTTCGGCGTGGGTCATCACCTCTTCGGGCGAGCCCTGGGCGACCAGCTGGCCGCCGCCGGTGCCGCCCTCGGGGCCCAGGTCGAGCAGCCAGTCGGCCTCGGCGATCACGTCGAGGTTGTGCT
>Ga0160496_1000342_pt1 | contig 24271 bp, 25 predicted proteins | sample DIDPMG_2_FD_108231 | JGI IMG/M metagenome (GOLD analysis project Ga0160496, IMG submission 108231) | Enriched soil microbial communities from UW Madison campus, WI, USA - DID2937_E24_FP MG | ecosystem: Environmental > Terrestrial > Soil > Grasslands | place: USA: Madison, Wisconsin | collected...
CGTGCGCCGTGGCGCCATCGGCAAGGTCGTGCCCGGCTACGTGGCCGTGGTGGTCGACGAGAACATGCAGCCGGTCCCGCACGGCACCATCGGCCGCCTGGCGATCAAGGGCCCGACCGGCTGCCGCTACCTGGCCGACGAGCGCCAGCGCAAGTTCGTGCAGGCCGGCTGGAATCTCCCCGGCGACACCTTCATGCAGGACGCCGACGGCTATCTGTACTACCAGGCCCGCAACGACGACATGATCATCTCGGCCGGCTACAACATCGCCGGACCCGAGGTCGAGGATGCCCTGCTGCGGCACGAGGCCGTGGCCGAGTGCGGCGTGGTCGGCATGCCCGACGACGAGCGCGGCCAGCTGGTGGCGGCCTATGTGGTGCTCAAGCCCGGTTTCGAGGCCACGCCCGCGCTGGCGACGGCGTTGCAGACCTACGTGAAGGACACCATCGCGCCCTACAAGTATCCGCGCGTGGTCGAATTCGTGACCGCGCTGCCGCGCACCGAGACCGGCAAGCTGCAACGCTTCGCGCTGCGCAAGCAGGCGTCGGGAGGCCAGTGATGAGCACCGCCGTCGCCCAGGGCGCGCCGTTCGAGGCCGAGGTCGAGGTCCGGTTCCGGCATTGCGATCCGGCCGGCATCGTGTTCTATCCGCGCTATTTCGAGATGATCAATGACTTCGTCGAAAACTGGTTCGACAAGGGCATGGATCTGCCATTCCACACGCTGCACGTGGAGCGCCACATCGGCACGCCGCTGGCGTCGGTGCACTGCGATTTTTCGGCGCCCAGCCGTTGGCACGAACGGCTGCGCCAGGTGCTGGAGGTGCGCCGCATCGGCGGGGCGTCGTTCCAGGCCGACGTGCGTTTCGAGGGGCCGGACGGACAGCTGCGGCTGTCGGCTCGGCTCACCATCGTGACGGTCGACCTGCGCACCATGCGTGCGATGCCCCTGCCCGACGACCTGCGTGCGCGCATGCAGGCCTTCCTGATTTCCGCGCCGCCGGCCGCTGCCGGCACGCCCTGATACGCATTCCCCAATAGACCATAAGAGGATGAGGCTATGAAGATTCTGCAACCGCCCGACTGGCTCGCGCCGCGTGGTTATGCCAATGGCACGATGACCGAGATGCAGGTGGGTTCCCGCCTGGTGTTCGTGGGTGGCCAGATCGGCTGGAACGGCCAGCAGCAGTTCGAGACCGACGACTTCGCGCTGCAGGTGCGCCAGACGCTGGCCAACATCGTGGCGATCCTGGCCGAAGGCGGCGCACGCCCCGAACACATCGTGCGCATGACCTGGTACGTGAAGAACAAGCAGGAATACGTGGCCGCCTATCCCGAGATCGGCAAGCACTATCGCGAGCTGGTCGGCCGCCACTTCCCCGCCATGACGGCGGTCGAGGTGGCCGACCTGGTCGAAGATCGCGCCAAGGTCGAGATCGAGGTGACGGCGGTGGTGCCGGCCGCCTGACCGGCGCCGGCCACGGCGGCCCGGCCGTGATGGCCGGGCCGTGTCAGCGCACGGCGCAGGCCTGGCGCCGCAGCGTGGCGCTGGGCAGCTCGCCGTGGCGCTCGCGGTAATACTCCGAGAAGCGGCCCAGGTGGCCAAAGCCGACCGCCAGCGCGACGTCGGTGACCGGCATGCCGCCCTGCAGCAGGTGGTCGCGCGCGCGGTCGAGCCGCAGCGCGCGCAGCGCCAGCATCGGCGTGGTGCCGCGGTGGTCGTGGAACAGCCGGCCCAGCTGGCTGGCGCTCACGCCCGCGTGGCGCGCGATGTCGAGCGCGCTGATCGGCGCGGCCAGTTGCGCGCGCATATATGACTCGGCCTGGGCCAGCCCGCGCGGCGTGGGGCTCGCGGCGTCGCGCCAGCTGTTGGGCTGGTGCCAGAGCAGATGCAGCACCAGCATTTCCTGCATGCGCAGCGTCCAGGCATCGGGCGCGGCGCCGTCGTCGCGCGCGAGCAGCGGCAGCGTGTGCAGCAGGCCCGCCATCAGGGCGCGCCAGGCCGCGCCCGCCGGGCTGACCAGATCGAGCCCCGGCACGAAATCGAGCGGTTGCCGGGCCGCCTCGCCGAACGCCTGCAGGCCCACGGTCTCGAGCAGGCCGCGCGGAATCTTCACCAGCAGCTGCTCGCAGCCGCTTTCCCAGTGCAGTGACAGCGGCCGGTCGGGGGCGATCACGGCCGCCCGCCGCGTACAGGTCTCGACGACGTCGGTGCCGCATTGCACGCGGGCGCGCCCGGTGAGCGGCACCTGCACCAGCATGAAATCGCGCAGCCGGCCCGGGTCGATGCGGACCTCCGGGCCGTAGCGCAGCGTACAGATCGTGAGGGCGCCGATGCGGGCGCGCGAGAGCCGCGCGTCGACCGGGCCGGCCTGCCAGCTGAGGTGATGATCCTTGAGCGCCTCGGAGACGCGGCTGCGGGTTTCGTCGCGCTCGCGCGAGCGGAACACCCGCCGGGCCACCAGCGGGGCGAGTTCACTGCGCGACCATCCATGCATGCTGTTCTCCCCGGGAGCCGGGACGCGGCGAAGTGCAATGAGCATAGGCCAGGGGCGCGGGCTGCGGAATTAGGTGAATCTCGGATAAGAGTGGCGTAAAACGGATAGAGCGCCGCTCCGGCCGGGCGTATCGTGGGCGTCGAGCCTGCGCCGCGAGAGCCGGGCCGCCATTGCGAACTCAAGGGGAACACGCATGAACCTCGGCAATACCTCCGTTGGTGTCATAGGCGCGCGCCTGCGCGCCGGGGCAGCCGTGCTGGCCGCCTGCTGTACCGTGGCCGGCCTGCCGGCCCAGGCCGCGCCGGCCCAGGAAATCAAGGTCGGCCTGGTCACCACCCTGTCCGGCCCGGGCGCCGCGCTCGGCAATGAAATCCGCGACGGCTTCAACCTGGCCCTGCAGCACACCGGCGGCAAGCTCGGCGGCGTCACGGCCCAGGTCATCGTGGCCGACGACCAGCAGAAGGCCGACGCCGGCCGCCAGGCCGTCGACCGCCTGCTCAAGCGCGACAAGGTCGACGTGATGACCGGCATGGTGTTCTCCAACGTGCTGCTGCCCGTGATGCCGGGCATCCTGCAATCCGACACGATCTACCTGAGCGCCAACACCGGCCCCGAGAACTACGCCGGCGCCGGCTGCCATCCCAACTTCTTCGCCGTGGCCTGGCAGAACGAAGACATCCCCGCGGCCATGGGCAAGTACGCGGCCGACAAGGGCTACAAGCGCGTCGCGCTGATCGCGCCCGACTACCCCGGCGGCCGCGAATCGCTCAAGGGCTTCAAGCGGCTGTACCAGGGCGGCGTGGCCGAAGAGGTCTACACCCAGATGGGCCAGCTCGACTACGGCGTCGAGATCTCGCAGCTGCGCGCCAGCCAGCCCGACGCGGTGTTCTTCTTCCTGCCCGGCGGCATGGGCGTGAACTTCATCAAGCAGTTCAACGGCGCGGGCCTGAGCGGCCGCATCGCGCTGCTGGCCCCGGGCTTCTCGGGCGACCAGGACACCATCGCCGCCGTGGGCGCGCCCATCGAGGGCCTGTTCAACACCGCGCAATGGTCGGCCGACCTCGACAACGCCGCCAACCAGCGCTTCGTGGCCGACTTCAAGGCGAAGTACGGCCGCGCGCCGTCGCTCTACGCGGCGCAGGGCTACGACACCGCCATGCTGCTCGACAGCGCCGTGCGCCAGACCGGGGGCGACCTGGCCAAGCCGGCGCTGCGGGCCGCGCTCAAGCGCGCCGACTTCGCCTCGGTGCGCGGCAGTTTCGCCTTCAACACCAACCAGTATCCGATCCAGGATTACTACCTGCGCGAAGTCGTCAAGCAGCCCGACGGCAGCCTGGCCAACAAGCGGGTGTCGACCGTGCTCAGCAAGTACCACGACCCGTTCGCCAGCGCCTGCAAGATGTGAATCACGAGGCCGGGCCGCATCCGCCGCCCGGCACGAACCGAAGGAGAATTCATGACTTCCACCGTTCAGACCCGCACCGTCCGCATCGAGGCGCAGGATGGCGGCGCATTCGACGCCTATCTGGCCGTGCCGGCCGCGGGCAAGGGCCCCGGCCTGGTGCTGTGCCAGGAGATCTTCGGCGTCAACGATTTCATGCGCCGCACCGCGCAGCTGCTGGCCGAGGAAGGCTATGTGGTGATCGTGCCCGACCTGTTCTGGCGCCAGCAGCCTGGCATCCAGCTCACGGACGGGCCGTCCGACATGCCCCGTGCCTTCGCGCTGTACCAGGGCTTCGACGAAAACCTCGGCGTGGCCGACATCGGCGCCACGGTGGCGAAGCTGCGGACCTTGCCCGAATGCGAAGGCGGCGTCGGCGCGCTGGGCTATTGCCTGGGCGGCAAGCTGGCCTACCTGGCGGCCTGTCGCACCGACGTGGACGTGGCCGTGGGCTACTACGGCGTGGGCATCGAAAACAGCCTGGCCGAGGCCGACAGGCTGCGCGGCAAGCTGGTGCTGCACATCGCCGAACAGGACGGCTTCTGCCCGCCGCCGGCGCGCGCGCAGATCCTCGAGGCGCTGGGCGGCCGGCCCGGCGTCGAGCTGTACGTGTATCCCGGCATGGACCACGCCTTTGCCCGCACCGGCGGCGATCACTACGACAAGCCCTCGGCCCTGATGGCGCACCAGCGCAGCATCGCCGCGCTCAAGGCGGCGATCGGCCCGCACTACGACTACTCGTATCTGTGGGACAAGCACTGCGAATACGAGTTCGGCACGCGCGACGTGGCCGCGACCATGGCCACCATGGTGGCCGAGCCCTATGTGAACCACATCCCCACCATGACGGGCGGCGTGGGCTTCAAGGAGCTGTCGCGCTTCTACCAGCACCACTTCGTCAACAGCAACCCGCCCGACACGCGCCTGATCCCGCTGTCGCGCACCGTGGGCGCCACGCAGATCGTCGACGAGATGCTGTTCTGCTTCACCCACACCACCGAGATCGACTGGATGCTGCCCGGCGTCGCGCCCACCGGCAAGCCGGTCGAGGTGCCGCTGATCGCCATCGTGAAGTTCCGTGGCGACAAGCTCTATCACGAGCACATCTACTGGGACCAGGCCAGCGTGCTGGTGCAAATCGGCCTGCTCGATCCGCAGGGCCTGCCGGTGGCCGGCGTCGAGACGGCGCGCAAGCTGCTCGACGAGACCCTGCCGTCGAACACGCTGATGGCGCGCTGGAAAGACAGCGCCTGACACGCAAGAACCGGCCCGGCGCCCGCGCGCCGGGCCCTCTCGGAGACCGAATCCATGGCTTACACCCAAGCGCAGCTGGCCGCGCTGGTACGCGGCGACAGCGTGCACAAGGCCGTCTATACCGACCCGCAGATCTTCGCCCTCGAGATGCGCCGCATCTACGGCCGGGCCTGGATCTACGTGGGCCACGAGAGCCAGGTGCCCGGCACCGGCGACTATCACACCACCCGCCTGGGCGACCAGGACGTGATGATGGTGCGTGCCGCCGACAAGCAGGTGCACGTGCTCTACAACCGCTGCCCGCACAAGGGCGCCAAGGTGGTGGCCGACGGCGATGGTTGCGCCGGCAAGTTTTTCCGCTGCCCCTATCACGCCTGGACCTTCAAGCTCGACGGCTCGCACCTGGGCGTGCCGCTCAAGCAGGGCCTGGAAGGCACCAACTACGATCCGAAGAGCCCGGAGTTCTCGATGCGCCGCGTGGCGCGCGTGCAGAGCTATCGCGGCTTCGTGTTCGCCAGCCAGAGCGCCGAGGGGCCCGACCTCGAAACCTTCCTGGGCGGCGTGAAGTCGTCCATCGACAATCTGTGCGAGCGCTCGCCCACCGGCGAGGTCGAGGTGGCGGGCGGCGTGTTCCGCGTGATGCAGCGCTCCAACTGGAAGGTGTTCTACGAGAACCTGCACGACACCATGCACGCGCGCGTCACGCACGAATCGTCGTTCCAGGCCGCGCGCGACGAGGCCCAGGAGCTGGGCGAGATGCCGTTCGAGCTGCACATCATGGACGGCAATGGCGAGCCCTACGAATTCTGGGAGAAGCTCGAGTTGCGCGCCTACCCCAACGGCCATGGCTACATGGAAGGCATCTTCAATCCGGGCGCGGCCGAACGAGATCCGGTGTCGCGCGCGCATTTCGAGGTGCTCACCGGCGCCTATGGCGAGGCGCGTGCGCGCGAGATCCTCGGCATGAACCGGCACAACACCGTGATCTACGGCAGCGGCTCGCCCCACACCGTGTTCCAGCAGTTCCGCGTGATCCGGCCGGTGGCGGTGGACCGCACGCTGATCGAGATCCAGACCTTCCGCTGCAAGGGCGCGCCCGACAGCGTGTTCCGCCGGGCGATGCTGTATGCCAACGTGATCAATTCGCCGTCGTCCAACGTCATGCCCGACGATATCGAGCTCTACAACCGCTGCCAGGAGGGCAATGCCACCGAAGGCGGCGAATGGGTCAGCATGCACCGCTACCACGGCACCGACCGCGAAGACGAGCAGGGCCTGGTGTCGGTGAACGGCACCAGCGAGCTGCCCATGCGCAACCAGTTCCAGGCCTGGCGCGACTACATGACGCAAGACGTGGCGGTGCCCGTGGCACTGCCGCAGAAGGAGCAAGCATGCTGCTAGAAATCGATTTCGACGTCTCCACCGCCCACCTCGCGCCGGCCAGCGTGCCGCCCGAGACCTACCACGCCGTGTGCCAGTTCCTGTATCGCGAGGCGCGCCTGCTCGACTCGCGCGAGTACGACGCGTGGCAGTCGCTCTGGACCGAGGACGGCATGTACTGGATGCCGCACCACGCCGGCCAGCAGAGCCCGTATGACCACGTGTCGCTGTTCTGGGAAGACCGGATGCTGCGCGACGTGCGCATCCGCCGCCTGCTGCATCCGCGCAACTGGTCGCAGCAGCCGCCCACGCGCAGCGCCCGCATCGTCGGCAACGTGATGATCGAGGGCGTCGATACCGGTGGCAACCTGGTGGTGCACTCCGCGTTCCAGATGACCGAATGGCGCAAGCGCCAGCCGCGCCAGCTCGCGGGCCACTACACCCACAAGCTGGCGGCCGAAGGCGAGGGCTGGCGCATCCGCATGAAGCGCGTCGACCTGGTCAATTGCGACGATGCCCACGACGCCTTCGAGGTCTACGTGTGAGCGCGCCCATCACAGAAAAGCGGCCGCCCGATACCGCGGTGCTGGCGCTGCACTACCAGAACGACGTGCTGCATCCCGACGGCCGCATCCGCCTCGGCGTGGCCGGCGACGACCTGCTGCGCGGCCGCCTGGTGCGCGCCGCCTGGGACCTGCTTTCGGGCGCGCGGGCGCTCGATCTGGTGGTGGTGCACGTGCGGGTGGCGTTCCAGCCCGACTACACCGACCTGGTGCAGAACTGCACCATCTTCCGCAACGTGGCGGCCAGCGGCGCGGTGATCGACGGCGAATGGGGCAGCGATTTCTACGACGGCCTGGCGCCCGATCCGCAGCGCGCACGCGAGCACGCCGTGCGGCATACCCGCATCAGCGCCTTCTACGACACGCCGCTCGAGGACATCCTGCGCGGCCACGGCGTGCGCCGGCTGGTGGTGGGCGGCGTGGCCACGCATTCGGTGGTCGAGGGCACCGTGCGGCACGCCTCCGACATGGGTTATGAAGTGATGGTGGCCGAGGATGCCTGCGCCACCGCGGATCCCGCCGCGCACGCGGCCGCGCTGTCCAGCATGAAACTCATCGCCGGCATCGGCACCGTGGCGCGCGCCCTGCAATGGGCCGCCGAACCCGCGCACGCGCCCCACACCAAGGAACCCGCATGAGCGACACAGACCTCACCGGCAAGACCGCCATCGTCACCGGCAGCACGCAGGGGCTGGGCGCGGACATCGCGCGCGGCCTCGCGCAGCGCGGCGCCAACGTGGTGGTGGTGGGCCGCAGCCGCGACGCCGGCCAGGCCCTGGCGGCCAGCATCGGCGCCCGCGCGCTGTTCAGCGCCACCGACATCGGCGACGACGCGCAGATCCAGGCCTGCATCGCGCAGACCCGCGCGCATTTCGGCGGCCTCGACATCCTCGTCAACAACGCCTGCCAGTATGCCGACCAGGGGCTGGCCTCGAGCCGCGCCCAGTGGCATGCCACGCTCGACACGAACCTGATCTCGGCGGCGATGTTCACGCAGTTCGCGGCGCCGTGGTTGCCGCGCGGCGGCGTGGTGATCAACATGGGCAGCACCGGTGGCAAGTTCGGCGCGGCCGGCCGCGCCATCTATCCGGCCTCCAAGGCCGCGCTGCTGCAGATCACGCGCAACTTCGCGGTGGAGCTGGCGCCGGCCGGCATCCGCGTGCTGGCGGTGTCGCCGGCGTGGACCTGGTCGCCCTCGGTCGAGAGCCTGTCCGGAGGCGACCGCGCGCAGGCCGACGCGGTCGGCGCGCATTTCCATCCGCTGGGCCGGGTGGGCGGCGGCGAGGAGGTGGCCGCGGTGGTGTGCTTCGCGTGTTCGCCGGCGGCGTCGTGGATGACGGGCGTGGACCTGCCCGTCGACGGCGGCTTTTCGATCCTGGGCCCCGACCAGGGCCAGTCGCCGCGCAGCTGGTTCGCGCGGCTGGACGGGCAGGGCGGCTAGCCCCGCGCCAGGGCCGGCTCAGCGCGTGCCGGCCGCCTTGATCACGAGCTGGCCTTCCTCCAGCATGGCCTTGCCGCCGATCGTGTCCTCGAAGATCTCCTGCACCTTGTTGCCGATCTGCAGGTGCACGCCGCTGTGATAGCGGCGCGAGGCGATGATGGTGGCGGTCAGCAGCGGCTGCAGGTCTTTCTGCAGCGCGACTTCCTCCACTTCGACCTGGGCCAGGTCGGCGGTCACGCGGTGATGCGTGGCGCGGGCCCGGTCGCTCATGCCGTTGACGTTCTTGGCCGGGTTGTTGTGCAGGAAGACGATCAGCTTTTCCAGCTTGTTCTTTTCCTCGGTCAGGCCGGCGCGGCGCGCCTCCAGGGCCGCGCGCCGGGCCTCTGCATGCGGATGCAGGCCGACACAGATCTGGGTCGGCACGCCGGCCAGCGAGCCCATGGTGCCTGCGCTCACCGACTTGGTGGCGTGGGCTTCGCCGCCCACGATCACGCCCATCTGCGAGGCGGGCGGGCCCACCGTCACGCTTTCGCCGGCATACACGCGGCTGGCGCGCACCTCGCGCTCGGCGGCGATGTTCTTGTCGGCATTGACCAGCGCGTTCTCGATGAAGCGCGCCTTCACCGAACCGCCCGCCGTGATCTGCGCGGTGCGGATGCTGGGCGCCGCGCCCGGCGTGGGGCGGACGTCCTTGGCGATCTCGGCCAGGCCGATGATGCCGCCGTTCACGCTGACGTTGCCGCCCGCGTGCACCAGCGCCGCTTCGATGGTGCCGTTGACCACCACGTCGCCGGAGACGCGCACTTCCATGCCCGACACGATGTCGCCGCGCACGCGCAGCGTGCCGTCGAAATTGATGTTGCCGGTGTTCAGGTCGACCGCGTCGACCTCGACCAGCGAGTTCACCAGCACGCCCTGCGGCACCACCATCGGCGAGCCCGCGTTTGCGGCGCGCAGCAGGTTGGCGTCCTCTTCGTCGAGCGACACGCCGGTGAGGTTGGAGGCGAACGGGGTGTCCGGCATCTGCACCGGTTCCACCGCCTCGCCCAGCACGTTCAGGCCGGGCTTGCCCTGCACCGGCGGGATGCGGCGCATCAGCGGCGTGCCGGGGGCCACCAGCGTGAGGTTGCCGAGCTCGCGGTAGTCGATGGGCGCGTTCTCGTCGTCTTCCTGCTGGCGCGTCTTGAGCGCGTCCAGCAGGCTTTCGAAGCGCACCGGGGTGCCGGCGGTCGGCGGCGTGCCCTGGGCCACCACGGCGGTGGCGCGGGTGCCGAGCGCGAGCGCCTGGCGGATCGAGGCCTCGTGCACGCCGTAGACCACGCCGTGCTCGATCAGGGCGGCCAGCACGGCCGATTCCTCGATCGCCGTGCCGCCCTTGGCGGGCACCACGACCAGCAGCACGGACATGCGGTCGGGGGAGATTTCCAGCTCGAAGCTGCCGTTGGTGACCTCGCCGATCTTGCCCTGCACCAGTTCCGTGGCGCTGCGGCAGCGCTCGATGAAGCCGATGGCGGCGACCTGGTCCAGCACGTCGGCGTTCCAGCCGCGGTCTTCGATGGCCTGGACCAGCATGTCCAGCGTGGGCGCACTCAGCGCGGAATCGCCCTCGAGCGGTTCGAACACCGCCGACAAGGCATGGGTCGTCTCGTCCAGTTCGAGGCGGAATGCGGTTTCCACTGACATCGTTCCCTCCACGGCGCGGGATCCTCGTCGGGACGGGCGCCTACATATCGTTTTTTATCGGTCGCGCTATTGCATCCGGACCGGAGAGTGTGACAGTCCGTCGCAAAAGTAATAACTCGAAATATGGAGATATATTAAGCGATATTCAACCGTGTGGGGGAGCGGAATCTTTGCGCCCGGCGGGGGCTATGTCACTGATATTTTGGAAAAAACACGTCACGCGGCGGTCTTGTTACGGACCCTCCGGCAACGTGATTGCTATGCCGTGCAACTGCCGCCATTGCGCGGCGATCGCGCCGGCGCCGTTCGCACGGCACCGACGTTCACGATCGTGCGGGCATCAACCCTTCATGCGGGTAAACACCTGCTCGGCACGGTCCAGCGTGGCGTCGATGACGGCGTCGTCGTGGGTGGCCGAGACGAAGCCGGCCTCGAACGCCGACGGGGCGAAGTGCACGCCGGCGTCGAGCATGGCGTGGAAGAAGGTCTTGAAGGCCTGGGTGTTGCAGGCCGAGACCTGGGCGAACGTGGCGGGGACCTCGTCGCTGAAGTACAGGCCGAACATGCCGCCGATCGCGTCGGCCGAGAACGGAATGCCGGCGGCGCGGGCGCGCTCCTGCAGCCCGAAGGCCAGGCGCTGGGTCTGGGCGGCCAGGTGCTCGTAGAAGCCCGGCTGGCCGATCAGGCGCATGGTGGCCAGGCCGGCGGCCACCGCCACCGGATTGCCCGACAGCGTGCCGGCCTGGTAGACGCCGCCCAGCGGCGCGATGTGCGCCATCAGATCGGCGCGGCCGCCGAAGGCGCCCACCGGCATGCCGCCGCCGATCACCTTGGCCAGCGTGGTCAGGTCGGGCGTGATGCCGGTCAGACCCTGCACGCCCTGCGGACCCACGCGGAAGCCGGTCATGACTTCGTCGAAGATCAGCACGGCGCCGTGGCGCGTGCAGAGCTCGCGCAGGCCCTCGAGAAAGCCGGCCGCCGGCTTGATCAGGTTCATGTTGCCGGCCACCGGCTCGACGATCACGCAGGCGATGTCGGCGCCGTGCTCGGCGAAGGCGGTCTGCACCGCCGGCAGGTTGTTGTAGTCGAGCGTGAGCGTGTGCGCGACGAACTCGGGCGGCACGCCGGCCGAGCTCGGGTTGCCGAAGGTCAGCAGGCCGGAGCCGGCCTTCACCAGCAGGCTGTCGGAGTGGCCGTGGTAGCAGCCCTCGAACTTCACGATCTTGTTGCGGCCGGTGGCGCCGCGCGCCAGCCGGATCGCGGTCATGGTGGCCTCGGTGCCCGAGCTCACCAGGCGCACCTGCTCGAGCGAGGGCAGGCGGGCGATCAGCAGCTCGGCCAGCTCGATCTCGGCCTCGGTGGGCGCGCCGAACGACAGGCCGTGCACGGCCGCGTCCTGCACCGCGCGCACCACCTCGGGGTGGGCGTGGCCCAGGATCGCCGGGCCCCAGGAGCCCACGTAGTCGATGTATTGCGTGCCTTCGGCGTCCCAGATGTAGGGGCCCTGGGCGCGCGCGATGAAGCGCGGCGTGCCGCCCACCGAGCGGAAGGCGCGCACGGGCGAGTTGACGCCGCCGGGGATGCTGCGGCTGGCGCGTTCGAACAATTCGGCGTTACGGGACATGGTGATGCTCATCGGGTCAGGGTTGGGGGGCGGCCGGCGGCTGGGCGCGGGCGCTCGCGCAGGCGGCGGCGCAGGCACGCGCGGCCGCCCGGATGTCGGGCATTTCGAACAGGCCGGTGATCACGGCGATGCTGTCGGCGCCGGCCTGGGCCACCAGCGGCGCGTTCTGCGCCGTGATGCCACCGATCGCCACCACGCCGGGACGCGGCGCCGGGCAAGCCTCGGCCAGCTGGGCGGCCTGCGTCAGCAGCGCCAGGGGCGCCTGGGCCGCCTGCGGCTTGGTGGGCGAGGCGAACACCGCGCCGAACGCGATGTAGTCGGCCCCCTGGGCCAGCAATTCGCGCGCCCGTGCCAGGTCGTTGTAGCAGGACACGCCCAGCAGCAGGTCGGGGCCGGCCTCGCGCCGGACCTCGGCCAGCGCGTCGTCGTCGCGGCCCAGGTGGGCGCCGTCGGCGCCGACGTCCAGCGCCAGGCGCCAGTCGTCGTTGATCATCAGCACCACGCCGAGGTCGCGGCACAGCGGCACGAGCGCGCGCGCCTGCGCGGCGCGCTCGTCGGCGCTGGCGATCTTGCGGCGCAGCTGCAGCGCGCGCATGCCGCCCTCGGCGGCCTGGCGCACGGCGGTGAGCAGGCGCGCGGTGTCGGCCCAGTCGGGCGTCACGCCGTACAGGCCGGCGGGAAAGCGCAAGGGTTTCATCCGGCCTGGCCCCCGTCGACGTGGCGGTGCGGCACGCGCCGGCCCATGCCGGGCAGGAAGCTGGCGGCCAGCACCTGGTCGGCATGCAGCAGCGCCTGTTCGACCGCCTGTGGCATCTCCAGGCCTTGCGCCAGCAGGGCGGCGGCGGCGGTGGCGGTCACGCCGCCGGTGTCGGCATTGCGGTCGGGCGGGGCGGTCCAGGGCAGGTTGACGGTCTGGCCGCCGGGGCCGACCAGCAGCTGCGTGTAGTGGCCGGGGCGGGTCGGGTGACCCAGCACCAGCGCCCACTGGGCGCCGCCGGCCAGCAGCGCGTGCGCCGGGGTGGGCGAGCCGGACGTGTCGATCGCGCCATCGGCCTGCCATTGGGCGAGCCGCATGTGTTCGACCACGACCAGGTCGGTCTGGGGCAGCACCAGCTCGAAGGTGGCGGCCAGCAGGTCGTCGGCGTCATCCTGCTGCTCCTGGTCTTCGGGCAGCAGCGCGCGCGGGCCGAGGTGCAGCACCAGCGGCACCTGGCTGTAGTCTGCCGCGATCTGCGCGGCCACGCTGGCGCCTTCGGCGGTGTAGAGGCCGCCGACCTTGAAAGCCTGCACCGGCATGTCTTCGAGCAGGCAGCGCGCCTGGTCGTCGAGCAGCTCGGGCGAGACGGGGTGGATTTCTTCGATGCCGGCGGTGTCCTGGACCGTCAGCGCGGTGGCTGCGGCCAGGGCATGACAGCCGAGCCGGGCACACGTGACGGCGTCGGCGGGCAGCCCGTCGGTGCCCGTGGGATCGAACGGGCCGAGAACGAGGACGAGAGGGGGGGCGGGAGGGGCCAATTGAACCTGAACAGCGCGCAACGTGGGGCAGTTCCTCCTGATTTGCGTTGAATCAGGAAGTAACCCCATTGGGTTTCGGTAAGATATGCCCATTCTAATGGATGCTTTCCGCGATTGGCCCGCTCCTGGGTCCGTCGGTGCAAGGCTAGAGAGAACTATGCGTACTTGGATGTGTCTTATCTGTGGCTGGGTTTACGACGAGGAGGCTGGCTTGCCCGACGAGGGAATCGCTCCCGGCACCCGTTGGGAAGATGTGCCGCCGAACTGGGTCTGTCCCGAATGCGGCGCACGCAAGGAAGATTTCGAACTGATGGAGATCTGAGCCCCGCGGCTCGTGGCCGGCCACCCGCGCAGGCGGCCCGGCGCAAAAATTGCGGGTGCCCGCTCAGATTGCCCTTCCAGGGGTTTGCCATGACCGAACACACTCGCTCCGAATCCGATGCCGACGACGCAGCCGCGTTGGCGGCCGATTTCTCCAATCAGTTCCTGTTGGCCATGCCCGGCATGGTCGAGGGCGCGCTGGCCGGCACCGTGATCTTCGTCTGCGAGCACACGCCGCGCGGCGCGCTCGGGCTGGTCATCAATCGCCCCACCGACCTCACGCTGGGCTCGCTGTTCGAACGCATCGACCTCACGCTCGAGATCGGCCCCGTGTCCGACGATCTCGTCTTCTTCGGCGGTCCGGTCCAGACCGACCGGGGCTTCGTGCTGCACGCGCCGGCGGGCGACTACACCTCGAGCATCCGCCTGGGCGAGATCGCGCTCACCACCTCGCGCGACGTGCTGCAGGCGGTGGCCGACGGCAACGGCCCGCAGCGCATGCTGGTCACGCTCGGCTACGCCGGCTGGGGCGCGGGCCAGCTCGAAAGCGAGATGGCACAGAACGCTTGGCTGAGCGTCGATGCCGATGCCAGCATCATCTTCGACACGCCCGTCGACGAACGCTATCCCGCGGCGCTCAAGCTGCTGGGCATCGATCCGGTGATGCTTGCCGGTGACGCCGGGCATGCTTGAAGAAACCCTGCTCGCGTTCGATTTCGGCGAAAAGAAGATCGGCATCGCGATCGGCAACACGCTGACGCGGCACGCGCGCCCGTTGGAGATCATCTTCGACGAGCGCCGCGACGTGCGCTTCGGCCGCATCGAGGCCCTGCTCAAGGAATGGCAGCCGCAGCGCGTGGTCGTGGGCCTGTCGCTCAACACCGACGGCTCCGACCAGCCCGCCACGCTGCGCTGCCGGCGCTTCGCCAACCAGCTGCATGGCCGCTTCGGCGTCTCCGTCGAGCTGGTCGACGAGCGCGGCTCCAGCATGGAGGCGCAGCGCCTGCTGGGCACCCACGCGCCCGACGACGCGATGGCCGCGGCCGTGATCCTGCAACGCTACTTCGACGCCTTGCCGCAGGTCTGATGTTCAACCCCCAGCTCGACCGCGGGGGCGCGCTGGCGCACCTGCTCACCACCGAAGGATTGCCGCGCCGCCTGCTCGAGCCGCTGCTCGCGCGCGCCGCACGGCTTCTCGCCCAGCCGGCCGCTGCCGGCCCCGCCGCGCCGGCGCCGGGCGCGCTGGCGCTCCTGGCCGACCCGCCCGCGCCGCTGCTGCACGACGCCTGCGCGCGCGCGGCGGCGCAGCGGGGCATGGCGCTGGCCGATCCGGGCGCGCCCGCCTTGCCGCGCGGCCGCACCCTGCCGGACTGGCTCGGCGGCCTGCCGGCGCGCGGCATCGGCACGCTGGTGCTGCGCGACCGTGCCAGCGGCGCGGCGCATCTGGCCGCGCGGCTCGCGCCACCGGGCCTGCGCATCGTCAATGGCGGCGACGGCCCGCATGCCGATCCGGTCGCCGCGCTGGCCGCGCTGCTGTCGATCCAGGCCGCGCACGGCGGCTTCACCGAACTCACCGTCGCCTTCGTGGGCGACCTGAACCACGCGCCCGCGGCCCGCTCGCTGGTGCACGCGCTCACGACGCTGGGCGCGCCGCAGCTGCGCGCGGTGGCGCCCGCATCCCTGCTGCCCGAGGGCGTGGCCGCGCTGGGCCTGCACGCCTGGCCCGACGCCGACAGCGGCGTGGCCGACGCCGACGTGATCGTGCCGCTGCCCTGCGTGGACGCGGCCTCCGGCTGGGCGCTCACGCCTGAGCGACTGGCGCGGGCCCGGCCCGGCGCGTGGGTGCTGCCGGCGCCCGATGCCGCCGCCTGTGCCGCCGTGCTGTCGGCGCTGCTCGCGTCCTGGCAGGAGGGCGCCTGATGAGCGCCGCGTCCTTCCTGGTCGTCAATGCGCGCCTGATCGATCCCGGCAGCGGTCTCGACCGCCCCGGCGCGCTGTGGGTCCGCGACGGCGTGATCGCGGCGCTGGGCGAGGTGCCTGCCGTGGCCGCTGCGGCGCCGGCGCGCGTCATCGATGCGCGCGGCCGCGCCCTGTTGCCCGGCCTGGTCGACCTCGGGTTCGGCCTGCCCGCCGATGCCGCCGATGCGCGGGCCCACCTGGCCGCCGCGGCGCGCGGCGGCGTGACGGCCGTGGTGTCGCCCGACCCGACGCGGGTGGCGGCGCCCGGCCTGCCGCGCATCCATGCGCCGCCCGCCGCCGTGACCTGGCTGCGGCCGCACGACCCGGCCTTCGGCGCGGGCGTGGTGGCGGCCGGCGCCTATGCCACCCGGCTGGGCCTGGCCGGCCTGCCCGAGGCCGCCGAGGTCGCCGCCGTGCAGCGCGTGATCGCCGCCGTGCGCACCGGCCGCGAGCCACACCATCTGGCCAGGCTGTCCACGGCGGCTGCGCTGGCGCAGGTGCGGCAGGCGCGCGCCGAGGGGCTGCCGCTGAGCTGCGACATCGGCATCAACCATCTCCATCTCACCGAGCTCGACATCGGCTTCTACGACGCCCACTGCCACCTGCGGCCCCCGTTGCGCACGCAACGGGATCGCATGGCCCTGGCGCAGGGCCTGGCCGACGGCACGATCGCCGCGCTGGTCTCCGACCATACCGTGCTCGGCCCCGACGACAAGCTCGCGCCCTTCGCCGAGACCGTGCCCGGCGCCGCGGGCGCGGGCCTGCTGTTCTCGCTGGCCTATAAATGGGCGCGCGACAGCGGCCTGCCGCTGGCCCGGGCCCTGGCCTGCGTCACCAGCGGCCCGGCCGCGCTGGCCGGGCTGGCGGGCGGCCGGCTCGCCGTGGGTGCGCCGGCCGACCTGTGCCTGGCCGACCTCGACGACGACTGGCTGGCGCCGCCGGCCGCGCCGGGCGCAGGCATTGCCGCGACACCGTTCGCGGGTATGATGCAGCCCGGTCGCGTGTGTGCCACCTGGGTGGGTGGGCATCCGGCCTGGGAGACCTCGTTTTGAAACTGCTGCGTTTCATTGCCAGGGTGGCGCTGGTGTTGCCCTGGATCCTCTTCGGCCTGCTGTGCGTGAGCCTGGTGTACCGGGTGCTCGACGGCAACCGACGTGCCGCGCTCAATCGCTTCTGGTCGCGCGTGCTGATGCGCATGTGCGGCGTGCGGATGCACATCAGCGGCGAGCCGCGCCTGCAGGGCGCCGTGCTCTGGGTGGCCAACCACGTCTCCTGGATCGACATCTTCGTGGTCAACGCGGTGCGCGCCACCTCGTTCGTGGCCAAGGCGGAGATCCGCGCCTGGCCGGTGATCGGCTGGCTGGCGGCCGGGGCCGGCACGCTCTTCATCGAGCGCACCCAGCGCCACGCCGTGCATGCCATGGGCGAATCGATCCAGGCCTGTTTCGCGCGCGGTGAGGCGGTCGGCCTGTTTCCCGAAGGCACCACCACCGAGGGCCTGGACCTGCGGCCGTTCCACGCCAGCCTGTTCGAGCCGGCGCGCGTGGCCGACGTGGCCGTGCAGCCCGTGGTGCTGCGCTTCAAGCACCACGGCGAGCGCAGCGGTTTCGCGGCCTTCGTGGGCGAAGAAACCCTGGTCGCCAATCTCTGGCGCGTGCTCGGCGCCACCGGCATCTCGGTCGAGGTGGTGTTCCTGCCGGCGCTCGACACCCATCACGCCGACGGCAAGCCGTTCACCCGCCTCGAGGTGTCGCGCGCCGCGCGCGCCGCCATTCTCGAACGCCTCTGACGCGCCGCCGCGCCAAGAAAAAACCACGGCATGCCGTGGTTTTTTTTCAGCATCGCGCCGCGGTGTTCATTCGCCGCGCGGATCCTGCGACTGGGCGCAGCGGATCTGCACCAGCTTGCGGTCGTGCAGCCGCAGCGCGGTGAGCGAGCCGCCCCACACGCAGCCGGTGTCGAGGCAGACGAGGTGGGGGCGCACCAGCAGCCCGAGCGTGGACCAGTGGCCGAACACGATGGTCACGTCGCGCGTGGCGCGGTTGGGCACGTCGAACCACGGCACCAGGCCGGCCGGCCAGGCGCCCGGCGCCACCTTGGTGGCGAACTCCATGTGGCCGTTGGGCGTGCACAGGCGGATGCGGGTGAGGGCGTTGATGATCACGCGCAGGCGCTTGCCGCCCTTGTGATCCTCTTTCCAGTTGGCCGGCTCGTTGCCATACATCTTCTGCAGGGCCTTCTGCCAGTTGGGGCCGCGCAGCGCGCGCTGGACCTCGTCGGCCAGCGCCAGCACCTTTTCCACGTCCCATTTGGCCAGCACGCCGGCATGCACCATCAGGTGCTCGTGCTCGAAGTGCGCGAGCGGCCGATGACGCAGCCAGTCGATCAGGTCGGCGGCATCGGGCGCGCGCAGGATCTCGTCGAGCGTGTCCGACTTGGACGGCTTGCGCACCCCGGCCGCCGCGGCCAGCAGATGCAGGTCGTGGTTGCCCAGCACCGAGACGGCGCGATCGCCCAGCGCGATGATGCGGCGCAGGGTCTCGAGCGACTGCGGGCCGCGGTTGACCAGGTCGCCCGCAAACCAGAAGCGCGCGTCGGGGTCGGCCGCCACGTCGGGGTGGGCGAGCAATTGATCCAGCGATGCGCAGCAACCCTGCACATCGCCAATCATCCAGATGCTGCCTGTCATACCGGGACTTTTCTCCAGGGCCAGCGGCGCTCCATGAAGCGCGAGATCGCGTGGCGGTATTCCATGAGGATGAGCGCGCCGAGCGCGAGCGTCAGCGCGGCGACGTTGGGGCCCAGCGCCGTGAGCCAGGGCGGCCAGCGGTTGAGCATGCCGACGTTGAGCGCGAGCTGGTTCACCATGAAGAACGCCACCCCGAGCAGGATGCCGATGAAGACCTTGGCACCGACGCCGCCGCGGCGCGTCTGCATGAAGCCGATCGGCGCGGCGATGGTGATCATCACCAGCAGCGTGAACGGGTAGACGAACTTGCGCCACAGCGCGACCACCTGGCGGTCGGCCTGGAGCTGGTTGTTGTGCAGGTAATCGATGTAGTCGATCAGCGTGGCGAGCGACATGCGCTCCGGTGTCAGCACGCGTGCCAGCAGCCGTTCGCCGTTGAGCGTGGTGTCGAGCCGCAGGTCGGGCACCTTCACCACCGACGCGGGCGGGCGCTCGGGCGGCTTGCCGTTGGCGAGCGCCTCGGCGGCCTGTGCGTCGATGCGGGTCTCGGTGACGTTGGTGAGCACCAGGTCGCCATCCTGGAAGCGGCCATCGCTGGCCTGGGCCAGGCTCTGCAGTTCGAGATTGGGCTTGAGCTCGAACAGGGTCACGTCCTTCACCGCGCCATTGCCCAGCAGCGTCTTGATGTTGATCACCCGCGTGCCGCCCGAGCCGGTGGGCTCCTTGAACCAGTAGCCGCTGTTCAGGCGGCCGCCGCCGGCCTTGCCGCGCAGCGTCAGGGAGGCTTCGCCGCTCTTGATCTCGGCGATCGGGGTGACGAATTCGGAAAGCAGGGTCGCGCCGATCATCAGCGGGATCGTGATGAGCCAGAGCATGCGCATCAGGCGCATGCCGCTCACGCCCGAGACGCGCAGGATGACGAGTTCGTTACGCTGGGCCAGGCCGGCGAGCGCCAGGATGGCGCCGATCAGCAGGCCGATGGGCAGCAGGTCGTAGAGGCGCGTGGGCAGGGCTAGGCCCTGCATGTAGAACAGTGCCCACATGCTGAACTTTTCCCCGACGCTGTCGAGGTCGTCGACCAGCGCGAAGAACGTGAACAGCCCCAGCAGGGCCAGAAGGACCACTGCGCAGGAGCGATAGATCTCGCGGGCCAGGTAACGGCGGGCAGTACGCATGAATCGAGGAACCGGTGGGACGCGCTTTCTTGGTGACGCGTAAAACACGACAGCTTAACAAATAAGAGCCACGCCCGGCCCCTCAGGGGATCTCCACCATGCGCATGCGCCGCTGCAGCGTGGCGGTGCGCGAGTTCAGGTAACCGGTGTAGCGGTGCTTGTCATAGTAGCGGGGATTGGGCAGCATCGCGGCCAGCCGGGCCGCCTGGGCCGCGCCCAGGTTCGCCGCGCTGGTGTTGTAGTAATGCCGCGCCGCGGCCTCGGCGCCGAACACCCCCACGCCCCATTCGGCCACGTTGAGGTAGAGCTCGAGGATGCGCTCCTTGCTCATCACCCGTTCGATCATGAAGGTCAGGATCAGCTCCTGGCCCTTGCGCGCGTAGCTGCGCGAGCTCGACAGGAACAGGTTCTTGGCGAGCTGCTGGGTGATGGTGGAGCCGCCGCGCACGCGCGCGCTGCCGCTCGACTCCTGCTTCTGGTTGTATTCCCAGGCCTTGCGGATGGCATCCCACTCCACGCCGTCGTGCTCGGTGAAGTTGGCGTCTTCCGAGGCGATCACCGCCTGCTTGAGATTGCGGTTGATCTTGTCGTAGGGCACCCAGGTGTACTCGAGCTTGACCTCGGGGTCCTGCTCGCGCAGGCGCGAGAGCTCCTGGCGCATGATGGCCGAGCTGCCCGGCTCGCGGTACGCATACCAGACCACCATGCAGAACATCCACAGCTGATAGAGGATGAACAGGCAGGCGAGCCCCATCACGATCGCGGTGGACACGCGCCACCAGTTCAGGCCTCGGCCGCGGGACGAGCGGGCGGCAGCCATGCCGCTCAGGCCTCCTGCGCCAGCAGCGCCGCCCGCAGCTGGGTCAGCACCGGCGCGGGATCGGGCCGCACGCCGTGCCAGAGATAGAAGCTCTCGGCCGCCTGGCCGACCAGCATTCCCAGGCCATCGGCCGTCAGCGCGGCGCCGTCGGCGTGCGCCTGGCGCAGGAAGGCGGTGGGGTGGGCGCCATACATCATGTCGTAGGCCAGCGCGTCTGGCGCATAGAGACCGGGTGGCAGGTCCGGTGCGGCGCCGGTCAGGCCGCTGGCGGTGGCGTTGATCACCACGTCCCAGCCGCCCTCCCGGCCGGCCTCGGCCAGGGTGCCCGCGCTGATGCCGGTGGCCGCGAGCGCGCCGTTCACGTTCCAGTCGTTGACCAGCTCGCGGGCGCGTTCCGCGGTCCGGTTCACGACCCGGATGCGCGCGCAACCAGCCTGGGCGAGCGGCTGCAGCACGCCGCGCGCGGCGCCACCGGCGCCCACCAGCAGCACGCTGGCGCCGTCGAGGCGGGCGCCGAGGCGGCGCAGGTCGCTCACCAGGCCCACGCCGTCGGTGTTGCAGCCGTACACCTCGCCGTCGCGCCACCACAGCGTGTTGACCGCGCCGGCCAGGCGCGCGCGATCGCTGAGGTGGTGGCGCGCCAGCGCGTAGGCCTCCTGCTTGAACGGCACGGTCACGTTGAGCCCGGCGCCGCCCTGGTCCATGAAGGCCTGCACCGTGGCCGCGAAGCCGTCCACCGGCGCCAGCAGCCGGTCGTAGCGCAGCGCCACGCCGGTCTGTTCGGCGAACACGGCATGAATCTGCGGCGAGCGGCTGTGGGCGATGGGATTGCCCACCACGGCGTAGAGCGGAATCGCGGAGTCCTGAGTCATGGCGCGGAGGTTTCCAGAGTGTCGTTGACGAAATGCCAGGTGCGCGTGATCACGAGCTCGTCGGTGGTGCGCGCGATGTCGGGCGGGAAGGGCGCGAAGGGCGCCGCGAGCTGCACGATGCGGCGCGCCGCCTGGTTCAGCACGGCGTGTTCCGAGGGCTGGTCGATGTCGAACCCGGCGAGCGTGCCGTCGGCGCGCACGATCACGGTGATACGCAGCTTGCCATAGATCCTGCCTCGGGCCTGGTCCGGGAAATGCTGCGTGCCGATGGTTTCCACGCGGGTGCGCCAGGCGTCGAGATAGGCGGCGTAGGGCGAGGCCTGCGCGGAGGGCGCCACGAAGCTGCGGCGCGGCTGGGCGTTGTAGGCCTGCACGCGCGCCGCCAGCGCGGCGACCTGGGCGTTCTGCACCACGCCGGGCTGGTCCTGCGGCGCGTCGCCCGGCTGGGACGACTCGTCCCAGGGATGCACCGGGGTGCGCTCGGTCGCGCCCGCGTCGCGCGATTGCAGCTGCGTGAGCAGGCGCAGTTGTTCGGCTTCGAGCTGGGCCTGGCGCTGGCGCATGGCCTCGAGCACGATGGTGTCGGGGGAGTCGCCGGTGCGCGGCAGCGGGGTGGTGGCCAGGCCGCGCTCGGCATTGCCGCCGCCATCGACGTCGGTCTGGGCCAGCACCTGCGCCTGCACCGGCGCGGTGGGCGTGTGGGCATTGACCAGCGCCACCTCGAGGCTGGCCGGCACGGGCCGGGCGGGCGCGCTCGCGCCCCAGCGCCACGCCAGCAGGCCGGCGTGCACCAACAGGGAGATGGCCGTGGCGACCAGCAGATAGTGCTGGGCGGGAGCGCCCAGCCAGCGCCAGAAGCGACCCGGCGGCGAGGACGGGGATCGGGAGCGTTGCACGCTGCCGATTTTAGCCCCAGCCATGCGACCGCCGGCGCCCCGCCATCAGGCCTCGACCGTGCCGAGGTAGCGGCAGTCGATCTCGAGCGTGAGCTCGTCGCTGCCCAGGATGTCGATCTCGACGGCGGTGCCGCGTTCGAGCTCGGGCAGGCCGCCGACCCGGGTGACCAGGGGGGCGTTGCCCAATCGGACCAAGTCTTCGCGCAGCACGTGGGCCACGCAGCGCGTGACGTTGTTCTGCTTGAGCCAGCGCAGCACCCAGTAGCGCTCCATCGCGCTCTGGAACTCGGCCCAGGCGGTGTATTGCGCGTCGAAGGCGCCGATGATGGCGAACAGGTCGGCATCCTTGGGCTTGAACGGCGCCACCAGGCGCGCCGACACGCCGTGCTCCACGGCGGCGATGAGCTGCCACTGGTTCACCAGGTCGACGTAGCGGCGCAGCGGCGAGGTGCTCCAGGCGTACTGCGGCACGCCGATGGCCTCGTGGGGCAGCGCCTGGGTGCTCATGCGCACCCGGCCGGCCTGTTGCGAGCGGTAGATGCCCGGCACGCCGTGCTGGTGCAGCAGACCGCCCCAGGTGTTGTTGGCCAGGATCATGTACTCGGCCACCATGCGGTCCAGCGGGGCATTGCGCTGGCGCGGCACCAGCCGCACGATGGTGTCCGGATCGTCGGGGTTGCCGTCGAGATAGAAGCTGTACTCGACGCGCGAGTTGTTTTCGGGCTTGCCGCGCACCGCCTCGCGCTGGGCGCTCAGATGCTGGGCCAGGCGCCACAGCGGACGCAGCCAGTGGCCGTAGGGCAGGGGTGCGTCCGGATCGGCCAGCGCCGCCTCCGTGATCTCGGTGTCGAGCGTGTTGTGGCGCAGGTTCTCGCGCACCACGATGCGCTCGAGGCGGGTCTCGGTGGCGCTGATCTCGCCGGTGGCGAGGTCGGCGGTCACATAGAGCGAGAGCGCGGGCACTTCGCGCCCGGCGTCGAGCGAGAAGGCCTGGATCACGTTGTCCGGCTGCATCGGGATCTTGTCGCCCGGCATGTAGACGGTCGACAGGCGGGCGCGCGCCAGCTTGTCGAGCTCGCCGCCGCGCGTCACCGACAGGCCGGGCGCCGCCACGTGGATGCCGATGCGCACCAGGTCACCCTCGAGCGGGGTGACCGACAGCGCGTCGTCGATCTCGGTGGTCGTCACGTCGTCCACCGAATAGATCTCGGCCTCGGCCAGGGGCAGCTCGCGCTCGATCGGGGGGATCTCGACGTCGGGGAAGCCCACGCCGCGCGGGAAGTTCACGGCCAGGAAGCGGCGCTTGTGCAGGGCCAGCGGATGCGGCCAGGCGCCCAGGTCCAGCAGCAGCCGCTCGGGGCTCTTCTGCAGGCGTGCGCAGGCGGCGTCGAGCGCCTTCCACTGCATGGTGTTCTTGTCGGGCCGCACCACCAGCGCCTCGGCCATCTGCGCGATTTCCTCGGGCAGCTGGCCGGCGGCCATCTGGTCGACCCAGGCGTCCTGCTGTTCGGCCTGGCGCTGCTTCTTCTCGATGGCGGCCAGGGCGGCGGCCAGGATGTCGGGCGGGGCGGGGCGATACTGGCCGCGGCCGCGGCGATGGAAGTAGGCCGGCGCGCCGTGCAGGCGCATCAGGATGGCGGCCTGCTCCACCGCGCTCGGGGCGTGGCCGAAGTAGTCGGCGGCGAGCGCCGGCGAGTCGAACTCTTCCTGCGGCGCGCATTCCCACAGGAATTGCAGATCGATGTCCTCGGCCATGACCTGGGCCTGGCTCATCAGCGCGGCGGGGTCGGGCGAGGCGAAATTGAAGAGGGTGCTGTTGCGCTTGATCTTGCTGCGCTTGCCCGACTCCGACTCCACCTGCAGGCTGGCGTCGGTCTCCGACATGATCTTGCCGGCCTTGAAACTGCCGTCATCTTCGTAAAACACGTACATATTGAGGGGTCCATCGGGCCGGGCGGGCCGCGCGCTGAGTCTTGAGGCGGGTGTTATCGGTGGGGGCTGGCCAGCGCGAAATCAAGCACCTCGTCGAGGTGATCTGCGAAATCCGAGAGGCCGTGATCGCTGCCTTCGATGATGCGCTGGCGGCAAGCGCGGAAGCGGTCACACATCTCTCGCCAGTCCAGCACCTCGTCGCCGGTGGC
>Ga0160496_1000348_pt1 | contig 23867 bp, 30 predicted proteins | sample DIDPMG_2_FD_108231 | JGI IMG/M metagenome (GOLD analysis project Ga0160496, IMG submission 108231) | Enriched soil microbial communities from UW Madison campus, WI, USA - DID2937_E24_FP MG | ecosystem: Environmental > Terrestrial > Soil > Grasslands | place: USA: Madison, Wisconsin | collected...
ACCACGTAGGCACGGGAGCGCTCATCCGTCAGCCGCGTGACGCCCGTAAAGGACACCGACCGGTCCAAGGAGACCCCACTGGCCGACCCCGGGTACATGGACAGGTACACGCCTTCTGCCTGCTCCCACAGAGCCGCCTCCCGCTCGGCAAAGGTATCGATAAGCAGTCCTGTGATGCTGTCCGGGCGCGTCTCCACGGACTCGCTCACTCCCGCGGCCAGCAGCCGCGCGCGCAGGTCGGCGATGATCTCCTGACGAATTTCAGGCAGGCGCATGCGCACGAACCCGTCCGGCGTTACACCGTAGGCCATAACTAACCTCTTGAATAATATGGATTTAGGTGAACCGTAGCGTCACGACGTCTTTGGCCCGCCCTTCGGCTGATTCAGCTTCGAACGCCACCCGGAGCGTGCGCGCCGTTCGGTCAACGTCGAGGTCCAACCGCCCCACCCGCGTCACGCCCGGCACATCCAGAATTCGAGCGCGCAAAACCGCCTCGATGGTGGAGCGGTCCGGGTTCTTGACCAGGATCTCTTCGAAGTACGGCACCCCGAAGGTCGTATCCAGGAACCATTCGCCCAGGAAGGCCAGCAAGGTCACCTTCACCTGCTGGCCCACGCGGTCCGCTCCTCCGATCAGCCGGGCGCGCCCCAACAGGTCCAGGGCGAGGTCGCCATCCTCGGCAAGTGCGAGATCCAGACTCATCAGATCGGCTCCCCGGTTGTACCCCCGGCATACGAGTGCCTATGGGAGTCGCCCACGTTATTCCCGTTGTGGGTCAGCGCGCCGTTGCGGAAGTTGACGTCGCCGTCAATATTGATCGTGGCCCCGCCGGTACCGCCCGAACCGTTCATTCCCTGGGTATAGGTCAGCAGCCCATTCACCGTCAGCGGCCCGTTAAAGGTTCCCTCGACCATGTTCACCACCCACGTCTTGACGCTCATGGTGAGATGCCCCTCCGGCGACAACTTCAACGTGCCCGGCCCGTACTGAATGCTGACGTTCTCGGTGTCGGCCTTCATAGTGCCTGGCCGAACAACCGGCGACGCGAACGCATCGGACAGGTCGAACTGGCGCGGATCATCCGGTGGGCCGTCGCTGCCAGCCAACCAGTTCTCCAGCGCGCGCGCGGAGAATGACAGCTTGACCGGGTCACCAGGCTTGAGGGGTACGGAAATCAGGGCCTGCGCCCCGCCCACGTCCCCCGCCGGCCAACAGACCGGAACACGCACGATTTGCGGCGCCGGCAGCACCTGCCCATTGGCCAGGCGCTTGGCAAGCGCTGGCCGGGCAGTAACGAAAGTGCCGTCGTAGGCCACCACCACGCCCGGGAGCGTGGTGTACACGTCGGCCAGTTCGGACGCAATGAACAGGCGCAGAGCTGAAAGGGGATTCTTCATGATTTCGCCTTTTCCTTGGGCGGGGCATACCTATCGACCAGTTCGAGCTCCGTCTGCCAGTCCCCGCCGGCGCTGTCCCCGGTGTGGCGCAAGGCGTCGGCGCGCAAGAACGCCTCGACGGTGCGGCTCTCCAACTTGACCAGATCGCCCGGATTCAACGTGGGCAAGAGCAACGATGTGACGCGCCAGCCGTCCCGCTGCTGCCGTGCGCTCACCAGGTTGACGTCATCACCGGTCGTCTTGTCCTTGACCTTCGCTTTTTCCCGCGCGGCCTCGCGCGTCCGCTCCGGGTAGCCCAGCAGGCCAGTGTCCGCCGCCAGCACAATCGCCTGGCGCCGCGTGGTACCTCGCCGTTGCACAACCTGCAGCTGCTGATTTTGGATAGACCACTCCAAACCCGTGCCCTGTGTCACCTTGTGCAGCGCCGTGCGCGCGGCGCCATAGAAGGAAAACCCCTGCTGCCACTGGCGGTCAGGCACGTCGTCGGCCATCACCAGCGGCAGCCCCATCTGCCGCGCGATATCACGAATGATCGCGCTCGCCCTGGCACCGGGGCCCAGACCAATTGAAACGGCCGTGTCTCGCACTTCCACATAGCCGTCCTTGACGATCAGCTCTGTCACCACGTCCGGCTGCTCAAACTTCGTGTACGCGAAGACGACCGAGCCGGCCATCATCAGGAGAGGCCCCGCCTCTTCCGCGTAACCGGCATACAGCACGCACATCAGCCCAGGCTCTTCCATGGCCCTACGCGTGGCTTCGGCCAGGTTGTAGATTCTGATGACGCTATCGTTCGGCTCTTCCTGCGCGTCCTTGTTGACGTCGAAGGTGACCCGGATAGGCTGAGAGATCTCGACGCCTTTCTGGTTTGGTTTGCCCACAAGCAGCCTGTAAACCCGGTCAAAACGTGCCATCCGCCACCTCTGTCGATTCCACGTAAACCAGTGCGACCTCGCCCGAATACAGCGCCGCGCGACTGATCACGTCGCGCCGATCGGGCGTCATCGCCAGCAACTCGCCAGCCGGCACTGCAAGGTGTCGGTATCCAGACAACAGCAGCGAATCAGGCACTAAGGCAATCCCCGCGACGACCACTTCGTTGTAAGCGTTCTCGATTGAAAGCGTCCACAGCGCCGCCTCACTGTTCCAGGACAACTGCAGGAAGTAAGTAACGCCCTCCAGCTCCACCTCTGTGAGGCTGTCGTTCGCATCTATTAGGGGGATGACAATCACGTTCCCCTCCCTAGAATCTTGCTCAAGTCCGAACCCTGCTTGGCGGTCGGCTCAGCGCCTGTCGCCTTGCCACCGTTCGTCTTCGTGCCTCCGGCCTTGCCCGTGGCCGTGCCGCTGGTTTTCTCCGGCGGGATGTCTGCCTGCCGAAGCGCTACCTTCCGGATCTTCCTGAACTCAGCAGAAATTGAAAAGCGATCACCGCCATCGTTCGTCCGGTCAATTTCACAGCGCACCATGGCGAAGTCCACGTAGACATCCAGGCCGGTCGTGATGGTGATGGGTAGTCGGTCTGCGTGAATCTTGCGCAGCGCCGCCTTGGCGCTGATCAGCTTTTGTCGGCCGGAACCTCCCCAGGCCGGCGCCGCCCCCACAAGGCTACGGCCGAAGCCGCCCAGCAGCGTCGCTTCTGCCGCGGTTACCCAGCCGTCCAGCTTTAATCGCTCAGAATCCTGGACGATGTGGTCCGTCACTGGCGGCCCTTCTTCGACTGCGTAGCTGGTGGCCTGGCTCTCCAGTGACGTACTTTCACTGATGAGCGCGTCGAGGGGGATAACGCCGATGGTGCTGCCTCCCCCCCACCCGAAGATCATGGATACGAAGCTCATGACTGTCCTTTCACTGCGGGGCCTCGACCCCCATTGGAGCGCTGAAGATCTCCGACATGCGATCTATGCTGCGGCGCTGGGTCGCCTCTAAGCCCCGGCGCGCGGCGCCGGCGACGGCATTGGGATCCGCCCCCGGGGCGTTAACCGTAGTTTCGTTGCGGATCTCCACGGAAACCGGGCCAAGCCCGGCCCCGGCTCCCGCCCGAACAGCCGCCCCGGGCGAGACCAGAGGAACCCCAGCGCCAGACGCGAAGGCTTGCCACTGCTCCTGTCTGCCCAAGGCACCGCTGGGCGCAGTCATGAGCGCTTTCTGCTCGTCGGTCAACATCTGGCCGGGCAGCAGCTCCTTCAACCACTTTGCAGCGGCCTCAACCTTGTCGGTGATCCATTTCTGAATGGCGCCGCCAATCTCCTGGATCTTGGCGATCATCCGCCCGCCGATGTCCTCGAAGAAGCCCAGAAGCCCGTCCAGCGCCTCCTTGCCCTTTTTCTTGAAGGCTTCCCAAGTCTCGCCGAACAGCTTGCTAATGCTCTCCCAGTTCTGCCAGATCAATAGCAGGCCGGCCAGCACCAAGCCGATGATCCGCCCGAGGGGGTGGGCTGCGAAGGCCGCCCACAGCATCGGCACAACCCTGGTAGCCAGGAAAACCAGCAGGCCCCGGATAGGGCTGAGAATCTTCCAGAGGCCGTATGCCAAAACGCTGATGGTTCCAAACTTCAAGATCCAGGGGCCAAGCTCCTTTCCTGCCCCGCCCAGTGCGTCCTTAATCCACACCAGAACGGCGCGAACAGCGTCAATTTCGTCCTTCCACTCCTCGACGCGCCCGATCAGACTTCCCAGCACCGAAATGTCGCCACGCATCCAGGAAACGATGTCGTCACCGATCAGGTAGATCGTGGTCAGCACCGCCGCCATGCGCAACAGTGGCGCCAGAGTGCGCGTCCAGAGCGTCAGCATGCGCAGCGCCCCGGCCGGACCGCGCCGAAGCGCCATAGCGCTATCCAGACCAATGGCCGTTCGGGTCGCCGTGATCATGGACCGGATCAGGCCACCAGATTGGACCGTCGCCAGCGCCATCCAGTTACGCAGGCGCAGAAGTCCCCACGCGCCGCCTGTGAGCGCCAGCAGCTTGATCACCAGCCCGAGGTTGTCGGCCAACGTCTCGATCGATTTCGTCACCCCGCCGATCGCGGCCCGCCCGAGTTGCATTTGTCCGAAGAAGCGCTGGAAGGCATCACTCCATACCGTCATCGCGTCGGCGATTGTGACCGGCATGGCCTCGGCCTCGACTCGCATCTTGGCGAGCTGCGCCTGCAGCGCCGGCAGGAACTGCTGCGTGGCGACCTTCCCTGCCTTCACCTGTTCCAGGAGCTTGTCGGTGGTCAGGCCGAGGCCGTCGGCCAGCGCCACCTGCAGGCGGGGCGCAGCGCGCATCAGTGTGGCGTACTGGTCCATGCCCAGCTTGCCTTGCATGATCGCGGCGGTCAGGGCCGAAATGACCGACTCCTGATCCTGCGCTTTGGTGCTGGACAGTGCCATACCCAGCGACAGGCTCTCGGTCACATCTACCGTGTCCTGGGTCGTCTTGCCCAAGTCCGCCATCGTGCGGCGCGTGCGGACGAACAGCTCGGCATTGTCCGCGTATGCCTTGTATGTCAGCCGCGATATCCGCGCCAAATCCTTATCCACCTCGGCGTATTCTTGAGCTGAGGCCGTCGCCTGACGCATGCGGGCTTCCAGCTGGCCCCAGGCGTCGATGTCGCGCGAGATCCGGCCGAGGATAGAAACTCCGAAGACGGCCCCCAAGACGCCACGCAGCCCGCTAAATGCTCCCGCTTGCTCGCGAGCCAGGCGCGCACCGCGCACGATGTTCCGGTTGAAACCCTCCTGCGCGCGCCTCGCGTCCTGGATGGCCAGCCGGGCGCCCTCCCACGCGCCGATGCCCGCCTCGCGCACGGTAGCCAGGCCAACCCGCGCGCGCGCCATGAGCGTGCCGTATGCGGCTTGAACTTGGCCGATCCGCGCGCGACTTTCTGCGACGTCGACCGGGAACGCCGCGGGTCGCCCAAGACCCGACATCTGGGGACGAGCGGCCGCGCGTGGCTCCAACGACGGAGCCATAATCGGAGCCACGGCCGGCGCCGCCGTCGCCCTGGGGCTTGCCACCCGGTTGCTCCACGGGCCAGGCGGGAACACCGAGCCCGTGAGCGCTTGGCGCATCGTCTGGACGGTCTTGGCGCTCGCCCGTTGGAGGGAGTCTTGGGCCGCCCGGTAGGTCTCCTGATACTTCTTCAGGCCCGATTCATCCACCTGATAGCGCAGGAGGGTGACAAGCTCGCGAATAACGCTCATTGTGTTTTCCTACTTGCGTGCGACCGCGCGGCGTCCTGGGCGTCCATAAGCGCGTTCAGTTTCATGAGGTCTAGCAGGTCGACCTCGGCGCGGCGCACCGCGTCCAGGCTGACGTGCCCCGCCAGCACCGGCCGCCAGACGATCAGCTCTCGCTCGAAGGTGGGGTCAAACTTCCCGACAGCGTCGCCAGCTTCTCGCGGACCGGACCAAAGCGGCCGGCCCATTGCACGAAAGGGCCGGCAAAGTTGTGCCGAAGGATGTGGAACAGCAGTTCAAGAATCTGGGAAAAGTCCTCGAATGCCAGCGCCCGGTGGGCGATCGTGAGCTTTTGGGGATCACGGCCGGGCAGCTCGAAGCTCACCAGCTCCGAGTCGATCAGCACCTCAGTCCACTTCTTGAGCGCAGCACCGCCCAGCCGAGACGAGAGATCCTGCAAAGCCTGCCGCAGCGCCTGTTCGTCCCGCCCCACGGCGGCGGGGTCCGCGCTGAACACCGCCGCCAGCAGTGAACCCGCCGCCGGCAAGACTTCTTTCTGCAAATCGCCCATCAGCTCCAGCTGGCGAAAGGCGTCGAATTTCCCGATGTGAAAGATCGTGGCGCCAATCGGCACCGAGAGTGTGCGGCTCATCAGCTATTTCCCCCGACGATGTTGATGGACGGGCCGGTTTCGATGACCCAATCCCGATTGCCCGTTTTGGCGGCGTAGCCAGCGTCTGGAGTCTTGACGATCCAGGCAGAGTCGGCCGCATGCAGGGACTTGCCCCGCAGATCGGTTACCGCGACCGGCAAGGCCCCTTGACCGTCCGAAGCCTTGTCAGCCTGGTGCATTGCAGTCAGCAGCGCGTTGCTGTCGCTGGTCTGCATGAGCGACACGGTGATCCGCAGACGCGAGTCACGCGACATCGAGCGCGCTACCTCGCCATCGGCACCGGAAACGGAAGAAATGCCCTCTCCGATTTCGGCAACCGTCACGAAGGTGTCTTCGGCCAGGCCGCTCAGGGCAACGGCGCCCATCACGATCTTGATCTGGCCGGGTGCGTAAGTTTTCACGGACATGGTCGCCCCGTTAGATTTGTTGATAGGTCAGGTTGCCTTTGATTTCGGCAACGTGGATGGCGCCGGCCAGGCGCGCGCTGAACTTGAGATCCCGCAGGACGCGGTTGGCCTTGTGGTTGGCGGGAATATCCATCGACCGCGGCGCGGTGATGACGAACCCCGGGATGCGGTTGCCGGCGCCGTCGATTTCGTCTGGAGCGATCAGGCCGCGCGCTTGGCCAAGCAGCAGCGCCTGACGCAGGCCGTTCACGATGATCTGGATACCATCGTCGGTAAACGGCACTTTGCCGTTGGCGTTGATCAGTTGCGTAGCAACGTTGATCTTCACCTGCTCGGCCAACCAGTCACGGCCGCGGATCACGTCGATCCATTCGCCCGCGGCTACCTTGCCGTTCTGCGTGATGGCGAAATTGCGCATCTGCTCGAACGTGTTGGCGTTCTTGGCGTGCGCCGCCAGCGCCTGCCCCTCGCCCAGGGTGTCATAGGTGATTCCAGCCAGGCGGGTATTCGCCCAGGTCTCGCCGCCGGGATAGTAGGTGAAGCGGTTGGCCATCACGGCCGATTCCAGCGCTTCGCTGCCCGCCATGCCATGGAACCAGACATGCGTGCGGAAATACTGCTTCTGCTGGCACTTGGAGGCCAGGTCCGTGTCGATCGCCGCGTCGAGGATGCCGGCCTGCGCGCTGGAAACGCCGAACAGGCAGCCGTTGGATTCCACCCATTCCGCCGCGTCCAGAACATCCGCCTCCAGGCGGCTGGCCAGCGCGACGCCGTACCAGTCCGCATTCTCTCGACGGCAGGCGCTGAGGGCCGCCGTGGGCGTCTCGGTGCTGGTAGGAATCGCCTGGGCCAGATTACCCTTGACCGTGACCGCCACCGCGGTTTCCGCGTCGTTCGCCGTGATGGAGATCTCGGCGCCCACGGCCGTGGCCTCGACGGGCGCGCTCGCCGCCGTGATTGCGGCCACCAGGCCGGCGGCGATGGTCGCCGGCGTGCTGTCGGCCAGGCCCGCGAAACTCGCTTGCGCGGTTTGCACGGCGCCGCCCGCAGCGCGCCATTTCATCGTTATCAGATAGGACGACACGCTGGCACGGGTCACCGTCACTCGCGACGTTTCGACGTGCCGACGGCCCACGAACACTCGCTGTACCGTGGGGATCTGCTTGAATGCGTCTCGAACGGCGATGTACAGCGGATCGGCCTGGCTGATGCCGAGGTCCAACAGCTCGGACGCTTCGGTCACTACCAGGATCCGGCCGACGTCCAAGGCGTGGGCGCCCAGGATGAGCACGTCGGAGAAATTCTGCTCCTTGATGGCGGTCGTGTTCAGAGAGATCGCCACATTGACGATCCGGTCGATGTTTGCCATTTGCGGCTCCGAAAAAAAGAAAAGCCGCCTGATGGCGGCCGGATGGCGATTGCACGACTCGGCCGCTACGGCGCGGCCGCAACTGTCGCGGTAAAGGGGGTTTCTATGGCAGGCGTCAGGCCGCCGGTAGTGGTCGCAGTGCCGGCCACGGTTTCAATGAATCCGACCTGCTCGGAATGGGTCAACGCGTAGCGAATGCCCAGCTCCAACAAGCCGCGCCGCTCGAAACGCGCGGCATCCCGCATGACTGGAATGTTCTGCAGGCGCCCAATTTCGAATAGCGCTAGGCCCAGGGCCTCGGCACGCTCCTCATAGAGCGGGTGGCGCAACTTCAGCGCCAGGTCGTCCAGCGCGTCGTAGGCAGCGGGGCCGAAGCCCTGTAGTTCGACGGTCGCGTCGTCGTGCTGACGCACCGCCTGCGCGCCATCGTCACCGACCTGGCCAACCTCAGCGCCGCTGACCTTCGCCCAGTGCACGGCCATGGCGATATAGGCGGTAGCCGGCCGTTTTCCGTTTTCGTTGGCGAAGATCACCGGCGTGGCGCCCGCGGCGGCCTCGACCAGCTCGAAAATGCGGTCTTCAGGTGTCATGGTGATCCCGATTATTCGTTGTGCATCGATAGGGCTATCGGCCATTCAACGCTTGCGCGCGCGCCAACTCGATGCCGCCCTACCCGGTGGCCTGGAATGCCCAGCCGGGCCTGGGGAGTCCTCCCGGACGTTTTGCCCCGTCCGGCCTCGGTCCAGACTGCCGAGATCCTTGGGCTACAGCAACTCGTCGGCGGCCAGCAAGACCGCCAAGTATCGGAAATGGGGGATCACCCCCGATTGCCAGGGCGACACGGCCACCAACTGGTATTCCCCAGCGAGCGGCCCGACACCCCAGACCAGGCGATCGCCATTTGTCCAGTCCTGCCCGGCGACGGCCAGGTCGGCGCTGGTGTAGATGCGCACCGCCGCGCGGACGCGGCGCCCTTCTGGGTGCACCTGCAACTGGTCGTAGTCACCAGCCTTGGCGGGCTGCACAGACGCCAGAATCGGCTTGTCCGGTCCTGGCGCTCCATCTACCCAATGGCCCCGCTCGTGGCGGCCAGGGAGGCGCGTACGGACCACATGCGGTCGTCGAAAGCTCATAGCTCACACCTTCTCGTAGCGAATCGCGCCCGCCATCAGGCCGTGATCGATGAGAGGCACATCGCTCCCTTTCCTCTTGACCGTGGCGGGCGCGTTCGGCTCGGCCCATTTCTTGGATTGCTGCACGTGCGCCTTCTGGTGCTTCTCCGCGAAGGTTCCCAGCTGGTCCAGCGCGGCGTCGACGCCGAGGCGCCCTTCCTGGACGGCGCCCGCCATACGGTCCATGGCCTGGCCCAGCACCTCGCCGTTCTTCTCGGCGAAATCCCGCATGAACGGCCTGGCCGGGACGTGTTCGGTGCCCAGCTCATTGAAGATGGCGATGTCCAGCAGATCCGCGCCTGATTCTGGATCCTTGCCGGCACCCGCCTGGATGCCGAACTTCACGCCCCGCCCGTTGATTGCCTGGGCCAGGCGCACATGTTCGCCCAGGCCCTTGTCGATCGATTTAACAGACACGGGGTGTACTCCTGACGGTGGCGGCGCCCACGCGACACACGCGCGCCAGGCGCTCGTACTGGGCATGAAAGCCCGCAGGGTCGGCCGCGCCCTCCACCTTGCCAAAGGTGCGCTGCAGGTCGCCTTCCTTCTCGCTCACAACGCCGGGCCGGGCCAGGACGCCGTCCGCTTCCGCAGAGCGTTGCTGCTTGATGCCATAGAGCAGCCACGCCGCATACCAAAGCTGCGCCTCGTCCTGCTTCTTTGGAGGAAGGCACGCCGGCCGGTAGTCGGCGGCCATGGCCAGCGCCCGCTCCTTGTCCTGAGACGACATGGAGGCCACCGCCGGCGCCAGGAAGTCCAGATCGTCGGGGGTGGCCGCCATAGTTACTGCTCCCCGCCGTCTTTGAGCGCCTCGTACAGAGCCTGCAGCTCCGGCTTCTTGGCATCGGGCGGATAGGTGATTTCCTGCTTATCGAGCCATGCCTTCAGCTGGGGAACAGTGGACGGCTCTTTAGCCGCCTCATCGCCGCCGGCAGTCTCGGCGCCTTCGCCAGCCGGGCCCTCAGCTTCAACCAGCAGCCCGCGCTTGATCAGATCTTTCACGCCGCGGCCTTCGGGGTCGATCGCTGCCGCCTTCGTCGGCGCGATCACGGTGTGGCCGCCAATGTTGATGACGGCCTTGGTGGTGTTGATGAAATAGCGCATCAGATCTCCCCTTTCGCCATCGACAGCGGGTAATACACGACCACCCCGCCGGCGCGCGCCAGGCAGGGAACCACCAGCTCGAGGCCGCGCGCTTGCGCCGCCAGCTGGTTGAACGGCATGGGCAGCTCCATGGCGAGGTTTTCCTCGCTGTACTCGTAGGCCAGGATCAGATCCTTGCCACCGGCACCCGCGCCCTTGAACTCCGAGGCGCCCATGAGCTGCAGACCCGGGTGCTTATCCTGGAAGAACTGGCCGACCGTCTTGCCATTCGTATCGGGAACGCGTAGCGAGAAAATGCGGCTGCGGTGGTCGGTCGGCATGACGATACGGGTCGGGGTGTGCACATCCTTGGACTGAGTGGGCACGACGTCGTAGATCATGTCCAGGTCGGCCAGGATCTGGTCAGCGGTCGTGGTCGGGTTCAACCAATCGCCATGCAGGCCCACGACCAGCGGGACGTTCGGATGATTCGTCAACCCGTACAGGCCGAACTTGACGTCACCGATGAGCGCCATCTGATTCAGCTTGATCTCGACAGCCTTGCGCGCAGCCATCGACTTGCGCGTGGGCAAGTCGGTACGGTTGGCCGCCGCCGCGCGCAGTTCCATCACGCTGTAACCGTACGAGTCGCCGATGTTCTTGATTTGGGCGACCTTTTCCTCGCCCTTGACATCGGCGCGGGGAAGATCGTCGGCGTAGTTCGCCACGATCTTCGCCATGCCGACCTCGTCGTACATGAAGTACGTGAAGGTCTCGGCCCATTCCGGCACCTCGGTGGAGATCGGCACCAGCTGCAGGCCGATCATGGGCGGCAGCTTCTTGTCATAGGTGCGCGTCTTGACGTAGTCCAGCTGGCGGGCCGTGAAGAGGCCTTCGTCCTCGCGCATGCCGGCCAGCGCCACGACGATCTTTTTCACGGCCGGCAGGTCGGCCTCGTCGTAATGCTCGTGTTTGTCCATGGTTTTCCCAATGAAAAAGGCCCCTTTCGGGGCCTTGGGTTGATCAGTTTCGCGGGGGTTTAGGGGGCTGCCGGGGCTTGCGCGAACGGCGCGTGCAGTTCGATCAGAGCGATCTTGCCGCCGGCCACATCGACCACGCCAGAGCGGAACACAGCATTCGGCACCGCCGTGGCGCCGGCATCGGATACCGTGCCGTCCGCCGCACACTTCACGGGGCCGTCCTTGGTGACGGCACCGCCGGTGGTGACCTTCGCCCAGCCACGCCGCACGCGCAGCACGCTGACCGCATCGAACTCGCGATAGCCGCCATCGCGGGGGACCGTGTGCGTGTGCAGGGCCAGCCCGCGGATGCGCGAGCCCGGACCGGCGACGATGCGCTCGCCGGTGGTGTCGCCCACGATCACGCCCGGGGGAATGTTGCCGGCAGCGGCGCAGGTCTCGACGTCGTCGTACCCCAGATCCGCCTTCATGCCGGCGTAGGCTACGTCCATGCGGTCGTCATAGGTGGGGGGCATTATTCGCCTCCTTGCTTCAGGTTCGAGAGATAGGCATTGCGCGCCGCGCGTGCCGACGTGGGCTGTTGGGCGCCATCCGCGCGCTGCTGGCCGGTAGGCGGCTGCTGGCCGCCGATCTGCCGGCGCTGATCGGCGACGGCGTCCGCTCGGGTCTTGGCTTCGCCGACAGCCAGGTCAAACGCCGCTTCCACGTAGCCGTCGGACTTGCCCGCCATATCGAAGGAATCGCCGCGGATGGCCTTGATGACCCCCTCGCGCAGCGCGCGGTCGGCGGTGTCGGCCTTGAATTCCACCTTGTGCTGGGTGGCCGTGGCTTCCAGCTTCACGCGCGCCAAGGCGGCGCCCTGAGCGTCCTCGCGCGCCTTGGCAATGCCCGCCTCGGCCGCATCGGCGCGCGCCTTTTCGCTGTCCGCCCGCGCCGCTTCGGTGTCCACCTTGGCGGTGGCGGTCTTCAGCTCGGTGCGCAGGCGGTTCAATTCCTGCTCGACTTCCGGCGCGGCGTCATACGACAGGCCGGAATCGAGGCGGATCTTGACCATGGTCATGTCATTTTCCTCTTCGGTTTTCGTTACGGCGTCTGCCGCGTCAAGGTTGAGTCGCGCGTTGCCGGCGCGACCACGTTTCACCACCGCCAGGTGGTTGTATCGGATGTTTCGCTGGATAGCGTCGTAAGGTTCGCCGCTCGGCGTGACGCCCGGCGTCTCGTCCAGTTCCAGCTCGTAGCCCAGCGACAATTCCTTGTTACCTGCGTCGACCGGCGCCGTGTCAAAGATGTGGATATCTCCGAGCATGTTTTCGGGGCCATCCTGACGGCCTCCAGACAGCGCCGTGCCGATCATGTGCTGGCGCACATTCTTGGCCGTAACCTTGCCGGGGTGCCCGTCTGTGATCGGCTTGCCGCGCAGGCTTGCCATGGAATCGGCGTTGAACACTTCTTCCGGGGGCCGGTACTCGCGCCGGGTACGCCCGGCGCCATCGCTGTACAGGAAAACGCCTGTGCGGGTCAGCACCGGCGTGTCGACGAGGTAGCCCTCGTCCGTCCGGGTTGCCTTCAACGGCGCCCGGTCATATCGCATCACCATGATTCTTCCCTCAGTGGACGATCAAAGCGTCCAGGTCATCGAGAGCCGGCAGCTTCGGCTCAGCCCAACAGCGGCAACGAATTGGCTGGCCGGGATGGCCGTCGGCCGGCGGCATGTCCCAGAGGAATATCTGCCCCTCCCGCGCAACGTGCTCTTCCCGTTCGCGTTCGTCCAAGACCCCGCGCCAGGTGTATTCCTTGATGCCAATGTTGGTCTGCCGGTACTCGGTCAGGTCGCTGTTCAGCTTGCCGATTTGGTCGCGGGCGATCAGTTCCGCGCGCTTGCGCGGCAGGTCGTAGGTCTCCCGGATCTGCGTGGTTATGTCCCGCAGGGACGTGCCCTGACGTACCGCGGCCACCACGCGCCCGTGGAGCGTGTTTAGATACTGCTCCGGGATGGACTTGATCAGGCCAATGTTCTCGGCCTCCCAGGGCCGCAAGACCCTGGCCAGCCCGGGCTCGGCCTTGAAGACGTCCACGCCGTAGGCCCGCCGTAGCAGCCGGTGGAACTGCTCTTTGTTGTACTTCTCCACCCGCTGCGCAACCATCGCGGCCAGGCCTTGTGCGTTCCCGTCCGCCACTTTGGCGGCGCCGAGGGCCTCCATGAACGCCCGGCGCAGCGACTCGAACCAGCCCTCATCGCCTTCCGGCGTGTTGCGCAGATCATCCTGGCGTAGCGCCAACGGCAGCACCGGCAGAACGTGGCGCTCGACCGCCAAGATGGCCGCTTCAGCCTGGGTGCGCAGCGCGCGCAGATAGTCGCGCTCGTCGCCCAGGGGATAGCGCCATTGCTTAGGTGGCCGCGGCGTACGACTTCGCCGACTGGCCGCCGGCGTCGGGGGTGAGGCCATAGAGCCCTTCCTGTTTCATGTACTGAAATGCCTGGTCCTGGCTGAGACCGTTGTCCACCGCCGCGCTCAGCGCGTCCATTTCGCGCGCCTGGGCTTCGGCGTTTGCCTTCCGGACCTCGGCGCTTTCCTTCGCCGTAGCAGGCTTGAGCGCCGGCCAGGTGATTGCCCAAGCCTCCCCCCGCGCCTCGCCGCCGGCGGCCAAGGTGCGCTGCGCACGGATCAGTGACACCAGTCGCTCCAGGGCAGGGTTGACCTTCACCTCGCGGCCCATAGCCACCGTGTTGTAGAGGGCTTCCAGATCCCCGTCGCCGGTGGCGTTCAGGCCAGCGGCCGACCGCCCGAAAACCTGGGTCACGGGGATCCCGGTTTCCGCAGCAACTGCAATCTGGAACTCGGCCAGCGTGTCCTTGACGCCGCCCATGTCGGAACTGAGGATCTGATAGTCGTCCTCGGCATCCACGGCCACCCCGTTGAGCGCATTGCGGACGGAGTCGACCATCTCCACCCGTTTTCGGACGGCAGCCTCTAGCTCCGCCTCGATCGCTTCGGCCAGGCCCTTCATCTTGTGGACGGCCTGCTGCTTCTTCTCCAACAAGCGCAGCGCCCAGTGCAAGCCCTCGCCATAGCGACGGATCGCGCGGAACGCCCTGCTCACGGCCGGCCGCCCAGCCCAAGGAATGCCCTTGCGATTGAGCTTCGCCGGCAGCGGATCGCCCGGAATCTCGATCAGCCGGCTTTCGTGCACGAAGAACTCGGCGGCGACGGCCCCCGGCGTCTGAGTCCGCACGCGGTAGACCTCGGGCATGCCGAAATTGGCCTCGCTCGGGTCCGCGTACCGCCTATCCGTGGCCGATACGTCGTCCAGCGTGAATACCTTCAGCTCCTCGATCCGCTCCAGGCCCTCGAGGTTCAGGGGCTCGCGCAGCGCACGCCCGTCCTTTGCGATGACGACAATCGCACCGCCGCCAGTCAGACGCGCCCAGCGCCAGGCATCCGCAAGCGCCGGCAGCGCCTTCAGGCGGTCCAACTCGCCCCGCACGCGCTCATCGCCGGTGATATCCACACCGCGCGAGACCGCTGTGTCTGGGATCATGTCAACCACGCGCGCCGGCAGGCCGCCCTCGGCATACATCGCCAGATCATCCATGGCGCCGAAGCCCGCCACGGCCGCGTCGAGCATGGCCGGACCCAGCACCGCACTCAGGTAGCCGTCTTCGTTCATCATGTGCTTGCCAGCGCTTGGAAGCGCCCTAGGTTGCTGCCCGCCGTGGCGAGCATATCGTTGATAGCGTCGACCATCGGGTCGACCTGGTCGTCGTGCGCGTGCGTGTCATCCGCTGTGAAGGCCTCGCACTCGGCCACGAAGTCGGCCACCCAGGGAGCCTCGTCCGGAATGCAGACCAGGCCGGCCTCGATATAGCTCTGCACGTCCATGAGCCGGGTAAGCTTGTCCCGATCGCGCTCCACGCCCTTGACGGGGATTCTGCCGTCGGCGCCGATGTCCTGGATGAGGCCGGTACCGCTGGACTTGTCCTCGATGAGGAGCTGCCGCAGCGGCGCCGACAACTTCGGATTGAACGGTTTGTTCTTGACCCAGAAGTCCACGGCTCGCCGCTTGAGTTCCGGTGCCTGCCATTTCCCGCGCAGCAGATCCAGCAGGTAGATCTTGCCGTCATCGCCCTGCCCCCAGCATTCGAAAACGCTGTAGTCGTTCCGCTCGGCGGTCTTCTGCGCGGTATCCGCGAACACCTTGCGCGAGACGATCCGCGGCGGGACAACATAGCGCCCGAACCAGGCGCCCTGGATCAGATCGCCGCCCAGCGGTGCCGGACGCTGCTGGTATTGCGCCGAGAATACGTAGCGACTAATGCGCCCGCCTTCCTTATCTGCGCCTGCGCCCGCCTCCATGGCGAGCAGCTCAGCCAGGGGCTCCTTGTAGGGCCAGTAGCTAAACCGCCCCTTTTCGTCGCGGACGCTGCTGTCGACCTTCGCCTGCAATTCGGCCGGTAGACCGGCCACATACGCGTCGTCGATCAGCGCCGGGATGACGACCTGTTCCCAATCCGGACCGAGGTTGCCGGCCTCAATGAAACCGGTGACATCCTCCTGCGCCAGGCGCTGCATGATCACGATGATCGGCGTATCGGGATTCGCCCGACGGCTTTTCACCGTTGCGATCAGATCGCGGTTCGCCTTGGCGCGGCGCGGCTTGCTGTAGGCATCGCCGACCTTGAGCGGGTCGTCGATAACGATGGCGCCCTGCCATCCTTCGGCCATGTGCCCGGCACGAAAGCCGGTGATCTGGCCGCCAAGGGATACCGCGTAGACGCCGCCGGCCTTCCGGCCGTTGACCTCGATGTTCCAGCGCTTCTTGCTCTTCGCGTCAGCGGCGACCTTCAGCGGCCAGAGTTCCTGGAACTCCTCCGACTGGACCAACTCCTTGGCGGTCTGCGAGTTCAGCAGCGCCAGGTCGTCGGAGTAGCTGATGTGCAGGAACCGGGCGCGCGGATTGAGCGCCAGGCCGCGGGCCATCAGGTTGATGGCCACCAGCTCGGTCTTCGACGAGCCCGGGGGCACGTTGATGACCAGGTTCTTGATGCGGCCGTCGATGACGGCCTGCACCTTCTCGGCGATCAGTTCATGGTGCCAGTTGACCCGGAACTTGATGGCCTGGCGGTGCTTGAAAAAATACCGGCTGAAGAACAGGTGATCCTGCTCGCACATGGCCTTGGCCGTGGCGCGCAGGACAGCGGGGTCAATAGTCGCGGTTGAGCTCGGCGACGGCGGCGGCGACTTCTTTTCCATCGACCACCACCGTTTTCTGTTCTATGGGACCGCCGCCGGCGCCCGTGTGCTCCCGCCTGTTCGTGAATGCGCCGCCCACCTCCTTGGCGGCCTGCTCCAGCACGCCGGCCGCGCCGACGACATTGCCCCGGCTGATATGCCGTTCGTAGATCTTGCCCAGCGCACGTAGCCGGAAAGCCTGGTCGGCGATCGGGATCTCGGCGACCTCCTCCCGGAAGCGTTTGCGCGTGGCTTCGAACAGGTCCGCCCACTTCCTGGCCAGCTTCTGGCCTGCCACCTTGGTCGGGTCGTACTGCGCGACCTGCATGCGGGGCACGTCCAGCCCGAATTCATCCTTGACGGCTTCAGCGACCTGGCTCGGGGTGTCCCAGCAGGCCAAAGCCTGGACGATGAAGCGCTTGTGGGCCTCACCCAACTTCGCCATTCCGCAGAGCCTCCAATTTCAAGGTAAAACTGCAATCTCGCTACAAATCCACCATGGACAATAAGAATGGCCACATTTTCGGAACGTCGAGGCCTAGTGCCGGTACAAGACGCTTTCCAACGGAACAGCGTGGATACACCGCTAAGAACTCGATTGTGGAATTTTCTTGCATCAACGGTCTTCGCACACCACCATCCCGAAGAGTGCCTTGACGGCATATGCGGAGACATATGGATTTTTCTGTTGAATCAGGATAGGGACACACTCCCTCCTTTCTTCCTTGCGTCAACTTGGCCGTCAGACGGCTATCGAGTGATGAAAGCGCACTTCTTCTCGTGCCCTTGGAATGAGGTGTACGACATTCTTGAATTCATATACGTGTCCGGACGAGGCCTAGACCGAGACGTCGGGCATCGAAAAACCATCAACGTCATTCTCGAAAGACACCAGTCAGCCTATCGGCTCATCGGCGATCAGGTCGGAGAAATCACCCAGGGCGAGGAGATCGCCGCAATTGAAAGCGCATTATTGGTAGCGTCCAACCCCGTCAAACAACACTTGGAAGAAGCACTGAAAAAGCTGTCCGACCGGGAGCAGCCTGACTTCAGGAACTCCATCAAAGAATCCGTATCGGCGGTTGAAGCGGCTTGCCGTGAGGTGACGGGCAACCCAAAGGCAACGCTCCAAGACGCGCTAAAGAAAATGGATAGCCTTCACCCCGCGCTTAACGAGGGCTTCAGGAAACTCTACGCTTACGCGGGAGATGAGTCTGGAATTCGTCACGCGCTGACCGAAGAGGGGGAACGCTGCTCCTATGGCGAAGCCAAATTCATGCTCGTCGCATGCGCCGCGTTCGTTTCATACCTTAAGGAAGCGACCGCTTAAGCATCTGATCGCCCCTCATGCGGCCTTGAGACAGCATCCGCAGGCTCGGGCAATGTCCATCCGCGGCACGGTCGGCGCGGCGCCAGACGCCTCAACCAGACGCCGCACATCCGCCGACGGCCCGTACCGCGCCACCACGCCGACGAACTCCTCCACGTCATGCCCGACGATGCGCAGCCTGGGCCGGCCCTCCTTATCGAAGGCCGGCGCGCCGAACTCGTCGGTACGCTGTCCCACGTGATACAGCTCGTGCTCGACCAGGGCGCAGAATTCCGCATCGCTGCAGGTGACGCAATAGTCCGCGGCCAGTGTGATCAGGAATTCCGGCACGCGGCCGAACCACTCGATCATCTGCTGTTCCTGGCGGGCCTTCTGCCAGCCGCCGGCGCGGAACATGACCTGTTCGGCCTGGCCCAGGACGGTGCGGCCGGCCTTCTCGAAGGCCGCCGGCGCCCACAAGAATGCCAGGTCTGCATCCACCAGGTGGGCGTGGTCCGGGTTGTGAAGAGCGCCGCCCGAAGCCAGGATGGTCTCCTCGACCCAGGACAGCAGCTCGGGGGCAGGCAGGAAGCGATCCAACTGCTCGGGCGGCGCGGGCCGCATGAGGGCCGGTCGCTTTGCCATGATGCGCTCCTAGAACAGCCCAGCCGGCGCGGCGGCCACATCCCAGCTGAAGATCAGGATTTCGCCCCGCTCTACGCCTCGGCCACCGCCGACGGTGTAGCGCAGTTCCGTGGCCTCAATGTGGAAGCCATCGAACGCGCGCCGGATGTCGGGGTGGTCGTTCAGGCTGACGATGGCGCGGCCCTGCAGCTTGCGCATGCGCGCGGCCATGTCCTCGTATTGCTCGAAGCCGAAGCCCACTCCGTAGCCCTCGGTCTGCCAGTAGGGCGGATCCATATAGAACAGCGTATGCGGCCGGTCGTACATCTCCAGGCACTTCTGCCAGGGTAGGTTCTCGATGTAGGCGCCCGCCAAGCGCAGATGCGCCATTGACAGGTTCTCCTCGAGGCGCAGCAGGTTCAGGCCCGGCGGCGCCGTCGTGGCGGTCCCGAAGGTCTGCCCGTCCACCTTGCCGCCGAAGGCGTTCTGCTGGAGGTAGAAGAAGCGCGCCGCACGCTGGATATCGGTCAGCGTCTCCGGCCTGGTGATCTGCAGCCACTTGAACACGTCGCGGCTGGTGAGCGCCCATTTGAACTGGCGAACGAACTCCTCAAGGTGGTGCTGCACCACGCGGTACAGGTTCACCAGCTCGCCGTTGACGTCGTTCAGCACTTCGACCTTGGCCGGCGTCGGCCGCAGGAAGAAGAGCGCCGCCCCGCCGGCGAAGGGCTCAACGTAGCACTCGTGGACAGGGAAAAAAGGAAAAATGCGATCGGCCAGGCGGCGCTTGCCGCCCAGCCAGGGAATGATTGGGGATGCCATGTTTGCGTGAGGATGTGTTACCGTTGCCCCCGCCTGTACAGGTGGGACGGCCTCGGGTCGCTCACGGCTTGCTCCGTGGGTCGGCTGTCGGTCGAGCGGTTGCCCCCGCTCGGTCGTCGCCGTCTTCTTTCAATTCTCGAAGGGTTTCGCCATGCGCACGCTATCAATGCCAATCGCGCTCGCAATCTTGCTCGGGACGACTGCCCAAGCGGCGGATGACTCAAGCGCGCGCGCCGCTCGCGGTAACGCCGTGTGGGCCGCGTTTGACTGTAGCGCTCTGGCAGCACATCTTAAGAACGCACCGGAACAAGGCAGGCTGTTCACCTACGGCCTGGCCCAAGGGCGCCAATTCATCAATGACATCCAAGCCCAACGCATCAGCCCCGCCGATATCGACGCGACGGTGCCAGTGGGAGTGCTCAACAACCTCGAGGGACCGACGCCCGACTTCATGCTCGGCCGGATTTACGCCGCGGCGTCGGAATTCGCTCTCAGGGACGTGTACAACCTGAATGGTCAGTGGTTGGATAGTGCCGGGCAGCGAATGCGCGCGAGCGCAAAGTTCTCTAGCCAGAACTGCAGCTTGCTCGGTAGATAGCAAAAAAGCCCCGGTTTTGGCCGGGGCTTTTTCTCAGGTCGTACTTGCTACGAGTCTGGTCGAATTCTGCTCATCTTGATTCACATTGTCAAGCGCAGTGGGTTTCACGTCCCCTTCCAGGTCCACCACAATGTCGGCATCGCGCATGCGGATATCCAGCCGCTTCAGCGCCGCGCGGCGCGCGCCTTCGACCAGAACGCGGTAGGCACTGCCCGGACGCTGCAGGGCCGAGTACGGCAGGTCGAACCGATCGCACAGGTCGCGTAGCCGCGGCCTGCCTCGCAGGATGTTCGCGGTCAGCATGTCCGTTACCTCGCGCTCCCGGCTGTCCGCCAGCGCCTCCGGGTTCAACCATTCCGACACGCGCCGCGCGCTGGCGGCGCCCTCCTCGCCCGTGCCGTATTGCGCCTGCAGGATGTGGAAGCCAATGCCATCGCCCAGCGTCCGCTCCAGCACCTTGACCGTGAAGACGGCCTGCGCGTGCCAGTCATGCGGCGACAGGCCCGACAAGGGCTTGCGCTCGTACTCCACGTCGAACAAATCCTGCAGGGCCTCGCAGATCAGCTGCGTCGGGTTCTTCGGCTCAATCGGATAGGCCAGCATCAGGTAGGCCACGGCGATCGCATGCTCGGGGCATGAAAAGGTTCCGGCTTCACGGCGCATGCTTTTTCACTCCTTGGGCGGGTTCCAGATGGTCGAGAAAGGTGACCGCCACCTTGACGCCCGGCACGGCGCCGTAGATCTTGGATTTGCTGTCCTGCACGACCTGGACGTCATCGCGGTACACCACGCCGTTCAGGCCGTCCTTGATGGCCTTCTCCACGTTGTCGGCGTCAGGCTTCACCGTGGGCGCGATCTCACCGGCCGCAGCGCGGCGCTGGCGCAGGCCGGACCAGGACTGCGGAATCGGCAGCACGATGGCCAGATCCAGCCGTATCGGCCCGGTATAGGCCTCGCGCCCGGCCATGGCCTTTGCCGCCGCCAGCTTGACCAGGCTTTCATACGCTGCCGTGGCCTCGGGCGTGTAGTGGCGCGTGAACACGAGCTGCGCGCCGGTCCGGGGATCCCGGCCGATGCGCGAACTGGACTTCGCGCGGCCCTTGCCCTTGGGTACGCCCGGGACGGTGAAAACGATGGGTTCCAACATCATGCTCCCTCGCTGCGCAGGTCGCGCAGCCATTCGATACGCGCGGCGGTCTTTTCCGCCGGCGCAGGTTGGTATTCCGGGCACTGCCGGGGATAGGACGGACTGACGAAGGTGCCGGGGCGATCGGCCATGCCAGAGCAGCGGCCCAGGCCCAGCTCGGCGTACTTCGTCGATTCGCGCAAGGTGAAGCGCTCGCAGGCGACGCATTGAACGGTGCCGGTCATACCCGCACCCCGTAGTCTGCGAAGAGCCGCGCACGGTCGGAGTCGGTCAGGCCCGCCGCGGTGTGCACGCGGGCCTTGAACACCGGATCAAGCTCGCCCTGCCGCTGCACGACGCCAAGCTCTGCGCCCTGCGCGACCAGACCCGACCAGGTCAATGCCCAGGCGGCAGGATCCTGGCGCGTCTCGGCGCGTGCGACAGCGCTGGTCACCCCTGGCTTGACCCGCACCTCGGGCAGGATCGCGTCGAGCAGCCCCACGTTGACGGGTGCCTGGTCGTTCGCCTTCACCCGGCGCTTCACGGCCTTGGTGTGCGCGGCCTGCAGCTCGGCATTGGTGACGCCGGCATCAGCCCAGGCGAGCAGCAACGGATCACCAGGGTGGAACGCGCCGGCTTTGCCACGCTCCCGCTCCCAGCGGTCCAGCAGCTGCGCGAAGTGCGCAGCAGTGGAATCGACACCCGCGGCGGGCGGCGGCGGGGAGTTGTCCACAGGGTCGCGGGCGCGCGAGTGTGTCGCCGCCGCTGCTTCTTTTTCTTTTATATATCCCTGTCCCTGTCCCTTAAGAGCGTTTTCCGGAGGATTTCCAGCGGATTGCTTTGGATTCTTCCGAGCCTTTCCGCCGGAATTCGATATGTCTTCCGCCGGAAATCTCTCACCTTCCGCCGGAAAAAGTTCACTTTCCAGCGGAAAGCCGGCGGCAATCCAGTCCTCAAGCGACGGAACAATCCAGGGTGGAAGCTGCTGCTGTTCGCGCTGCTTGTTGGCTTTCCGGACGCGATCCACCAGCTTGTCGTGGGCGTGCTTATGCTTCGCCTGCCACGCATCGCGGGCCTTCTCTGCGACCACCGGGTGGTACAGGCGCCCGTCGTCGCACTTCACCCAGCCATACAGCGCGCCCTCGCGGTGCTTGCGCCATTCGGCCACGACGCGACCATAGCCCGCGAGCGCGGCCAGGGCCTTGTCGTCGTCCGGCAGACTCGCCGCCGGCACCTGGTGCCAAGCCGCGCACCAGAGCAGAACCGCTGCGCGGAACTCTTCAGCGCACACCTGGATGGCCAGGTCGCTGTCTCGTAGGCGCGCGACATCCAGCGGCATGAAGGCGAAGTCGCGCAGATCGCAGTCTGGCGCCGTCAGGGGAGCATGGGCTATGTGTACTGTCATGGCCGAGCCTTCCTCCCCCTAGCGATATACGATAGGAATCCCGATCCGAGAGAAACTCCATGAAGTACACGAAGCGAATCTATGTTGTTCTGGCCTTTATCTTCGCCACGGTATTGATCGCCCTTGCTGCTATCGGCGCAGTCTCGCTTGCTGTCGATGATGTGAAGCTCAGGCCGACCAGCAGCAGCGACGTCGCGAGCTGGATTCAGGCCGTCGCTGCTACTCTCGCTATCCTCGCGAGTGCGGTCTTGGCGCTCCGCATTCAATCCCGAGACACCCGTATCAAACGTATGGGATCCGCGGTAGTTGCGGCCGATATCGCGCTGTACGCAACGGCCGTCCTGTCGTCCATTCAGACGGAATTCAGTGATAGGCAAAAGGTAATTGCGTTTGGGGAGGGACGCAGGCCTTTCGATCGAGAAGCGTTGGATGATCTCTGCGACACGGTTTCGCAGCTGGATTTGCAGGCCATCCACGAACCCCTTCTGGTGCGCCCGCTCTTGCTTCTCCGTATGAGCGTGCGGAAGGTACGTCAGACAATCAACACTGCTCTCGCGAAGTGCCAGAATATGACTGGCCAAGAATTCGACACGCTCTTCAATATCCTGAAGAACGAGGCCGAAGTTGCAAAGACGGCGCACCAGAAGATCTCCGCCGCCGCCGATCACATCGAACGCGAAGGCCATTGATGCTGCTCGCAATTGCGGCAACAAGTCGTCAGTCATGCTCCCTCCCCGCCCCGCACGGCCAGCGCCATAGCGATCGGCCGCACCCAAATGGGCGTCGATGACAGCTGGAACGATTCGCCAGCGCGCGACAGCAGAATGGCTTGGCCGATGACCTCTCCCATAGCCCGCGCGGCCTTGCGCGGCACGGCGTTCCCGATGCGCTCGCGGTGGGCGCTATCCGACGAGCCTTCCATCTGGAAGGGCGCGCCCTGCTCCTCGGCCTCGGCATAGTCGTCGGGGTCATACAGGCTCTGCAGGGCGGCCAGCTCCAGCGTGGTGAAAGGCCGGTGCCAGGTGCCGTCCTCGGCCACGATGCGGCACACCAGCTTGTCGTTGGCCGCCGGCAACGCGCGCGGATCAGCCACGGACCATGAACCGTTGTCGTGGCAGGCTGACGCCGATACGGCGCCGACGTGCTTGTCCCAGACGGCCACGCCGTAATGCCCGGCGGTCAGGTAGTGATCGCCGCGCTCGCGGGCCAGGCCCGGGCGCGGGTCGGCCACAGCGAATGCGCCATTGGCATAACCAGCGATCACGGCGTGCGAATGCTCATCCCAAGCAGCCGTGTGGAATTTCCCGTGCAGCTTGCTGGCGTCCGGCCCACCTCGCGGATCGGCGACGCACAACCCTCCGCTACCGAAGCGGGCGCCGGTGACGGTCTTGGCGTGGTCCTCGTAGGCGGTCACGGCCAGCTTGCTGCCGTGGGCCGAGTCGGGCCAGCCGGTACGCGGGTCCGCCACGCATTGCCCGGTGCCATGGGCGCCAGTAACGGC
>Ga0160496_1000351_pt1 | contig 23716 bp, 26 predicted proteins | sample DIDPMG_2_FD_108231 | JGI IMG/M metagenome (GOLD analysis project Ga0160496, IMG submission 108231) | Enriched soil microbial communities from UW Madison campus, WI, USA - DID2937_E24_FP MG | ecosystem: Environmental > Terrestrial > Soil > Grasslands | place: USA: Madison, Wisconsin | collected...
CGAGTATTCCACCGGCGTCTACCTGCTGTCGCCGGGCACCGAGACCATCGGCTCGATGCTGGTGTCGCTGTGGGCCTCGGGCGCCATCGACATCGTGGCCGCGCTCTCCTTCATCAATATCGTGCTGGTCGTGATCGGCCTGGGCATCGCGCTGCGTTTCGGAGTCAAACTTCATGATTGAGCTTTCCGTCGATGATCTGCATCTGGACTACGGCGACAACCCCGTGCTGAAAGGGGTGTCGATGGAGCTGCGCCAGGGCGAGGTAGTGTCCCTGCTCGGCCCGTCGGGCAGCGGCAAGACCACGCTGCTGCGCGCGGTGGCCGGCCTCGAAGGCCCCAAGGCGGGCCGCATCCGCATCGGCGAACGGGTGGTGTTCGATGGCGCCGCGCGCCAGGAAGTGCCGGCCGAGGACCGCAACCTGGGCCTGGTGTTCCAGTCGTACGCGCTGTGGCCGCACAAGACCGTGTTCGAGAACGTGGCCTATCCGCTCAAGCTGCGCGGCGTGTCCGGCAGCGAGGTGAAGCAGCGCGTGCAGGACGTGCTCGACCAGCTCGGCCTGGGCAAGCTCGGCCAGCGCCACCCGCATCAGCTGTCGGGCGGCCAGCAGCAGCGCGTGGCGATCGGCCGCGCGCTGGTCTACAGCCCGCCGGTGATCCTGCTCGACGAGCCGCTCTCCAACCTCGACGCCAAGCTGCGCGAGGAGGCCCGCGCCTTCCTGCGCGAGCTCATCATGCGCCTGGGCCTGTCGGCGCTGATGGTGACGCACGACCAGAGCGAGGCCATGGCGATCTCCGATCGCATCCTGCTGCTCAACAACGGCAAGATCGAGCAGCAGGGCACGCCGCAGGAGATGTACGGCTCGCCGCGCACGCGCTTCACCGCCGAGTTCATGGGCAGCAACAACCGGCTCGATGGCAAGGTCGCCGAGGTGCGCGACGGCCAGGCACGGCTGCAGGGCAACGGCTGGTCGCTCTGGGGCCAGGCCGCCGAAGGCGTGGCCGCCGGCCAGGACGCCACCGCCGTGATCCGGGTGGAACAGGTCCGGGTCGACCAGGACGCCGACGGCAACACGCTGGAGCTGCCGCTCATCACCAGCATGTATCTGGGCGACCGCTGGGAGTATGTGTTCCGTGCCGACGGCGCGCCCGATGGCCTGTCGCTGCGCGCCTACGGCCCGCAGAGCCGCGAGGCCGGGCCGTGCCGGCTGGCCCTGCCGGCCCGCAACGTGTGGATCTTCCCGCGCGACTGAACAAGCGTGCATGAAGAACGCGGCGTGGAATGATTTCCGCGCCGTTTTTTTTGCCTGCGTAACCCCGAGGCCCGACCGTCGTGCAGCGGCGTGTCCGCCGCGGCGGTGGCAGCGCGCGGGTCAGTCCAGCCCGTATTGCTTGCGGTACATCGCCTGGTACCGGGCGATCGTGGCCTGCATCGCGGCATGGTCGCCGTCGCCCTGCGACGCGCGTTTCATGGCATTGATCCAGGGGCGCGCCGCGGCGGCGTATTCCGGCACGGTGAAGCCCTCGGGCTTGAGGGCGTCCTCGAGCGCGATGCCGCGCTGCTCGGCCACCGTTAGGTAGGCGTGTACGCGGGCGAAATCGTCGAAGGTCGGCAGCTTGCTGCCGGTGTGCGGCGCGGCGGCCGGTTCGGGCGTGGGGTCTGCGGCCTGCGCCAGCGGCGCGGCGAACGAGAGCAGGGCGGTGAACAGCAGTGCGTGTTTCATGGCATGAGGGGCGACGTCGGGTGCCGGGATGATGCCACCCCCGCCGCCGCCATTTTGTAAAAAGCGCAACCGTATCTCACACCGGCCGCCGCGCGCCCCCTGCGCGCACGGCCGTTGCGCCCGCAATCATCCTTCCGCACGGCGGCATTGCGCCTTGCCAGGTCGCATTGCCTGGGTAACATCGCGCTTGTTCTCACGAAATCGCCGGAGCCCCGCCGCATGTTCGATTCAGCAGAGGTCGCCAAACAGGCGATGCAGGAATTCTTCGAGCCGCACCAGGTGGCGCAGGTGGTGCAGGCCCTGGTGCCGGCGCTCGCCATCGAGCCGCTGCCCGGGCAGGCCGCGAAGCCCGGCGCGTCCCGCCTGGGCGGCACGCCCGATCTGCCGACAGGCAGCGCCTGGCCGGTGCCGCCCGCACCGCCCGACGCCGAGGCGATCGCCAGCCGCGGCAACGCCTCCGCCGGCGCGGAGATGCGTGACCACCTGGCGCGCAACCTGCCGTACGCCTTCATCGGCCAGATCGATCTCGAAGAGGCGCACGCGCAGGGCGCCGTGGCCCAGGCCCTCCCGCCGCACGGCCGCCTGCTGTTCTTCTATGACCTGGCGGTCGGGCCTTGGGAGACGGGCGAACGCGTGGCGCGCGTGATCTGGGATCAGTCGCCGCGCGAGTCGCTGCGGCCCGCCGCGCTGCCGCCTGCGCTGCGCGAGGCCCACGAGGCGGAGCGGCGCGAGCGCGACGCCATCCTGCTCAAGTACAAGCAGCCGTTGCCGCAGGGCGAGTCGGGCACCAACTACCTGGCCCCGCCCCGGGCCGTCGCGCTGCACGCGGCGGTGGGCGTGCCGGATCCGGCGGCGCTCGAGATGGCCGCCATCCCCGCGCTCGACGATCACTACCATGGCCGCGACGGCGTTGGCGACGCGGGCGAGGCCTTTGCCGAGGCCTACGAGGAAATGCGCGAGGAGCTGGCGCAATCCTATCCCGCGCCCGGCTGGAAGCGCCACCAGCTGCTGGGCAGCCCCACCCCCGAGCAGGACGACCCGCGCTACAGCGCCGTGGTGGTGGCGGAATACGGCAAGGAGTTTCTCGACCGCGAGACCTGGCAGCGCGAACGCGGCCACATCATGCGCGCGGCGCGCGATTGGCGGCTGCTGTTACAGCTCGACCTGGCCGACTGGTCGGGCGACGCGCTGGGCGAGGGCACGGTGTACTTCGTGATCCGCAACGCCGACCTCGCCGCGCGGCGCTTCGATCGGGTGATGGCGGTCTATCAGCAGACCTGATGCGCGGGGCGGGCCGGCGGCCCGCCGCGCTTCAACGCTTGCCGGTGGCCGCCGCCGCGCAGGGGAAGGCCTGGCGCAGCGCCTGGCCCGTGAGCGTGCCGGCATTGCCGCGCAGCGCGCTGGCCGGCTGGTCCTGCAGGAAAGTGTGGACCCGGTCGCTCAGTTCGTGCGGCAGCACGCCGGTCTTGGTGCACCAGAGCCGGCCCTGCGTCAGGTCGGCCACGCCGACGATATACGCCTGCGCGTAGGTCGAGGAATAGCGCTGGCGCTGCGTCGTGTCGGCGATGCCCGACGGCATGTTGCCCTCGAGCGCGGTCAGCAGCTCGGCGCCGCTGAAACTGTAGGTGCGCGGCGGCTGCTGCGCCTGGACGGCGCTCGCGGCGAGCAGCATCAGCGCCGCCGTCAAGCGGCGCGGGGCGGGGAGGGCCATCATTGGCTCCAGTCGAAGGTGAGGTGTTGCAGGTCGAGCCAGGCATTGCCCGAGCCGAAGTTGTAGCCGCCCAGCGTTTCCTCGAACTCGATGTAGTACGGGCTGATGCCGTCCGGGATGGACTGGGCGGGCCGCATGGTGCCGCCGATGTGATTCGGCAGGTGGCCCTTGGCCCAGGGATGTTCGCGGTAGGCCTCGCGCGTGAGCTTGCCGTCCTGCCAGTAGAACTCGCGCTGGTACTGGCCTTCGCCGGCGGGCGGGTTCTCGAGCGGCGCGCGTCCGGCGTTGGGGTCGTCATGGCGCGGCGTCCACGCGAGCGCGCGGTTGTAGCCGGGCGTGCGCTGCGGATCCTCGCCCAGGATCTTGCGGTAATAGCCCTGGTCGAGCGGCGCCTGCAGCGGATCCTCGTAGCCCCAGAACGCCGCCGCCGCGCCGACGCGCAGCCAGGCCGGCGGCCGCTGGCGGTCGCGGTAGCGGTTGGGATCCAGCGCGGGCGGCTCGCAGAAGGGGCCGTCGAACTCGGCGCGGGTGTGGAAGACCACCGCGTACGGGCAGCCCAGCAGGTCGGTCATGCGATGCAGGTGCGGGTGGCGCTGGCGCTGCGCCTGCCAGAACGGCAGCAGGTCGGGATCGGTCGGCGTGGGCATGTCGTCGCGCCAGGCGTCGAAGAAGGCCCGCACCTCCTTCACCTCGGCCGGCCCGCCGTCGTTGTGGTCGACCGCGATGGCGAAGAACGAGATCGCCACCAGGTCGCTGCCCTGCGCCCGATAGGCCTCGGGCAGCAGCAGCGTGAAACCGTGCGAGAGCGGATAACCGTTGGTCGGGTCGAGCGGCCATTGCGCCGGCGTGATGCCGGGCGGCAGGCCGAAGCACCAGCCCTGGCCGCGCGGGCCGTCGGCCAGGATGCTGCGATGTTCGATCTCCAGGTCATAGGCCTGCATGCGCGAGGCTCCTGTGCGGGTAGAGGCGGCCGCGGCCGGGCGCAACCCCAGGCCCAGCGCCAGGCCCGCCAAGGCCTGCAGCGCGCCGCGGCGGGCGGGGCGTTGCGGCGAATCGGGCGCGTCGGCGTGAGGCTGAGGCATGAGGCGTTGCGGGCGGCTGGCGGAATACGCAACGAGTGTACGGCACGCCCGCCACCCCGCTTCGTCACAGGAGGCAACCGCGTATGAGCGCGTGCTTGCACGCCGTGCTCAGGCGCGCCGTGCCACGCGCCATTGCAGCAGCGCGCCGGCCACGCACACGAGGCCGGCCGATCCGGCGAGCGCGGCCACGGGCCACTGCAGCGCGAGCAGCATGCCGCCCGCGGCCGCGCCGATGGCGCTGCCCAGATAGAGCGCGGACTCGTTGAGCGCCACCGCGAGATTGCCATCGCCATGCGCCTCGCGGGCGCGGATCAGCGCGTCGTTCTGCGGCACCTGCAAGGCCCAGCCGGCCGCGCCCCACAGCGCGATCGGCACCAGCGCCAGCCAGGGTGACACGGCGGCGGCGAGCGGCAGCGCCAGCAGGGCGGCGGCGAGCAATGCCATGATGGCCAGCGCGAGCCGCGCGCCGTGGATGCGATCGGCCAGCGGCCCGACCAGGATGCTGCCGGCGATGCCGCCCAGCCCCCACACCCACAGGAACGGCGTCACTGACGTGGCGCCGCCGTGGGCGGGCGCGGCCATCAGCGGCGCGAGATAGGTGTACAGGCCCAGGCTTGCGACGGCGGCCAGCAGCGAGACCAGCAGCACCGCGAGCACGTCGCGGTCGGCCAGCAGCCTGAGCTTGTGGCGCAGCGGCAGCGCGGCCGCCGCCGTGAGGGGCGGCAGCCGCAGGGCCAGGCCGAGCAGCGCCACCAGGCCCAGCGACGCCACCAGCCACAGGGCACTGGCCCAGCCATATCGTTGCGCGAGCAACAGGCTGGCGGGCACGCCGAGCACGGTGCCGCTGGCCATGCCGCCCATGATGACGGCGATGGCCTTGCCGCGTCGCGCGGGCGGGCTCACCGATGCGCCGGCCGCGATGCCGGCGGCGAGGTAGACGCCCGCGCCCACGCCGGCGAGGGCCCGCGTCGCGAGCAGCCAGCCGAAGTCGGTGGCGAGCGCGCTGGCGGCATTGGCGAGCACGAACAGCGCGAGCGCGCCCAGCAGGCCGGCCCGCTGCGCGCGCGGCGGCAGCAGCGCTACCACCAGGGGCGAGCCCAGGCCGTAGGCCAGCGTGAAGGCCGTGACCAGTTGGGCGGCGAGCGCCACCGGCACGTCGAACGCGCTCTGCAACAGCGGAATCAGGCCGGCCATCGCATAGGACGCCATGCCGAGCGCGAACGCGCCCAGGGCCACCAGCGGCACGACGGCCGGCAGCGGGACGGAAGAGGGGGAGACATCACGAGAGCGGGGCACGGCACGATTCCTGGCGGCAAAGCCGGGATTCTGGCGCGCTCGCAAGACCATTACAATTTAGCCGTTTATGCTATTACTGAAGGCAATCCTCTCCCATGCGCACGCTGGACCGAACCCGCGATGAACTGGCCGCGTTCCTGCGCGCGCGCCGCGAACGCCTGAGCCCGGCCGAGCTGGGCCTGCCCGAGGGCGGCCGGCGCCGCACCCCGGGCCTGCGACGCGAAGAGGTGGCCGCGCTCGCCGGGGTGGGCGTCACCTGGTACACCTGGCTCGAACAGGGCCGCGAGATCGGCGTGTCGGCCGGTTTTCTCGACAGCCTCGCGCGCGTGTTGCGGCTCGACGCCTCGGAGCGCCGCCATCTGTTTCTGCTGGCCCATGCGCGGCCGCCGGCCGAGCCCGGCAAGACCTGGTGCGTGGTGCCGCCGCTGGTGGTGCGCCTGATGCACGATCTGGCGCCGCACGCGGCCTACGTGCTCAACCTGCGCTGGGATGTGCTGGCCTTCAACGCAGAGGCCGACCGCGTGTTCGGCTTCGCGCGCCATGCGCCCGGCCGCCGCAATCTGCTGTGGCTGCTGTTCACCGACGACGCGTTGCGCGAGCGCTTCGCCGACTGGGACGGCGCGGGGCCGCAGATGCTCTCGAGCTTTCGCCGCGACTACGCGCGCGCCACGCAGGAGGCCGACATCCAGGGACTGGTGCAGGAGCTGGGCCGCGTCTCGCCCGAGTTCCAGCAGTGGTGGGGGCGGCACGAGGTGCACGCGCCCTGCGAGGGCACCCGGCGGCTCGCCGTGGACGGGGCCGTGCAGGTCTACGACCACACCTCGCTCACCATCGATGCCGACCGGCATCTGCGCATGGTGGTCTACGCGCGCCAGCAGGCCGCCGAGACCCGGCAGGACTGAGGCCGCGCGCAGCGCGCGCAAAGCAAAGCCCCGGCGCGTGCCGGGGCTTTGCATGCGGCGCCGGACCCCGCGGGTCAGGGCTTGACGGGCACGCCGGAGGCCGTGGGGTCTGCCAGCGGAAAGGTCTTGTCGGTCAGGCAGGTGCGCAGCCAGGCGTAGTCTTCGTCGTCGATCACCTCGCCATCGACCTTGGGCAGGTCCCTGGCATAGAGCTCGCCCTGCGGCGCCTCGGGGTTGGTCGTCCAGTGGCCGACCTTGTCGTTGGCGCTCGGGCAGCCGGTGTCGTTGCCGTTGAGGTTGCACATCGCGATCAGCCGGGGCTTGCCCTGCTCGACGTTGGCCACGTAGCGATAGGTGTAGGCCGCGTTGGTGGCGAAGTACTCGTCCACGCTGCAGATGCGGTCGCCGTTCTGGTAATGGCGGGTGGCGAAGCAGCCATAGCTGGTGTAGTCGCGCGGCAGCATGTCGCAACTGGTGCGATAGCCGGCGTAGTCGCCGCCGCTGAATTGCGCGAGGAACCGGCGCTGGGCCTGGGCCCGGGCGACCAGCTCGGGCGTGCCGTCCTTGGCCTGCGCGGCGAGGTCGCCGGTGCGGAACTCATACATCTCCAGCGCGGCGTCGACCAGCTCGCGGGCGCCCGGCTTCACGTCGAGCTGCTGCTGCAGGGCGAGCAGGCCGTTGTCGCGCGCCGTGAGCCAGCGCCGCTGGCTGTCGCGCACCATGTCGCGCAGGGTCTCGTCGGGCGCCTTCTTCAGCAGGGCCGCGTACGCGCGGTTCAGATCGGCGTCGGCTTCCTTCAGACGCGGGTCGCTGCAGACGAGCTTGTCGGTCGGGCTCGCCGCCTTGGCGCAGTCGATCGCCATGGCGGGCGCCGCGGCGGCGCACAGCGCGGCGAGCGCGAGGCCGCGCAGCAGGGAGGGCAGGGTGTGCTTCATTGAGAGGTCCGGGAAACGGGGGGAAGGCCGGCCCGCGAGCGAGGCCGGCCACGCGTCAGCGGCTGATGACCTCGCTGTCTTCCATGACGATGCGGTAGCCGTCGCGCAGGTTCAGCACATAGGTGAAGTTCGAGGTGCCGCTCGCGTCGCGCTTGCGCTCCGGGCTCGACACCTTGTAGTCGTAGATGCCGCGCACCAGGCACAGGCCATCCTTGCACTTGGCGGTCAGCGAGCTCTGGTCGACCGTGAAGCGGCGCACCGGCCAGCGTGCGAAATAGCGCTCCTTGTCAGCGATGATCTCCGACTTCGGCCGCACCTTCTTGAAATAGTCCACCTCGTCGGCATAGAACTCGCGCGTGAACTTCATCGCCTGTTCGTTGGACGCGCTGCCGGTCTGGATCATCAGCGCGGCGGCGTTGATCGCGCGCTGCTCGTCGCTCGGGCGGGCCGGGGGCGCCTCGGTGGCACCGCTCTGCGGCTTGCGCGTGTAGGGGTTGTCGACGGGCGCGTTGGCCGGCGCCTGCGATTGCGGCTGTTGTTGCGGCAACGGCTGCTGCTTGGGCAGCGGCTGCGATGTCTGGGCGGGGGCTTGCGCCGGGGCCTGTGCCGGCGCGCCGCGCGACGGCGCGGCGGTGTCGGCCTGCGCGGTCTGGGTGCCGCCCGCGGTGCGGTTGATGCCGTATTTCTGGATCTCCTGCGGCGAGAAGAAATACATGCTCTTGGACGGCGTGCTGAACATGATGCCCAGCACGTCGGCCGACACGCCGTATTTGGGCAGGGTCGAGACGATGTCGGAGACGCCGAACTGCGCCGCTTCGCCGCTCAGCTCCGGCGCGGAGATCTGGTGCACGCCCAGGCGGCCGTCGGCCACGCGGTACTTGCCGGCGAAGAACACGAACGAGCAGGCCGAGGCGCAGTAGCTGTCGGCCGGGATGTAGGTGTTGAGGCCGCGTTCATACACTTCCTCGGCCACCACCAGGCCGATGTGCACCAGGCCGCCCGGGTTGTCCTGCAGGATCAGCGTCTCGATGGTGGGATGCTCGCGCAGCGCCTTCTTCAGGTTGAGCAGGTCGTTGGCGCCCACGCCGCCCGTGTAGACCAGCAGGCTGGGCTGGCGGCCGAGGTAATAGAACGGGCCGTAGCGTTCGAGATCCTCGGGCGGCTTGGCCGGCTGTTGAGCGGGCTGTTGTGCAGGCTGCTGGGCCGGTTGCTGCGCGGGTTGCTGTGCCGGCTGGCGGCTGGGAAGCTGCGCCGGCTGGGCCTGCACGGCAAGCGCGCCGAGCGAGAGGGCGAGGCCGGTGGCCAAGGTCGTGAGCGTGTGGTTGAGCATCTTCTTCTTCATTCCGGTTGGGCGGATGTGCCGGCCATGCGCAGGCGAACCGCGTGAGGCAGTTTACTGATCGACCGAGCGCATGTCGCAGGTGGTCTCTTCGACGGAGCAGACGCCGCGGAACCAGGCGCGCCGCGTGACGCGCTCCGACGGCGGCAGGGGTTCGAATTTCCGGTCGACGAGCAGCGCGTAGTCGAGCAGCAGCCAGTCGCCATCGCAGGCCAGGATCTGCCGTATCGCGCCGCGCTCGGTGAGCCAGTCCTGGCCCAGGTCCAGCAGGCGGGCGCTGGCGGGATCGGGGCGCGCATAGCCGCGTGCCGACTGGATGCCGACCCTGGCCTCGCTGGCGCGGATCCAGCCGCTGCCGGCCGGCACCGGCCGAGGCTTGGTGCTGTTGTCGTCGTTGGCGCCCGTGATGTGCAGCCAGCCGTCGCGCGCCTCGGTCACCTGGAAGCCGACGCTGTAGTAGTCGTCGTCGGTCTCGGACGCATCATCGGCGCCCGTGGTCGGCAGCGTGCCGATCGCGGGCGCGTCGTCGGCGGGCGCCGCGCGCAGCGTGATCGAGGGCAATTCGTTGTTGGTCCACGCGTAGAAGTCGCAGGCGGTGGGGCCCGGCACGGCCGGCACCTCGGCCGCGGCGGGCTGCGCGCGCGCGGGCACGGCCGGCGCCAGCGCGAGCGTCATGGCCAGGATCAAGGCAGTGCTTCTAGCGGTCGTGCCGGCTCGTGTTGTCATCACCTCGAGGCCCGCGTGGTTGCGAGCACAACATTTTAGGGGCAAGCGGGGCGCGGCGGCCCCGCCTCGTCAATCGGGATCGGCGGCCTCCAGGATCTCCTGGCCCGTCCGCACGCCTGCGCCGGGCATCCGCGCGTGGCGCAGAGGCGAGGCGAAGGGGAGGCGCTGCATTTTGACCCAGGCGCGGCCCGCCACGCGCCCGAGAATGAAACGAAATCCAACATGGCGCAACGCGAGGCTGCCGCGATGCGCGAACGAACCCCTGCCGCGCGGCGCGGCGGCGGCGCCACAATGACCCTGCGCGGCGCGCGGTTCGTCATCCGCCTGCAGCCTCGCGCTGCTAAACTTCAGTCTTCCTTTGGGGAGTAGCCTCCGGTTCCTGCGGAGCCGGGCGCGCGTCAACACTCTTGGCCGACAGGCCATGGCGCGTGCAGCCCGAGCGGCCTGGCGAGACCATAGATTCCTGACGAGCCTTGCCGGGCGACGTCAGGCGATCTATGTCTACGCGCCCGGCACCGAATCTCCTCTTCCATGAATCTGTTTTCCACGATCGTTCTCGCGTTCGCGATGTCGACCGATGCCTTCGCGGCCGCGGTCGGAAAGGGCGCGGCCCTGCACAAGCCCAGGTTGCGCGAAGCCCTGCGCACCGGCCTCATCTTCGGCGTGATCGAGGCGATCACGCCCGTCATCGGCTGGGCCCTGGGCTCGGTGGCCGCCCAGTATGTGGCGGCCTGGGATCACTGGATCGCCTTCGGCATGCTCTGTATCCTGGGCGCGCTCATGATCCGCAATGGCTTTGCCAAAGACGAGGAAGACGCCGCGCCCGTGACCCGCCACTCCTTCTGGCTGCTGGCCGCCACCGGGTTTGCCACCAGCATCGACGCGATGGCCGTGGGCGTGGGCCTGGCCTTCATCGACAACAACATCGTCATCACCGCGCTCGCGATCGGTCTCGCCACGATGCTGATGGTGTCGATCGGCGTGATGGTGGGCCGCTTCATCGGCGGCGTGGCCGGCAAGCGCGCCGAGATGCTCGGCGGCCTCGCCCTGATCGGCATCGGCTGCACCATCCTCTACGAACATCTGCACGCCGCCGCGCCCGCGCTCTGACATCCGCGCAGCCCGGCCCCGCGCCGCCCCTCCGGGCGGCGTTTTCGTTTGGGGCGCGAGCGCCGGTGTCTTGACCCGCCCCGCGCGCTTCGATTAATCTCGGTTCGACATTAAGGAACTTGTGTTCCGTTTTATGGAACTTTAATGAGCATTCTCGACGGCGTCCAGCGCGTGCTTTCGCTTTATGCGGAAGGCGCCACGGAGCTCAGCTTCACCGAAGTGGCCAGCCGGCTGGCCCTGCCTAAGAGCAGCGCGTCGCGCCTGCTCAACCAGATGCAGACCTACGGCCTGCTCGACCAGGATCCCGCCTCGCGCCGCTATCGCGCGGGCGCGCTGCTGGCGCAGGCGGTGCGCGCCGGCATGGCCGCCACGCCGCTCGATGAAGCCTGCCGCGCGGTGCTGGCGCGCCTGTCCGACAGCTCGGGCCTCACCGCCTATCTGTCCACGCTGAACCAGAACGAGACCGTGGTGCTGCAACGCCTGAACGGCTCGCATCCGGTGCAGGTGCTGTCGCCGCCGGGCTCGCGCCGCGCGGCCGCCGATACGGCCATGGGCCGGGCGCTGCTGGCGCGCCTGAGCGATGCCGAGTTCCAGTCGCTGTACGGCGCGCAACCCGACGCGGCGCTGCCGGTCGAGGGGCGCGACTGCCCGGCCACGGTGGGCGAACTCGCCGCGCGCGTGGCGCAGATCCGCGCCGAGCGCTGCGCGGTCGCGATCGACCAGGCCATGCCCGGCATCGGCGCGGTCGCGGCCGCCGTGCGCGACCCCGCCACCGGCGAGCTGCGCGGGCTGTGCCTGTCGTTCGTGTCGTTCCAGGCCGACGCGGCGCGCGTGGCCGAGCTGCGGCAGTCCGTGCTGGAGCAGGTCGGCGCGCTCGGCCGCGAGTTGCACGATCCCTTCTGGCAAGGCTGAAGGCCCGGCGCCGCCGCCTCCCTTTTTTGCATGCCGGACCGCTCAGGCGCGGCCGGCGTCTCACTCGGAATCCCTTCCATGAATCTTCTGCTTCTGAGCAATTCCAGCAGCGATGCGGGCTATCTGGTCCATGCGCTGCCCGACATCCGCGAACTGATCGCCGGGCTGCCCGCGGGCGCCTCGGCCGTGTTCGTGCCGTTTGCCGGCGTGACCCGTGACTGGGACACCTACACCACGCTGGTGAGCGACGCGCTGGCCCCCACCGGCCTCGCGGTGCAGGGCCTGCACCGCGCCGCCGACGCCCGCGCCGCGCTCGAGCACGCCGCCCTGGTCATCGTGGGCGGCGGCAACACCTTCAACCTGCTGGGCGAGCTGCGCCGCCAGGGCCTGCTCGACGTGGTGGCCGCGCGCGTGCGCGCCGGCACGCCCTACCTGGGCTGGAGCGCCGGCGCCAATCTCGCCTGCCCCACGATCTGCACCACCAACGACATGCCGATCACCGATCCGGGCGGCTTCGGCGCGCTCGGCCTGATCCCGTTCCAGATCAACCCGCACTACACCAACGCGCACCCGCCCGGCCACCGTGGCGAGACGCGCGCGCAGCGTCTGGCCGAGTTCTGCGCCAAGAACCCCGCGATGCCGGTGCTGGGCCTGCCCGAAGGCACCGGCCTGCGCGTGCGCGGCGCCGCGCTGACGCTGGTCGGGCCCTACGAGGCCACGCTGTTCCTGGGCCCGCAGGCGCCCGTGCAGTTGGCCCCGGGCGCCGTCGAGGTGCCGGCATGAAGCAGGTCATCGATACCATCGAGCTGCTGTCGTCGGCCCACGTGACGGGCGAGTCGGTCGCCGCCGTGCTGCGCGCCGCGGGCCGCTGCGAGGTCGAGGTCACCCCCCTCGCGCGCGACGGCCTCGCCACCGATTTTCTTTCGATCGTGATCCCCGGCGCCGATGCCAGCGCGCCGCAGCTCGGCATCGTCGGCCGTCTCGGCGGCATCGGCGCGCGTCCGGCCGTCACGGGCCTGGTGTCCGACAGCGACGGCGCGGTGGTCGCCATCGCGGCCGCGCTCAAGATCATGGCCATGGCCGCCCGGGGCGACGTGCTGCCCGGCACCGTGCGCATCCGCACCCACATCTGCCCGCGCGCCGGCACGCGCCCGCACCATCCCGTGCCGATGATGCGTTCGCCCTTCCCGATGCGCGAGATGATGTCGCACGAAGTCGACCCCGCCATGCAGGCGATCCTGTCGGTCGACACCACGCGCGGCAATCGTCTCGTGAACCAGCGCGGCGTGGCGCTCACGCCCGTGGCCAAGCAGGGCTATCTGCTGCGCATTCCCGAAACCCTGCTCGACCTGATGGGCTGGGTCAGCGGCCAGCTGCCGATCACGCTGCCGCTCACCACGCAGGACATCACGCCCTACGAAAACGGGCTGTGGCACGTGAACTCGCTGATGCAGCCGGCCATCGTCACCGACGCGCCGGTGGTCGGCGTGGCGCTCACCGCGCAGACCACCGTGCCCGGCTGCGCCACCGGCGTCACCAACGCGGTGGACGCAGACGTCGCCATGCGCTTCTGCATCGAGGTCGCCAATCTGTACGGCCAGGGCGCGCTGAAGTTCTTCGACGAAGCCGAATGGCAGGCGCTGCAACGCCGGTACGGCTCGATGGCGCATCTGCAGACGCTGGGCCACGGCGACGCGGGCGCGGCATGAGCACCGCCGCGCGCCGCGTGGCGTTCTTCACCATCGGCCAGTCGCCGCGCAGCGACGTCGTGCCCGAAATGGCGCCGCTGCTGGGCGCGCACGTGGGCATCGACGAGTTCGGCGCGCTCGACGCACTGGACGGCGCGGCGCTCGAGGCCATGCGGCCGCGGCCCGGCGCCTACCGCTTCGCCACGCGCATGCGCGACGGCGCGCAGATCGAGCTCGACAAGCAGGCCGCCGAGACGCGCCTGGCCGAGATCATGGGCCTGGCAGATACCCAGGGCTACGACGTGCTGGTGCCGCTGTGCACCGGCACCGCCATCGCGCCCATGCGCACGCTGGTGGTCGAGCCGCAGCAGGTGGTGGACCATCTGATCGCGGGCCTGTCGGGCCACTGCCGCCGCATCGGCCTGGTGGTGCCGCTGGCCGCGCAGGTGGACGCCTTTCACCTGGCCACGCCGCTCGCCTGCGAGACCCGCGTCGTGCATGCCTCGCCCTACGAGCCGGATGCGGCGCGCGCGCAGGCCAGCTTCGAGGCCGCCGGCCGCGCGCTGGCCGACTGCGACCTCATCGTGCTGCATTGCATGGGCTATGCGGAACGCATGCGGCGCGCCACCGCGCAGGCATCGGGCCGGCCGGTGCTGCTGTCCAACCGCATGGTGGCGCAGTCGCTCGCACAGATTCTGGAATAAAGCAGAAACGCCGTCCCGCCCAGGCGGGCGCGGCGCGAGGAGACCTTGCCGTCTTCGTCAATCAAGTCACAGGAGTGTCGTTTCATGTTCAGCCGTACCCTGCATCGCGCCGCTGGCGCCCTGTTCGCCGCCAGCACCCTGGCCGCCGCCACCCCCGTCCTGGCGGCCGACGCCTGGAAGCCCACCAAGCCCGTGCGGCTGCTGGTGGGCTTCGCGCCCGGCGGCTCCGCGGACCTGCTGGCCCGCATGCTGGCCGAGCCGCTGTCGCAGCGCCTGGGCCAGCCCGTCGTGGTCGAGAACCTCGCCGGCGCGGGCGGCAACATCATGGCCTACCGCCTGAGCCAGTCGGCCAACGACGGCTACGCCATCGGCATCGCCGCGGCCGGCTCGATGGCCATCACGCACGTGCTCAATCCCAAGGGCACCAACTACAAGCCCGCCGACTTCACGCCGATCACGCTGGTGGCCACGCAGCCCAACGTGGTGATCGTCAACAAGGACGTGCCGGCCAACACGCTGCCCGAGCTGAAGGAATACTTCCAGAAGACGCCGACCGCCACCTATGGCACGGCCGGCGTGGGCATCTCGAATCACCTGATCGCCGAGACCATGCTGTACAAGCTCGGCGTGAAGGTGCCGCACGCCGCCTACCGTGGCGCGGCCCCCGTGATCACCGACCTGCTGGGCGGCCACATCGCCATGACCATGGACAACATCTCGACCGCCGCGCCGCTGGTGCAGCAGGGCAAGGTGAAGGCCATCGGCGTGGCGTCGATCAAGCGCGCGCCGCAGCTGCCGAACGTGCCGACACTCGACGAGCAGGGCCTGACCGGCTTCAACATGCCGACCTGGCAGGGCGTGTTCGCCCCGGCCGGCCTGCCGGCCGAGGTGCGCGAGACCTACTACGCCGCGTTGCAGGACGTGCTGAAGCAGCCCGCGCTGATCGAGAAGATGGCCACGCTGGGTTCGGAGCCGGTCACCGGCATGAGCTCGGCGCAGTTCGGCGAATTCCTGGAGAAGGATCGCCAGCAGTGGGCCGACATCGTCAAGGCGGCCAACATCAGCCTCGAGCAGTGACCGCGCTGCCGCGCATCGCGCGGCGGCCGCAGCGACGACGCCAGGCCCGCGGGCCTGGCGTTTTTTTGCGCGCGCCACATTGACGGCATAGCACACGCGCATGACGCGGGTTTTGCGCCTGCGCGTCATTTACATTGCGTCGGCCCGATGCCACAGAAAATCCGGTGTTTTTCGTTGCATCCCGGGTAATCCCGCGTCTGTCACTGAAATTAAAAATGGCGTCCCTAGGATGCGTTCCTGTCATGCGCGCTGCGGTGGTTGACGCAAGGTCCGAGCCGATGCGCATGCTTCTTCAATTAATGGGATACCTCCAATGAAAAAGACTTTGCTCGGCGCTGCCGTTCTGGCCGCCATGGCTGGCACCGCCCAGGCGGAAACCTCCGTGACGCTCTATGGCCTGATCGACACCGGTATCGGTTATCAGCGCATCAAGGGTGGTGACGATCATCAATCGAAGTTCGGCATGGCCAACGGCGTGTCGAGCGGCTCGCGTTGGGGCCTGCGCGGTTCCGAAGACCTGGGCGATGGCCTGAGCGCTGTCTTCGTGCTGGAAAGCGGCTTCAACTCCGCCAACGGCCAGTCGGGCCAGAACAGCCGCCTGTTCGGCCGTCAAGCCACCGTCGGCCTGAAGAGCAGCTCGTGGGGCCAACTGGACTTCGGCCGCCAGACCAACATCGCCTCGAAGTACTTCGGCGCGATCGATCCGTTCGGCGCCAGCTACGGCCAGGCCAACATCGGCAACGCCTTCAGCGCCGCCAACACCGTCCGCTACGACAACATGGTCATGTACCAGACCCCGTCGTTCAGCGGCTTCCAGTTCGGCGCCGGCTACTCGTTCAACGTGGCCGACACGACCGCCGCCCAGACCGGCTTCGCCACCGCCGACAACACCCGCGGCATCACCGCCGGCGCCCGCTACGTCAACGGCCCGCTGAACGTGGCCCTGTCGTACGACCAGCTGAACCTGTCGAACAACGTCGACACCGAAGCCACGCCCAAGCAGTGGATCCTCGGCGCTTCGTACGACTTCGAAGTCCTGAAGCTGGCCCTGGCCTTCAGCCAGACGCGCGACGGCTGGTTCGGCGGCCAAGGCATCAACGCCTTCGGCAGCGGCACCGCCAGCGCCGCCGGCTTCGGCTCGAACGTGGCGGCCGACGGCTTCCGCGCCAACTCCTACCTGGTCGGCCTGAGCCTGCCGATCGGCGGCGCCAGCAACCTGCTCGCTTCGTGGCAGCGTTCGGCGCCCAAGAACGACAAGCTCAACGGTGACGACGCTACGCTGAACGTGTTCAGCATCGGCTACACCTACGACCTGTCCAAGCGCACCAATCTGTACGCGCTCGGTTCGTACGCCAAGAACTTCGCCTTCCAGGAAGACGTGAAGAGCACCGTGGCGATCGTGGGCGTTCGCCACCGCTTCTAAGCGGACCTGCACCCCGCGGCGCACCTTCGCCGCGCCGCGGGGCGCTCCCGAACCGGGTTCGGGTGAGTGGGCTGGACGTCTTACCCGGCCACAGACGCGAAAAAGGCGGCCACCTCCCTAGCTCCACCGCCAGCCTGCTCTCCCGAATCCGGTTTTCCCGTCGCGCCGCCTCCGGCGCGATCGCAACGGCCGCGCGCCGCCCCGGCGCATTCCCGCGGCGTTGCCGACTCCCCTCCCTGCCATGACGGTCGCGCGGCACTGCGCGCGAACGGCGTGCCGGCACGTCTCGCGCGGCCAGCGCGTGCGCGTTGTTCGTCCGTCGTTCGTCCGATCGCGCGGCCGGCGCGGCCACGGTGCGCGAGCCTCAATACCCACATTTCGTTCCCCGCGATCATCGCCTTGATCGTCCGATATTCCGGCGTTTTTTGCGTGTAGCCGACATCGTATGTCCGAGATCCCGGGCAGGCCGCAGACATAAAAATTGGTGTCCCTAGGATGCATTGGCAGTCATGCGCGGCGGGCGCGACGCGAGGTCCGAGCCGTCGTGCGCATGGTTCCTCGACCAAAGGGAAATCTCCAATGAAAAAGTCTTTGCTTTGCGCCGCGATCCTTGCCGCCATGACCGGCTCCGCGCACGCGGCCACCGTCACCCTCTATGGCGTGATCGATACCGGCATCGGCTATCAGAAGATCACGGGCGAAGGTGTATCCCAATCGAAGTTCGGCATGGTGTCGGGCACGATCAGCGGTGGGCGCTGGGGGTTGCGCGGCACCGAAGACCTGGGCGACGGCCTGAGCGCGATCTTCGCGCTCGAAGCGGGCTTCAATCCGCTCAACGGCAAGCCCGGCCAGGGCCGCCGGGCCTTCGGCCGCAAGGCGCTGGTCGGGCTCAGCAGCCCGGATTGGGGCAAGATCGAGCTCGGCCGCCAGGACAACATCACCTCGCTCTACTTCGGTGACGTCGATCCGTTCGGCTGGGGCCAGTCCTGGTTCGGCGCGTCGTTCAGCTCGGCCAACTCGCGCTACGACAACATGGTGATGTACCAGAGCCCCAGCATCAACGGCTTCCAGTTCGGCGCCAACTATTCCTTCAACGTCGACGACAACAACATCGGCCAGTCGGGCTACGCCAACGCGGCCAACACCCGCGGCATCGGCGCCGCGCTCAAGTACTCCAACGGCCCGCTGTTTGCCGCGCTGGCCTACGAAGAGCTGCGCATGTCCGACAAGGTCACCGATCCCGCCACGCCACGCGCGTGGAGCCTGGGCGCGGCCTATGACTTCGAGGTGATCAAGCTGGCGGCCGCCGTCGGCCAGACCCGCGACGGCTGGTTTGGCGGCCAGGGCATCAACATCTTCACCGGCAGCGGCCCCAAGAACTCGGTCGACTTCCCCGACACCCAGTCGCTCCCCGGGCTCAAGGTCACCGGCTACATGTTCGGCGGCAGCATGCCGGTGGGCGGCTCCGGCAAGCTGATGGCAACGTGGCAGCGCGCGGTGCCCAACGCCGGCGATGCCACGATGGACATGTACAGCCTTGGCTACAACTACGACATCTCCAAGCGCACCAATGTCTACGCCATGACCTCCTACGCGAAGAACTTCGCCTTCGAGGAGGGCCAGTCGAGTACGGTGGTGGTGGTCGGTCTGCGGCACCGCTTCTGATCCCGGCAAACCCCGCGCCTCACCGCGGGGTTTGTCTTTACCGCATTCGGGTGAGCGGGCTGGACGTCTTACCCGGCCACAGACGCGAAAAAAGCGGCCACCTCCCTAGCTCCACCTTCAGCCCGCTCTCCCGAGCCCGGTATCCCCGTCGCGCCACACGCTGGCGCGATGTCTCAGGGGCCGACACGGGCGCGCCGCGCGCGCGCTTCCCGGCCTTCGCGCTGCGCGCGCCCTTCCTGCCCCTCGCGCCCCGCGCGCCCCTCTTGCGCGTCGTGCCCCTCGCGCCGTTCGCGCCGCAGCACTTGCGGCGGCACGCCGAAGCCACGCATGAACACCTCCCGCATGTGGCGCCGGTCACGAAAACCGGTTTCGCGCGCAACCACCTCGAGCGGATGACGGCTGCGTTCGATCATCAGGCGCGCCGCTTCCAGCCGCAGGCCTTCGATGGCGCGTGCGGGCGACTGTCCGGTCTCGGCGCTGAACACCCGGCTGAACTGGCGCGGGCTCAGGTTCGCCACCGCCGCGAGGTCTTCCACGCTCAGCGGCGCGGCCAGGTGCGCCCGCGCATGGTCGAGCGCGCGCTGGATGCGGTCCGACTTGGGCGCGAGCCGCAGCATCTCGGAATGCTGCGACTGGCCGCCCGAGCGCTGCTGGTGCATGACCAGGCGGTGCGCCACCGCGCGTGCCGCGTCGGCGCCGAGATCCTTCTCCACCATGCCCAGCGCCAGGTCCATGCCCGCCGTCATGCCGGCGGAGGTCCACATCGGCCCATCGACGATGTAGATCGGATCCGGCTCGACCTGGATCGCCGGGTGGCGCGCCTGCATGGCGTCGGTATAGCCCCAGTGCGTGGTGGCGCGGCGGCCGTCGAGCAGGCCGGCCTCGGCCAGCAGCAGGCCGCCGGTGCACAGGCCGGCCACGCGCCGTGCGCGGGTCGCGGTGTGACGCAGGAACGCCAGCAGTTCGGCCGAGGGCGGATGGGCGTACGGCGTGATGCTGCCGGTGACCATCCAGGTGTCGGCGCGGCTGCGCGACGACAGCGGGCGGGTCAGGATCGAGGTGCCCGAGGAGGAGCGGCGCTCGCCGCCGCCGGGCGACAGATTGTCGACCGCGTAGAACGGCTCGCCGTGCAGCATGTTGGCAAACTCGAACACGGCCTGCGTGCCCAGCGCCAGCATTTGAAAGCCGTCCGAGATGACATAGCCGATGCGGTGCATGGCGCGATTCCTTGAGCGTTGTCCTGAATCACTACCTTATACGTCATTTGAGACATCTGCGCTGCGGTCCAAAATGGCTTCCATACCGCGGCGAGTTTCCGCCGCCCCTTCAAGGAACGACCATGAACACCGCCATCCCCCGCCTCGGCACCGCCCTCATCACCGGCGCCTCGTCCGGCATCGGCGCCCTGTACGCCGACCGCCTGGCCCGCCGTGGCCACGACCTGATCCTGGTGGCGCGCAACCGCGAACGCCTCAATGCGCTGGCGCAGTCGCTGTCGGCGGGCACCGGGCGCGCGGTCGAGGTGCTGGTGGCCGACCTCGGCACGCCCGACGGCGTGGCGCAGGTGGAGCGCAAGCTGCGCGAGGACGCCAGCATCACCCTGCTCGTGAACAACGCCGGCATCGGCACGCACACGCCGCTGCTGGAAAGCGACGTGGACACGATGGAGCGCATGATCGCGCTCAACGTGACCGCGCTCACGCGCCTGAGCTACGCCGCGGTGCCGGCCTTCGTGGCGCGCGGCGCGGGCGCGCTCATCAACATCTCGTCCATCGTCAGCCTCGCGCCGGAGGTGCTCAACGGGGTGTACGGCGGTTCCAAGGCGTTCGTCACGGCGTTCAGCCAGTCGCTCAACCGCGAGCTGGACGGCACGGGCGTGCGGGTGCAGGCCGTGCTGCCGGGCGCCACGGCGACCGAGTTCTGGGCCAACGGCGGCCTGCCGGTCGAGAATCTCGACGCCCGCATCGTGATGCGCGCCGAAGACCTGGTGGACGCGGCCCTGCTCGGCTTCGACCGCGGCGAGCGCGTCACGATCCCGTCGCTGCACGACCTCTCGGCCTGGGAAGGCTACGAGTCGGCGCGTCAGGCGATGGCGACGCAGTTGTCCAGCAACACCGTGGCGGCCCGCTACGCGCCGGCCTGAATGCCCCGACGGACCCGGTCCGGCCTGGGCGCCGCATGCCGGGCCGCGCTGCTCAGCGCGACGGCCGGGTCTGCGTGAGGCCGGTGGGCGGGCCGTCGATGGCGGTCCAGCCGCCGTCCACCGCCAGGCTGCTGGCGCTGATGTAGCTGGCCGCGTCCGAGGCCAGGAAGGCCACGGCCGCGCCCACCTCGTGGGCCTCGCCCCAGCGGTTGAGCACCGTGTGGCCGGCGTAGGCGCGATGGATCTCCGGCTTTTCCTTGAGCGGCGCGGTCAGCCGGGTTTCGATCACGCCCGGCATCACCGCGTTCACGCGCACGCCGAACGGGCCGGCCTCGGCGGCAAAGGCCTTGACCAGCTGCTCGATGCCCGCCTTGGTGGCGGCGTAGACGCCCAGGCCCGGCTCGATCGTGACGGCGCGCATCGACGAACACAGGATCAGGCTGCCCGCGCCCTGCGCCATCATGGGCCGGCCGAACGCGCGCATCACGCGGAAGGCGCCCTTGAGATTGAGGTCGACCACCTGGTCGAACTCGGCCTCGGTGGTGTCGACGATCAGCTTGCGGATGTTCAGCGCGGGCGTGGCCACGGCCACGTCGATGCGGCCGTGCTCGGCGAGCGCGCGCGCTGCGAGGGCCTCGATGGCGGCGCCGTCGGCGGCGTCGCAGACGGCCCAGGTGGCGGCGGCGCCGATCTGCGTGGCCGTGGCGCGCGCGCCGTCCTCGTCGCGGTCGGCGCACAGCACGCGCGCGCCCAGCTCGGCCAGCGCGAGCGCGCTGGCCTGGCCGATGCCGGATGCGGCGCCGAGGACGACGGCGATTCTGCCGTCGAGGCGAAAGCGGTCGGAGTAGAAGCTCATGATGTCGGGGCAAGGGACGGGGAAGGCCGCGAGCCTAGCGCGCCGGCATGACGCCCGCGCGACAGGCCGGGGCACCGTTGCGGGATAATGGGGCTCGGCGCCGCCACGGGCGGGCCCTCGAGCCTGGAACCACACGCATGAATCCTGACACCGAAATCGCCTCCGTGCAAAGCTGGCACGCCCACGTCTACTTCGATGGCGACACGCGCGACGCCGCCTGGGCGCTGCGCGGGCGCATCGAGGCCGCGTTCGGCGCGCGCATCGAGATGGGGCGCTTCCATGAGCGGCCGGTCGGGCCGCATCCTTGCTGGAGCTACCAGGTCGCGTTCGCGCCGGCCGAGCTCGCCCCGCTCCTGACCTGGCTCGCGCTGCACCATGCGGGGCTGGACGTGTTCCTGCATCCCAACACGGGCGACGCGCTGCGCGACCACCGCGACCGCGCGGTATGGGTCGGCCGCAGCCACGTGCTGGCGCTGGACGCCTTCGGCGCCTGAGGCGGCGAAGGCCAGGTCGCCATCCGGTTGTCCGCGCAACCGGTTGCGGATCAGGGTAGATCCCGATCCTGGCGGTGCTCGGGGCTGACGAGAATCCCGCCACCCCGGGCCGGCATGGGCCGGCCGGGTCTGCCGCGAGGGATGCCCCATGCTTGTCGTGCTGCTGCGTCTACTGCTGGCCGCGCTCGTGCTGTGGTCTGCGGGCGCCATGCCGGCGCTGGCCGCCAACACCCCGTGTTCGGGTTCGAAGGGCGGCATCTCGCACTGCGAGGGCGAGACCTTCGTCTGCCGCGACGGCTCGGCCAGCGGCAGCAGGAAATCGTGTCCGGCCTACACCGGACAGGCGCCGCGGCTGGCGCAGCCGCCTCCGGCCGCCTCGGACGGCACCGGATGCAGTTGCGCGGCCAACGCCTGGTGCACCGGGCCGCGTGGCGGCACGTATTGCCTCACCTCGTCGGGCAGCAAGCGCTATCTGCGCAAGTGAGGCGGCCGGCCGCCGGCGGCCGATCAGTAGGTCTTGTACGGCAGGAACTTGCCGCTCATCACGATCTGCACGCGGTCGCCCTTGGGGTCGGCCTCGCGCGAGAGGTCCATCTTGAAGTCGATGGCGCTCATGATGCCGTCGCCGAACTCCTCATGGATCAGCGCCTTGAACGTGGTGCCGTAGACGCTCACCAGTTCGTAGAAGCGGTAGATCAGCGGATCGGTCGGCACCGAGGTGGGCAGCGAGCCCTTGTAGGGCACCACCTGCAGCTGGATCACGGCGTCGGCCGGCAGGTCCAGGATGCGGGCGGCCGCCAGGGCCTGTTCCTCGGTCATGGTCATCTGGCCGAGCAGCGCGGCCGTGGTCCATTCCTTGCTCTGGCCGACCGCCTCGGCGATGGCGGGCCAGCTCAGCTTCTTCTCCAGCTTGCGGGTGACGACGAGTTCGGTGACTTCATTGCGGGTCATCATGGTGGGCTCCTTTGTCGGGGAAATGCCGGGGGTCAATGCGCGGCCTTGTCGACCAGGAAGTCGACCAGGTGGTTGCGAATCTCGTAGTAGCGCGGTTCGTGGTGCAGGCTGGCGCGGGTCCGGTCGCGCGGCAGGTCCACGTCCACCGCCTCGGCGATGCGGGCGTGCGGGCCGGCGCTCATGAGCAGGATGCGGTCGGACAGCAGGATGGCCTCGTCCACGTCGTGCGTGATCATGAAGACGGTCTGCTGCGTGGCGGCCACGATGCCGCGCAGCTCGTCCTGGATGGTGCCGCGCGTGAGCGCGTCGAGCGCGCCGAAGGGCTCGTCGAGCAGCAGCATCTTGGGCTGGATGGCGAAGGCGCGCGCGATGCCCACGCGCTGCTTCATGCCGCCCGAGAGTTCGCTCGGGCGTTTGTCGAGCGCCTGCTTCAGACCCACCATCTCCAGGTAGCGCACGCTGTGCTCGCGCACCTGCTCGCGCGTCTTGTCCGGCCAGCGCGAGCGCACGCCGAACTCGACGTTCTGCAGCGCGGTCAGCCAGGGCAGCAGGGCGTGCGCCTGGAACACCACGCCGCGCTCGAGCGACGGCCCGGCGATCTCGCGGCCATCCATGATGACCACACCGTCGCTGGCCTGGTCGATGCCGGCCAGGATGTTGAGGATGGTGGTCTTGCCGCAGCCGGAATGGCCGATCACGCAGACGAACTGGCCGCGTTCGATGCCGAAGTCGATCTGGTCGAACACCGGGGGCTGCGGCTTGCCGTTGCGGCCGGGGTAGTGCTTGGCCAGGCCCTGGACCTGCAGGAAGGGAGTGCGCATGGCGTCAGTCCTTGTAGCTCACGAGCCGCGCGGCGCGCGCCAGCACGGTGTCGAGCAGCATGCCGATCAGGCCGATGAAGAGAATGGCGCAGATGATGTTGCTGATCGACAGGTTGTTCCATTCGTTCCAGACGAAGTAGCCGATGCCGGTGCCGCC
>Ga0160496_1000352_pt1 | contig 23710 bp, 22 predicted proteins | sample DIDPMG_2_FD_108231 | JGI IMG/M metagenome (GOLD analysis project Ga0160496, IMG submission 108231) | Enriched soil microbial communities from UW Madison campus, WI, USA - DID2937_E24_FP MG | ecosystem: Environmental > Terrestrial > Soil > Grasslands | place: USA: Madison, Wisconsin | collected...
CAGTCGGCGGCCGTGGCCATGCCGTTGTAGAACGCCGGCACGCGCCGCCCCGCCACGTAGTACTCCACCTGATCGGAGGTGCGGCACACGATGCCGATGCCGGCATAGAGGCTCACGGTCACCAGCAGGAAGACGTAGCCGATCCAGTTGCGCGCCATGCCCATCACCTCGAACAGCGCGAGCAGCAGGATCAGCAGGCAGAAGCCCGCCGTGTAGACCACATAGATGCTGTGGAGCCGGCGTTCGAACTGCTTGGGCGAATCGGCGCTGAACGGCATCAGTGCGCTCCGTCGCCACGGCGCGCGGCGCCGTCATCCGCCCGCGCCGGGGGCTCGGCCTCGGCCTGCGCGCGGTCGTCGGCCCGCTGCATCAGCCACGCATACAGCACGATCAGCAGCAGGTAGGCCAGCGGCGCGCCGTAGGCCGCCATCCAGAAGCCGAAGGGCCAGCCGAACAGGGAGAACGTGAGGGCGCGCGCGAAGATGGCGGGCACGAAGGTGAGCAGCGCCCACACGGCCAGCAGCAGTGCGATCAGCCGCACATTGCGGCGCCAGTAGGGAGTGGCTTCGGTCGATACGCGAAATTCGGGCATGGCTGACCTGAATGGCGCGAAACGCGGCTTGCCATCCGGCCGCCGCCGCAGCGGGTGCGGCGTGTTTTCCGGACCTGGAAGCGACAACGGCTGGCACTAAGTGCCAGCCGTTGTGCGTTTTGCTTTTTATTTTTGGGTACTGCTCATTTTTATATACCGGTGCCGCCGGTCTTGCCCTGCAGGGCGTTGTCTCCTCACCTGCATGGGAAGAGATTCTGCACCAACTACGGGCCTGTCACACTAGGGGAATGCCCTAATTCGGCGCATTTATTTGCATATGACACGCACCACTATGGTGCATTTCACGCCGATTACACGGGATTTCACCGCTTTCCCGCCCTTATCGCCGGCGTCGGACCCCACTTTCGGGATGAAAGGGGCCGACTTGGCGCACGCGCAATGTCTCGTCGCGCCCCGCCACCCGCGCCCCAGATTGGTGCATGGCGCGCGCGAATCCCCCGCGGCCCGCGCGTTTTTATACGGCGTTTACACGCGCCAGCTCAAGCTTTATCCCGTTTTTATGCCCCGTTTTCTAACCTGCGCAGCGTCTGCCGCGCCTGGGCGCGCGGCCGTGCATCGGAGGCCCCGGCCTCCAGGAGAAAACGTATGGACCTCATCTATCTGGCCGCGCTCGCCCTGTGCGCCGGCCTCACCTGGGCGCTGATCCGCTTCTGCGCCGCGCTGCAACCGGGAGATCGCCCATGAATCTGCTCTATGCCTTGAGCGGCGTCGTCGCGGCCCTGCTCTTTGCCTATCTGCTGGTCGCCCTCTTCAAACCGGAGAAGTTCTGATGGATACCGGATTCCTGGGACTGCTGGGGCTCTACCTCGCCGTCCTGCTCTGTCTGGCGCCGCTGCTCGGGCGCTACATCCGCCGCGCCCTCGAAGACGGCGCCTGGCGCGGCACCGCCTGGGGCCGCCCGCTCGAGCGCCTGCTGTACCGGGCCGCGGGCGTGGACCCGCAGGCCGAGATGGGCTGGCAACGCTACGCGGTCGCGGTGCTGGTCTTCAACGTGCTGGGGTTGCTGGCCGTCTACGGACTGCAGCGCGCCCAGGGGCTGCTGGGCTTGAACCCGGCGGGCATGGGCGCGGTGGCGCCCGACTCGGCGTTCAACACCGCCATCAGCTTCGTGGCCAACACCAATTGGCAGGGCTACGCCGGCGAGGCCACGATGAGCTACCTGACCCAGATGCTGGCGCTGACCGTGCAGAACTTCCTGTCGGCCGCCACCGGCATCGCCGTGCTGTTCGCGCTGATCCGCGGCCTGGCGCGGCACAACGCCCGCACGCTGGGCAACTTCTGGACCGACGTGGTGCGCAGCACGCTGTATGTGCTGCTGCCCCTGTCGCTCGTGCTCGCGCTGGCCCTGGTGAGCCAGGGCGTGATCCAGAACTTCTCGCCGTATGCCGAGGTGCAGACCCTGCAGGTGCAGCAGTACGACGCGCCGCGCCTGGACGCGCAGGGCCAGCCCGTGCTCGACGCCGCCGGCACGCCGCTCACCGACGCGACGCGCACGCGCGAGCAACGGATCGCGATGGGCCCGGTGGCCTCGCAGGAGGCGATCAAGCTGCTCGGCACCAACGGCGGCGGCTTCTTCAATGCCAATTCGGCCCACCCCTTCGAGAACCCCACCGCGCTCAGCAACTTCCTGCAGATGCTGGCGATCTTCCTGATCCCCGCGGCGCTGTGCTTCAGCTTCGGCGACATGGTGGGCAACCGCAGGCAGGGCGTCGCCGTGCTGGCCGCGATGACGCTGCTGTTCGTGGCCTTCGCGCTGCTCACGCAATATGCCGAGCAGCAGGATACGCAGGCGCTCGCCGCAAGCGCACAGCACGCGCCGCTGGCGCTGGCCGGCAACCTCGAAGGCAAGGAGGCGCGCTTCGGCATCGCCGCGACGTCGCTGTTCGCCACCATCACCACGGCCGCCTCCTGCGGCGCGGTCAACGGCATGCACGACTCGTTCACCGCGCTGGGCGGCCTGCCGCCGATGCTGCTGATGCAGCTCGGCGAGGTGGTGTTCGGCGGGGTGGGATCGGGCCTGTACGGCATGCTCGCCTTCGCGGTGCTGGCGGTGTTCCTGGCCGGCCTGATGATCGGCCGCACGCCCGAGTACCTGGGCAAGAAGATCGAGGCCTACGACATGAAGATGGTGGCCATCGTGATCCTGGCCACGCCGCTGCTGGTGCTGGTCGGCACCGCGCTGGCCGTGAGCCTGGGCGCGGGGCAGGCCGGCGTGCTGAACCCGGGCGCGCACGGCTTCTCCGAGATCCTCTACGCCTTTTCCTCGGCCGCCAACAACAACGGCAGCGCGTTCGCCGGGCTGTCGGCCAACACGCCGTTCTACAACACGGCGCTCGGCCTCGCGATGTGGTTCGGCCGGTTCGCCGTGATCGTGGCGATCCTCGGCCTGGCCGGCTCGCTCGGCGCCAAGGCGCGCCTGCCCGAGGGGCCCGGCACCATGCCGACCGCCGGACCGCTGTTCGTCGTGCTGCTGATCGGCGCCGTGCTGCTGGTCGGCGCCCTGACCTATGTGCCCGCACTGGCGCTCGGCCCCGTGGCCGAACACCTGCAACCGCGCCTATGAACGCTGGATCGATGTCATGAACAAAATCTCTCTTCCCCTCGACGCCTCCGCGGCCCGCGGCCACACGGGCGCCGGCATGTGGTCGGCGCGGCTGGTGCGCGCCGCCCTGATGGACTGCCTGCGCAAGCTCGCGCCGCGGGCACAGCTGCGCAACCCCGTGATGTTCGTCGTCTACGCCGGCAGCATCCTCACTACCGTCCTCTGGCTGCTGGCGCTGGCCGGCCAGGCCGACGCGCCCGCCGGTTTCGTGCTGGCGGTGTCGGCCTGGCTCTGGTTCACCGTGCTGTTCGCCAACTTCGCCGAGGCCATCGCCGAAGGCCGCGGCAAGCAGCAGGCGGCCACCCTGCGCGGCCTGCGCACCACCATCACCGCGCGCGTGCTCGAGCGCTGGCGCGACGCCGACAGCGCCACGCTCACGCCGCAGGCGGCGCGCGAGCTGGCCGTGGAGCAGCCCTCGGGCACGCTGCGCAAGGGCGACGTCGTGCTGGTATTGCCGGGCGACACCGTGCCCGGCGACGGCCAGGTCATCGCCGGCATCGCCTCGGTCGACGAGAGCGCCATCACCGGCGAATCGGCGCCGGTGATCCGCGAATCGGGCGGCGACTTCTCGTCGGTCACCGGCGGCACCCGTGTGCTGTCGGATTGGATCGTGGTGCGCATCGCCACCAACCCGGGCGAGAGCTTTCTCGACCGCATGATCGCCATGGTCGAGGGCGCCAAGCGGCAGAAGACGCCCAACGAACTCGCACTCACGATCCTGCTGGTCGGTCTCACCGTCGTGTTCCTGCTCGTCACGGTCACCCTGTTGCCCTTCTCGCTCTACGCGGTGGCGCAGGGCAGCGGCCAGGTCGTCGCGGTGACCGTGCTGGTGGCCTTGCTGGTGTGCCTGATCCCCACCACCATCGGCGGACTGCTGTCGGCCATCGGCGTCGCGGGCATGAGCCGCATGATGCAGGCCAACGTGCTCGCGACCTCCGGCCGCGCGGTGGAGGCGGCCGGCGACGTGGACGTGCTGCTGCTCGACAAGACCGGCACCATCACCTTCGGCAACCGCCAGGCGGCCGCCTTCCTGCCCACGGCGGGCGTGAGCGAACGCGAGCTGGCGCAGGCGGCGCGCCTCGCCTCGCTGGCCGACGAGACGCCCGAGGGCCGCAGCATCGTGGCGCTCGCCGATCGCCTGCTCGGCGACCGCGCCGCGCTCGACGCCGGCAGCGAGAGCATCGGCTTCACCGCGCAGACGCGCATGAGCGGCGTGGACCTGAGCGACGGGCGGCGCCTGCGCAAGGGCGCGCTCGACGCGGTCGCGGCCTGGGTCGGCGAACTGCCCGCCGCGCTCACGCGTGCCGGCGAAGACGTGGCGCGCCGCGGCAGCACGCCGCTGGCGGTGAGCGACGGCGCGCGCGCGCTCGGCGTGGTCGAGCTCAAGGACATCGTCAAACCCGAGATCCAGCCGCGCTTCGCCGAGCTGCGCCGCATGGGCATCAAGACCGTGATGATCACCGGCGACAACGCGCTGACGGCCGCGTCGATCGCGGCCGAGGCCGGCGTCGACGACTATCTGGCGCAGGCGACGCCGGAGGCCAAGCTCAAGCTGATCCGCGCCTACCAGGCCGAGGGCCGGCTGGTGGCCATGACCGGCGACGGCACCAACGACGCGCCGGCGCTGGCGCAGGCCGACGTGGCCGTGGCGATGAACTCGGGCACCCAGGCCGCCAAGGAAGCCGGCAACATGGTCGACCTGGATTCCAATCCGACCAAGCTGATCGAGATCGTGGAGATCGGCAAGCAGATGCTGATGACGCGCGGCGCGCTGACCACGTTCAGCGTGGCCAACGACGTGGCCAAGTACTTCGCCATCATTCCGGCCGCCTTCGCCACCCTCTATCCGCAGCTCGGCGTGCTCAACGTGATGGGCCTCACCACGCCGGCCTCGGCCATCATGTCGGCCGTGATCTTCAACGCGCTGATCATCGTGGCGCTGATCCCCCTGGCCCTGCGCGGCGTGCGCTACCGGCCGCTCGGCGCCGCCGCGCTGCTGCGCCGCAACCTCTTCATCTACGGCCTGGGCGGCCTGCTCGTGCCCTTCGTCGGCATCAAGCTGATCGACATGGTGCTGGCCGCGCTGGGCTGGGTCTGAACCTCATGGAGACCAACATGACCGCATCTTCTACGGCAACCTCCCCGCGCGCCGCCGTGCTGCGCCCCGCGCTCACGCTGTTCGTGGCCCTGTCGCTCGTCACCGGGCTGGCCTACCCGCTGGCCAGTACCGGCCTGGCCGGCCTGCTGTTTCCGCAGCAGGCGGCGGGCTCGCTGATCGAGCGCGACGGCACCCTGGTGGGCTCGCGCCTGATCGGACAGGCCTTCTCCGAACCGAAGTACTTCTGGGGCCGCCCGTCGGCCACGGCGCCCATGGCCTACAACGCCGCGGCGTCCGGCGGCGCCAACCTCGGCCCCACCAACCCCGCGCTGGCCGGCGCGATCGTCGCGCGCGCCCAGGCGCTGCGCGACGCCGATCCCGGCAACGAGGCGCCGGTGCCGGTGGACCTGGTCACGGCCTCGGGCAGCGGGCTGGACCCGCACATCAGCCCGGCCGCGGCCGAGTATCAGGTGGCGCGCGTGGCGCGCGCCCGCGGGCTGGCCACGGAGCCGGTGCGCGCGCTGGTCGCCGCGCACACGTTCGCGCCCGCGCTCGGCCTGCTGGGCGAGCCGGTGGTCAACGTGCTCGAGCTGAATCTGGCGCTCGACGCGCTGCACTGAGCGGCATCGGCCGTCGTATAGTATCTGCCCATGGCGGGTGCGCGAACGCGTGCCCGCCTGCCGGCTTCCACGGACGCAAGCGCGTCCGTCAACGCCTTTTGCGTGCCCCATGGCCGACACCGACGCCCCGCGCCCCGATCCCGATCGATTGCTGCAACGCCTGCACCAGGCCGATGAACAGGCCCGCCTGGGCCGCCTGCGCATCTATTTCGGCGCCTCCGCGGGCGTGGGCAAGACCTACGCCATGCTCGAAGCCGCGCGCGCGACGCTCGCGCAAGGCGTCGACGTGCTCGCGGGCCTCGTCGAAACGCACGGCCGCAAGGAAACCGCCGCGCTGCTCGACGGGCTCGACGTGCTGCCGCGCGTCGCGCTGGACTACCGCGGCCACGCCCTGCCCGAATTCGATCTCGACGGCGCGCTCGCGCGCCGCCCCGCCCTGCTGCTGCTCGACGAACTGGCGCACTCGAACGCGCCCGGCGCGCGCCACGCCAAGCGCTGGCAGGACGTGCAGGAGCTGCTGCGCGCCGGCATCGACGTGTGGACCACGCTCAACGTGCAGCATCTCGACAGCCTCAACGAAGCGGTCGGCAGCATCACCGGCGTGCGGGTCTGGGAGACCGTGCCCGACGCCGTGTTCGACGAGGCCGACGAGATCATCCTGGTCGACCTCTCGGCCGACGAACTGCTGCGCCGCCTGAAGGACGGCAAGGTCTATGTGCCCGACCAGGCGCGCCATGCGACGCGCCACTTCTTCCGCAAGGGCAACCTGATCGCGCTGCGCGAGCTCGCGCTGCGCCGCACCGCCGAGCACGTCGACGACGATGTGCAGGCGTACCGCCGCGAGGCCGCGATCGAGCCGGTGTGGCGCACGCGCGAAGCCGTGGCGGCCTGCATCAGCGACGACGCCGAGGCCGAACACGTGCTGCGTGCGGCGGCCCGGCTGGCGCAGCAGCTCGACTGCGACCTGCATGCCATCCACGTGGAGCCGCTGCGCATGAGCGCCCCCTCGCCGGCGGCGCGCGAACGGCTGGCGCGCGCGATGGCGCTGGCCGACACGTTGGCCGTGCGCGTCGAAGTGCTGCGCGGCGCGGATGCCGTCGACGCCGCCACGCGCTATCTGCGCCGCCACAACATCACCAAGGCCGTGCTGGGCCGCGGCCATGGCCGTCGCCTGGCGCGCCTGGGCGGTTCGGCCGCGGCCTGGCTCGGCCGGCTGCTCGCGCCGGGCTGGCTGTGGCATCGCCACAGCTTCGCCGACCGGCTGGCCGCCGCCTGCCCCGAGGTCGACGTGCTGCGCGTGGGCGCGCCGCCCACGCCCGCCGCGCCGCCGCCCGGCCGCGACCCGCTGGCGCTCGGCCGCCCGCGCGCGGCCGACGACACGCCGGGCGCACGCGCCGTGGCGCCCTATCTGTGGGCCTGCCTCTATTGCGGCGTGGCGACCGCGATCTCGAACCTGGCCTACCCGGCGCTGCACCAGACCAACATCGTGATGTTCTTCCTGCTCGCGGTGGTGGGCGTCGCGCTGCGCCACGGCCGCGGGCCGGCCGCGCTGGCCTCGGTCGTGAGCGTGGGCCTGTTCGACTTCTTCTTCGTCCAGCCCTACAGCTCGTTCGCGGTGTCGGACGTGCAATACCTGCTGACCTTCGTCGTGCTGCTGGGCGTGGGCCTCCTGATCGGCCAGCTCACCGCCGGCCTGCGCGCACAGGCCGAGACCTCGACGCGGCGCGAGGCCGATGCGCGCGGCCTCTACGAATTCGCGCGCGAGCTGTCCTCGGCCCTGTTGCTCGACCAGATCATGCAGGCCGCCGCGCCCTTCCTGCATGCGGCGTTCGGCGCGCGCAGCGCGCTGTACGTGCTGCGGCTCGATGACCGGCTGCACCTGGCCGCGCCCATCGATCCCGCCATGAGCGCACCGGAGTCCGCGGTCGCGCAGTGGGTCTTCGACCACGGCAAGCCGGCCGGCGCCGGCACCGCCACGCTGTCCAACAGCCCCCTGCTCTACCTGCCGCTGAAGGGCCCGATGCGCGTGCGCGGCGTGCTGGTGCTGCAGGCCCCCGACGGCCCGGCGCTGTATGCGCGGCACGAGGCGCGCCGGCAGGCCGAAGCCTATGCCACGCTCATCGCCATCGCGCTCGAGCGCCAGCACTACGTGGAGGTGGCGCAGCAGGCGCTGGTGAACGTCGAGTCGGAGAAGCTGCGCGGCTCGCTGCTGGCGGCGGTGTCCCACGATCTGCGCACGCCGCTCACCGGCCTGATGGGCATGGCCGAGGCGCTGTCGCGCGGCACCGGCGATGCGCGCGGCCAGGCGCTGGCGATCCGCGACCAGGCCCGCCGCATGCATGCGATGGTGGTGAACCTGCTCGACATGGCACGGCTGCAGAACCACGCGCCGATCAAGCCGGAGTGGCAGTCCATCGAAGAGCTCGCCGGCGCCGCGCTGGCCGCCTCGCGCGAAGCCCTGGCCGCGCATCGCATCGTGGTGCAGCCGCTCTCGAGCCTGCCGCTGGTCGAGTGCGACGCGCTGCTGATCGAGCGCGTGCTGTGCAACCTGCTCGAGAACGCCGCGAAATACACGCCCGCGGCCGGCACGATCACGCTGTCGGCGCAGGCCCGAGAGGGCGAGATGCAGGTGAGCGTCAGCGACGATGGCCCCGGCGTGCCGCCGGGCAGCGAACGCCGCATCTTCCAGAAATTCTCGCGCGGCGAACGCGAGTCGGCCACGCCCGGCGTGGGCCTGGGCCTGGCCGTCTGCCAGGCCATCGTCGAGGCGCATCGCGGCCGCATCTGGGTCGAGCCCGTGGCGCCGCACGGCGCGCGCTTCACCTTCACCCTGCCGCTGGGCGCCCCGCCCGCCCTCCCGCCCGAACCGCCGCCCGCAGACGGATACGACCATGTTTGAGTACCACCCTTCGATCCTGCTCGTCGAAGACGATCCCCACATCCGCCGCTTCGTGCGCGAGGCGCTCGAGGCCGAAGGCTGCGTGGTGCACGAGAGCGACACCGTGCGGCGCGGCCTGATCGAGGCGGGCACGCGCCAGCCCGACGCGCTGGTGCTGGACCTGGGCCTGCCCGACGCCGACGGCATGACACTGATCCGCGAGCTGCGCGGCTGGACCGAGGTGCCGGTACTGGTGCTGTCGGCCCGCACCGGCGAGGCCGACAAGATCGCCGCGCTCGATGCCGGCGCCGACGACTACCTGACCAAGCCGTTCGGCGTGGGCGAACTGCTGGCGCGGCTGCGCGTGCTGCTGCGCAGGCACGCCCGCGGCGGCGCGGGCAGCGCGGCCGAGGTCAGCTTCGGCGACGTGGCCGTGGACATGGCGCGGCGCGTGGTCACGCGCGCGGGCGTCCACGTACATCTCACCCCGATGGAGTATCGGCTGTTGACCGCGCTGCTGGCGCGGCGCGGCAAGGTAATGACGCATCGCGAGCTGCTGCGCGAGGTCTGGGGCCCCTCGCACGTGGAGAGCAATCACTACCTGCGCATCTACATGGGCCACCTGCGCCAGAAGCTCGAGGCCGATCCCGCGCAGCCGGTGTTCCTGCTCACCGAGGTCGGCGTGGGCTACCGCTTCGCCGGCTGAACCCGCTTTTTGCGCGGGCTTTACGCGCGCGGCCCCAGTCTTTATGCGGCGCTTATGCCGCACCCCCTATCTTGGCGCTCCCGGTACACACCCCTATGGAGCACCATGAAACCCGCGCGCAACACCCCCCGCCGTCTGTCGGCCGCCGCCCTTTCAGCCGCGCTCGCGGCCTTCACCGCGCCTGCCGTCCACGCCGCGGCCGACGCCGACGGCAGCCTCACGGCCAATCTGTCGGTGGCGAGCCAATACCGCTATCGCGGCCTGATGCAGACCAACAACAAGCCCGCGCTGCAAGGCGGCTTCGACTACAGCCATCCCAGCGGCTTCTATGCCGGCAACTGGAACTCGACCATCAGCTGGCTGGGAGACGGCAACGACGCGGTCTCGGCGCCGCTCGAAATGGACTTCTACGGCGGCTACAAGGGCAAGCTCGGCGAGACGCTCGATCTCGACGTGGGCGTGCAGCAGTACTACTACCCGGGCGACTATCCCTCGGGCTACACCCGCCCCTACACCACCGAACTCTACGCCGGCCTGGGCGCCGGCCCCGTGACGTTCAAGGTGTCGCACAGCCTCACCAATCTGTTCGGCTTCGCCCGCAGCCGCAACAGCCAGTACTACGACCTGAGCGGCAACTTCGACACCGGCGTCTGGGGCCTCACGCTGAACCTGCACGCGGGCTACCAGTACGTGCGCAACGTCGAGCATGCCTCCTACTGGGACTGGAAGGCCGGCCTCACCAAGGACTTCGGCGCCGGCTGGAGCGCCTCGCTGGCCTACATCGACACCAACGCCGACCGCCGCGCCTACACCAATGCCGACGGCCGCGACATGGGCCGCGGCACCGCGCTGGCCAGCCTCACGCGCACGTTCTGAGCGCCCGCCGTTGACGCGATTTTTATGCGGGGCGGCGGTTTATCTGCGCGGCATTTACGGCCGCGTTCCTATAGTGAAGGCGTCATTCACCACCGCCGTCCGGCACCGACACCATGAATCCTCGCCCCGCTTCTGCGCAACGCCACCGCCCCGCTCCCGACAGCCTGTTCGTGCGCATCGACACCGCCCAGCTGGCCCCGATGCGCGCGGCCCTGCGCCGGGCCATCCCGGCCGTGCGGCTGGCCATCGCCTGCCGCACCCGCGCCGGCCGCGAATGCGGCGTGACGCTGCACGGCGCCAGCACCGAGCTGGACCGCGCCATGGACCTGTTGATGAGCACCCTGCCGCGCGCCGAGTTCGGCCCGGCCCATGGCGCGCGCAGCGTGCTGATTTCCTGAGCCGCGGAGATTCCTCATGCCTCTTTCCCTGCCCGACCGTCCCCGCCCCCACGCCGCCGGCGCCCTGTTCGAAGGCATCTGGCTGCCGCTGGTCACGCCGATGCGGCAAGGCCGCGTCGACCTGCTCGCCGCGCAGTCGCTGGCGCGCTACTACCGCGATGCCGGCATCCGCGGACTGGTGCTGTTCGGCTCCACCGGCGAAGGCAATCTGCTGAGCGTGAGCGAGAAGACCGAGATGGTCGACGCCATCCGCGCCGATCCGCATGCCCTGCCGCTGGTGTTCGGCGTGGGCGGCGTGGACACGCGCGGCGTGATCGCGACGATGCGCCGGCTCGACCGGCTCGCGCCGGTCGCCTGGCTGGCGCCGCCGCCGTACTACCTGTGCCCGAGCCAGGCCGGCATGCTCTGGCACTATCGCCAGCTGAGCTGGGCCACCCGCACGCCGATCGTGCTCTACAACGTGCCCCGGCGCACCGGCTGCGCGCTGACGGTCGAGTCGGTGGAGGCGCTGGCGCAGCTCGCCAACGTGGTCGCCATCAAGGAATGCGATCCCGTCGCGCTGTCGGTGCTGCAGGCGCGCGGCACGCTGCCGGCGTTGTGCGGCGAGGACGGCGCCCTGCTCGATCACCTGCTGGCGGGCGGCCGTGGCGCGATTCCGGCCTGCGCCCACGTGCTGCCCGAGCGCTACGTGGACCTGTTCGAGTGCGTGCGCACCGGCCGCCACGACGAGGCACGTGCGCGCTTCGACGCGCTGCGCCCGCTCATCCGGCTGCTCTACAGCGAACCCAATCCGGCCGGCATCAAGAAGGCGCTCGCGCTGCAGGGGCTGCTGTGCGACGAGCTGCGGGCGCCGATGATGGCGGGCGCCGCCGAGCTCGCCGAGCGGCTGCGCCGCGCACTGCAGGCGCTGCAACCGCACCCTAGATTGCGCCCCGCAGCCTGAAGGCCGACACCAGCCGGGCCAGCGTCTCGGCCTGCTGCTGCAGCATGCCGGCGCTGGCGGCGAACTCCTCGACCAGCGCGGCGTTCTGCTGCGTGACGCCGTCGAGGTGCGTGACCGCCCGGTTGATCTGCTCGATGCCCTGGCTCTGTTCGGCCGAGGCGGTGGCGATCTCGCCCATCAGCGGCGCGCTGGTGCCGGCCGATTCGGAGACCTGCGCCATCGTGCCGCTAGCCTGCTCGACCCGCGAACGGCCGGTGTCGATCGAGGTCGTGGTGACCTCGATGAGCTGCGTGATCTCGCGTGCCGCATGCGCGGAACGCTGCGCCAGCGCGCGCACCTCGCCGGCCACCACCGCGAAGCCGCGGCCCTGTTCGCCGGCGCGGGCCGCCTCCACGGCGGCGTTGAGCGCCAGGATGTTGGTCTGGAACGCGATCGCGTCGATCAGCGTGGTGATCTCGGTGATGCGGCGCGAGCCGGCCGCGATGTCCCGCATGGCGTCCATGGCCTGCCCGGCCTGCGCGCCGCCGGCCGACGCCAGCTGTGCCGCGTCGCTCGCCAGCCGGCTGACCTCGGCCACCGACTCGGCGCTTTCCTTCACCGTGGCGGCGATCTGTTCGACGCTGGCGGCGGTCTGCTCCAGCGCCGCGGCCTGCTTCTCGGTGCGATCCGACAGGTCGATGCTGCCGGCCGCGATCTGGCGCGCGGCCGCGGCGATGGCGCCGGTGGCCGCCACGATGCCGCCCACGGCCTGCTCCAGGCGCTGGCGCATGCGCTCCATCGCCTCGAACAGATGCCCGACCTCGCCCCCCTGGCCGGGCGGAATCACCACGCTCAGGTCGCCCTCGGCCACGCGTTCGCAGACCCCGATCACCTCGTCGATGGGCTTGAGGATGCGGCGATGGAAAAAGGTCAGCGCGCCGACGGCCAGCACCAGCAGCAGCCCGCCCGCCACCAGCGCCTGGCGCAGCAGCGTGGCGAAGAACGCCTGGTTCACGTCGTCCATGTAGAGGCCGGTGTAGAGCAGCCAGTTCCATTGCGGGTCGTAGACCGCGTAGCTGAGCTTGGCCAGCGCCTCGTCGCTGCCCGGGCGCGGAAACCGATACTCGACCGCACCGCCGCCCGCCTTGCCCGCGCGCAGCAGCACCTCGAAGATCTTCACGCCATCGGCATCGGTCACGTCGCCGACGCGCCGCCCCACCAGCTTGGGATCGGGATGGGCCTGGACCACGTAGCGGTCATCCATCACGCCGATGTAGCCATCTTCGCCATAGCGCAGGGCCGACAGGCGGGTCGCCGCATCCTGGCGCGCCTTGTCCACCGGCGTGCCTGCCGCCACGTCGGCCCGGGCGCGCGCCACGATGCCCTCGGCCAGCTGCAGCGCGTGCTGCAACGCCGCCTTGCGCTCCTCCACCAGGTCGGCGCGGCGCATCGCCGCGTCCCATCCTCCCAACGCCAGCAACACCACGCCCGTTGCCAGCACGAACAACCACAGCTGCGTACGCAGACTCGACAGATTCACAAGCACCTCTTTCGCAGGAACCGGAAGGCACGGCCACGCCGCACGCTTCCAACAATGACTCGATGTTTCTTTTTGTATGGGTAGCGTATCGGGTCGCGGTGAGCCGCACACAGATGCGCGAGCGCGGCGCTTGATCGAGATCAAGCATTCGTCTGACGAAAAAAAACCGGCCCAGCGGGCCGGTCGGTCGGGGCGTCGCCGCCTGCCTACATGTTGTCGATCATGACCTGGCCAAAGCCCGAGCACGACACCTGCTCCGCGCCGGGCAGCATGCGGGCGAAATCGTAGGTGACCTTCTTGGACTGGATCGACTTCTCCATGCTGGCCACGATCAGGTCGGCCGCCTCGAGCCAGCCCATGTGACGCAGCATCATTTCGGCCGACAGAATCTCGGAGCCCGGGTTGACGTAGTCCTTGCCCGCATACTTGGGCGCCGAACCGTGCGTGGCCTCGAACATCGCGACCGAATCGGAGATGTTGCCGCCCGGCGCGATGCCGATGCCGCCGACCTGCGCCGACACGGCGTCGGAAATGTAGTCGCCGTTGAGGTTGAGCGTGGCGATCACGTCGTATTCGGCCGGACGCAGCAGCACCTGCTGCAGGAACGCATCGGCGATGGAATCCTTGATGACGATGTCACGGCCGGTGCGCGGGTTCTTGATCTTGCACCACGGGCCGCCGTCGATCTGGGTCGCGCCGAATTCGTTGCGCGCCAGGGCATAGCCCCAGTCGCGGAAACCGCCTTCGGTGAACTTCATGATGTTGCCCTTGTGCACCAGCGTGACCGAGGAACGGTCGTTGTCGATGGCGTACTGCAGGGCCTTGCGCACCAGGCGCTCGGTGCCCTCGCGCGACACCGGCTTGATGCCGATCGCCGTGGTGTTGGGGAAGCGGATCTTGTTGACGCCGAGCTTCTGCTGCAGGAATTCGATCAGCTCGCGCGCCTCGGGCGACTCGGCCGGGTACTCGATGCCGGCGTAGATGTCTTCGGAGTTTTCGCGGAAGATCACCATGTCGGTCTTTTCGGGCTCGCGCACCGGCGAGGGCACGCCCTTGAAGTAGCGCACCGGGCGCAGACAGACATACAGGTCGAGCTTCTGGCGCAGCGCCACGTTGAGCGAGCGCATGCCGCCGCCCACCGGGGTGGTCATGGGGCCCTTGATCGACACCACGTAGTCTTTCACCACCTCGAGCGTTTCGTCGGGCAGCCACACGTCGGGGCCATAGACCCGGGTGGCCTTCTCGCCGCCATACACCTCCATCCAGTGGATCTTGCGCTGGCCGCCGTAGGCCTTGGCCACCGCCGCGTCCACGACCTTGATCATCACCGGGGTGATGTCGGCGCCGGTGCCGTCACCCTCGATATAGGGAATCACCACCTGATCGGGCACGTTCAGGGTGTTATCGGCGTTGACCGTGATCTTTTCGCCCGCGGCGGGCACCTTGATGTGTTGGTAGGACATGACTGCTCCGGGAGGCTCCGAGGGATTCGTGGCGCGTGGCCTTTTTCCTGTGTCGCACCGGGAAAGACACCGCTGTGGCGCGGCCCGTTTCCGGCGGCGGCCCTTTGGGGGCCGGATACAACCCATTCTATCCCGCCCCCAGGGTCATCCGGCGGAAGTCCCTGCACACAGCGGTAAAATATGCCTTTGAGCTGCTTTCTGGCACACCCGCATGTTCAACCCCTCACGCGACCAAGTCCGCGAATTCTTCATCGCCGCCTGGCGCAAACACCGCGCCAATGAGGTGATGACCCCGCTCGAGCTGATGGCCCTCGACTGGATGCTGGAGCATCCCGAGTACCACGAAGACCTCGAAAGCCCCGACGCCATGACGGCCGAATACCCGGTCGAGAAAGGCCGCACCAACCCGTTCCTGCACCTGTCGATGCACCTGGCGATCGCCGAGCAGCTCTCGATCGACCACCCGCGCGGCATCCGGGATGCCTATCAGCGCATGGTGGGCCGCGGCGATGCGCACCAGGCCGCGCACGAGATCATGGAATGCCTGGGCCAGGTGGTCTGGGAGGCCCAGCGCCTGGGTACCCCGCTCGACAGCGACGTCTATATCGACCTGATCCGTCAGCGCGCCTCGCGCTGACATCGCTGTCGCTGTCATACTGGGGCGGGCTGCGGCACGCTTTTTGCGCACGGCATCCCAATCCAGAACATCAAAACAAGACCACTCGGGAGGCGAAGATGACTGAAGGCAGTCTGCGCGGACGCCGCATACTGATCGTCGAAGATGAGTACATGATCGCCGAGTTTCTGCAATATGAGCTCGAAGACGCCGGCGCCACGGTGGCCGGCATGGTGGGCAATGTCGACGAAGCCCTGAAATTCGTGCAGGACGCCGAGGTGCTCGACGCCGCCATCCTCGACGTGAACCTCGGCGGCCAGCCGGTGTTCCCGCTGGCCGACCGGCTGATGGAGCGGGGCGTGCCGTTCGTGTTCACGACCGGCTACGACGCCACGTCGATCCCGCCCCGGTTTGGCCAGGTGGCCCGGTTCGTCAAGCCCTACAACACCGCCGTCATGCTGGGCGGCATCTGCCAGGTCATCGACCAGCACCCCTGACGCCGTCAGGGCGCCTCGGCGCCGTCGGGCAGCGTTTCCGACACCGGCAGCGAGATGCGGCAATGCAGGCCGTCCTCGCCCAGAACGAAGCTGGTGCGCGCGTTGAGTTGATACGGCAGCGCGCGCTCGACCAGTTCGCGACCCTGGCCGGTTCCGCGCGGCGCCTCGCCCGGCGCGGGCATCACCACCCGGCTCTCGCGCCAATCGATGTGCAGCCAGGGCTTGCCCTGCTCGCCCTCCGCCTCGAAGGTCCAGCGAATCACGAGCCGCGCCGCCGGCTGCCCGAGCGCGCCGTACTTCACCGCGTTGGTGGCCAGCTCGTGCAGGCCCATGGCCAGCATCTGCACCGTGGACGAACGCAGCCGCACGCCCGCGGGCCCTTCCAGCACCACGCGCGACGTGAGCCCGGCCATGGCCGACAGCTCGGTGCGGATCAATTCGTCGAAGGCCACGCGGTCGTGCTCGTTCAGGCGCGACAGCAGCCCTTGCACCCGGCCCAGCGCATCGAGCCGGTCGCTGAAGCGGTGGCGGAAATCCTTCAGGCTCACGCTGGAACGCACGGTCTTGTCGGCCATCGCGCGCACCACGCCCAGCAGGTTGCGCGTGCGGTGCTGCAACTCCGCCACCAGCACGCGCTGGCGGTCCTCGAACTCGCGCCGCTCGGTCACGTCGAGGTGCGCGCCGACCAGCCGCACCGCGCGCCCCTGCGCATCGCGCTCGACGTCGGCACGCGCATGGATCCAGCGCACCTTGCCGTCGGAGGGGCGCACGATGCGATATTCGCTGTCATAGCTGTTGCCCGGGCCGGCCAGCGCCTGCATCAGGATGCGCTGTGCACGGTCGCGGTCGTCGGGATGCAGGCGCGCCACCCACTGGTCGTGGGTCTCTTCGCGGTTTTTCTCCGTCAGGCCGTGCAGGCGCAGGTACTCCGGCGAACGGCTGCTGCGCATGCCGCCCGCCACGTCGATGTCCACGCCGCCCACCTCGCCGATGCGTTGCACCCGCGCCAGGTCGGCCTCGCGTTCGCGCAGCCGGGTCTCGGCCTCGCGGCGCTCGTGGATGTCCAGGTTCATGCCCAGCCATTTGGTGATCTGGCCGTCTTCGAGCCGCACCGGCGCGGCGCGCACGTTGGTCCAGCGGTAGCTGCGGCTGGCGGCGTGCCAGAGCCTGAACTCGGCATTCATGCCGCTGCCCCGCGCCACCGCCTCGCGCCAGGCCTGGTCGGCCTGTTCGCGATCGTCCGGATGGATGGCGCCCAGCCCGCCGCTGGCGAGCCATTCTTCGCGCGACTGCCCGGTGTAGGCGCGCCAGCTCGGGCTGTCGGACACGGGCCGGCCGGCGCTGTTGGCCTCCCAGGTCGCCTGCGCGATGCCGGCCACCAGGCCCACGGCCGCCTCGGTCTCCTGGACCGCGCCGCCCGCGCGCTCGAGCTCGTGCAGGGCCTGGCGCAGCTGCATGTTTTCCGCGGCGTCGATGGCGCCGCGCGAGTCGCGCAGCAGCGCCTCCAGCTCGGGATGGGCGCTCATCCGCGCCAGCATGTCGGGCTCGATGTCGATGCCGGCGTGCAGCTCGGTCCAGTGATGCGCCGCGCGCACGAAGGCCATCAGTTGGGTGAACTGGTCGAAGCGCTGCGCGCCGTACGCCTGCCGGACGGCGGCGCCGAGCCGCGCCGAACGCGAAGGCGCGAGAAACATCGCGGCCAGCACGTCGAGCAGCTCGGCCTCGGCCTCGCTGCCGGAGGGCGGCAGCGCCCGGGCCTCGGGCTCCCGGGCCAGCCGTGCCACGATCTCATCGAGCGTGTCGGCGTCGGGCGCGGGCCGGCGCAGCAGCCGCAGCACCTCGGGAAGGTCGAGCGCGGTGGCCGTGGCGTCGCCCGCCAGCAGGCCCTCGCCCAGCAGAAAACCGACGTGCCGCACGAGACAGTAGCGGGCCGGGCAGCTGCGCGACAGGTGAACGATCAGCCGTTCCTTGAGCAGCGCCGGCAGCGGGTTGTCTAGCCAGGCGGCCTGCGCGTAGGCCCACAGCCCCGACGCCTCGCTCGCATACAGATTGGAAGGCGCGCCGAGCCGGCGCGCGACCTCATCACGCAACGGTGCCTCCTGCGACGGCGTAGCGCTTGCGACCATCCGGGTCCATCTCCAGCGAAAAGCACGACGGCCCATGCGGGCCGGGAAACCTCATTCACTGAATTCTAGAGGGAAGTGCGCGCAGGCGGGCGAAAGAAACCGCCTGCGGCGCGCGCGCGCGTGCAACCGCCCGTGACCTGGCACGGGCGATGCTTTGCGGGGTCGGGGCGCGGACCGCGCGGCGGGCTGCGCCCGCCGCCGCCCAGGCGCTACTTGCGCGTGCCCAGGCTGCTCGGCTGTGCCGCCAGCCAGGCCGCGACGTTGGCGATGTCCTGGTCGGACAGCTGTGCGGCGAAGGCACCCATGATGGGGTTCTTGCGCACATTGGCCGTGGCCGGGCTGCCAGTGGCGCCGCGCTTGTAGGCCCGCAGCGCGTGGGCCAGGTAATCCGCGTGCTGGCCGGCCAGCACCGGATACTCGGGCTGCACCGAGGTCTTGGCGTCGGCGCCATGGCACGAGGCGCAGTTGAGTTTGTCGAACACGGCCTTGCCGGCCGCTATGTCCTGGGCCTGGGCGGTGACGCCCAGCATCAGGGTGAGGCCCGCGAGGGCCAGCATCGAACGCTTCATGGTGTGCCCCCGGCTCATTTGAGATTGCTGTAGTACGCGGCCAGGTCGGCGATATCCTGGTCGGAGAGGCTGCCGGCGATGGCGTCCATCGTGGGATGGCTGCGGCTGCCTTTCTTGTACTCGGTGAGCGCGGCTTCGATGTATTTCGCGTTCTGGCCCGCGATCATGGGCACGTGGTAGAGCTCGGGGAACGAGGCCTTGTAGCCCGGGATGCCGTGGCACCCGATGCACATGGAGACCTTGTCTCTGGCGTTTTCGGCGCTGCCGGCAGTCGCGGCGGCATCGGCGGCCAGTGCCTGGCCGCTGATCGAACAGGAGGCCAGAAGGGACAACAGCACATACAGCTTGCACTTCATCGAGTTATTAAACTTCATTGGAGTGACTCTTGTTGGCTGAAACGACGCTGTGGATGGCATCGGGCCAGGCCCGGCCGCAAAACCAATCGATTGTACGATAATTGCTCAGGAAGCAAGCCCGCCGTTATGCTGCACTGCGGACGCAATGACCCCGAGAATCGCGCCCCGCCGCAGGCGCACGCCACAGGTTGCTTATGTCTCTTTCCACGCAAGCCGAACGCCAGCCCGCCCGTTTCGAAGGCACCGATCGCTACGTCGCGACCGACGATCTCAAGCTCGCGGTGAACGCCGCCCTCACGCTGCAGCGGCCGCTGCTCATCAAGGGCGAGCCCGGCACCGGCAAGACCATGCTCGCCGAAGAAGTGGCGCGCGCGCTCGGCCGCCCGCTGCTGCAATGGCACATCAAGTCCACCACCAAGGCCCACCAGGGCCTGTATGAATACGATGCCGTGTCGCGCCTGCGCGACTCGCAGCTCGGCGACGAAAAAGTACGCGACATCCGCAACTACATCGTCCAGGGCACGCTCTGGCAGGCCTTCGACAGCGACGAGCCGGTGGTGCTGCTGATCGACGAGATCGACAAGGCCGACATCGAATTCCCCAACGATCTGCTGCGCGAGCTCGACCGCATGGAGTTCCATGTGTACGAGACCCGCGAGACCATCACCGCGCGCCATCGCCCGCTGGTCATCATCACCTCCAACAACGAAAAAGACCTGCCCGACGCCTTCCTGCGCCGCTGCTTCTTCCACTACATCCGCTTTCCCGAGCGCGAGACGATGCGCGACATCGTCGGCGTGCACTTCCCCGAGCTGCGCGCCGACGTGCTGCGCGCCGCGCTCGACACGTTCTTCGCGCTGCGCGAGGCGCCCGGCCTGAAGAAGAAGCCCTCCACCTCCGAGCTGCTCGACTGGCTGCGCCTGCTGCTGGCCGAAGACATCTCCGCCGCGCAGATCGAGGCGCATGCCGCCACCGCCGTGCCCATCCTCGCCGGCGCCCTGCTGAAAAACGAGCAGGACGTGCACCTGCTCGAACGCCTGGCCTCCATGACGCGCACCAAGCGCTGAGGCGGCGCCATGCTCACGGGCTTCTTCTACCATCTGCGGGCGCACCGGCTGCCGGTCTCGGTCAACGAATACCTGACCCTGCTGCAGGCGCTGCGCGCGCAGATCATGCCGCCCACGCTCGACGACTTCTACTTCCTCGCGCGCGCCACGCTGGTCAAGGACGAAAGCCTCTACGACCGCTACGACCAGGCCTTCGGGGCCTACTACAAGCAGTTGCAGGTGCAACTACCCGAGGGCAAGGAGCTGCCGCTCGACTGGCTCATCAAGGAGTTCGAGAAGACCCTGAGCGAGGAGGAGAAGGCCGCGATCCAGGCGCACGGGTGGGACAAGCTGATGGAGCTCTTCAAGCAGCGCCTCGAAGAGCAGAAAGACCGCCACGCCGGCGGCAACAAATGGATCGGCACCGGCGGCACCTCGGCCTTCGGCAACGGCGGCTATCACCCCGAAGGCATCCGGGTGGGTGGCGAATCGGCCGGCCACCGCACCGGCGTGAAGGTCTGGGACATGCGGCAGTTCCGCGACTACGACGACCAGGTCGAGCTCGGCACGCGCAACTTCAAGGTGGCGTTGCGGCGGCTGCGGCGCTTCGCGCGCCAGGGCGCCGACATGGAACTCGACCTCGACGACACCATCACCAGCACCGCGCGCAACGCCGGCCACCTCGATCTGCGCATGGTGCCGGAGCGCCGCAACACGGTGAAGGTGCTCATGCTGCTCGACGTGGGCGGCAGCATGGACGACCACATCGCGCGCGTCGAAGAGCTGTTTTCGGCGGCGCGCAGCGAGTTCCGCCATCTCGAGGTGTTCTACTTCCACAACTGCCCCTACGAGAGCCTGTGGCAGAACAACCGGCGCCGCCGCGAGGAGCGTTTCGACACCTGGGACGTGCTGCGCCGCTTCAATCCCGACTGGCGCCTCATCATCGTCGGCGACGCCACGATGAGCCCGTACGAGATCCTGCACCCGGGCGGCTCGGTCGAACACTACAACAAGGAAACCGGCGCGGTGTGGATGCGGCGCCTGCTCGACGCCTGGCCCAAGGCGGTCTGGCTCAACCCCGAGCCCTCGGCCTACTGGCAGTACCGCCAGTCGATCGCGCTGATGCGCGACATCATGCAGGACCGCATGTTCCCCGTCACGGTGGCGGGGCTCGAGCAGGCGATGCGCCTGCTCGCGAAATGAGGCGCGTACCGGCCGCTCAGCCGTCGACCGGCTCGGCCGGCGTGTCCAGCGTGAGCTGGTAGAAGGCCAGGTCGAGCCAGCGGCCGAACTTGAAGCCGGCCTGCGTGATGAGGCCGCTCTGCACGAATCCGAGCTTGCGATGCAGCGCGATGCTGGCCGCATTGGTCGCGTCGATCGCGCCGATCACCAGATGCACCTGGTTGGCGCGCGCCTGCTCGATCAACAGGCGCAGCAGCACCTCGCCCAGGCCGCGGCCGCGAAAGTCCGGCGCCACGTAGATCGAGTGCTCCACCGAATACTTGAAGGCGGGAAAGTTGCGGAAGGTGCCGTAGCTGGCAAACCCCATCAGCCGTCCTGCCTCGTCTTCGAGCCCGACCACCGGAAAGCCGTGCTGCTCCTTCAGCGCGAACCAGGGCGCCATCGCCGCCAGCGGGCGCGGCTGGTAGTCGTAGAGCGCGGTGGTGTTGAGGATCGCGTCGTTGAGGATGTCGAGAATGGCCTGCGCATGGCGCGCATGGGTGCACGCCACCAGGCGGGCGCCCGGTGGCAATGCGAAGGTCGGGGAGGCGGAGTGCGGGGCGGCTGGCGTCATGCGGCGCATTGTAGCGAGCGCCCCGGTGCGTTGTCGCGCCTCAGGCGGCGCGTTGCTGGTCCAGCAGATGACCCGGGCCGGGGCAGCCGCGCCAATGGATCTCGCCGGCGTCCAGATCCAGGTCGAATTGATTGTGTGCGCTCGCAACCGGGTGGCGGCGCGGATCCTCGACCTCGAGCACGTGGCCGGCAAAGCCGCAGGGTTGCACGCCGCGCTCGGCGCAGTAGCGGCCATCCTGCACGTCCACCACATAGGTCGTGGTGTCGTGGCCGTAGATGGCCACATAGCGTCCATCGTCACTGGCGTAGGCGTAGCGGAAATGGCCCTTGATGCGGTTCTCGGGCAGCGGGCGGCCCAACAGGTGAGACAGGGCGCGGGAGACGGTATCGGTCAGCATGGGGAACGTTCCTCCGGTTAGGTACGCCGGCAGGAGGCCGGCGTCGAAGGCGGGCGAACAGGCGTCAGGGCGGCGATCCGGGCGGATCGGGGCAGGCATGACGCAGGACGGGACAACTCTCGGACGGGGCCGGAGCGCTCGCGCATCCCGTGGCGGAGGCCCGCCGTGGGCGGACTTCCGGGTGGCGCGCAGCCACGAAACCATGGTACTCCCGACCCTCGGACGGATTCAAATCGCGCTGATTGATCGTTGCTCCCAGTGCAACAGTGATCCATTCTGATACGGTCTGTTGAACAGTCGTGTGGGCGGAACCTATGGCAACGGATACACTCCAAAACGTTTCGCTATCACGGGAATTCCTCACCATGCGTCTTTCGCTCATCAGGTGGTCGGGCCGGCTCGGCACCCTAGTGGTCACGTCCTTCATGGCCTTCCAGGCCGGGGCGGCCCTCCCGGCAGGTGTCTCCGAGGTCGCCTCGGTCGAAGGCATTACCGAATACCGCCTGGCCAACGGCCTGCGCGTGCTGCTGGTGCCCGACGCGTCCAAGCCCACCACGACGGTCAACATGACCTACCTCGTGGGCTCGCGCAACGAAAACTACGGCCAGACCGGCATGGCCCACCTGCTCGAACACATGCTGTTCAAGGGCACGCCGACCACCCGCAATGCATTGGGCGAATTCTCGCGCCGCGGCCTGCAGGCCAACGGCTCCACCTCCGCCGACCGCACCAATTATTTCGCCAGCTTCGCCGCCAACCCCGACACCCTGCGCTGGTATCTCGGCTGGCAGGCCGACGCAATGGTGAACTCCACGATCGCCAAGGCCGACCTCGATTCCGAAATGACGGTCGTGCGCAACGAAATGGAAAGCGGCGAAAACAGCCCGTTCCGCGTGCTCATGCAGAAAATGCTGGCCGCGGCCTTCCAGTGGCACAACTACGGCAAGAGCACCATCGGCGCGCGTTCCGACGTGGAAAACGTCGACGTGGGCCAGCTGCGCGCCTTCTATCACGAGTACTACCAGCCCGATAACGCGGTGCTGATCGTGGCCGGCAAGTTCGACCCCAAGGTCGCGCTGGCCGACATCAAGTCCACGCTCGGCAAGCTGCCCAAGCCCAAGCGCACGCTGCGCCGCGAATACACCGTCGAGCCCACGCAGGACGGCGAACGCGCGGTCACGCTGCGCCGCGCCGGCGGCACGCCGATGGTCGCCGCGATGTACCACGTGCCGCCCGCCGGCAGCACCGACTTCATCCCGATGGACCTGGCCGCCACCATCCTGGCCGACACGCCCTCGGGCCGGCTGTATCACGCCCTGGTGCCCACCAAGCTGGCCGCCGGCGTGTTCGGCTTCACGATGGACCAGCTCGATCCGGGCATCGCGATGTTCGGCGCGCAGTTGCAGCCCGGCATGGATCCCGACGATGCGCTCGAGGCGCTCACCGACACGCTGCAGTCCCTAGAGAAAAAGCCCTTCACCGCCGAAGAGCTCGATCGCGCGCGCAACAAATGGCTGACCGGCTGGCAACAGACCTACAGCGATCCCGAGAAGGTCGGCGTGGCGCTGTCCGAAGCCATCGCCTCGGGCGAC
>Ga0160496_1000353_pt1 | contig 23699 bp, 21 predicted proteins | sample DIDPMG_2_FD_108231 | JGI IMG/M metagenome (GOLD analysis project Ga0160496, IMG submission 108231) | Enriched soil microbial communities from UW Madison campus, WI, USA - DID2937_E24_FP MG | ecosystem: Environmental > Terrestrial > Soil > Grasslands | place: USA: Madison, Wisconsin | collected...
CGTGTTCGTCGGCCTGCCCGGCGGCATCGATGGCCTGGTTCACCTGTCCGACCTGTCGTGGACGGAAACCGGCGAAGAAGCCGTGCGCAACTTCAAGAAGGGCGACGAGATCGAAGCCGTGGTGCTCGGTATCGACACCGACAAGGAGCGCATCTCCCTGGGCATCAAGCAGCTCGAAGGCGATCCGTTCAACAACTTCGTGGCCACCTATGACAAGGGCGCCGTGGTTCCTGGCACGATCAAGTCGGTCGAGCCCAAGGGTGCCGTGGTGACGCTGTCGGTCGACGTCGAAGGCTACCTGCGCGCTTCGGAAATCTCGTCGGGTCGCGTCGAAGACGCCACCACCGTGCTGACCGCCGGCGCCAACCTCGAAGCCATGATCATCAACATCGACCGCAAGGCGCGTTCGATCCAGCTGTCGATCAAGGCTCGCGACAACGCCGAGACCGCCGAAACCATCCAGCGCATGTCGGAAGCCAGCGCCTCCTCGGGTACCACCAACCTGGGTGCTCTGCTCAAGGCCAAGCTGGACCAACAGCGCAACGACGGTTAATACGTGACCAAGTCGGAGCTGATCGCCGCTCTGGCGGCCCGCTATCCCCAGCTGGCCGCCCGCGACACCGATTACGCCGTCAAGACCATGCTCGACGCGATGACCCAGGCCCTGGCCTCGGGTCAGCGCATCGAGATCCGAGGCTTTGGCAGCTTCTCGTTGTCCCAGCGGTCGCCACGCGTCGGTCGCAATCCCAAGTCGGGCGAACAGGTGCTGGTGCCTGGTAAACAGGTGCCGCACTTCAAGGCCGGCAAGGAATTGCGCGAACGCGTGGATCTGGTTGGTAGCGAACAGGGTGGCGATTCGTCCAATGGATCGTCCGACCCGTTGCAGTCCGTCCTCGACCTGCACGCCATGCATTGAGCAGGGCGTGCGCGTCAGGCGCACCGCGAAGGTCGTCTCGACCCACGACAAGGCCTCTCTCCGGAGAGGCCTTGTTCATTGGCGGCCGCCCCGCGCGGCGATCCCCGTCGGTCCTGCCAGGGCCCGTCTTCGGACGGGCCCTGTTCTTTTGGGGCGCGATCGCGCCTGCCCGGCCCGCTATCTGCGCGGCAATGCGCGGCAGGCGGCAGTCCGGGGACGCTTCTCGCTTACAATCACGCGTTGAGTTTCTCTAATTTGGAGCATGCGCCATGCGCTACCTTGTCTGGGCCCTGCGATTGCTCGTGTTCGTTGCGGTGTTGATGTTCGCGCTCAAGAACACCGACCCGGTCGCGGTGAAGTTCTATGCCGACTACGTCGTGCACGACGTGCCGCTGATCGTGGTGATGCTGGTCACCTTCGTGTTGGGCACCGTGTTCGGCCTGCTGCTGACCGTGCCCGCGTCGATGCGCCGCCGCCGCGAGGCGCAGCGCCTGCGCCGCGAGGTCGAGCGCCTGCAGGCCGCCGCCAACGGCACGCCGCAGCCGGTCGTGCCCGAGGCCGTCGCCCCGATGTCGCCCCTCTGAGGCCCATCCGGCGCGGAACCTGCCCGCCTGCACTGATTTTTCCGATACCGTCTCCCGAGACGGTATCTTTGTTATTCACGCAACCCTGCGAGAGCCCAAGCTGTGGATTTTGAACCTTGGTGGCTGATATTCGTGCCCGTGCTGTTTGCCCTCGGATGGCTGGCGGCGCGCTTTGATTTCCGGCAGATGCTGCGCGAGACGCGCACCTTGCCCGATTCGTACTTCCGCGGCCTGAACTTCCTGCTCAACGAGCAGCCCGACCGCGCCATCGACGCGTTCGTCGAGGTCGCCAAGCTCGACCCCGAAACCACCGAGCTGCACTTCGCGCTGGGCAGCCTGTTTCGCCGGCGCGGCGAAATGGAGCGGGCGATCCGCGTGCACCAGAGCCTGCTCGCGCGCTCCGACCTGCCGCAGGCCGAGCGCGAACACGCGCAGCACGAGCTGGCGCAGGACTTCCTCAAGGCCGGCATGCTGGATCGCGCCGAGACCACCTTCGAGGCGCTCAAGGACACGCGCTATGCGCTGCCCGCGCTGCGCTCGCTGATCCGCATCTACGAATCCGAGCACGACTGGCCGCGCGCCATCGAGGCGGTCAAGACCCTGCATGGCCTGGTCGACGAGCCGGTGCCGCAGATCGTGCATTACTACTGCGAAGAGGCGCAGACGGCGCTGTCGGCCAAGCCGCCCGCGATCGAGGCGGCCCACACCGCGCTCGACGCCGCCGATCACGCGGCCGAGCTGGCCGCCAAGAGCGGCGGCACCAGCAAGGCCTCGAAGGTGCGCACCGCCATGCTGCGCGCGCGCCTGGCCGCCGCCACCGACGATCCCAAGACCGAGCGCCTGCACCTCGAATCGGTGCTGAACGAGGCGCCGGATTTCGCCGGCCTGGTCGCCGAGACGCTGCTCAACAACTACCGCCAGGCCGGCCAGCCCGCGCAGGGCCTCGAGGTGCTGCACAAGCAGTACGAGCGCCATGCCTCGCTCGACCTCTTCAACGTGGTGTTCCGCGAGCTGCGCGTGCAGCAGGGCAGCGCCACGGCCTGGGCCTTCGCGCGCAATGCGTTGCGCCACCATCCCTCGCTGCTGGGCCTGGACCGCCTGCTCGAAGCCGAGCTGGCCAGCGCCAAGGACGGCACCGAGGACGGCCCCGTGCCCGGCGCCGACCTCAGCCTGCTGCGCAGCCTGATCCACAAACACACGCAGCGACTCGATCGTTATGCCTGCCGCAGCTGCGGCTTTCAGGCGCGGCGCTTTTACTGGCAATGCCCCGGCTGCAACGCCTGGGAGACCTACGCGCCGCGCCGCCTGGAAGAATCCGAATGACGCGTTTCCCCTCCGCCAAAGTCGCCGCGGCCCGCATCCTGGTCGTGGGCGACGTCATGCTGGACCGCTACTGGTTCGGTGAAGTCGACCGGATCTCGCCGGAAGCGCCGGTGCCCGTCGTGCGCGTCGCGCGCCGCGAAGACCGGCTGGGCGGCGCCGCCAACGTGGCGCGCAACATCGCCGCGCTGGGCGCGCAGGCCACGCTGGTCGGCATCATCGGCGACGACGAGGCCGGCGCCAGCATCCAGGCCCTGGCCGCCGCCGACGGCGTGCGTGCCGAGCTGGTGCGCGACCCGCAGCGCCACACCACGCTCAAGATGCGCGTGCTCGGCCGCCAGCAGCAGCTGCTGCGCGTCGATTTCGAAGAACAGCCCGATGCCGCCGCGCTCGACAATATCGAAGCGGCGTTCGCGCGCGAGCTGGCGCGCCACGACATCGTGATCTTCTCCGACTATGCCAAGGGCACGCTGGATCGCGTCGCGCACCTCATCGCGCTGGCGCGCGCGGCCAACATCCCGGTGCTGGTCGACCCCAAGGGCGACGACTACACCCGCTATCGCGGCGCGGCGCTGGTCACGCCCAACCGCTCCGAAATGCAGCAGGCCGTGGGCCGCTGGAACACCGAGGCCGAGCTCACCGACCGCGCGCAGCGCCTGCGCGGCGAGCTCGATCTCGAGGCATTGCTGGTCACGCGTTCGGAGCAGGGCATGACCCTGTTCACGCAGGAAGGCCGCGAGCACGTGGACGCACAGGCTCACGAAGTTTTCGACGTTTCCGGCGCGGGCGACACCGTGCTCGCCACGCTCGCCGTGATGCGGGCCGCCGGCCAGCCCTGGGCCCAGGCCATGGGCTGGGCCAATCGCGCCGGCGGCATCGTGGTCGGCAAACTCGGTACCTCGGTGGTGACGGCCGCCGAACTCGCAGGAGAAACATCATGATCGTGGTCACTGGCGCCGCCGGTTTCATCGGCAGCAACCTCGTGCGCGGGCTGAACCGCCGCGGCATCACCGACATCATCGCCGTCGACGAACTCACCGACGGCGACAAGTTCCGCAACCTGGTCGATTGCCGCATCGCCGACTATCTCGACCGCGACGACTTCCGCGCGCGCGTGCGCGAAGGCCGTCTGCCCAAGCTGCGCGCCGTGCTGCACCAGGGCGCCTGCTCGGACACCACCGAGCGCAACGGCCAGTACATGATGGACAACAACTACCGCGTCACGCTGGAGTTGTTCGAGTATTGCCAGGCGCACAAGGTGCCGTTCCTCTACGCCTCGTCGGCCGCCGTGTACGGCGGTTCGTCGGTCTACGTCGAAGAGCCCGCCAACGAGAAGCCGCTCAACGTCTACGGCTATTCGAAGCTGCTGTTCGACCAGGTGCTGCGTACCCGCATGGACCGCCTGACCGCGCAGGTCGTGGGCCTGCGCTACTTCAACGTCTACGGTCCGCACGAACAGCACAAGGGCCGCATGGCCTCGGTGGCGTTCCACAACATGAACCAGTTCCTGGCCGAGGGCCATGTGCGCCTGTTCGGCGGCTGGGACGGCTGGGCCGACGGCGGCCAGAGCCGCGACTTCATCTCGGTCGACGACGTGGTGGCGGTGAACCTGCATTTCCTGGATCACCCGCAGATCTCCGGCGTGTTCAATTGCGGCACCGGCCGGGCCCAGCCCTTCAACGACATCGCGCACGCCGTTGTCAACGCGCTGCGCGCCGAACGCGGCGAGGCCGCGCTGACGCTGGCCGAGCAGGTGGAGCAGGGCCTGATCCGCTACATCCCGTTCCCCGACGACCTGAAGGGCCGCTACCAGAGCTTCACCCAGGCCAACGTCGATAACCTGCGCGCCACCGGTTTCGTGGCGCCCATGCGCGACGTGCAGACCGGCGTGAGCGAATACGTGCGCTACTGGCGCGCGCTGAAGTAAGCCCTGCCGGCGCGGGCCGAGGCCTCGCTTCGGACCGCGCTGAGGGACGTAAACATGCACTTCGCGGGCCGCGCCGGCTCGCGCTTGCGCACCATGGCACAGGTGCGGCCGCCATCGTGGCGGCCGCCTTTCCCCTGGAGCCTGCCATGTCTCTTTCCTCCTTCATCTCCATGATGCCGCGTGCCGTGCGCCGCGGCCGGGGGCTGCTCGCCGCCCTCACGCTGCTCAGCGGCCTGGTGCTGCCCGGCGGCGACGCCCACGCCATCGACGTCAACCGGGCGGATGCCCAGCAACTGCAGACCGTGCGCGGCATCGGGCCGCAGATGGCCGGCCGCATCGTGACCGAGCGCGACCGCAACGGCCCGTTCGCCTCGCTCGAGGCGCTGCGCGAGCGCGTGCGCGGCATCGGCGAAAAGAAGCTGCAGGCGCTGCGCGATGCGGGGCTGTCGGCCGGCGCGGCGGGGGGCGCGGGCGCGGGCGGTGCGCCGGGCCGGGCGGGGCAGGGCGCCGCGCCGGCGCGTGGCGTTCGGTCCCATTCGGCGGCGCCGCCGGCGCACTGAGCGCCGCCATGGCGCGCCTCGTTTGCCGCAGCGCAATGCGGGGCCGGGCGGCGCCGCGGCCCATCCGGCCCCGTGGCGCCGCACTCCCGCGCCAGGCAGGGGGTGGGCGGGACAAGCTCCCCGGAGGCCATGACGCCGCCCGGGCTTTTGCCGCCGCGCACAAAAGACGCGGTTATGATCGGCTCATGAGCAAAGTCACCTACCCCACCGTCGAACAGACCGTCGGCAACACGCCGCTGGTGCGCCTGCAACGCATTCCGGGCGCGGCCGGCGACCCGCGCGGCAACGTCATTCTCGCCAAGCTCGAAGGCAACAACCCGGCCGGCTCCGTGAAAGACCGGCCCGCGCTGTCGATGATCCGGCGCGCCGAGGAGCGCGGCGAGATCGCGCCCGGCGACACCCTGATCGAGGCGACCAGCGGCAACACCGGCATCGCGCTCGCCATGACGGCGGCGATGCGGGGCTATCGCATGATCCTGATCATGCCCGACAACCTCTCGGTGGAGCGCCGCGCCGCCATGACGGCCTACGGTGCCAAGCTGATCCTCACGCCGGCCGACAAGGGCGGCATGGAATACGCACGCGACCTCGCCATGGCGATGCAGGCCGAGGGCAAGGGCAAGGTGCTCGACCAATTCGCCAACCCGGACAATCCCCGTGCCCACATCGAGGGAACGGGTCCCGAGATCTGGGACCAGACGGGCGGGCAGGTCACGCACTTCGTCAGCGCCATGGGCACCACCGGCACCATCATGGGCGTGTCCACCTACCTGAAGTCGCGCAATCCGGCGGTGCAGGTGGTGGGCGCCCAGCCGGCCGAAGGCGCGTCGATCCCGGGCATCCGCAAGTGGCCCGAGGCCTACCTGCCGTCGATCTTCGACCGCAACCTGGTCGACGCCTACGAGTCCATCGGCCAGGCCGACGCCGAGGAAATGGCGCGCCGGCTTGCCGCCGAAGAGGGCATCTTCGCCGGCATCTCGTCGGCGGGCGCGCTGATCGGCGCGCTGCGCGTGGCCGAGCGGGTCGAAAACGCCACCATCGTGTTCATCGTGTGCGATCGCGGCGACCGCTATCTGTCCACGGGCGTCTTCAACTGACGTCCTCCCCGCAGTCGCGAAAACGCCCGCGCGCCTCGATCGGCACGCGGGCGTTTTAACGTGCGCGGGCGCGCGTCAGCGCCGGGGCGCAGCGGCGCCCGGGGCGGAGGCGCCCGGGGCTGCGGCGGCCGCGGCCTGGCGGTTCATGCGCGCCTGCAGCTCGTCGGCCAGGTCGGACACCGCCGTGGCGTAGAAGTAGCTGCGGTTGTACTGGGTGAGCGCGAAGAAGTTGGGCGTGGCGGTGCGATACACCGCGGTGCCGCGCATCTCCTCGGCCAGGTCGATCACGCCCAGCGGCTGGCTCTGCCAGGTGCCGCCCGAGGCGCCGGGTGCCAGGCGTGCGCCGGCGCGTTGCAGGCCGGGCCAGTCGAGCGTGGGGGTCAGGCCGCCGGCCACCAGCGTGCCGGCATTGGCGGGCAGCGTCACCGGCGCGAACACCGGCATGCCGCGCTGCCAGCCGTGCTGGACCAGGAAGTTGCCGACCGACATCACCGCGTCCTCGACGCTGCTCTCCAGATGGATGTGGCCGTCGCCGTCGCCGTCGACCGCGTAGCGCGCGATCGAGCCGGGCATGAATTGCGGCATGCCGATGGCGCCGGCGAACGAGCCGACCGCGTCGATCTCCAGCTTGCCTTGGTACGACAGCGTGATGAAGTCGGCCAGCTGGCCGCGGAACATCTCGGCGCGTTCGGGCTTGGCCGGATCCGGGTAGTCGAAGGCCAGTGTGCCCAGCGCGTCCAGGACGCGGAAGTTGCCCATATTGCGGCCGTAGAGCGTTTCCACGCCGATGATGGACGCGATGATCGAGGCCGGCACCCCGTATTGCTGGGCGGCGCGGTTGAGCAGCGGCGCGTTGGCGTTCCAGAACTCGACGCCCCAGCCGATGCGCTTGGGCTCGATGAAGCGGCCGCGGTAGGTGTTCCAGCTGCGCCAGACCTTCTTGCCCGGCGCGGAGGGCGCGATCAGGCGCGACACCGTGGCGTTGTAGCGGCTCGATTCCAGCGTGCTCAGCACCTGCGGCAGGGGCAGGCCGCGTTCGCGCGCCAATTGCTCGCCGAAGGCGCGCACCTCGGGGCGCAGCTGGCCCGACGGCGTGAGCGTGGCGGAGGTGGGTTCGGGCGTGGGCTCGGCGGGGCCGATGCGCACCGCGCCGGGCTTGCCGCTGGCGGGCGCGGTGGAAGGCGTGGGGGCCGCCTCGGCCGGCTTGGCGGCGGGGCTGGCGCAGCCCGTCAGGGCGGTGGCGAGGGTGGCGGCAAACGCGCCGATTTGCAGGAAACGACCACTGATGAACATAATCTTCCTTATGGAGACCATGTATCTTACCCACCCCTCATGCCGCCTGCATGAAATGGGCAGTTGGCACCCCGAGAGCCCGCAGAGGCTGGATGCCATTTCCGATCAGCTGCTGGCCAGCGGGCTGGCGCCGTATCTCAACGAGCGCCAGGCGCCCGAGGCCTCGCGCGCCGACATCCTGCGCGTGCACACGCGCGCCTATCTCGACAATCTGCGCGAGCGCCAGCCCGTGGTGGGCTACGCCACCATCGATCCCGACACCCTGATGAACCCCTACACCTACGAGGCCGCGCTGCACGCGGCCGGTGCCGGGGTGGCTGCGGTGGATGCGGTCGTGGGCGGCGAGGCCCAGACGGCGTTCTGCGCGGTGCGTCCGCCCGGCCATCACGCCGAGTCCGCCCGCGCGATGGGATTCTGCTTTCTCAACAATGTGGCGATCGCCGCCGCCCACGCACTGGACTTTCACAAGCTCTCGCGTGTCGCGATCGTCGATTTCGATGTACACCACGGCAATGGCACCGAGGAGATCTTCGCGGGCGACGATCGGGTGCTGATGTGCAGTTTTTTCCAGCATCCCTTCTTTCCCAATAGCGGGACGGATCATCCGGCGGCCAATATGGTCAACGTGCCGGTCGACGCCTACACGGCGGGGCCCGCCGTGCGCGAGATCGTGCGCGCGCAATGGCTGCCGCGCCTGGCGGCGCACCGGCCCGAGCTGATCCTGGTGTCGGCGGGTTTCGATGCCCACCGCGAGGACGACATGGGACAGATGGGGCTGGTGGAGGCCGATTATGCCTGGATCACGGATCAGCTCGTGGCGCTGGCCGACGAGCACGCGCAGGGGCGCATCGTCAGCATGCTGGAGGGGGGTTACAACCTGTCGGCATTGGGCCGAAGTGTCGTGGCGCACATACGATCCCTTTCAAAGCTGTAGAATCGAAAGAAATTTGTGCAATGCGGGCCCGGTGACATCACCGGGCAATTATTGTTAATTAGGAGGCTGCTGGATGAAGGTGCTGGTACCAGTCAAGCGTGTCGTTGACTACAACGTCAAGGTGCGCGTGAAGTCGGATCAAACGGGGGTGGATATCGCCAACGTGAAGATGTCGATGAACCCGTTCGATGAGATCGCCGTCGAAGAGGCCACGCGTCTCAAGGAAAAGGGCAGCGTCGCTGAAGTCATCGCTGTCTCCTGCGGCGTTGCACAAAGCCAGGAAACCCTGCGTACCGCGATGGCCATCGGCGCCGACCGCGGCGTGCTGGTCCAGACCGACGCCGAACTGCAGCCGCTGGCCGTGGCCAAGCTGCTCAAGGCCGTGGTCGACAAGGAACAGCCGCAGCTCGTGATCCTGGGCAAGCAGGCCATCGACGACGACGCCAACCAAACCGGCCAGATGCTCGCCGCGCTGCTCGACTGGCCCCAGGCCACGTTCGCCAGCAAGGTCGAACTGGGCGACGGCAAGGTCACCGTCACGCGTGAAGTCGACGGCGGTCTCGAAACCGTCGCGCTCAAGCTGCCGGCCATCGTCACCACCGACTTGCGCCTGAACGAGCCGCGTTATGTCACGCTGCCCAACATCATGAAGGCCAAGAAGAAGCCGCTCGACACCCTGAGCCCCGCCGACCTCGGCGTGGATCCGGCGCCGCGCCTCAAGACGCTGAAGGTCAGCGAACCGCCCGCGCGCAAGGCCGGCATCAAGGTGGCCGACGTGGCCGCCCTGGTCGACAAACTCAAGAACGAAGCGAAGGTGGTGTGATGACGACGCTGGTTATTGCCGAACACGACAACGCCCAGTTGAAGGGCGCCACCCTGAACACGATCGCCGCCGCCGCCAAGATCGGCGGCGACGTGCACGTGCTGGTCGCGGGCAGCAACGCCCGCGCCGTGGCCGACCAGGCCGCGAAGGCCGCCGGCGTGAGCAAGGTGCTGCTGGCCGACGCGCCGCAGCTGGCCGACGCGCTCGCCGAAAACGTCGCGGCGCAGGTGCTGGCCGTGGCGAGCGCCTACAGCCACATCCTGTTCCCCGCCACCGCCTCGGGCAAGAACGTCGCCCCGCGCGTGGCCGCCAAGCTCGACGTGGCCCAGATCTCCGACATCACCGATGTCGAATCCGCCGACACGTTCCAGCGCCCGATCTACGCCGGCAACGCCATCGCCACCGTGCAATCGGGCGACGCCGTCAAGGTCATCACCGTGCGCACCACGGGCTTTGACGCCGTGGCCGCCGAGGGCGGTTCCGCCTCGGTCGACACGATCGAAGCCGTGGCCGATTCGGGTCTGTCCTCGTTCGTGAGCCGTGAAGTCGCCAAGAGCGATCGTCCCGAACTCGCCGGCGCCCGCGTCGTCGTCTCGGGCGGCCGTGGCCTGGGCAGTGCCGAAAACTTCAAGATCCTCGATCCGCTCGCCGACAAGCTCGGCGCCGCGCTCGGCGCCTCGCGTGCCGCCGTCGATGCGGGCTATGCCCCCAACGACTGGCAGGTGGGCCAGACCGGCAAGATCGTCGCCCCGCAGCTGTACGTGGCGATCGGCATCTCCGGCGCGATCCAGCATCTGGCCGGCATGAAAGACTCCAAGGTCATCGTGGCGGTCAACAAGGATGCGGAAGCCCCGATCTTTGGCGTGGCCGACTACGGTCTCGTGGGCGATCTGTTCCAGGTCGTGCCCGAACTGACCTCGGCGCTGTAAGGCGCCCGGCTGGCGCGATACCGCGCCGTGCCATGAGAAACCGCGGGCCTGGCCCGCGGTTTTTTTTCGTCCATCGCGACAGCAGCGGCGACGGCACTATCCGCAGTCTTGCGAATGGTGCTAACGTCTGCGGCACGGTTCCTGACTAGGACCAATCCCCGATTCGCTGCCGCGTCCCGCGCGCACCCTGCAAGACCGCAAGACCCTCCCAAAAATACCCATTCAAGGAGATGTCGGCATGGCTTGGAGCACTTCGGCGGTGCGCGCGATGGCGCGCGATGGAGCAGGGTCATGAGAGACCTCTCCTGCTCCGTGGGATTCTTCAACAGCGTGCCGATCGCCGTGGTGTTCATCGCGGTCGGCCTGGGTTACCTGATCGGCAAGCTGCGCATCGGCCCGGTGGAGCTGGGCGGCGTGTGCGGCACCCTGATCGCCGCCCTGCTGCTCGGGCAGACCGGCTGCCAGGCCAACTTCCAGGTCAAGGACATCGCCTTCGCCCTGTTCATCTTCGCGATGGGCTATTCCGGCGGCCCCGGCTTCTTCGCCAACCTCAATCGCTCCAGCCTGCGCTTCATGGTGCTGCCGCTGGTGGAGGCCGTGCTGGTGCTCGGCATCGCGCTGGCCGCGGCCCTGTTCTTCGGCTTCGATCCCGGCACCACGGCCGGCCTGGCGGCGGGGGCGGCCACCGAGTCCGCGGTGGTCGGCACCGCGTCGGAGGCGCTGCGCCACCTCGACCTGAACGCCGCGCAGGTGCAGCAGATGGAGGCGAACATCGCGATCGCGTACTCGCTCACCTATCTGGTGGGCATGATCAGCATCGTCCTGTTCACCAGCCAGCTGGCGCCGGTGTTGCTGGGCATCGACCTCAAGCGCGCGTCGCGCGAGCTGGAAGAGAAGCTGGGCGCGGTGCCCGAGGCGGACGAGGCCAACGTGCCGGCCCTGCCCAGGCTGGTGGGCCGCTCGCACCTGGTGCGCGATGCCGCCGGGCGCAGCGTGGGCGAGATCGAAGGCGAGCTGGGCGGGCGCACCGCAGTCACGCGCATCTTCCGCAACGGCGCCGCCGTCGAGCCCGATGGCACCGAGATCCTGCAGTCGGGCGATATCGTGGTGTTTATCGGCCTGCGCCGTTTCGCGCTGCGCGGCACTTCGTTGATCGGCCCCGAGATCGAGCTGCCGGCCGAACACGCCGACGCGCTCAACATGGAAGAGCGCAAGGTGGTGGTGAGCCGCAAGCGCGTGAACGGCCGCACGCTGGCCGAGCTGGCCCGGCGCGCCAGTGCCCATCATTCGCGCGGCGTGTTCCTGCTCGCCATCGAGCGCGCCGGCCACGACCTCCCCGTCATGCCCTCGACCGCGCTGCAGTACGGCGACGTGGTCACGCTGGTGGGAACCGACCCGATGCTGGGCGCCGCCGCCGAACGCCTGGGCGGCGAGCTGCGGCGCGACGGCACCACCGATCTGATCTTTCTGTGCGGCGGCATCCTGGCCGGCCTGCTGATCGGCAGCCTGGCCGTCACGCTGGGCGGGGTCCCGCTCTCGCTGGGCAGCGGCGGCGGCGCGCTGGTGAGCGGGCTGGTGTGCGGCTGGATCGCCGCCAAGCGGCCGCACATCGGCCACATCCCCGCGCCCGCGCTGCACCTCATCAAGGAGCTCGGGCTGGCGATCTTCATTGCCTGCGTGGGCTTGTCCGCCGGGCCGCAGGCGATTACGCTTTTGAAAGAGCATGGCCTGGTGCTGCCGCTGCTGGGCCTCCTGGTTTCGCTGGGCCCGGCCTGCGCCTCGCTCTGGATCGGGCACAAGTTCCTCAAGATCGAGGGGCCGCTGCTGCTGGGCGCGATTGCCGGCCAGCACGTCAGCACGCCGACGCTCAGCGCGGTGATCGCCAAAGCCGGCAGTCCGATCCCGATCCTGGGCTACACCGTCACCTATGCGATCGCCAATGTGCTGCTGCCGGTGCTGGGGCCGCTCATCGTGGCGCTGGCCTACCATGTAGGCTAGTGCCGGTATCCGCAAGTCAGTATCCGCCGGCGGGCGGCGCGCCATGGGCGCGGCCCGCCGTGTTCAATTCCACGGAGACACCATGACCTACACCACGCCAGTGCGCGACATCCGCTTTGCCCTGAACGAATTGGCCGGCCTCGAAGAGATTCTCAAGCTGCCCGGATTCGAGGAGGTCACGCCCGACCTGGTGGATGCGATCCTGGAAGAGAACGCGCGCTTCGTGCAGAACGCCATCGCGCCGCTCAACGTGGCGGGCGACACGCAGCCGCCGGTCTGGAAGGATGGCCAGGTCAGCACCACGCCGGGTTTCGCCCAGGCCTTCGCCGAATACGCGGCGGGCGGCTGGCAGGGCCTGCAGCATCCGCAGCAATGGGGCGGCCAGGGCCTGCCGCATCTGGTGTCGGCGCCGGCCGGCGAAAACATCCAGGCGGCCAGCCTGGCGTTCTCGCTGTGCCCGATGCTCACCGACGGCGTGATCGAGGCCCTGCTCACGGTGGGCTCCGAGGCGCAGCGCCGCACCTACGTGCCCAACCTGCTGGGCGGCAAATGGACCGGCACGATGAACCTCACCGAGCCGCAGGCCGGCTCCGATCTCGCGCTGGTCACCACCCGCGCGGTCAAACAAGACGACGGCTCGTATCGCGTGTCGGGCCAGAAGATCTTCATCACCTACGGCGAACACGACCTGGCCGAGAACATCATCCATCTGGTGCTGGGCCGCACGCCCGACGCGCCGCCGGGCGTGAAGGGCATCTCGCTGTTCATCGTGCCCAAGTTCCTCGTCAACGAAGACGGCTCGCTGGGCAAGCGCAACGACGTCTGGTGCGCCTCGCTCGAACACAAGCTCGGCATCCACGGCAGCCCCACGGCCGTGCTGCTGTATGGCTCGGGCAAGGGCGAGGTGGGCGAGGGTGCCGTGGGATACCTGGTGGGCGAGCAGAACCGCGGCCTGGAATACATGTTCATCATGATGAACGCGGCGCGCTATTCGGTCGGGCAGCAGGGCATCGCGCTGTCCGAGCACGCCTATCAGCTGGCGCTGGCCTATGCGCGCGACCGGGTGCAGGGCCGGGCCATCGAGGGCTCCGCCGGCCCGGTCACGATCTCGCATCACCCCGACGTGCAGCGCATGCTGCTCACGATGCGCGGGCTCACCGAGGCCGCCCGCGCGGTGTCGTACGTGGCGGCCGCGGCGCACGACAAGGGCACGCATCATCCCGACGCCGAGGTGCGCGCACGCAACCGCGCCTTCTACGAATATCTGGTGCCCATCGTGAAGGGCTTCTCCACCGAAGCGGCGGTGGAGGTCGCCTCGCTCGGCGTGCAGGTGCATGGCGGCATGGGCTTCATCGAGGAGACCGGCGCGGCCCAGCACTACCGCGATGCCCGCATCCTGCCGATCTACGAGGGCACCACGGCGATCCAGGCCAACGACCTGGTGGGCCGCAAGACGCTGCGCGACGGCGGCGCCACCGCCTATGCCTCGATCGCCGCGATGCGCGACACGCTCAAGGCGCTCGAAGCCGAAACCTCGCGCGCGGACGCATCCGACCGCGAAGGGCTGCGCCTGCTGCGCGACAACTTCGACCAGGCCATCCAGGCCTACGAAGGCGCGGTGGCCTATCTGCTGGAGCATGCGAGCGCGCATCCGCGCGCCGTTTACGCCGGCAGCGTGCCGTACCTGATGCTGGCCGGCATCGTGCATGGCGGCTGGCAGATGGCGCGCGCGGCGCTGGTGAGCCGCCGCTACCTGGCCGAGGGCAGCACCGATGCCTTCTATCGCAGCAAGCTCGGCACGGCGCTTTTCTATGGCGCGCAGCTGCTGCCGCGCGCGCTCGGGCTGTCGGCCGCGGTGCGCGCCGGCGAGGTCACGGACGCCAGTGCGGCGCTTGCCGATATTGCATAAGGTTATATAAGGTTCTTATTTCCCGCAGGCCAGGTTTGATGCAAGAATCATCTGGCCACTCAACTTGCAGTCAGGAGATTCACGATGGGCCAACTTCGTCTGGGCGATACCGCCCCTGATTTCGAACAAAAGTCTTCCACCGGCACGCTGCGTTTCTACGATTACCTCGGCGACAGCTGGGGCGTGCTGTTCTCGCACCCCGCCGACTTCACGCCGGTGTGCACCACCGAGCTGGGCTACACCGCCAAGCTGGCCGACGAATTCGCCAAGCGCAACGTCAAGGTCCTGGCCCTGTCCGTCGACGGCGTCGACTCGCACCAGCAATGGATCGGCGACATCAACGACACGCAGTCGACCCAGGTCAACTTCCCGATCCTGGCCGACGAAGACCGCAAGGTCGCCGAGCTCTACGACATGATCCATCCGAACGCCAGCGCCACCGCGACCGTGCGCTCGGTGTTCATCATCGATCCGGCCAAGAAGGTGCGCCTGATCATCACCTACCCGGCCAGCACCGGCCGCAACTTCAACGAGATCCTGCGCGTCATCGACTCGCTGCAGCTCACCGACAACTACAGCGTGGCCACGCCGGTGAACTGGACCGACGGCGACGACGTCATCATCGTGCCGTCGCTCAAGGACGAAGCGGTGCTCAAGGAAAAATTCCCCAAGGGCTACAAGGCCGTCCGTCCCTATCTGCGCATCACGCCGCAACCGAATAAGTAAATGACTTTTCTGTAGGCGAGGCCGTTTTTCGACGGGCTTCGCCGGGGCCGGGAGTGCGCTCCCGCCGCTATGAAAAAGGCCGTTTTTCCCCGGGAAAACGGCCTTTTTTCATTTTTCGATCGCAGCCGTTCTATATGCCTGGCGGCGATGAACTACCAAATAATGATTCGTTCCGTTCACAACGGCCGGCCGTCAAACTTGCATCCACTTACTCACATACCAAGGATGTACGATGCCTGCCCGTAATGCCGGAATCTTTACCGCGCTCGCCACGCTCGCCCTGACGTTCACCCTGGGCCTGCCTGTGGCGCATGCCCAGCAGAAGCAGACGCTGCTGAATGTGTCGTACGACCCGACCCGCGAACTCTATCGCGCCGTCGACGAGGCCTTCATCAAGGAATACAAGGCCAAAGCCAATACCGACCTGACCATCCGCCAGTCGCACGGCGGCTCGGGCCGCCAGGCGCGTTCGGTCATCGACGGCCTGGACGCCGACGTGGTGACGCTGGCCCTGGCCTATGACATCGACGCGATCGCCGACAAGGGCCTGCTGCCGCAGGACTGGCAGAAGCGCCTGCCGCTCAACAGCTCGCCCTACACCTCCACCATCGTGTTCCTGGTGCGCAAGGGCAATCCCAAGCAGATCAAGGACTGGGACGATCTGATCAAGCAGGGCGTGGAAGTCATCACGCCGAATCCCAAGACCTCGGGCGGCGCACGCTGGAACTACCTGGCGGCCTGGGCCTACGCGCTGCAGAAGAACAACGGCAGCACGGCCAAGGCGCAGGAATTCGTGGGCGAACTGCTCAAGCACGTGCCGGTGCTCGACACCGGTGCGCGCGGCGCCACCACCACGTTCGTGGAGCGCGGCGTGGGCGACGTGCTGCTGGCCTGGGAAAACGAAGCCTTCCTGGCGCAGGAAGAGCTCGGTCCGGACAAGTTCGACATCGTCGTGCCGTCGCTGTCGATCCTGGCCGAGCCGCCGGTTGCCGTGGTGGACAAGGTGGTGGACAAGAAGGGCACCCGCGCCGCCGCGCAGGCCTACCTCGAATTCCTGTACACCCCGGCGGCCCAGGAAATCATCGCCAAGAACTTCTATCGCCCGACCGACAAGACCGTGGCCGCCAAGTATGAGAACCGCTTCCCCAAACTGAAGCTGGTGACCATCGACGATCCGATCTTCGGTGGCTGGCGCAAGGCCCAGAAAGACCACTTCAGCGACGGCGGCACCTTCGACCAGGTGTACCAGCCGCAGAAGAAATAACGCGGCATAGAGCGGAATCGCGGACATGAGTTCAGTCTCCATCACCGCGGGGGGCGCCACGGCGCCCCGCCGTCGCAACGGCCCCGGCGTCCTGCCGGGTTTTGGCATTTCCATGGGCTTCACGGTGCTGTACCTGAGCCTGCTGGTGCTGATCCCGCTGGCCGCGCTGCCGATCAAGAGCGCGGGACTGGGCTGGGCCGGCTTCTGGGACACGGTGACCGCGCCGCGCGTGGTGGCTTCCTACAAGCTCACGTTCGGCGCCTCGCTGCTGGCCGCCCTCGTGAACCTGGTGTTCGGCACCATCGTGGCCTGGGTGCTGGTGCGCTACCGCTTCCCGGGCAAGAAGATCGTCGACGCGCTGGTCGACCTGCCGTTCGCGCTGCCCACCGCCGTGGCCGGCATCGCGCTGACCGCGCTCTATTCCAAGAATGGCTGGCTGGGCGGGCCGCTGCTCGCGTGGTTCGACCTGAAGGTGGCGTTCACGCCGCTGGGCATCGTGATCGCGCTGATCTTCATCGGGCTGCCCTTCATGGTGCGCACGGTGCAGCCGGTGCTCGAAGACGTGGAGCGCGAGCTCGAGGAGGCCTCGGCCAGCCTGGGCGCGAGCCGCTGGCAGACCCTGCGCCGCGTGTTGCTGCCGGCGCTGTTCCCGGCGCTGCTGACCGGCTTCGCGCTGTCCTTCGCCCGCGCCGTGGGCGAGTACGGCTCGGTGGTGTTCATCGCCGGCAACATGCCGATGGTGTCGGAGATCACGCCGCTGCTCATCATCGCCAAGCTCGAGGAATTCGATTATGCCGGCGCCGCCGCCATCGCCAGCGTGATGCTGGTGCTGTCGTTCGCGCTGCTGCTGCTCATCAATCTGCTGCAAGGCTGGCAGACCCGCCGTAACGGGAGGCTCGCATGAGCGCCGATCATCGTCCCGACCACCTCACCGAGCCGCGCTGGGTGCGCGGCATCCTGCTGGCGCTGGGCCTGGGTTTTCTCGCCTTGTTCCTGCTGGTGCCGCTGGTGGCGGTGTTCACCGAGGCCTTCAAGCGCGGCTGGGAGGTGTATGTGGCCGCGATCACCGAGCCGGATGCCTGGTCGGCGATCCAGCTCACGCTGCTGGTGGCGTTCATCGCGCTGCCGGTGAACCTGGTCTTCGGCGTGGCCGCGGCCTGGGCCATCACCAAGTTCCAGTTTCGCGGCAAGCAGTTCCTGATCACGCTGATCGACCTGCCGTTCTCGGTGTCGCCGGTGGTGGCGGGCATGGTGTTCGTGCTGCTGTTCGGCTCGCAGGGCTGGTTCGGCGAGTGGCTGCAGGCGCACGACCTGAAGATCGTCTATGCCGTGCCGGGCGTGATCCTGGCCACCTTGTTCGTGACCTTCCCGTTCGTCGCGCGCGAACTGATCCCGCTGATGCAGGCGCAGGGCAGCGAAGAGGAGCAGGCCGCGCTGACGCTGGGCGCGAGCGGCTGGCAGATCTTCTGGCGCATCACGCTGCCCAACATCAAGTGGGGCCTGCTGTATGGCGCCATCCTGTGCAATGCGCGGGCGATGGGCGAGTTCGGCGCGGTGTCGGTGGTCTCGGGCCAGGTGCGCGGCCTCACCAACACCATGACGCTGCACGTGGAGATTCTCTACAACGAATACCAGTTCGCGGCCTCGTTCGCGGTGGCCTCGCTGCTGGCCCTGCTGGCGCTGGTCACGCTGCTGGTGAAGAACGTCGTCGAGTGGCGCAACAACAAATTGCTGCGCGACGCCTCGCTGCCGCTGGAGCGTCCGGTGGCCGCCGCGGCCCCGGCCGCCGTGGCCTGAAGGAGATAAACATGAGTATCGAAGTCCGTAACCTGTCCAAGCGTTTCAACGACTTCCGTGCGCTGGACGACGTGTCGCTCTCGATCGAGACCGGCGAGCTGGTCGCGCTGCTGGGCCCCTCGGGCTGCGGCAAGACCACGCTGCTGCGCATCATCGCCGGCCTGGAGTCGCCCGACCGGGGCAGCGTGCTGTTCTCCGGCGAGGACGCCACCGGCGTGGACGTGCGCCGCCGCCAGGTGGGGTTCGTGTTCCAGCACTACGCGCTGTTCAAGCACATGACCGTGTTCGAGAACGTGGCGTTCGGGCTGCGCGTGAAGCACCGCTCGCAACGCCCCTCGGAGACGCAGATCCGCGCCAAGGTGCACGAACTGCTGCAGCTGGTGCAACTCGATTGGCTGGCCGACCGCTATCCCTCGCAACTGTCCGGCGGCCAGCGCCAGCGCATCGCGCTGGCCCGGGCGCTGGCCGTGGAGCCGCGCGTGCTGCTGCTCGACGAGCCGTTCGGCGCGCTCGATGCCAAGGTGCGCAAGGAACTGCGCCGCTGGCTGCGCCGCCTGCACGACGAGCTCAACGTGGCCAGCGTGTTCGTGACGCACGACCAGGAAGAGGCCCTCGAGGTGTCCGACCGCGTGGTGCTGATGAACGCCGGCAAGATCGAACAGGTCGGCACGCCGCGCGAGGTCTGGGAGAACCCGGCCACGCCCTTCGTCTACGGCTTCCTGGGCGACGTGAACCAGCTGCACGGCCATGCCCGCGACGGCCAGTGGCGCGGCCATGGCGTGGCGCTGCCGGCGCCCGGGCTGGAGCAGGGCCACGACGTCGGCGCGGTGGCCTACATCCGTCCGCACGAGATCGAGGTGCTGCGCGCGACCGACGCCGGCGCCGACGGCTCGGGCGTGCCGGTGCGGCTGGCGCATGCCTATCTCGCCGGCCCGAGCGCCTTTCTCGAACTGGCGCGCGAGGATGCCGACGCGCTGATCGAGGCCGAGGTGCCCGAGCGGCTGTTCCGCGAACTGAATCTGAAAGAAGGCGAGGCCCTGCTCGCGCGTCCGCGCCGTGCCCGGGTCTTCGCCGCGCAGGCCTGAATCATGTCCGACGCCCTTATTCCAGACCCGCATGTTGCCACCCTGTGGCGCGAGCTGCAGGCGCGCCTGGCCGGCATCGCCGCCGAACACCCCGACGCGGTGCTGGCCTCCTCGCTGGCGGCCGAAGACATGCTGCTGACCCACGCCATCTTCGGCGGCGGGCTGCCGCTGGGCGTGTTCTCGCTCGACACCGGCCGGCTGCACGCCGAGACGCTGGCCATGATCGACACCGTGCGCGAGACCTACGGCCGCGAGATCGACGTGCGGCGGCCCGACGCCGATGCCGTGGCCGCGCACGTGGCCGAGCACGGCAAGTTCGCTTTCTATGAAAGCGTGGCGCTGCGCAAGGCCTGTTGCCAGATCCGCAAGGTCGAACCGCTCAAGCGCGCGCTCGCCGGCCGCAGCGCCTGGATCACCGGCCAGCGCCGCGAGCAGGCCGCCACCCGGGGCGAGCTGCCGCTGGCCGAGCACGACCCGGTGTTCGGCCTGCAGAAATTCAATCCGCTGGCGGCCTGGAGCGAGGCCGATGTGTGGACCGCGATCCGCGCGCTCGGCATCCCCTACAACCCCCTCCATGACCAGGGCTACCCCTCGATCGGCTGCGAGCCCTGTACGCGCGCCATCCGGCCGGGCGAGGACGTGCGCGCCGGACGCTGGTGGTGGGAGTCGTCGGACTCGAAAGAATGCGGGCTGCATGCGGGCAACGCCGCTGCGCCGCGCAGCCAGATCATTTCGGTCGTGCCCGCGGGCACGACGCAATCGCACTGAGGAATAACCATGTCTGTCGTCGTCAACCGCAGCCACCTGGACTGGCTGGAATCGGAAGCGATCTATATCCTGCGCGAGGTCGCGGCCGAATGCGCCCGGCCGGCGCTGCTGTTTTCGGGCGGCAAGGATTCGGTGGTGTTGCTGCGCCTGGCCGAGAAGGCCTTCCGCCCCGGCAAGTTTCCGTTTCCGCTGCTGCACATCGACACCGGCCACAACTTCGATGAGGTGATCGCGTTCCGCGACGCGCGCGCCGCCGAGCTGGGCGAGACCCTGCTGGTGCGCAGCGTCGAGGATTCGATCAAGCGCGGCAGCGTGGTGCTGCGGCGCGAGACCGATTCGCGCAACGCCGCGCAGGCGGTGACGCTGCTCGAGGCGATCGAGGAGCTGCAGCTCGACGCCTGCATCGGCGGCGCGCGGCGCGACGAGGAGAAGGCGCGCGCCAAGGAACGCATCTTTTCGTTCCGTGACGAATTCGGCCAATGGGATCCGAAGGCGCAGCGTCCCGAGCTCTGGAACATCTTCAACACCCGCGTGCACAAGGGCGAGAACATGCGCGTGTTCCCGATCTCGAACTGGACCGAGCTGGACGTGTGGCAATACATCGAGCGCGAGAAGCTGGCGCTGCCGCCGATCTACTACACGCACGAGCGCGAGGTGGTGCGCCGCCGCGGCCTGCTGGTGCCGGTGACGCGGCTGACGCCGCCGGCCGAGGGCGAAGTGGTGGAGCGCCTGCCGGTGCGCTTTCGCACGGTGGGCGACATCTCGTGCACCTGCCCGGTGGCCTCCGAGGCCCGCACGGCCGCCGACATCATCGCCGAGACCGCCGTGACCGACATCACCGAGCGCGGCGCCACCCGCATGGACGACCAGACTTCCGAGGCCTCGATGGAGCGCCGCAAGCGCGAAGGCTACTTCTGATCCGCGCGCGACATTCGACTCAGGGACACATCATGAACGCACTCAACGATTCTTTTCTGGGCGGCGCCGACAACGGCGTGCTGCGCCTCATCACGGCCGGCTCGGTCGACGACGGCAAGTCCACGCTGATCGGCCGCCTGCTCTATGACAGCAAGGGCGTGTTCGCCGACCAGCTCGACGCCATCGCGCGCGCCAAGTACAAGCGCGTGGCCGGCGACGGCATCGACTTCTCGCTGCTCACCGACGGCCTCGAAGCCGAGCGCGAGCAGGGCATCACGATCGACGTGGCCTACCGCTACTTCGCCACGCCGGCGCGCAAGTTCATCATCGCCGACGCGCCGGGCCACGAGCAGTACACCCGCAACATGGTGACCGGCGCGTCCACCGCCGACGCCGCCATCATCCTGATCGACGCCACCCGCGCCGCCGACGGCGTGCTGCTGCCGCAGACCAAGCGCCACAGCACCATCGCCAAACTGCTCGGCCTGCGCCACATCGTGGTGGCGGTCAACAAGATGGACCTGGTCGATTGGGACGCGGGCGTGTTCGAACGCATCCGCGACGCCTACGCCGCGCTGGCCGCCAAGCTCGGCATCGCGACGTTCCAGATCCTGCCGCTGTCCGCGCTCAACGGCGACAACGTGGTCACGCTGTCGCCGCGCACGCCCTGGTACCAGGGCAAGCCGCTGCTGTCGCTGCTCGAGGAACTCGCGGTCGACGAAGACGCCAGCAGCAAGCCGCTGCGCCTGCCGGTGCAATGGGTGTCGCGTGAAGGCGGCGATCGTGCCGACGATTTCCGCGGCTATGCCGGCCGGCTCGCGAGCGGCACTTTGCGCGCGGGCGACAGCGTGCAGGTGCAGCCGTCGGGCGTGAGCGCGGTGGTGCGCGAGGTGCGCGTGCATGATCGCGTGCTCGATGCCGCGTACGCGGGCGACTCGGTCACCGTGGTGCTCGACCGCGACGTCGATGTGTCGCGCGGTGATGTGATCGTGCACGAGCAGGCACCCGCGCGCGTGAGCCGCGAGTTCGATGCGGAGCTGTGCTGGCTCGACACGCAGCCGCTCAATCCCGCGCGCCGCTATCTGCTCAAGCATGGCACGCGACTGACCTCTGCGAAGATCCGCGCGTTGCACACGCGTCGCGACATACACGAGTTGCAGGAGGTGCCGAACGATGCGGGCGCGCTCGCGATGAACGACATCGGACGCGTGTCGTTGATCACGCGCGAGTCGCTCGCGGTCGACGCGTATGACGAGATCGCGAGCAACGGCGCATTCATCCTGATCGATGAAGCCACGCATCAGACGGCAGCGGCCGGCATGTTGCGCTGAACGTCAAGAAGAGACCGAAAAATCGCTGTTGTTTTTCGGCAAAGTCCTTATTAATCAACGGCTTGTCCGCTATTTAACAAGTCTTTCGGCAATCCCGCAGACAGCCCGGGATGAGTTGCGGTAAAGTCGGTTAGCGGTTCAGGGCTTGCAAGAAGTACTGGTTTTTTGTACAGTACTTTCATGGCTAGCACTGAACATTCGCTTTCCGCCGGTTCTGGGTCCCCGGCTGCCGCCCCCGCCGCCTCGCGCGGTCGGGGTGCGGTTACTAATGTTCGCTACCGCTTCCAGCAAGACGACCGTGAAATCGTCCATGATGGCTGGCAAGAGGGGCTTGTCGATCTCGACGCCGGGTATCGGGAGGATGGTCACCCCCTGGCCGCCCCGGAAGCGGCTGCAGCCGGTGTCCGCGCCGGCCGTTCGCGCCCCGCAGTGTCTGTCCCTGAATATCGTCCGGCCGTCGCCGGGGTTTGCGATGCCGATGCATGCGCCGAGGCCCGCGGGGATGTAAACGATTCCGTCCCCGAATATTTCGACCACGCCGACGCCGGCTATCGGCGCGAGCGCTTCGACGACGCCTACGATCCCGCCGATTTCCGCCAGGCCGATCCCGACGAGCTCGAGGCGGTCGCCCTGCGCGAGGATGGGTCCGATATAGGTGTCGATCTCAGCCCTGACGACGGCGAAACCACCGTCCGCATCGAGGCCGAGCCCGTCGCTACCGACGACTACGACCTCGCCGTCGACGAAGACTATTCCGATATCGATGAGGGCGGCCGCGGCCGTCCGGCCGGCGCCGCGGGCGTCGCCGGCGTCGCGCGGTCGCGCGGCGCGGCAGCCGCGGTCTCGTCCAGCGCCCGCAGCGGCTTCTGGGATCGCGTCTCCGCCTCCGGCGCCAGCGCCGCCGCGGTGCCGCGCAAGGCCTGGGCAGGGCAGGGCGCCGGCCGTCTGTCCGGCCACGATCCCGATCTGGATCAGGACGCCCTGCACGACCCGCTGCGCGACACCCTTCACGATCATCTTCAAGACCGTTCTCACGAGCGCGGGGCCGTTGCGGCCTCCCACCGCCGTGTCCCCGCCGCCGAGGCCGCGCCGGCGCGCGCCGCGCTGGAGCTGCGGGCCGCGCGCACCACCGTGGTCTATCCGATGGCCTATCCGCCCGCGCCGGCGCGCTTCGGCGGGCAGGCGTCGTTGTCGGCGCTGGTGATGCACGATGCCGCGCACGATGGCGCGGAGGCCGGGGCGGGATCGCCCAGCGGCACGCCGCGCGCGTCCGGGCAGGGCGCCGATGCCGATCCGGCGGGTGCCGACACTTCGCCCTACACCGGCGCGGATGCGGGCGCGGCCCGCGCGCTGGCCCTGGCCCTGCAGGCGGCCGCCGCCCAGGCCGCGTTCGACGCGGCGCAGGCGGCCCAGCGGAGCCAGGCAGCCCAGGTTGCTCAGGCTGCGGCCGGCGATGCCGCGCACGCCTCCGCGCCGGATGGCCTGTCGGGCCAGGCGCCGCGTGCCGGCGCGGCCGATGA
>Ga0160496_1000354_pt1 | contig 23666 bp, 21 predicted proteins | sample DIDPMG_2_FD_108231 | JGI IMG/M metagenome (GOLD analysis project Ga0160496, IMG submission 108231) | Enriched soil microbial communities from UW Madison campus, WI, USA - DID2937_E24_FP MG | ecosystem: Environmental > Terrestrial > Soil > Grasslands | place: USA: Madison, Wisconsin | collected...
CTATTCCGCCATGTCCAACGACTCGTCCCACCACATCGATACCCTGTTGCAGCACATGGGCACCGCCCCGTTCGATCCCGCCACGGGCGCGGCGCCGGTGAACCTGCCCTCGATGCGCGCCAGCACCGTGCGGTTCCAGAACCTCGCCGCGCTCGAGGCCACCCAGAAGCGCAAGGGCGCGGGCGAACGCGCCGCCACCTACGGCCGCATGGGCATGGATACGCACGCCGCGCTGGAACAGGTGTTCTGCGAGCTCGAAGGCGGCACGCACTGCTACCTGGCGCCCTCGGGCCTGGCCGGCATCACGATGGCCATGATGGCCCTGCTCTCGGCCGGCGAACACGCGCTGGTGGCGGACTGCGTCTATGGTCCGGTGCGCGAGCTCGACGCCGCGGTGCTGGAGCGCATGGGCATCCAGACCACCTACTTCCACGCCACCGAAGACCTCGACGCCCTGGTGCGGCCCAACACCCGCATGCTGTACGTGGAGGCGCCGGGCTCGCTGCTGTTCGAGATGCTCGACATGCCGCGTCTCGCCGACTTCGCGCGCAAGCACAAGCTGATCCTGGTCACCGACAACACGTGGGGCTCGGGCTATATCTACCGCCCGCTCACGCTGGGCGCGCAGGTGTCGGTCATCGCGGGCACCAAATACGTAGGCGGCCACTCCGACCTGATGCTGGGCGCCGTGGTCACCAACGACGAGACCATCGCCCGTCGCCTGAACCGCACCCAGTACGCCATGGGCTATTCGGTGAGCGCCGACGACGCCTGGCTGGCGCTGCGCGGCGTGCGCACCATGCCGATCCGCATGAACGAACACGCCCGCCACGCGCTGCAGGTGTGCGAGTTCCTGGCGGCCCGGCCCGAGGTGGCGCACATCTACCACCCGGCCTGGCCCGGCGACGCCGGCCACGCGCTGTGGCAGCGCGACTGCACCGGCTCGAACGGCATGCTGGCGGTGCAACTGCGCTTCGATCCGGCCCAGGCGCGCCGCTTCGTCGACGCACTCACCCTGTTCGGCATCGGCTTCTCGTGGGGCGGCTTCGAAAGCCTGGTGCAGCTGGTCACGCCGGGCGAGCTGGCGCGCCATGCCTACTGGAAGGGCGGCAGCGACGCGCTGGTGCGCCTGCACATCGGCCTGGAATCGCCGGCCGACGTGATCGCCGACCTGGGCCAGGCCCTGGCGCGCGCGGCAGGCTGAGGCCGCGCGGCGCCAAAGAAAAAGGCGGGTGCATCGCTGCACCCGCCTTTTTTGTTGCGCGCGAAACGGCTTACTGGGCGCGCGCCAGCGGGATCAGGCGGTCGATCTCCTTGATCGCGCCCTCGTAGCTGTTGCCCGCCAGGACCGGCGAGGTCATGAACTTGCCGCCGACGGCGAACGAGGGCGTGCCCTCGATGCGGTAGGCCTGGGCCAGCTGGTTGGCGCGTTCGACCTGGGTCTGCACGCTGAACGAATCGAACACGGCGTCGAAGCGGGCGCGGTCGACGCCTTGCGCGGCGGCCCATTCACCCATCGCCTTCTTGTCGAACAGGCGCTTGCGCTCGCCGTGGATCGCGGCGAACACCTTGTCGTTCAGGTCGAGGCGATCGAGCGCGGCCAGCGTGTAGTACAGCTGCTGCAGCGGCTTCATGCCGGCGTTGAAGGCGATCGGCACCTGTTTGAGCACCACGTCGGCCGGCTTGGTCTTGGCCCAGTCTTCCACCATGGGCTGCATGGCGGCGCAGTGGGGGCACGAGTAGGCGAAGAACTCCAGGACTTCGATCTTGCCCGGGGTGTCGGACGGCAGCGGCGGGTTGATCGCCACGTATTGCTGCGCGGTGCCCTGTGCCTGGCTGACGGGGGCGAACAGGCTCGCCGCGGCCAGGGCGGTGACGGCCAGCAGGCGGGAGAACAGAGTGGACTGCATCGAGCGTTTTCCTGAGAAAGAGTGTGACTGGTGACTGACCAGCGGACCGGGCCGGAAGTTCAATCCGGCCCGCCCGCCCTACTGCCGCACCACGGCGGATTCGATTTTATTTTCACCCAGGCGGCTGCGCGCCCGGTTCATGTCGTCGAGCTTGGCGAACGGACCGACGCGGACCCGGTTGACCTGCACGCCATTGACCTCGGCCTTGGTCACGTTGACCGGCAGCCCGAGCATCAGGATGCGGGCCTTGAGCGCATCGGCGTCTTCCGTCTTGCGATAGGCGCCCGCCTGCAGGAAATACGTGCCGGAGCCGGAGGCCGACGGGGCGGCGCTGGCCACCGCCGCCGGCTTGTTCGGCGCCGGCTTGGCGGCCGGTTTGTCGGCGCCGGACAGCGAGGTGCCGGTGCCGGGCGCCGCCGGGGCCGGCTGGGCCGGCGCCGGGGTGCTGCTGGGCAGCGTGGCGATCAGCGCGCCGAGGTCGTCGATCGGGCCGGTGCGCGGCGTGTCCGGCGTGTCCGGCAGCGGCGCGGGCGAGGTCGCGGTCGGGCCCGTGGGCGCGGTGCCGGCCGGGCCGTCGCGGCCGTACAGGCCCTGGTTGGGATCGGGCGCGTTGCGCGGGTCAGGCTGCTTGGTGTTGTCCGGCGTGCCGCGCGAGGCGCGGTCGACGAACGGCATCGGTGCCTTGGTGACGTAGAACGCCACCGCGGCCGCCACGACCAGACCGATCAACAGTCCGGCCAGGACGCCATACAGGGTGCTGCCGCCTTGGCTGGAGCGCTTGCTGGTCTTGCGTTTGGTCGCCATGAATCCTTTTACATCCGTTGCGGCGCGCTCAGGCCCAGCAGGGCCAGGCCATTGGCCAGGACCTGACGGGTGGCGGCCGCCAGACGCAGGCGCGCGAGCTTGAGCGCCACGTCGTCGATCAACACACGTTCCGCGTTATACCAGCCGTGGAAGTCGGCGGCGCAATCGCGCAGCCAGAAGGCGATATGGTGCGGGGCCAGTTCCTGGGCGGCGAGCTTGATCACCTGCGGGAACTCGGCCAGGCGTTGCAGCAGCGCGAATTCCGACGGCGCCGTCAGCAGCGCGGTGTCGGCGGCGGCCACGGCGGCCTCGTCCATCGCGGCGTTGGCGATCATCGTGCAGATGCGGGCGTGCGCATACTGGATGTAGAAGACCGGGTTCTCGTCGCTCTTGGACAGGGCCAGGTCGATGTCGAACACGAATTCCGTGTCGGCGCGGCGCTGGATCAGGAAGTAGCGCACCGCATCGCGGCCGACCCAGTCGATCAGGTCGCGCATGGTGACGTAGCTGCCGGCGCGCTTGGAGATCTTCACCTCTTCGCCGCCGCGCATCACCTTGACCATCTTGTGCAGCACGTAGGCGGGGAAATCCTTCGGGATGCCCTCTTCCAGGCCCTGCAGGCCGGCGCGCACGCGCGCCACGGTGCCGTGGTGGTCGCTGCCCTGGATGTTCACGGCCTGGTGGAAGCCGCGCTCCCACTTGGCCTTGTGATAGGCCACGTCGGGCACGAAGTAGGTGTAGCCGCCTTCGCTCTTGCGCATGACGCGGTCTTTGTCGTCGCCGGTGCCGAGCTCGGTGGTGCGCAGCCACAGCGCGCCGTCCTGCTCGTAGGTGTGGCCCTTGGCGATCAGCGTCTGCACGGTCTGCTCGACGCGGCCCGACGAATACAGCGAGCTCTCGAGGAAGAAGTTGTCGAACTTCAGGCCGAAGGCCTGCAGGTCGAGATCCTGCTCGCGGCGCAGGTAGGCCACCGCGAACTGGCGGATGTCTTCGAGGCTGTCGACGTTGCCGCTGGCCTGCACCGGCTCGCCGTCGGAGGCCTGCACCGACTTGCCGGCCTTGAAATCGTTGGCGATGTCGACGATGTAGTCGCCCTTGTAGCCGTCGGCGGGCCACTCGGGGCTGTCGGGGCCCTGGCCGCGCGCACGGGCCTGCACGCTGATGGCGAGGTTGTCGATCTGGTTGCCGGCGTCGTTGTAGTAGAACTCGCGCGTCACGTCGCAGCCGGTGGCGTCGTAGAGACGGCAGATCGAGTCGCCCAGCGCGGCCTGGCGGGCGTGGCCCACGTGCAGCGGGCCGGTGGGGTTGGCCGACACGAACTCGACCAGCACCTTCTCGCCGTTGCGGGCGGCGCGGCCGAACTCGGCGCCCTGGGCGTCGATGGCGGCAATCACGGCCTGGCGCGCGGCCGGCGTGACGCGCAGGTTGATGAAGCCGGGGCCAGCGATCTCGGCGGCGTCGATCAGACCGCGGGCGGCGGGATCGGCGGCCAGCGCGTCGACGATGGCCTGGGCCAGCTCGCGCGGATTGCGCTTGGCCGGCTTGGCCAGCTGCATCGCCACGTTGGTGGCGAAGTCGCCGTGCGCGGCGACTTTCGGACGCTCGAGCTGGATGTTGGGCGTGGCGTCGGGCAGGCTCTGCGCAACGGCGGCCTGGATCAGTGAAATCAGTTGTTTCTGTTGCTCGGGGAGCATGTGCTGTCGTCGTTAGTGGCGGCAGCCGGCTGCGCGGGGCGCCGGGGCTGCCGGAAGCCGGTTGGCCGGGCCGGGTTGGCGCCGCGGCCGATGGGCGGGGCGCGGGATGGCGCCACGGGCGGGCCCGGCGGTCTGGGAGATGCCTAGATCATAGCGTGAAATGGCTGGTTTCCCCTGCAACAAGGCCGCAAGGCGGCTCGGTTGGCAGGCCTTCCCGCTTGGGGTAGTGTATGAAATCTTCCCCGAACGGAGACCATAAGATGCTGATCACCTTTCACTCCAAAGCTGCGCCCGAAGTGTTGATGCGTTCCGAAGACGCCCTGCCCCTGCTCAAGGCGGCCGGCAAGCAGATCAGCGGCACCATCCCCGAGCGCGGCGTGTTCACGCCCGACCAGCTCAAAGTGGCCATTGCCGGCCTCGAAGCCGCCGTGCGTGCCGACGGCGGCAGCCACACCGCCGAAGACGAGGAAAACCCCGACAAGGAGCCCGTTCATCCGGTCGACCGCCCCGTGGGCCTGTCGCAGCGCGCCTTCCCGCTCATCGACATGATGAAGCAGTCGCTCGAGGGCAACGCCGACCTGACCTGGGAACTGAGCCGCGGCTGGTGATCCGCCGGGCCCCGCCTGCGCCAATGTCGCAGGCCTGACAGTCGAGGGCGCCGGATTGCGGCATACTGCCGCGCCGGCGCCGCTTTCTTTGCCCGACCGCGCGGATGGCCATTCCCGTTGCCCGTCCGGATTCAGCGCTCGGATTGCCCGGATTGCACGCCGCATCACGGCTACCCAGGAGACCTCCCCCATGCGCAGCGACGTCACCGTCATTTTCGATTCCCGTCACAAGCTCGATTTCACCGTCGAGGTGACGACCTCGCCGCAGGCCGCCGACGCCGCGCGCGACTGGTTCGACAGCGCCTGGGAAATGCTGGGCTGCGAGCCGTTGCGGCCCAGCGGCAAGGTGCTGCTGCTCGACAAGATCATGGGCGTGGCCGACGCGCTGGGCTACGACACCCTGTCGGGCGACGAGAAGGAAAGCCGCGAATTCGCGCAGCAGGCCGCCCTGGCCCTGGGCCGTCCGCGCATCACGATCGACCTGCCCGGCCTCACCGTGGGCTACTGAGGCCGGCGCCGGACGCAAAAAGGGTTGCCCGCGGGCAACCCTTTTTTTTGCGCGCGGCCGGGTTCAGCGGATGCCGGCGCGCATGAACGACTGCACGAACTGGCGCTGGAACAGCAGGAAGGCGATCAGCAGCGGCGCGGCCGACAGCAGCGTCGCCGCCGTGATCACCGACCAGTCGATGCCCTGGTCGGTGGACGAGAACACCTGCAGGCCCACCGTGAGGGGGCGCGACTCCACCGAATTGGTGATGATGAGCGGCCACAGGAAGTTGTTCCAGTGGTGGCTCACCGACACCAGCCCGTAGGCGACGTAGATCGGCTTGGCCAGCGGCACGTACACCTTCATCAGGATCTGCCATTCGCTCGCGCCCTCGACGCGCGCCGCCTCCTCCAGCTCGCGCGGCACGGTCTTGAAGGTCTGGCGCAGCAGGAAGATGCCGAAGGCCGAGGCGAAGTACGGCAGCCCGACGGCGAACACCGTGTCGCGGATCCCCAGCAGGCTCATCGTGCGGTAGTTTTCCACCAGCAGCACGTCGGGCATGATCATCAGCTGCAGCAGCACCAGCATGAACACGAAGTCGCGGCCGCGGAACTCGAAGCGGGCGAAGGCGTAGCCGGCCAGCGTCGACAGCACGAGCTGGGCCGCCAGCACCATCGTCACCAGCAGGAAGGTGTTGAGGAAGTAGCGCGGAAACGGCGCGGATTGCCAGGCGCGCACGAAGTTCTCGAGCGTGAGCGGCGAGAACAGGTCGAAGCGCGTGGCGTAGGCCGGCGGGTGGAACGCGGCCCACACCGCGTAGGCCAGCGGCAGGATCCAGAGCAGCCCCAGGACCCACGCGCCCAGGGTATCGAGCAGGTCGGTTTTGGTGTTCATTGGTAGTGCGTCCTGCGGTCCAGTACGCGGAACTTGACCAGCGCCGTCACGGCCAGCAGCACCAGCAGCACCACGGTCAGCGTCGCGGCATAGGCCGTGTCCCAGAAGCTGAAGCCCACCTGGTAGATGTAGTAGAGCAGCAGCGTGCTGGCGTTGTCGGGGCCGCCGCGGGTCATCACCACCACATGGTCGACAAGGCGGAAGGCGTTGATCAGCGCGTTGACCAGCACGAACAGCGTGGTCGGCATCAGGAGCGGCCACAGCACCCGGCGGAAATACTGCCAGCGCGACGCGCCCTCCAGCATCGCCGCTTCGCGCAGCGAGGGCGAGACGGTCTGCAGCGCGGCCAGGTAGAAGATCATGAAGAAGCCGGATTCCTTCCACACCGTCACCAGCATCAGCGCCGGCAGGGCTGTGTCGCGGCTGCCGAGCCAGTTGGGGCCGGGCATGCCGAAGGCCTGCATCACCTGCGCGATCAGGCCGTATTGCGGGGTGTAGAAGAAGAGCCAGATGTTGGCCACGGCCACCATCGGCAGCACCGTGGGCGTGAAGTAGGCCAGGCGCAAAAAGCCGCGGCCGGCCAGCTTGCGGTTGACCCACAGCGCCATGACCAGCGCGATGGCGATCGAGGTCGGGATGGTGCCGAGCGCGAACCACAGGTTGTTCCAGAGCGATTGCCAGAACACGGGGTCGTCGCGCATCACGGCGTAGTTCTCCAGCCCCACGAACACCGCCGGGCGCTTGCCCTTCGGTGTCGTGAAGAAGCTGTGCCACAGGGTGGCCAGCGCCGGATAGTGCGTGAAGGCGGCGAGCAGCACGACGGCTGGCAGCAGGAGCAGCCAGCCGTAGATCGCCTGACGGGTGCGATGCATCGTGCTGCCGCGCTTACTTGTACGAACGCAGGATGCGTTCGGACTCGCGCTGTGCGTCGGTCAGCGCCTGCTTGGCCGGCTTTGCGTCGGTCAGGATGGCCTGCAGCGCGTCGTTCAGCACCTTGGTCACGCGCTGGTTCTCATGGGTCGAGAACTCGGCCACGCTCACGTCGAGCTGGTCGCGCGCCACGGCGGCGGCCGGCACTTCCTGCGCGTACTTCTTCATCTTGTCGGTTTCCCAGGCCGCCGGCGTCACCGCCACGTAGCCCGTGGCGATGCTCCAGTCGGCGGCGCGCTCGGGCGTGGTGGCCCATTGCGCGAACTTCAGCGCGGCCTGCTGCTGCTCGGGGGTGCCGCTCTTGAAGATGTAGAAGTTGCCGCCGCCGGTCGGGCTGCCGCCGCGTTTCTGCTTGGGCATCATCGCCACGCCGAACGGGAAGTCGGCGTTCTTGCGGATGTTGGTCAGGTTGCCGGTGGTGGTCCAGATGATGGCGGCCTTCTTCTCGAGGAAGTCCTTGGGCGTGGTGCCCCAGTCGATGGTGCCCTTGGGCATCACGCCGTGCTTGGCCGACAGGTCGTGCCAGTATTGCGCGGCCTCGATCACTTCGGGCTTGTCGAGGTAGGTCTGGTTGCCGGCCTCGTTCATCAGGATGGCGTCGTTGGGCGTGGTGAGCGCCTGGAACAGCCAGTAGGCGAACGCGCCGCCCGATGGGATCTCGACGCCCCATTGGGTCACGTTGCCGGCGGCGTCTTTCCTGGTGAGCTTCTTGGCGGCCTCGACCAGCTCGGCCCACGTGCCCGGCGCGCGCTCGGGATCCAGGCCGGCCTGCTTGAACAGGTCCTTGTTGTAGTACATCACGATGGTCGAACGCTGGAACGGCACGCCCCAGACGTGACCGCCGGTGCGGCTGTTCTGCATGAAGGCGTCGTAGAAGCCGCCCAGCCATTTCTTGTCGGCGTCGCTCTTGGCCAAACCGTCGATCGGCACGATCGCGTCTTCGTCGATCAGCGTGAACATGTCGGTCGACAGCAGCACGGCCAGCTGCGGCGGCGTGCCGCCCTTGAGCGCGGTCAGCGCCTTGGCGATCGAGTCCTGGTAGGAGCCGGCATAGATCGGCTTGATCCTGATGCCGGGGTTTTCCTTCTGGAAGTCGGCGACCATGTCGTCGACGATCTTGGTGATCGGGCCACCCACGGCGACGGGGTAGTAGAACTCGACCTCCACGGGCTTCTGCGCGAGCGCGGGCAGCGTGAAGAGCGCGCCGGCCACGCCGGCAACCAGGGTTTTGAGAACGGTGCGTCGCATGTGAGCGGTCCTAGTGAGGTGCGGTGTTGCGCAGGATGCCCGCCGGCTCAGGCCGGTTGGCGGATTGCCGCTTGATCCGCGGCGAAGAAATGCTGTCTGTCGGCGGGCCAGGCCAGGCCCACGCGCATGCCGGGCTCGGCGCGCAGGTGGCCGTTGACGCGCACCGCGATGCCGCCGGCCGAGCCGATGCGGCAGACCGCGATCGAGTCGGCGCCGAAGTACTCGACGCTCTCCACCTCGGCCGCGTGGCCGTCGGCGGAGATCGTGATGTGCTCCGGGCGCACGCCCAGCGTGGCGGCGTGGGCTGGCGCCTGGGCGATGGCGGCGCCGTGCGTGCCGGCGATCACGCGCTGGCCGTGCAGGTCGTCGAGCTTGATCAGATTCATCGGCGGCGTGCCGATGAAGCGCGCGGCGAATTCGGTAGCCGGTTGCGCGTACAACAGATCGGGGCTGGCGAGCTGCTCGATGCGGCCGCCGCGCAGCAGCACGACCTGGTCGGCCATGCTCATGGCCTCGGTCTGGTCGTGGGTGACGTACACCATGGTGATGCCGAGCTCGCGCTGGATCGCGCGGATCTCGCGGCGCATCTCGTGGCGCAGCTGCGCATCGAGGTTGGACAGCGGCTCATCCATCAGGCAGACCGGCGCATCGGAAATGATGGCGCGGCCGAGCGCCACGCGCTGCTGCTGGCCGCCCGACAGTTGCGAGGGCTTGCGATCCAGCAGCGCCGACAGGCCCAGCAGGCTGGCCACGCGGTTCAGGCGCCGGTCGTGGTCGCGCGCGGGCTCCTTGCGCACCTTCAGGCCGAACAGGATGTTCTCGCGCACCGACAGGTGCGGGAACAGCGCGTACGACTGGAACACCATCGAGATGCGGCGCTTGGACGGCGGCAGCGCGGTGACGTCCTGGTCGCCGATCAGGATGCGGCCGCCGGTGGGCGTGTCCAGGCCCGCGATCATGCGCAGCGTGGTGGACTTGCCGCAGCCGGACGGGCCGAGCAAGACGGTGAAGCTTCCCGCGGGCGCGGAGAAGCTCACGCCCTGTATGGCGGCGGCATCGCCATACTGCTTGGTCAGGTTGTCTAGGACGAGCGTGGACATGTGCTTTTCTTTTTCTGACGCGGATTTGCCATTCTGGCGGCAAATGAAATCCTTTTCATTCTGCGCTGCAAACATGACGCAGGCGTTGCAGGCCGAGACCTCACTCGTCGATAAGGCCGCCGCCTTCTTCGTGAAACGGATACGGACCAGGGTATTCCCCGATATAGGCGTGATGCGTGTTCAGCACGCCGTCGAGGTAGTGGTGCACGTGGAAGGCCGGCGGCTCCATGACGAAGGCCGACGGGCCGCCGGGCCGCAGGTCGAGCGCGACCTGGTGGGCCGGGCTCGGGCAGGTCGAGGCGATGGTGCCGCCGAAGCGGCGGTAGATGGTGCGGTGCAAATGGCCGCACATGATGCGCTCGATGTTGTCGTGGCGCGAAACCAACGCTTCGAGCTCGGGCGCGCCCGCCAGCAGGCCGATCGCGTCCATGTGGTCGATGCCGGTGGCGAACGGCGGATGGTGCATCACGATCACGGTCGGACGGCCGGGCTGCTCGGCCAGGCGGTCGGCCAGCCAGCCGAGCCGTTGCGCGCACAACGACCCGTGGCTCTGCAGCGGCACCACGGTGTCGAGCACGATGATGCGCAGCGGCCGGTCTTCGATGGTGTATTGCAGGAACTCCCCGGCCTCGGCCAGGTAGGCGTGATCCGGGAAGGCATCGCGCAGGCCTTCGCGCGCGTCGTGATTGCCGGGCAGCAGGAAGTACGGCATGCGCAGGTGTTCGAGCATGGCGCGCAGATGGGCGTATTCCTGCGGCCGGCCGAAGTCGGTCAGGTCGCCGCTGATCATCACCAGGTCCGGCACCGGGTCGAGCGCGTTGAGCGCGACCACGGCGGGCGGCAGGTATTGATCGGTCTCGACCACGCGATAGGCCTTCTGGCCGGGCATGCGGATGTGCAGATCGGTGATTTGTGCGATGAACATGGTGGATGGCGTGCGCAGGGGAATGTTCAGTGGCCGGCCAGCGTCACGCTGACGTGCTGGCCGCGTTGGAAGGGGCTGTCGGGACTGGCGATGGCGCTCAGGCGCTGGCCGTCGGCCAGGCCGATCTCGTAGCGCACCGAGCCGCCCAGGAAGAAGCGCGCCAGCACCTCGGCGGGCGCGGCACCGGCCTGCGGCTCGCCGAGCGCGACGTGGTGCGGGCGAAAGCGCAGTTCGTCGCCGCCGGGCAAGAGCAGGCCGGCGCGCGTCGCGCCGCGCACCTTGCACAGCGTGCCGAGGAACTCGCCCACGAACTCGGTCTCGGGCTGGCGGTAGAGCGTCTCGGCGTCGCCGATCTGCTCCAGCCGGCCCGCCGACATCACCGCGATGCGGTCGCCCAGCATCATGGCCTCGTCCTGGTCGTGGGTGACGATGATGGTGGTGATGCCGAGCTGGCGCAGCATCTGCGACAGCTCCACTCGCAGGTGCTCGCGCAGCTTGGCGTCGAGCGCGGTGAGCGGCTCGTCGAGCAGCAGCACGCGCGGCTCGATGGCGAGGGCGCGCGCCAGCGCCACGCGCTGGCGCTGGCCGCCCGAGAGCTGGCTGACGCGGCGCGTCGCGAACGCGTCCATGCGCACCAGCTCCAGCATCTCGAGCGCGCGCCGGTTGCGCGTGGCGGCATCCTGGCCGCGCACGCGCAGGCCGTAGGCCACGTTGTCCTGCACGCTCATGTTGGGAAACAGCGCATAGCTCTGGAACACCACGCCCACGCCGCGCGCCTCCGGCGCGAGCGCGGTGACGTCCTCGTCGCCGTAGCGGATGGTGGCGCCGGCATCGGCCTGCTCCAGCCCGCAGATCAGGCGCAGCAGCGTGGTCTTGCCGCAGCCGGAGGGGCCGAGCAGCGCGAGGATCTCGCCACCGGGGATGTGCAGGTCCAGCGGTTGCAGCGCGCGGGTGCCGTCGGGCCAGGTCTTGCCGCACTGGCTCAGGGTGATGGAAACGGGGGCTTTCATGTCAGTGTCCTTGGTTCTGGGCGGCCTGGCGCTGCTGCGCGCGGGCCCGGCGTTCGCCGCGCGCGGCCAGCCATTGCAGGCCCACCAGCAGCGGCATCAGCATGAGCAGGAAGACCAGGGTGTAGGCCGACGCGACTTCGAGCCGCATCGAGGCATAGCTGTCGGCCAGGCCGACGGGCAGGGTCTTGGTGAGCGGCGTGTGCAGCAGCCAGGTGAGGTTGAATTCGCCGATCGACAGCGTCAGCACGGTGAGCGCGCCGGTGACGATGCCGGGCGTGGCATTGGGCACGACCACGGTGAGGAAGCGCCGCATCCGGCCCGCGCCCAGCGTGGCGGCGGCCTCGTCAAGCACCGCCAGGTCCGCGCCCGCCATGCTGGCGCGCGCGGCGCGCACCATGAAGGGCAGCGTGAACAGCACGTGGCCGATCACGATGAACCAGAGGCTGCCGCGCAGGCCCGAGACCGTGCCCCACGAGATGATCAGCGCGAGCGCCGAGGCCAGGCCCGGCACCGCCACCGGCAGCGTCAGCAGCTCTTCGAGCGCGCGCGCGGCGCGGCCGCGGTGCAGCGTGAGGACCCACGCCGCCGGCACGCCCACCAGCACACAGACGGCCAGGGTGAGCAAGGCGACGGCGAACGAGCGCCAGATGGTGTCGGCGTAAAGCTCCCAGACCTGCTCGATCCAGCGCAGCGTGAAGCCGCTGGACAGGCCGACGAAGTAGTTGCGGGTCAGGCCCGCCAGGATCGACAGCACGACCGGGCCGATGAGAAAGGCGGCCACGGCGAGCGTGGCGGCCAGGCCCAGGCGCATGTCGGTGCGTGAATGGAGTTGGGTCATGACGCGAGGCCTCAGGCGGCGGCGCCGGCGCGCGTGCCCGCGACGCTGTGCGCCACGTAGAGCACGGCCCAGGTGACCAGGCCCAGCACGATCGACAGTGCGGCGGCCACCGGGATGTTGGCGTAGTTGGTGAATTCGTTGTAGATGGTGATGGGCAACACGTCGATCTGCGTGGCCAGCGTGAACGCCGTGCCGAACGCGCCCATGCTGGTGGCGAAGCTCATCGCGCCCGCGCCCAGCAGCGCCGGCATCAACGCCGGCAACTCGATGTCCGCGAAGCGGCGCCAGCCCGACGCGCCCAGCGTGCGCGCGGCTTCCAGCAGGCTGGTGTCGATCTGCTCGGCGGCGGCCGAGATCATGCCGATCGTGCGCGGCAGCGAGAAATACAGGTAGCCGAGAAACAGCCCGCCCATGCCATAGGCGAACACCACGGGCTCGGCGCCCAGCCATTCGGAGATCGCGGCGGCCACGCCCTGGCGCCCGGCCAGCAGGATGATGAGGAAACCCACCACCACGCCGGGAAACGCGAGCGGGAACATCAGCAGCGCGACCAGCGCGCGGCGGCCCGGAAATTCACGATGCCAGGCCAGGAAGCGGCCCACCGGCAGCGCCACCAGCAGCGTGGCGAGCGTGGCGGCGAGCGACAGCGCCACCGTGTTGCCCAGGCTGCGCCAGTACTGCACGCTGGTGAGCACGGTGACGTAGGCCGAGTGGCCCTCGGCGGTGCGCGCCCCGGTCAGGGCGAGCGCCGCCATGGGCAGCAGCCAGAACGCGAGAAACAGCGCCGCGGCCGGCGCGGCGAACCAAAGCCATCCGCGGCGCGCCATCTCAGTTCACCTCTTTGCTGTAGCGCTCGGAGAAGCCGCGCTGCGCGGCGGCCATCTGAGCGTAGTCCACCGTGCCGGCACGGGCGTAGTCGGCCGCCGGCAGGAACTTCTTCTGCGCCTCGGCCGAGATCGTCTCGGCGCGGACCGGGCGCAGGAACGCGTTGGCCCAGATCGCCTGGCCGGCGTCGGACAGCGTGAAGTCCAGCACCTTGCGGCCGTTGTCGGCGTGCGGGGCGTTGGCCACCAGGCTCATGGTGTAGGGCACGGCGATGGTGCCCTCCTGCGGGATCACGAAGGCCACGTTGGCCTCGTCCTTGTACTTGGCGCGATAGGCGTTGAAGTCGTAGTCGATCAGGATCGGGATCTCGCCGGACAGCACGCGTGCGTAGGCGGTCTGCTTGGGCACGATGGGCTTGTTGGCCTGCATCTTCTTGAACCAGCCGATGGCCGGATCGAAGTTGTCGAGCGTGCCGCCGAGCGCGCGGTTCATCGCCACGGCACCGACATAGCCCACGAAGGCCGAGGCCGGATCCAGATAGCCGACCATGCCGCGGTACTCGGGCTTGAGCAGGTCGTTCCACGATTGCGGCACCGGCTTGCCGCGCAGCGCGTCGACGTTGACCATGAAGCCCAGCGTGCCCGAATGGATGGCGAACCACTTGCCGTTGGGATCCTTCATGCCGTCGGGAATCTTGTCCCAGTTGGCGGGCTTGTAGGCCTGGATCAGGTTGTCCTTGTCGGCCTGGATGCCGAAGGTCACGCCGTAGTACACGACGTCGGCCACCGGGTTGGCGCGCTCGGCGGCCAGCGAGGCCAGGGCCTGGCCGGAGTTCTTGTTGTCGCCCGGCACGGTGATGCCGGTGGCCTGCTTGATGGCTTTGATCTGCGTGGCCCAGTCGGCCCATTCGGGCGGGCAGTTGTAGCAGATGGCGGATTGCGCCTGGGCGGCGCCGGCGCCCAGCGCGAGCACGGCCAAGGTGGCGCGCGTGAGGTTCTGGAGGAATCGTTTCATGCTTGCGGGATCCTGACGGAGGACGGTTTGGCGGGAGCGGCAGCAACCGTGCCGCCGGGGAAAACACGGTGCGCCAGGCGCACCGATTCGAGAGGGGTGTCGTGCTGCATGAAGTCCAGCAGCCGCGCGCAGGCCTGCGCGCCGATGTCGCGGCTCGGCTGCGCCACGGTGGTGAGCGGCGGCATCATCAGCGCGCCGATGGCCACGCCGTCGAAGCCGCACACCGAGATGTCCTGCGGCACGCGCACGCCGAGGCCGGCGAGCTGCGACAGCACCGAGCTGGCCAGCAGATCGTTGGAGCAGAACAGCGCGGTGGGCGCATCCTTGCGCGTGAGCGCCATGCGCAGCACCGTGAGGTCGGATTCGGTATGGGCCGGCATGGCGAGGTGGCCGATCGCCGGCAGGCCCAGCTTGCGCGCACAGGCCCGTGCGCCTTCGAGGCGGCGGCGGGCCCGGTCGGAGGCGGCCAGCGGGCCGGTGACCAGTGCGATGCGCTGGTGGCCGAGGTCGGCCAGCCGCTGCACCATCTCGCGCGCCGCGGCGCGGTTGTCCACCGACACGAAGGGATGGTCGGCCGATTCGTTATAGGCCAGCACATGCGGCATGCCGGTGTGCTGCAGGAAGGCGAGCGTGGCGTTGTCGGCCGGATTGCCCACCGTGAGGATCAGCCCATCCACCTGGTGGTCGATCAGCTCGCGCACCACGCGCTCCTCGATCTCGGGCTGGTAGCCGGTGGTGGCCATCATCACGCTGTAGCCGGCCTCGCGCGCGAATTGCTCCGCGCCTTCGAAGCAGTCGGCGAACACCGGATTGGTGAGGGTGGGCAGCATCAGGCCGATGGTGCGGGTGCTGCCGTTGCGCAGCGACCGGCCCACGCGATTGGGCCGGAAGCCGCTGCGCTGGGCCACGGCCTCGATGCGCGCCAGGGTCTCGGGCCGCAGCAGCTCGGGCTGGTTGAACGCGCGCGACACCGTGGCGGGCGATACGCCCGCCTTGCGTGCAATCTCGATGATCGAGGGCCGGCTCGGCGCTTTGTGGCTCACGGCAATCCTTGGCTGCGAATCAGGGGCCGGGTTGGCTCCATGAAAACGATTTCATTCTAGGAGTGCTGCATGACAGCGATATGTCATGCGGCGAACTTAGAGCAAAGTGCGCGGCGTGCCCACCGCATCTTGTGACGCGCTGCGGTAGATGCAGCGCGGCATGCGATCCGGCCGCGCCAGCATGTCCGGGGTGTGTTTCAACGGCGTTTCATCGGTGAACCGGCGAGTCGGTTGCGTACGCAACTCTTGCCTGCGGCGCAGCAACGGCGTCTCCGGCGCCCGGCAGACACGGGGTTTTCCCGCAACCTGCCTTCCGGTTCTTTGCATATCCCCCGCGCTTGCTTCTACACTGGCCTGGATACGTCCGCGTTCCGGGCCGCAACATCGCCCGGCAATACACATACGCCAAGATAGACGTACAGCCGTTGAACTGGGGAACATTGGGGATGGCGATAGCCTTGAATCAACTCGGCGCGCTCGAAGCGGCGCGCCGGCTCAATCGCCGCGAACTCACCGCGGTGCAGATGGTGCGGGCCTGCCTGGCGCGCATCGAACAGCGCGAGCCGCAGGTGCAGGCCTGGGCCACGCTCGATCCCGCCCATGCCCTGGCGCAGGCGCAGGCGCTCGACAACGGCCCCGTGCGCGGCGTGTTGCACGGCTTGCCGCTGGGCATCAAAGACATGTTCGACACGCATGATCTGCCCACGCGCTACGGCTCCGGTGTCTACCAGGATCATCAGCCCGCGGCCGACGCGGCCGTCGTCGCGCTGTGCCGCGAGGCCGGCGGCGTGGTGCTGGGCAAGACCGTGACCACCGAGTTCGCCGGCTACCAGCCCGGCCCCACGCGCAATCCGCGCAACGTCGCCTACACGCCCGGGGGCTCGTCGAGCGGCTCGGCCGCCGCGGTGGCCGACGAGATGTGCCCCCTCGCGCTGGGCACCCAGACCGCCGGTTCCATCATCCGCCCGGCCGCGTATTGCGGCGTGGTCGGCTTCAAGCCCACGGCCGGCCGCATCGCGCGCGCCGGCCTCAAGTCCACCGCCGAATCGCTCGACACGATCGGCGGCTTCGCCCGCAGCATCGACGACATCGGCCTGTTCGCCTCGGTCCTGATGCGCGACGCGCGGCTGCGCCAGCTCGATTACGATGCGCGCCCACGCGTCGGCATGCTGCGCACCTTCCAGTGGCGCCTGGCGCAGACCGAAAGCCGCGACGCCTTCGAGCAGGCCGCGCTGGTGCTGGCGCGCGCCGGCGCCGACGTGCGCGAAGCGGCCCTGCCCACCGAAGACTGCGCGCTGGTCCAGCTGCACTCCGACGTGATGGCCTACGAGGCCGCCAGCGCACTGAGCTTCGAGCGCACCACGCGGCGCAACCAGCTCAGCACCCGGCTCGTCGCGATGCTGGACGCGGGCGCGGAGATCGAGACCGTGGCGCACGAAGAGCGGCTGGCGCGCGCGGCCAGCGCCCGCCAGCGGGCGCTGCGCTGGTTCGACGAATTCGACGTGCTGCTGGTGCCCAGCACCACCGGCGAGGCGCCCTTCTTCGACCAGGGCACGGGCGACCCCCTGTTTTGCCGCGTTTGGACCCTGCTCGGCTTTCCGGCGCTGCATCTGCCGTTCGCGACCGGCCCCCAGGGCCTGCCGGTGGGCCTGCAGGCGGTGGGCGCGCCGGGCCACGACCAGCGGCTGCTGGCGGTGGGCCGCTGGATGCACCGGGTGCTGCTGGAGGGCTGAGGCCGGCATCCGCCACAAAAACGAAACCCGGCGATAGCCGGGTTTTTTTTCGGGTGCCGCGCCGGTCAGCCTCGTGGGCCCGGGCTTGCCGCGGCCGCGCGCACGGTACGTGCGGCGCGGCCTTCTTGCGTGATGATCAGGCTGCCTCGGCTTCGGCCACCGGCACCTCGCCGTGCTCGGCGATGTGCCGGTTGACCGCGCTCAGCACGGCGCGGAACGAGGCCGTGACGATGTCGCGGTCGATGCCCACGCCGAAGCCGGTGGGCGCATCGCCCACGCGCATTTCGACGTAGCTGGCGGCGCGCGTGTCGGTGCCGGTGCCGATGGCGTGCTCGTGGTAGTCCATGATGCGCACCGGCACGCCGATGGCGGCCACGAAGGCCGAGATCGCGCCGTCGCCGGAGCCGGTCACGGTGCGGCGTTCGCCGTTGTATTCGAGCTCGGCCTGGATGCTGAACTGCTTGCCTTCACCGGCGCTGGGATCGCCGTCGATGCGATGGCGGATCAGCTTCCACGGGGTGCTCTGGTCGAGGTATTCGCTCTGGAAGATCGAATGCACGTCGGCGGCGTTGACTTCGCGGCCGGTCTCGTCGGTCACGCGCTGGATGGCGCGGCTGAATTCGATCTGCAGGCGGCGCGGCAACACCAGGCCGTGTTCCTGTTCGAGCAGGTACGACACGCCGCCCTTGCCCGACTGGCTGTTGACGCGGATCACCGCATCGTAGCTGCGGCCGAGGTCGGCCGGGTCGATCGGGAGGTACGGCACTTCCCACACGGCGTCGGCCTGTTGCAGCGCGAAGCCCTTCTTGATGGCGTCCTGGTGCGAGCCCGAGAACGCGGTGAAGACGAGGTCGCCGGCATAGGGATGGCGCGGGTGTACCGGCAACTGGTTGCAGTACTCGGCACAGCGGCGCACTTCGTCGATGTCGGAGAAGTCCAGGCCCGGATGGATGCCCTGGGTGTAGAGATTGAGCGCGAGCGTGACGAGGTCGACGTTGCCGGTGCGCTCGCCGCTGCCGAACAGGCAGCCTTCGATGCGGTCGGCGCCGGCCATCACGGCGAATTCGGCGGCCGCGACGGCGGTGCCGCGATCGTTGTGCGGGTGCACGCTCAGGATGATGCTGTCACGACGCTCGAGGTTGTTGTGCATCCACTCGATCTGGTCGGCGTACATGTTGGGCGTGGTCGCCTCGATGGTGGCCGGCAGGTTGAGCGTGAGCTTGCGGGCCGGCGTGGCGTCCCACTCGCGCGCCACGGCGTTGGCGACGTCGAGCGCGAATTCCGGCTCGGTGGTCGAGAACACTTCGGGCGAGTATTCGTAGCTCCATTGCACCTCGGGGTGACGCGCCATGTGCTTCTTGACCAGCTGCGTGCCGGTCACGGCGATGTTCTTGATCTCGTCCTTCGACATGTTGAACACCACCTTGCGGAAGGCGGGGGCAACGGCGTTGTAGAGGTGGATCATGGCCTGCTTGGCGCCCGCGGCGGCGTCGGCGGTGCGCGAGATCAGGTCTTCGCGCGCCTGCGTCAGCACGATGATCTTGACGTCGTCGGGGATGCGCTTTTCTTCGATGAGCTTGCGCACGAAATCGAAGTCGGTCTGCGACGCCGAGGGAAAGCCGACCTCGATTTCCTTGAATCCGATCTTCACGAGCTGCTCGAAGAAGCGGAGCTTGCGCTCGACGCTCATCGGCTCGATCAGGGCCTGGTTGCCGTCACGCAGGTCGGTGCTCATCCAGATCGGCGGCTGCTCGATGCGGCGGCTGGGCCAGGTGCGCTCGGAGAAATCACGGGCGAACGGCTTGAACGGTACGTATTTGGTGGCGGGGTTGGCGAGCATCATCAGTACACCTCGGTCGGTATCTTGTGAATCCCGGGAACGTTCCCTTGCGCGGCGACCAGGATGGCGGTCGGACGTGCGGTGGCCAGGGTGCAGGCCGGATTCAGTTTTAACGCGGTTTGTGGGGTCGGCGCGGGTGGGCCGGGGGAGTGCGTGGCAAACACCTAGACGAACGCAAATTGACGAACGTCTGGCTGCCGAGCTACCACTGGGGCTCTAGGCCCGGCAACCGATCGGTAGGCGTAGCGATAGCGATAGGGCGCGCGCGGCGGCGGGGGCCGGCAGGGCGAGGGACGAACGCAGGCCACCGGCCGAAGCGCGGAAGGCTTCGGTGGTTTGCGCGAAAGTGCGCGAGGGGCGGGTGCGTTGAGCGGCCATAGACGCTAGTCAAACACATTTTTCCGCGCCGCGCAATTCTGCCGGGCGCGCCGGGCGGGTGCCATGCCCCGGAAAATCGGCGACGTACCGTGCCGATCGCGGCGGATTCGGCGGCGATGGCGGCGCTTTTAGCGCCGGGTCAGCGCTGGCAGGGCCACGCCCCGATCCCGGCGGGCCGGGCGGCAGGCGAAAAAAAGCCGGCGTGCGCCGGCCTTTCGCGGGTGCCGCGGGGCGAGCGGCTCAGCGATCGGGCCCCAGGTGCGGCTCGACGTAGCGGCCCGACGGGCGCACCCGATCGGCGTCGCGCGCGCGGCGCGGGGCGTCGTCGTCGTGCACCGGCGTGTCGAGGATCGCGGACTGCTCGGCCACGGCGGCGAGCTTGCCCACCCGGTTGTGACGCAGTTCGCGATGGGCGCGTTGCAGATCCCCAACGGTGAAGGGCTCGTCACGCTCGCCCCACGACCAGCGCAGGACCGCCACCGACTCCTCGGCCAGTTGCGGGCGCAGTTGCGCCAGCACGGCGGGCGGCAGCATGCGGGCACGGGCCGAGGCCATGTCGGCGTAGAGCCACGAGCGCAGCGCGAAGAACACGATCAGCGTCCACACCGCGACCACGCCCCACCAGAAAGCGGGGTTGTAGCGGGTGATGAGCGAGACGGTCTGCTCGCCCAGCGAGTGCAGGCCTTCGAAGGTCAGGGACCGCCCGAAAGCCAGCAGCCACGAGGCTGCGAGCAGCCAGATGACCACGGCGATGGCGATCACGATTGCCCGGACGGTGAGGCGGGGGGCCGCAAGTTTCAGCAAGGTTTGGCCGATGAGACGGCTGTCCTGGCGAATGCGTTCGGGCGAAGTGGGATTCATCATGCAAAATATTGTACCTATGACTCGTCCCGCATTAGAACTGCGTCCGGGCCAGCATTTGACGCTGACCCCCCAACTGCAGCAGTCCATCCGGCTGCTGCAGCTGTCGTCGCTCGAGCTCGAGGCGGAGATTTCTCAGGCTTTGGCTGAAAATCCGTTGCTGGAACGCGACGAAGATACGGCTGCGCAGGCCGAAACCGCCGATCCGCAACGCGAGGCCAGCGTCGAAAACGATGATGCGCCCGACACCGATCTGCGCGTCGACGAGATGCCGGGCTCGGGCGGCGTCTACCCTGACGACGACAGCGAGATGCCGCAGCAGGCGCGCGACGACACCCTGCGCGAACACCTGCTGGCCCAGCTCGCCCTCACGCGCGCCGAGCCGCGCGACACCGCGCTGGTGTCACTGCTGATCGATGCGCTCGACGACAACGGCTATCTCGATGCGCCGCTCGACGAGATCCTGGGCTGGCTGCCGCCCGAACTCGAGGTCGACGAAGACGAACTGCGTGCCGCCCTCACCCTGCTGCAATCCTTCGACCCGCCGGGCATCGGCGCGCGCGACATGGCGGATTGCCTGCAATTGCAGCTGCGCCACCCCGATATCGTGCGCATGCCGGAGGCCGCCAATCCTGCCGTGCTGGCCTGTGCCCGCGCCATCTGCGCGCACCACCTCGCCCTGCTGGCCGCCGGCAACCCGGCGCGGCTGCGCGAGGCGCTGCAGATCGACGATGCCACGCTGCGCGCGGCGCACGCGCTGATCCTGCGGCTCGAGCCGCGGCCGGGCCGCGCCTGGACCGTGCCGGCGGCCGAATACGCGATTCCGGATGTGATCGTGCGGCGCGCCCGCAACGGCTGGCAGGTGGTGCTCAACAGCGCGGTCATGCCGCGGCTGCAGATCAACAGCATGTACGCGCAGATGCTCGGCAATCAGCGCGAGGCCAGCCATGCCGGCCTGCAGGCCCAGCTGCAGCAGGCGCGCTGGATGATCCGCAACGTCGAGCAGCGCTTCGACACCATCCTGCGCGTCTCGCAGGCCATCGTCGTGCACCAGGAGGCCTTCTTCAGCCAGGGTCCGGCCGCGATGCGTCCGCTGATCCTGAAAGACATCGCCAGCGAACTGGGGCTGCACGAATCCACGATTTCGCGCGCCACCACGCAGAAGTTCATGCTCACGCCGTTCGGCACGCTCGAACTCAAGCGCTTCTTCGGCACCGGCCTGGCCACCGAGAGCGGCGATTCGGCCTCGGCCACGGCGGTGCAGGCCCACATCCGCCAGATGGTGGCGGAAGAGAACCGCGCCAAGCCGCTGTCCGACAGCCAGATCATGCAGCGCCTGGCCGACCAGGGCATCGTGATCGCGCGCCGCACGGTGGCCAAGTATCGCGAGGCGCTGCGCATCGCCCCGGCGGCCGTGCGCAAGGCCCAGGCGTCGGCCCGCTGAGGGCGCGCGCCGCCGCGTCAGGGCGGTGGGTAGGCGGCCACCGCCGCGAAATCGCCGCCGAATCCGATGAAATGGGGGCGTAACGGGCACGAGATGAGGGACGCATCCCTCCGGATTCCCTCGCACTTTCGTCCCTGGTTTCAATGACATAGCGCCGAAACCCGTTGCAATTATTTCGTCGCAAAGGGCTTGCGTCCGTGCCGTTTATTTTCGATAATCATTCGCATGTACGTTTGTATCTGCAACGCGGTTACCGAACGCCAGATCCGCGCATGCGTGGATTCCGGAGCCGCTACCCTGGGCGATCTGCAATTCGAGCTGGGCGTCGCATCCTGCTGCGGGTGCTGTGCCGCCACGGCCACGGAATACCTGCCGGGTGGCCGCGCGTCCAGCGTGTGCGACGTGCGCTCGCTCGCGGTGCCGGTCAACACGCCGTCCGCCCTGGTCGATGCCGAGCCGCTCGCCGCCGAGCCGGCCGCCAATTCGCCGCTGCGTCCGTTCCCGGTTCCGCTCGTCGCCGCCGCCTGAGTCCGCTGGACCCTGTCGCTGCGCATCCATCGATGCGCGGCGGGCGCCGCCGTCTCCCCGCCGCCTTCCCCGAATCCTTCGAATTCCGCGCCCCATTCCGATGGCATGGGCGCAGGCGCGGCCGTGCGCGCTGCGCTCAGGCGACCTGCCGCAGGGGCGTCCAGCCCAGGTCGTCCTCGCAGAACTGGCGGATGCGTTGCGCCAGCGCCAGGGCGGCCGGACCGGCCTCGCGGCCGGTGCATAGCGCCAGTTCACTGGGGGCCGGCGCGGGCAGCCGCTCGTCGCGGCGCAGGCCCGCGGTCTGGCAGCGCACCTCCAGCAGGGCCACGCCCATCCCGCCCTCCAGCGCCGCCTGGATGCCGTGCAGGTTGGGGCTCTCGTAGCTGATGCGCCAGCGCAGGCCGGCCGATTCGAGCGCGTGAATCGCGCGATTGCGATACAGGCAGCCTTGCGGAAACACCACCAGCGGCACCGGATCGGCCAGCGCGGCGTGTGCGCCATGCTCGCCGTGCATCCAGTACAGGCGTTCGGGCCACGCCGCCACGCACGGCCCGCCCTGCGGGTCGCGCTTGACCAGCGCCACGTCGAGGTCGCCCCGATCCAGCGCGCGCGCCAGCGCCACGCTGAGGTCGCAGCGCACGCTCAGGCGCGCCTCGGGATGCGCGCGGGCAAACGCCGCCACCTGGCTGGTGAGGGCGGCGACCGCGAAGTCGTCGGGCACGCCCAGGCGCACGACTTCGGCGCGCTGCTGGCCGCTGACCGCCACCCGGATCTCGGTGGATAGCGCCAGCATCCGGCGCGCGTAGCCCAGCAGGCGTTCCCCGTCTTCGGTGAGGCGCACCTGGCGGCCGTCGCGCACGAACAGGGCGCAGCCGAGGTTTTGCTCGAGCTTGCGGATCTGTTGGCTGACGGTGGACTGGGTGCGGTGCACGCGTTCGCCGGCGCGGGTGAAGCCGCCCGCGTCGACGACCGAAACAAAGCTGTGCAGAAGGTCGAGATCCATGCGCGATCATCCATCGATTTTTCAAATACTTTTGATCGGAATAAAGCGTTTGTCAATGGATCGGGGGCGGCACAGAATGGCCCTTCCTTCACGTCCGGCGGGCGTGGCCGCGCTCCGGCGGCCATGGCGCCGGCGTGCTTCTGCCGACCCCGCTCATGAAAACGCCCGCGCTGTCTTCCGCTCCCGCCCCGTCCGTGTCCGCCGCGCCCCAGGCCGCGACGGCGTGGGGCCTGATCGCGCTGTTCTGCGTGCTGTGGAGCTCGGCCTTTGCCGCGGCCAAGATCGCGCTGCGCGACTGCCCGCCCCTGACGCTGCTGAGCATCCGCTTCGCGATTGCCGGGGTGCTGATGCTGGGCGTGGCGATGCTGGCGGGACGCTGGCGCATGCCGCGCTGGCGCGACCTCGCAGTGCTGGCCGGCCTGGGCGCGCTCAACAACGGCATCTATCTCGGGCTGAGCTGGAGCGGCATGGCGACGGTGTCGTCGGCCTTCGCCGCCGTGCTCATCAGCACCAACCCCTTGCTGATCGGCATCCTGGCCGGCCCGATGC